>Ga0129308_1001755_pt1 | contig 20916 bp, 17 predicted proteins | sample L827metagenome_FD_94440 | JGI IMG/M metagenome (GOLD analysis project Ga0129308, IMG submission 94440) | Ring-tailed lemur group fecal microbial communities from Wisconsin, USA - L827 metagenome | ecosystem: Host-associated > Mammals > Digestive system > Large intestine > Fecal | place: USA... | reverse complement strand
TCGACATGGACCGCCGCAAGGCCATCATGCGTGCCCACTCCGCCACCCACCTGCTGGACAAGGCTCTGCGCAGCGTCCTGGGCGACCACGTCCACCAGGCCGGCTCCCTGGTGGAGCCCGACCACCTGCGCTTCGACTTCACCCACTTCTCCGCCATGACCGCCGAGGAGCTGGCTAAGGTGAACGCCATGGTTAACGAGGCCGTGCTGGAGGGCTACGACATCGTTACCGAGGAGCTGCCCATCGAGGAAGCCAAGAAGAAAGGGGCTATCGCCCTGTTCGGCGAGAAGTATGGCGACACCGTCCGCGTGGTGGACATGGGTGCGGGCTACTCCGTGGAGTTCTGCGGCGGCACCCACCTGAATAACACCGCCAAGGTGGGCGTGTTCCACATCAGCAGCGAGTTCTCCGTGGCCTCCGGCGTCCGCCGCATCGAGGCCACCACCGGCAAGGCATCTCTGGAGACCATGAACCGCAACCAGGAGATGCTGTTCCAGGCCGCCGCCGCTCTGAAGGCGAAACCCGGCGAGCTGCGGGAGAAGGCCGAGGCCGCCATGGGCGAGATCAAGCAGCTGCACCAGATGGTGGAGAAGTTCAAGGCCAAGGAGGCTGTCAGCGAGGCCGAGCGCATCCTGTTCTCCGCCCACGAGGTGGGCGGCCTGAAGGTCCTCACCGCCACCGTCCCCGACGCCGACGCCAACCGTCTGCGCAGCATGGGCGACTTCCTGCGGGGCAAGGACCCCAAGGTGGTGGCCGTCCTGGCTGCTGTGACCGGTGAGAAGATCACCTTCCTGGCCGTCTGCGGCAAGGAGGCCGTAAAGGCCGGCGTAAAGGCCGGCGACATCATCAAGCAGGTCTCCGCCATCGCCGGCGGCTCCGGCGGCGGCAAGCCCGACAGCGCCATGGGCGGCGGCAAGGACCCGCTCATGCTGGATAACGCCCTGGCTATGGTAGACAACGTGGTGTCCATGAAGCTGGGTCTGTAAGCCATGACCCGAGAGGACCTGAAACGGTTCTGCGCCTTGGACATCGACTTTGCGTCCGTCGGACTGCTGGAGCCGGGCGCGGCTCAGGCCCCCTACTTCTGCACTCCCGTGGGTGCGGAGTATGTGGGGCGGCTGGGCTGTGACGGCGTCCACTTCGTCCTCCTGCCGGGGGATGAGCGGGTGTTCTGTGTGGACCCCTCCATGGGGGGGCCGGGGACCTATGCATTGCCTGTGGCGGTCGATTTTCGGGAGTTCCTGTCCTTCCTCCTGTGCTGCCGGGACGCCAGCCCTCTGGCCCAGATATACTGGTTGGAGGAGGGGCGGTTCCGCGCCCTGCTGGAGGAGGATGCAAAGACCACCTGGCCCGGCTGTGAGGAGTTTTTCGCAAAGAAGAACGCTGCCCTGATTGCTATTGCGGATGCTTTCGGGCTGGAGCCTACCGATCCCTATGAGAAGGTGAAGACCCTCCAGGCCGCCTTCGACCCCGGCGCCCTGGAATTTTCCGACGAGTACTACGACGTACTCGGCTTGGAGCGGGAATAACGAAAGCCAAATGGACCGGCCGTTTATGCGGCCGGTCTATTTTTTCTTGCAATTTCCGGAAAACGGGGTACAATGGTCTTACTTGACAAACAAAGGAGGTTTCCCAATGTCCGATTGTCTGTTCTGTAAGATCGCGGAGGGCCAGATCCCGTCCAACAAGGTCTACGAGGACGAGGTGTGCTTCGCCTTTTATGACATCGATCCCCAGGCGCCCACCCACTTTCTGGTGATCCCCAAGCCCCACATCGGCTCCGTGGCCGAGGTGACTGAGGACAACGCCGCTGTCGTGGCTCACATCTTCACCGTCATCGCCAAGGTGACGAAGGAGCTGGGCCTGGACAGCTACCGGGTCGTGTCCAACATCGGCGAGCAGGCGGGACAGAGCGTGCATCATTTGCATTTCCACGTTCTGTCCGGCCGCGACATGACCTGGCCTCCCGGCTGATCGTAGAAACGATTTCGTAGGCGTCAAAACCGGAGCGTGGGTTCGCGCTCCGGTTTTTTGTGTCCATATCGGCCCGGAAATCCAAAAATAGTACGGAATCCCTCTTCCACCAACGGAAATTCTATGTTATAATCATTATAACGATTTTACTATGAGGTGCCGGAAATGTTTGTCAAGAACCCGGAATATTTTCTGACTATTGTGAAGGAGCGTAGCATCTCCAAGGCGGCGGAGCGGCTGTACCTGTCCCAGCCCTACCTGAGCCAGTACCTGGCCCGGCTGGAGAACAGCCTGGGCGTGGTGCTGCTGGACCGCTCCCACAACCCCCTGAAGCTGACGGCGGCGGGGGAGTTGTTCCATGCCTACCTGGAGCGCCAAGGCTATCTGGACCGGCAGCTGGTCAGCGACCTGCGGGACCTCCAGGATAAAAAACGCCCCATGCTCCACATCGGCGTGTCTCCCTGGCGGGGGTCCACCCTCCTGCCCGACGTGATGCCCACCTTCGCCCGGCACTACCCGGACGTCCAGGTGGTCCTCCACGAGGCCCCGGTGCCCGAGCTGGCCCAGCTGGCCGAGGGCAGCGTCACCGACTTCTGTATCATGCACATCCCGGGGGAGCTGACCGACCTGACCTACGAGCTGGTCATGCGGGAGCACGTCTTCCTGGTGGGCCACCGGGACCATCCCCTGCTCCGGGGAATCGACAGCACCTACGACCACCCCAAACACTTCGCCGACCTGCGCCTGCTGGAGCATGAGCGCATCATCATGCTGCCCTCGGACTGGCGGCTGTCCAAGCTGCTGCGCAACACCTTCTCCGTCCTTAACGTGGAGCCCCAGAACATCCTCATCACCACCAACAACGCCACTGCCATCAACCTGGCGGCGGAGAACATGGGCTTTGCCTTCCTCCAGGAGAGCGGCATCTCCCGCACGCCCTACCTGGATCGGCTGGCCTGCTTTACCATCGGGGACCCGCCCCTGACCTGTCCCATGGCGGTGGTCTATAAGAAAAACGGGTTCCTCTCTCCTGCGGCCCGGACCTTTATCGACCTGACAAAGGAGTATTACAGCCGTTTCGACCGGCCCGTGATGTGAAAAAAGATCGAATTTTGGCACAGTGACCAGGTCCGCCCCCTTGACGGCGGCGAGCGGGCCGTGGTACACTACGAACAGCCATACGACTGACGGAAGTGGAGCAACCACGTGGAGTGTGGCCGGACGTGAGCGAGCGTCCTCCTGCCGACCGTCTGGGCGCACTAAATAAATAGTGCGCCCTTTTTGTTTTTGGGCGCATGGAAAAGGGGAAAATTTTTATGAAGACTGATATCGAGATCGCGCAGAGCGCAGAGATGCTCCCCATCGGCCAGGTGGCCGCCAACGCGGGGATCAGCGAGGACCTGCTGGAGTACTACGGCCGCTATAAGGCCAAAATCGACATCACTCCTCTGCGGGAGCAGCCCCGTAAAGGCAAGCTGATCCTGGTCACCGCCATCAACCCCACTCCCGCTGGCGAGGGCAAGACCACTACCTCTGTGGGTCTGGCCGACGCCCTGAAGAAGCTGAATAAGAACGTGATGCTCTGCCTGCGCGAGCCCTCTCTGGGCCCCGTGTTCGGCGTCAAGGGCGGCGCCGCCGGCGGCGGTTACGCCCAGGTGGTGCCCATGGAGGACATCAACCTCCACTTCACCGGCGACTTCCACGCCATCGGCACCGCCAACAACCTGCTGGCCGCGATGCTGGACAACCACATCCAGCAGGGCAACGCTCTGGGCATCGACGTGAAGAAGATCACCTGGCGCCGCTGCGTGGATATGAACGACCGCCAGCTGCGCAACATCATTGACGGCCTGGGTGGCCGGATGCAGGGCGTCCCCCGTGAGGACGGCTTCGACATCACCGTGGCCTCCGAGATCATGGCTGTGCTGTGCCTGGCCACCGGCCTGAAGGACCTGAAGGAGCGCCTGGCCCGGATCATCGTGGGCTACACCTACGACGACAAGCCCGTCACCGCCGCCGATCTGAAGGCTCAGGGCGCCATGGCCGCCCTGCTGAAGGACGCCATCAAGCCTAACCTGGTCCAGACCCTGGAAAACACCCCCGCTCTGGTCCACGGCGGCCCCTTCGCCAACATCGCCCACGGCTGCAACTCCGTCTCCGCCACCGACACCGGCCTGAAGCTGGCCGACTATGTGGTCACCGAGGCCGGCTTCGGCGCCGACCTGGGCGCGGAGAAGTTCCTGGACATCAAGTGCCGCGCCGCCGGTCTGCACCCCGACGCCGTGGTGGTGGTCGCCACCGTCAAGGCTCTGAAGTACAACGGCGGGGTGCCCAAGGCCGAGCTGGGCGCCGAGAACCTGGAGGCCCTGGAGAAGGGTCTGCCCAACCTGCTCAAGCACGTGGAAAACATCACCAAGGTCTTTGGCCTGCCCTGCGTGGTGGCCATCAACCGCTTTGTCAACGACACCGACGCCGAACTGGACCTGATCCGCTCCAAGTGCCGGGAGCTGGGCGTCAACGTGGCCCTGTCCGAGGTCTGGGGCAAGGGCGGCGACGGCGGCATCGAGCTGGCCGAGGAGGTCCTGCGCCTGGTGGAGCAGCCCAACCACTTCACCTACTCCTACCAGCTGGACCAGCCCCTGAAGACCAAGATCGAGGAGATCGTGAAGAAGGTCTACGGCGGCGCGGGTGTCGTCTACACCGGAGCTGCCAACAAGGAGCTGAAGCGGCTGGAGGACATGGGCTTCGGCTCCCTGCCCGTCTGCATGGCCAAGACCCAGTACTCCCTGACCGACGACCAGACCAAGCTGGGCCGTCCCGAGGGCTTCACCATCACCGTCTCCAAGGTGAAGGTGTCCGCCGGCGCCGGCTTCGTGGTCGTCCAGACCGGCGACATCATGACCATGCCCGGCCTGCCCAAGGTTCCCGCTGCCGAGAAGATCGACGTGGACGAAAATGGCGTGATCACCGGCCTGTTCTAAGCCGGGCTTGGTCATGAGGGCGCGTTAGCGCCCCGCCGCGAGTGCGGCGCAAATTCGGAGCCGCTTGCGGCGGAGAATTTCCGGAGGGCGAATTTATTTCGCCCGAGGATTTAAAAACAAAAGGGACCCCACGGGATGATCCATCCCGTGGGAATCCATGCCCGGTCTGCCCAAGGTGCCCGCGGCTGAGAAAATCGACGTGGACGAGAACGGCGTGATCACCGGTCTGTTCTAAGGGAAAACGTCTAGAATACCAAAACCGCGTGGATAAATTCATCCACGCGGTTTTTTAGTTCAATATCCGATTTCTTACCAACAGATAACAAAATCCGCCGACCTGGTAGGCACAAAAATCCCAGGGATCAAAGACCGCCCCGGACTTCCACATGGGGGCCAGCACTTCCCACACCAGGCCGCAGGCCAGCAGGAAGGGGACAGTCTGCTTCCAGGATCGGACCCCGGGCAGACGGAATACGCCCAGCAGAAAATCCAGCCAGGCGGCCATGGCCAATCCGGCAAAGATGTCGTTGGCCCAGCAGGCCAGAAATAGCCCCAGGGGGCCGCCCACAGCCCCGTCAAGCCACAGCCGGTTGACCAGATAGAACAGCCCGGCGGCAGTACAGGCCAGACCGTCGAACCACAGCTGCTTGCTCATAGGAAGGAGAGCAGGAAGATGGCTCCCACCACCCCCAGGATGACCGCCAGCACCATCATGCCGAAGGACATGGGCTCCTTGGGCGTTGCCAGCGTCTCCTCGGGGATGGGCTCCTTGTCTGCCAGCTCCTCCGGCTTGTCGCCGTCGCTGTCCCGGTAGAAGAGGAAAAAGTTGCTGGAGTAGCAATCGATGATTTTAATTTTTTCCCGGAGCTCCCTGGCCTGGGTCAGGGTAAGCCCCCGGGCCAGAATACAAGGGGCCTCTTTGGAAAGCTGGAAAGCCCGTTCCCGGTCGATGGGTTTAGCAAGGGGAGAATCCTCGGGGAACAGCGCGTTCCCGGATAGAGAGCACAGATCCTCGGGGGACTGGTAGATATATTCCCCGCCCTTCAGCAGCAGCGTATAGGTGGGGGATGACTGTCCCTTTAAGCTCCGCCCGCAGTTGGGGCAGAAGTTGTCCAGGCCAGTGACCACCGTCTGACAGCCGGGGCAGCGGGCGGGGGCCGTCTCCTGGGCGTTCTCCTCCCCCAGCAGCAGCCAGTCGGAGGACACGCCGAACAGCCGGCACATCTCGGCTATATAAGCCACATCCGGATTGGTCTGACCGCTCTCCCATTTGCTCACCGCCTGCCGGGACACCCCCAGCTTTTCGCCCAGCTGCTCCTGAGACAGTCCGGCCCCCTTCCGGGCCAGGGCAATCCGTTCACACAGTTCCATATCCCATACCTCCGTACCTTCTTTTCTGAGTTCAGAATACCAAAATACGGGAGCAAACACAAGAAAAAGAAGGTGGAACCTCCGCAACCTGAGGTTGACAAAGGCGGAAACGGGGGAATTTAGCGGAAAAAGCGGGCTTCGGTCTTGACACCTCGGCGGGGGAATGCTAATATACTGATTTGTAACGAGCGTGAAGAACGGAAAGAGTAGCGCCTGCGTCAAAGAACAGAGAGGGCCCTTCACCGGCTGAAAGGGGGCCTGCGGCGGCGGGGTGTGAAGTGCGTCCGGGAGCGCGGCGGGTAATGCCGTCCGGCTTGGCCCCGATACCGGTCCGACAAGTGAGAAATGAGAGTGGAACCGCGATCTGATCGCCTCTTATGCCTAAAGTGGGTGTAGGAGGTTTTTTTGTATCCTTTTATGCCCTATGTGGAGGAGAAATCCTATGTTCCAAAATCTGAATGAGACCCTGGAGGCCTATCAGCACCGGGACCCGGCGGCCCGGTCCAAGCTGGAGATATTCCTGCTGTACCAGGGGGTCCACGCCACCCTGTATCACCGCCTGGCCCACTGGTTATACTGCCATAACCGGAAATTTCTGGCCCGGTTCGTCTCCCAGTGGAGCCGCTTCTGGACCGGCATCGAGATCCACCCCGGGGCCAAGATCGGCCGCCGCTTCGTCATCGACCACGGCATGGGCATCGTCATCGGCGAGACCGCCGAGGTGGGGGACGACTGCCTGCTCTACCACGGGGTGACCTTGGGCGGCACCGGCAAGGACCACGGCAAGCGCCACCCCACCATCGGCAACAATGTGCTCATCGGCTGCGGCGCCAAGATTTTGGGGCCCTTTAAGGTGGGGGACGGGGCCCGCATCGCCGCCAACTCGGTGGTCCTCAGCGAGGTGCCCGAGGAGGCCACCGCCGTGGGCATCCCCGCCCAGATTGTCCGCATTGCCGGCCGTACCACCCACTACGCCGACGAGGTGGACCAGACCAGCGTGGAAAACCCCACCCTGGAGAAGCTGGCCGCCCTGTCCGCCCGGCTGGAATTTGTGGAAAAGCTGCTGGATGAGCAGTTTTTGACTCAGAAGGCTGGGAAGGCTGTCGGTGCGGAGCCACAGAAAAAAGTAAACGCGTAGGGGCGGCCACGGCGCGCCCCTGCCGCAGAATTTTAGGAGGAAAATACCATGCAGTTATACAATTCCGCCACCCATAAGAAGGAAGAGTTCACTACCCACACCCCCGGCCACGTGGAGATGTACACCTGCGGCCCCACGGTGTACCACTTTGCCCACATCGGCAACCTGCGCTCCTACATCATGGAGGACGTGCTGGAGAAGTTCCTGCGCTGGAGCGGCTACGACGTGAACCGTGTCATGAACATCACCGACGTGGGCCACCTGGCCTCCGACGCCGATACCGGCGAGGATAAGATGCTCAAGGGCGCCAAGCGGGAACACAAGACCGTCATGGAGATCGCCCAGTACTACACCGACGCCTTCTTCTCCGACTGCGAGAAGCTGAACATCAAGCGGCCCGACGTGGTCCAGCCCGCCACCGGCCTCATTGACGACTTTATCAAGATCGTGTCCGGCCTGCTGGACAAAGGCTACGCCTATGTGGCCGGCGGCAACGTGTACTTCGACTCCTCCAAGCTGGAGCGGTACTACGTCTTCAACGACCACGACGAGGAGGACCTGGCCGTGGGCGTCCGCGAGGGCGTGGAGGAGGACACCAACAAGCGCAACAAGAACGACTTTGTCCTCTGGTTCACCAAGTCCAAGTTCGAGGATCAGGCTCTGAAGTGGGACTCCCCCTGGGGCGTGGGCTACCCCGGCTGGCACATCGAGTGCTCCGGCATCTCCCTGAAGTACAACGGCGAGTACCTGGACCTCCACTGCGGCGGCATCGACAACGCCTTCCCCCATCACACCAACGAGATCGCCCAGTCCGAGTCCTATATCGGCCATCCCTGGTGCAAGCAGTGGTTCCATGTCCACCACCTGAACACCAGCACCGGCAAAATGAGTAAATCCAAAGGCGAGTTTTTGACCGTCTCCCTGCTGGAGGAGAAGGGCTACGATCCCCTGGTCTACCGCTTCTTCTGCTTGCAGAGCCACTACCGCAAGGGCCTGGTGTTCACCTGGGAGAACCTGGACAACGCCCAGGGCGCGTACAACAAGCTCATCAACAAGATCGCCGCCCTCAAGCCCGAGAACGGCCCTGTGGACGAGGCTGTGCTGGCCGAGTACAAGGAAAAGTTCAATCAGCAGGTGGGCAACGACCTGAACACCTCCATGGGCGTCACCGCCCTGTACGACGCTCTGAAGGCAAAGACCAACGACGCCACCAAGCTGGCCATCCTGGACTGCTATGACCAGGTGCTGTCCCTGTCCCTGCTTCAGAAGGGCGAGGAGAAGCGCCGTGAGCTGGCCGCCCAGGCCAAGGCCCACGCCTCCGCCGGCTACACCGTCACCGGCGAGGGCGACCCTGAGATCGACAAGCTGGTCCTGGCCCGGGGCGAGGCTAAAAAGGCCAAGAACTTTGCCGAGGCCGACCGTCTCCGCGACGAGCTGAAGGCCATGGGGGTGGAGATCACTGACATCCCCGGCGGCGCCACCTGGAAGCGTGTATAAAAGATGAAATACAAAACCGCCGCCCGGCATCTGCTGGGCGGCGGTTATTTTCTAAAATCGGTCAGTCCGGACAGAACATGGGACGGGCTTCGTCGAAGAGGTCCACCATACCGCAGTAGTTCAAAATCTCGTACTGCCGCAGCCATTCCTGCTGAATCGCGTTCAGTTCCTTTTTCTCCAGGTACTGGCCGTCGCCGGTGATGATGCCCACGGGGGTGATGGCGGGCAGCTCCTCGTACATCTGGGACAGGAAGTTCATATAGCCCGTCAGGGGCAGGCCCGCCACCTGGGCGGTGAGCACTCCAAGGTAGTTGGGGCTGATGACCACGTCCTGGCGCTCCTCAATGTCGTAGTTGGCCCAGATAAAGAAGGGGACGGCGTACTGCTGCAAAACCTCCTCCGTGGTCCGCTCCGACAGCTTTTTGCCGTAGAGCGCTTCGTAGAAGGCGTTTTTCAGGGGCGGCTGGTGGTCCCCGAAGAAGACGATGAGGGTGGGCTCGTCCACGCTGCTGTAATAGCGGATCAGCTCCTCCTGCGCCTTGTCGCTCTCTCGGGCCAGGGCGAAGTACTGCTCTGCCGTGGAGTCGGCCTGTTTCAGATTGTCGGGCAGCTGGATGGAGCGCTCCAGGTTGTTCCAGCCCTGGGCGTAGCCGCTGTGGTTCTGCATGGTGACATTGAAGAAAAAGGTGGTGTCTTCCCGCTCGGTGCTCTGGAAGATGGTCTGGTAGTCGGACCAATCGGAGACGTAGTGGCGGATATAATAGCCGTCCGTCACGTCCTCCTCGTACAGCTGGTGGTCAAAGTCCAGATACTGATAGGCCAGCACCCGGTTCCAGCCCGAGGATTTATAGGGGTGGAAGGCGGTGCGCTCATAGCCCTGGGTCCCGGCAAGCCGGGCCAGAGAGGGCATCCCCTCCTCCACATACAGCTGGTAGGCCACGGTGTGAGGGGGCTGGAAAATAGTGGAGAAGCCGGTGAGGTACTCGAACTCTACGCTGGCGGTGCCCCCGCCGGTGACGGGGGAGTACATCCAGCCCTTGATGGTGTTGTCCGTCAGGGAGTGGAGGAAGGGGGTGGGGTCCTCCGACGCCTCGAAGGTGTCGAAGACCGAGAAGTCGGCAAAGGACTCGTTCATGATGCCGATGATGTTGACGGGGCGGGTGACGCTGCTGTCCCCATCTAAGCCGGGGTATCGGTCCATCAGCTCCAGTACGGTCTCATCGGAGTAGTCCTTGGGCTTGTCTACCGAGCTGTACCGCTGGGCGATGGTGAAGTTGAGCAGGAAGCCGTTGCGCTGGGTGACCCACTGCTGGGTGTAGATGTCCAGGGCGGGCAGCATCCCAGTGCAGAAGAAGGCGTAGCTGTATCCGCCCACCGCCGCCCACAGGAGCAGGGCCCACACCAGGGGGACCTTGGCCCGCTTTTTCTGGGGCGGGCAGGTCCATACCAGGAACAGATAGGCCACCAGCAGCACCGCCGCCTGGCTCATATACCAGTCCATGGAGTAGTCAAAGGCCTCGGCCACGTTGGCGGCGGTCCGCCAGCCCGACAGATCGGCGGGAAAGAGAATGCGCCCCCGGAACCGGAGAATGTAGTGGTTGACCAATCCCACCAGGAAGGACAGCACCGCGCCCAGGGCAGCGGCGCGGCGGTTTCGGCCAAGAATCAGGCGGCAGACGATGAACAGGCTGTAATACCACACCATATTCATCAGCACCTGCCAGGCGTCCAGGTCCTTGAAGATATCGTTTTGGTTTAAAATCTCCACCATCCACAGGGAGAGCCAGGGCCCCAGCAGAAATACCAGCCGGGACCAATACTTGCCCGGCTGGGTTCTGATGCTGTTCGCCAGCCGGGAAAAGGGGTCCGGATCAAAAAGCGCTTTCATGTTTTCCTCCAAAGCAGTTATTACACATATTGATATAGGATACCCCGAAACTGGAAAAATGCAAGTGGAAAACTGGAAAATTCAGAAAAACTTTAGAATCGAAAAGGCACCTATAATTTGACAGACGTAAAAAAGAGAAAAAGGTTGCAGGTATTTTATTTATACACTATTCTATGAATATTCACGCGAAATGCAGTTTTATCAGGAATATTTGAATATTCAGCCTAACTATTCGGGATAGTACAGAATTTTTTCCGGGAATATCGGGTATATTTGCCCAAAAAATTTGGGGTCCTTCCTGCAAATTTGCATATTTATCTATTGACGGTGTATATATCTGTGGGGTATACTCAATAGCAACACAAGGGGCCCCGCCCGGGACCCGTTGAAAAGGAGATTTTAAGAATGAAGAAGTTTCTTGCTATGACCATGGCTCTGGCTATGGCACTCAGCCTGACCGCCTGCGGCGGCAACGGCGCCAACAGCTCCGCCGCCTCCAACGGCTCCGCCTCCAGCGCCGGCGCTTCTGCCAGCACCCCCGACGCCGCGGTTACCACCGTGGAAGAGGGCAAGCTCCACATGTCCACCAACGCCCAGTTCCCTCCCTATGAGATGGTGGCCGACGACGGCTCTTTCGAGGGCATCGACATCGAGGTCGCTCAGGCCATCGCGGAAAAGCTGGGCCTGGAGCTGATCGTGGATGACATGGACTTTGACGCCGCCCTGCTGGCCGCCCAGACTGGCAAGAGCGACATGGTTATGGCTGGCGTCACCGTTAACGAGGAGCGTCTGGAGGTCATGGACTTCTCTGACAGCTATGCCAATGGCGTTCAGGTGGTCATCGTTCCCGAGGGTTCCGATGTGACCTTGGATAACCTGGGCGAGAAGATGATCGGCACCCAGCGCGGCACCACCGGTTACATCTACTGCTCCGACTCCGTTGAGAATGGCGGCTACGGTGAGGACCACGTCACCGCTTACGACGACGGCGCCACCGCTGTCCAGGCTCTGCTGAACGGCCAGGTGGACTGCGTGGTCATCGACAATATGCCCGCTCAGGAGTACGTCAAGGCCAACGAGGGTCTGACCATCCTGGACACCGAGTTCACCAACGAGGATTACGCCATCGGCGTAGCCAAGGGCAACGCCGCTCTGCTGGATGCCATCAACGGCGCTCTGGCTGAGCTGACCGCCAACGGCACGCTCCAGTCCATCGTTGACAAGTACATCCCCGCCAAGTAAGCGGTCTCCGCTGAAAATCCAAGAAGGGCGGCCCCACGGCCGTCCTTCTTTCATCACTTCATTACAAGAATAGAAATCAAAAGAGAGGGGAAGTTTCATGGGACTTCTGCTTGCCAACCTCACAAACGCCTGGCTGAGCTTTGAGGCGGGTTTCTACAAAGCGTTCATCTCCGGAGGACGCTGGAAGCTGTATCTCAGCGGCGTCCTTACCACCGTGGAGGTCACGATCCTGGCCCTGCTGATGGGCGTTGTTCTGGGTGTGCTGGTGGCGGTCGTCCGGACCGCCCACGACCAGCAGCGGCCCAACAGCCGCAATCTGCTTCTGGGAGTGCTGAACTTCCTCTGCAAAATTTACACCACCGTCATCCGCGGCACCCCCATGATTGTCCAAATGCTGATTATGGGCTCGGTTATCTTCGCCAGCAGCCGGAATTTTACCTTTATCGGCACCATTGCCCTGGGTATCAACTCCGGCGCCTACGTGGCGGAGATCGTCCGCGGCGGCCTGATGGCCGTGGATATCGGCCAGTCTGAGGCCGGCCGGTCTCTGGGTCTGAACTACATAGACACCATGCGCTTTATCATCATCCCCCAGGCATTTAAGAATATCCTCCCGGCTCTGGGCAACGAGTTCATCACCCTGTTCAAGGATACTGCGCTGATCACCACCATCGGCGGCAAGGAGCTGCTCTACGCCGCCAAAGCGGTGGGCGCCAAGACATACAGCGTCATGTTCCCTCTGCTGGGCGCGGCGTTCATCTATCTGGTGCTGGTCATGATCCTCACCTGGCTCCAGAACAAGCTGGAAAGGAGGCTGCGTCAAAGTGATCGACGTTAAACATCTGTCCAAGTCCTTCGGCGACCATCTGGTGCTGGACGACATCTCGGAACATATCTACCCCGGAGAAAAGGTGGTGGTCATTGGCCCCTCCGGCTCCGGCAAGTCCACCTTCCTGCGCTGCCTCAACCTGCTGGAGACCCCCACCAAGGGCACGATTACCTTTGAGGGCACCGACATCACGGACCCCAACGTGAAGATTGACCAGGTCCGCCGTCAGATGGGCATGGTGTTCCAGCACTTCAACCTGTTCCCCAACATGACCATCCGGAAGAACATCACCCTGGCCCCCGTCCGGACCGGCCTGATGAAGCAGGAGGAGGCCGACGAGGCCGCCATCGCCCTTCTGAAACGGGTGGGCCTGGAGGAGAAGGCCGACGCCTACCCCGCCCAGCTGTCCGGCGGTCAGAAGCAGCGCATCGCCATCGTCCGCGCCCTGGCCATGCAGCCCAAGGTCATGCTCTTTGACGAGCCTACCTCCGCCCTGGACCCCGAGATGGTGGGCGAGGTGCTGGACGTCATGAAGGAGCTGGCCCGCGAGGGTATGACCATGGTGGTGGTCACCCACGAGATGGGCTTTGCCCGCGAGGTGGGCAGCCGGGTCCTGTTTATGGACGGAGGCCACATCCTGGAGCAGAACACCCCCAAGGAGTTCTTCGACCACCCCCAGCACGCCCGGACGCAGCTGTTCCTGAGCAAGGTCCTTTAACTTAAACAAGGTAGAATCCCCCTGTGCCGATGGCGCAGGGGGATTTCAGTCTGTCGATAAACCCTGCCAGCCGAAGGTTTCGGAAGGAGGGATAGTTTGAAAGGGGACCATCAGGGTCCCCTTTTTCTTCAATCAGTACAAATTTCAGAACTTTTAAAGTTTTGAAATTTGCGCAGCTTGTCGAAAAAACTTTTTCGACAAGCTGGAATCCCCCTGTGCCGCCGGCACAGGGGGATTTTTATGCTTTTTGCCACTGGTCCAGCAGGGACAGGGCCTGTGGGGCCAGAAGGAGCAGCGCGGCCAGGTTGGGAATGGCCATGAGGGCGTTGCACAGGTCCACCAGCAGCCAGACGACGGTGGGCTCCCACAGGGCCCCCAGGAGGGTGCAGGCCAGAAACAGGGCCCGGTACAGGGGGAGCAGCCGGTCGCCGCCGGTGAGAAAGCGCAGGCACTGCTGGCCGTAGTAGCTCCAGCCCAGAATGGAGGAAAAGGCGAAGAGAAGCAGGGACAGAGCCACCACAACCTCTCCGGCGGGGCCCAGGGCCGAGCCGAAGGCGGCGGCGGTGAGGGGGGCTCCCGTGAGGGCGCCGGGGACTCCGGGCCGCCACACGCCGCTGACCAGGATGACCAGGGCGGTGATGGTGCACACCACCAGGGTGGAGAGAAAGACCTCGAAGATGCCCCACATGCCCTGCCGGGCCGGGTGGTCCACCCGGGCGGCTCCGTGGGCCATGGCGGAGGTGCCCAGCCCCGCCTCGTTGGTGAACACCCCCCGGGCCACCCCGTAGCGCAGGGCGGAGGCCACCGTCCAGCCCGCCCCGCCTCCCACCGCGGCGGCGGGAGAGAGCGCGCAGGAGAAGATGAGGCGAAGCGCGTCCGGCAGAGCGGAGGCCCGGAGGACCAGCACGGCCGTCCCGCTGCCCAGGTACAGCAGAGCCATGGCGGGCACCAGGGCGGAGGATACCCGGGCGATGCGGCCGATGCCGCCCACCATGACCAGTCCGGCCAGCAGGGCGGTGACGACGCCCACAAAAAGCCGGTTCAGGCCCAAGGCGGCCTCCAGGGAGGAGGCAATGGAGGAGGACTGGACCAGGTCGCCCCCGGCCAGGGTGGCGGGCAGGCAGGCCAGGGAGAACCAGGCGGCCAGCAGGGGGGAGCGGAGGCCGTCCCGGAGGTAGAACATAGGCCCTCCCTGGAGGCCGCCGCCGGGGGCGGGGCGCTGGTAGCGGACGGAGAGCAGTTTTTCTCCGCAGCCCGTCATCATCCCAAGAAAAGCGGACACCCACATCCAGAAGATGGCCCCCGGCCCGCCCAGGGTGAGGGCGGTGGCCACCCCGGCGATGGAGCCGGTGCCCATGGTGGAGGCCAGGGCGGTGGCCAGGGCCTGGAGGGAGGACAGCCCGCCCCCCGGTTTATCCCGTTTCCGGAACAGAGCGCCCAGAGTGGCGCGTACCCACCGCCGCAGGCCGAAGAGCTGGAAGAACCCGGAGCCCAGGGAGTACACCAGCCCCACCACCAAAAACAGCCCCAGCAGCCAGGGGTTCCACAAAAAATTCGTCAGCCGGGTCAAGAGCACCACGTCCATCACCTCTTTCTCCAGAGGTATGCAGGTCCTGGGGACAAAAAGAACCGCCGCCGAAACGCTTCGGCGGCGGTTCTGCATTATTTGTCCTCCAGCAGCTTGTTCAGCTCGTGCATGAAGGTATTGATGTCCTTGAACTGGCGGTAGACAGAGGCGAAGCGGACGTAGGACACCTCGTCGATCTTTTTCAGTCGGTCCATGACCAGCTCGCCGATCTCGGCGGAGCTGACCTCCCGTTCCATCTGGTTCTGGAGGACCTGCTCGATCTCATTGACCAGGTTTTCCAGGGTGTTATAGGACACGGGGCGCTTTTCACAGGCCCGGATCAGACCGGCCATCACCTTGGTTCGGTCGAAGCTCTGGCGGCTGCCGTCCTTCTTGACCACCATCAGAGGCAGGCTCTCCATGGTCTCGTACGTAGTAAACCGTTTGTGGCAGGCCAGACACTCCCGGCGGCGGCGGATGCTGGCTCCCTCGTCGGCGGGGCGGGAATCCACGACCTTGCTCTCCGGATGGGAACAGTACGGGCACTTCATGGCACATACCTCCTAAATGTTCGGTTGATATCAAAAATATTATACCATATCTGGGGAATCTTGGGTAGCCCCTAAATCAGAAAATGAAAGGGCGGATCTGCGCCGCCCATGGGGACGCGAAAGGCCCCGCGCCGGATGAAGCGGAGCGGGGCCTCGGACAGAACCGGAGAAAATTGGATCACACCTCGAACATGAGGTCGCCGTAGGTGGGCATGGGCCACAGGTCCTTATCCACCAGCAGCTCCAGCTCGTCCACGGGCCTGCGCAGGGCGTCCATGGCGGGCAGAATCTGAGAGCGGTAGGCGTTGGCCATGGCCTCCACGTCGTCCATGGCGTCCACCTGGGGGACCAGAGCTTTCAGCTCCTCCAGCGCCTTGGCGGTCTGGGCCAGCAGGGCGCTGCACCGGACCAGCAGGTCCTTCTGCACGGACAGGTCGGCGTCGGCGCAGGCGGAGGCGACGGCGTTGATGGACTGGCCCAAGCGGGTGTTGAAGTGGATGGCGGAGGGGATGTAGTGCTTGCCGGCCATGTGGATCATGGTCTGAGCCTCGATCTTGATGGTCTTGACGTAGTTCTCGTACATGATCTCGGCCCGGGCCTCCAGCTCGGACTTGGTGTAGATGCCGAACTTGGTGAACAGGGCCTCCGCCTTGTCGGTGGTCAGAGCGGGGATGGCGTCCACCATGGAAACCAGGTTGGGCAGCCCCCGGCGGACGGCCTCGTCCGCCCAGTCGGGAGCGTAGCCGTTGCCGTTGAAGATAATCCGCTGGTGGTCGGCCAGCTGCCGGTGGATCAGGTTGGAGCAGGCGGTGTGGAAGTCGTCGGCCTGTTCCAGTACGTCGGCGGCCTGGCACAGGGCCTCGGCCACGATGGCGTTCAGGGTGATGTTGGCGTCAGCGATGGAGTCGGAGGAGCCCACCATGCGGAACTCAAACTTGTTGCCGGTAAAGGCAAGGGGGGAGGTGCGGTTGCGGTCGGTGGCGTCCTTGTTCAGCACAGGGACGGTGGATACGCCGGTGTCCAGCTTGGAGGCGGTGAGCAGGTGGATGGAGTCGGCGTTGGCTACGATCTGGCTGACCACGCTGTCCAGCTGGTCGCCCAGGAACATGGAGATGATGGGAGGGGGAGCCTCCTGGCCGCCCAGACGCTGCTCGTTGCCCACGCAGGAGGCGGCGCACCGCAGCAGATCGGCGTGGACGTCCACCGCCTTGATGATGCAGGACAGGACCAGCAGGAACTGGAGATTTTCATTGGGGGTGTCGCCGGGGTCCAGCAGGTTCTCGCCGGTGTCGGTGCCGATGGACCAGTTGTTGTGCTTGCCGGAGCCGTTGACGCCGGCGTAGGGCTTTTCGTGGAGCAGGCAGACCAGGCCGTGGCGGGTGGCCACCCGCTTCATGGTCTCCATGGTCAGCTGGTTCTGATCCACGGCCAGGTTGCACATGGTGTAGATGGGGGCCAGCTCGTGCTGGGCGGGGGCCACCTCGTTGTGCTGGGTGGTGGCGGGGATGGCCAGCTTCCACAGCTCCTGGTTCAGGTCGGCCATGAACTTGCCCACCCGGTAGCGGATGACGCCGAAATACTGGTCGTCCAGCTCCTGGCCCTTGGGGGCGGGAGCGCCGAAGAGGGTGCGGCCGGTGTAGATGAGGTCCCGACGCTTCAAATACTTGTCCCGGTCTACCAGGAAGTACTCCTGCTCGGCGCCCACGGAGGGGATGACCTTGGTGGCTTCGGTATTGCCGAACAGCCGCAGAATGCGCAGAGCCTGGGTGTTGATGGCCTCCATGGAGCGCAGAATGGGGGTCTTCATGTCCAGGGCCTCGTCGGTGTAGGAGACGAAGATGGTGGGGATGCACAGAATGGTGCCGCAGGACATCTCCTTGACGAAGGCGGGGGAGGTCATGTCCCAGGCGGTGTAGCCCCGGGCGTAGTGGGTGGAGCGCAGGCCGCCGGAGGGGAAGGAGGAGGCGTCGGCCTCGCCCACGATGAGCTGCTTGCCGGTGAGCTGGAGGATGGTGTGGCTGTCGTCGGGGGCGGTGAGGAAGGAGTCGTGCTTCTCGGCGGTGATGCCGGTGAGGGGCTGGAACCAGTGGGTGTAGTGGGTGGCGCCCTTCTCCACGGCCCAATCCTTCATGGCGTTGGCCACCACGTCGGCGGTGGCCATGCTGATGTTGCCGCCGTGCTCCATCACGTCCACCACCGCGGCGTAGGCCTTCTTGGGCAGGCGCTCCCGCATGACGGACATGCTGAATACATTGGTGCCGAAAATCTCAGAAATATTCACGCTCATTGATACGATCAACCCTTTCAAATGGAACTCGGGGGAACTGGCTGGCGATAAAAAAAGACAATGACGCCTTTGCAGACATCATTGTCCAGTCACTTCATTCCGCAGCCAACTGCCGCTGAGCTTGTACAGGCGGCAGACATACGTTTTATGTGTATTACGATACCCTATTCCGGCCCGGTTTGCAAGAATCAATTCTGCCTAAAATTGTCGGGACGGGGTGAAGGAGATGTGGGAAAAAGTACGAAGTTTGGCCCGGAAAAGGGAATCGAACGGGAGCAAAAGCGCAAAAATCCCTTGACACGGCCGGGTGAGGGGTGCAAAATTGAACTACAATGGACGGATGCCGGGCCGCGGGCCCGCCAGGATGTGAAAGGAGAGAACTGCCGTGGGCTACACCAAGGAGGATATTATCCGCATGGTGGAGGAGGAAGAGATCGAGTTTATCCGCATGCAGTTTGTGGATATTTTCGGGCAGCTGAAGAACGTGGCCATCACCGCGTCCCAGATCGAGCGGGCGGTGAACAACCAGATCACCTTCGACGGCTCCTCCATCGAGGGCTTCACCCGCATCAACGAGTCGGACCAGTGCCTGTACCCCGATCTGAACAGCTTTGCCATTTTCCCCTGGCGGCCCGCCCAGGGCAAGGTGGCCCGGCTGATCTGCGACGTCTATAATCCCGACGGAACCCCCTTCGTGGGCGATCCCCGGGGCGTGCTGCGCCGGGTCCTCAAGCGGGCCCGGGATATGGGCTTTGACACCTTCAACATCGGGCCGGAGCTGGAGTTTTTCCTCTTCGAGACCGACGACCAGGGCCGGGCCACCACCAATACCCGGGACGAGGCGGGCTATTTCGACCTGGGCCCCCTGGACCACGGCGAATCCACCCGCCGGGAGGTGTGCATGAACCTGGAGGAAATGGGCTTTGAGATCGAGGCCAGCCACCACGAGTGCGCCGTGGGCCAGCACGAGATCGACTTCAAGTACGCCGAGGCCATGGACGGGGCGGACAAGATCATGACCCTGAAGCTGGCGGTCAAGACTCTGGCCCAGAAGAACGGGCTTCACGCCACCTTCATGCCCAAGCCTGTTTTCGGCATCCCCGGCTCCGGGATGCACCTGAGCATGTCCCTGTTCCAGAACGGAAAGAACGTGTTCTACGATGAGAACGGCGAGCGGCAGCTGTCCAAGACCGCCTACGCCTTCATCGCCGGTCTGCTGGCCCACGCCCAGGGCTTTACCGCCCTGACCAACCCCCTGGTCAACTCCTACAAGCGGCTGGGCGGGTACGAGGCACCCCGGTACAAGGCCTGGTCGGCGTCCAACCGATCCACCCTCATCCGAATCCCGGTGGCCCGGGGCCAGTCCACCCGGGTGGAGCTGCGCAGTCCCGATCCCTCCTGCAACCCCTACCTGGCGGTGGCCGCCTGCCTGGCCGCCGGTCTGGACGGCATCGCCCGGGGCCTGACCCCGCCCCCTGAGATCACCGACAATATCTACGATATGGACGACAGCGACCGGGCCGCCCGGAACATCCGGGCCCTGCCCGAGACCCTGAAGGACGCCCTGGAGGCCATGGAGCGGGACGAGCTGATGATGGAGGTGCTGGGAGACCATGTGGCCCGGCACTACATCAAGGGTAAGATGAAGGAGTGGACCGAGTACCAGACCCGGGTGTCCAGTTGGGAGCTGGAGAAGTATTTGGTGGTATATTAGAATAGCGTCCGAGGCGTAAATACCAAAGCCGCCATTTAAAATCACCGGAAAGGAGGGGGAGTAAGTGGACACCGTCATCGTGGCCTTTGAAAACACGGTCATGAGCCAGCGGTTCAGCGACCTGTTGGAGAGCACGGGCACCGCCCGGTGCCTGACCTGCCGCTCCGGCGACCAGGTCCGCCGCGCCATCGGCAAGCAGCAGGCCTACTGCGTGGTCTGCTCCCCCCACCTGACCGACGGACCCGCGGAGTGGCTCTTCGACGACCTGCCCCCCACCTGTTCCCTTCTGCTGGTGGGGCCCCAGCACATGCTGGACGCCTGTGCCAGCCGGGAGGTCTATAAGCTGACCACCCCCATCCGGAAGGAGGAGGCCCTGTCCACTGTCCGGCTGCTCCTCCAGTTCGGCCACCGGATGGAACGGTTCCTCCGTCCCCGCCGCAGCGGTCCGGACCAGGAGCTGATGGATCGGGCCAAGCGGCTGCTGATGGAGCACAAGGGGCTCACCGAGGAGGAGGCCCACCGGACGCTTCAGAAGCGGAGCATGGACGGGGGCTGCCGGCTGGTCCAGACGGCCCGGCAGATCATCTCCGAGCTGGAGCCGGAGGCATAAGAGAGGCATAGCGCGCATAGTTTCCTATGGGCAACGGCGGCGGCAAGAGATTGCCGCCGCTTTTTTCGGCCCGGAAAGGCGTGAGGGTATGCGATTCACCAAAATGGAGGGACTGGGCAACGACTATATCTACCTGAACTGTATGGAGGGAGAGCCGGACGACCTGCCCGGTTTGGCCGTCCGCCTGTCCGACCGGCACTTCGGGGTGGGGGGAGACGGGCTCATCTGCATCAAGCCGGGGCGGAGCGGCGACTTTTGTATGGAGATGTACAACGCCGACGGCTCCCGGGGAGCCATGTGCGGCAACGGCATCCGCTGCCTGGGAAAATATGTCTACGACAAGGGGCTGACCCGAAAGACCTGTCTGACCATCGACACCGACGCCGGGCCCCGGGGGCTGGAGCTGGCGGTGCTGGGGAACCGGGTGGATCAGGTGACGGTGGACATGGGGGAGGCAAGAATCGTTCCGGCCATTACCCTGGAGACGGCGGGGGAGACCTTTGAGGCAATCCAGGTCAGCGTGGGCAACCCACACGCCGTCATCTTCTG
>Ga0129308_1001754_pt1 | contig 20932 bp, 18 predicted proteins | sample L827metagenome_FD_94440 | JGI IMG/M metagenome (GOLD analysis project Ga0129308, IMG submission 94440) | Ring-tailed lemur group fecal microbial communities from Wisconsin, USA - L827 metagenome | ecosystem: Host-associated > Mammals > Digestive system > Large intestine > Fecal | place: USA... | reverse complement strand
GGCTTTACTGCGATCGCTTCTAAATCAGATTTTGTAATTTTCATGTTATGCTTCCTTTACCAGAACCTGTTTCAGTGCATCATTGACCGTTTTCAGCAAGACAAATTCCATTTCTTCACGAACGGCTTCCGGAATATCCTGAATATCCACTTCATTTTCCTTTGGCAGAAGTACCTTGCGAATACCGGCTCTATGAGCTGCAAGTACTTTTTCCCGGATACCGCCTACTGGAAGTACCTTGCCGCGAAGCGTAATTTCTCCCGTCATCGCAATGTCTTTTCTGACCGGAATCCCCGTAAGCGTAGAGATGATCGCAGTACACATCGTCACACCGGCCGATGGTCCATCCTTCGGAATCGCCCCTTCCGGAATATGCACGTGCAGATCCTTTGTCTTATAAAAATCCTCATCTATTTTCAGCTTGTGTGCCTCCGAACGGATATAGCTGACGCCGGCCTTTGCAGATTCCTGCATAACATCGCCGAGCTGTCCGGTCAGCACCAGCTTGCCGGTTCCCGGAACTGCTGTTGTTTCAATAAACAACGTATCTCCTCCAACAATCGTCCAGGCCAGACCCGTCGTAACACCGACTTCCGTCTCCCCCTTGATGATATCGAAACGGAATTTCTTTTTGCCCAGAAATTCCTGAATACGTTTTCCGGACATGCTGACTTTCTTGGTGTCTCCGCAGACCAGATTTTTTGCAACCTTTCTGCAGAGGTTTCCGATTTCCCGTTCCAGATTTCGCACACCGGATTCTCTGGTATAGTAATTGATGAGCGTACGAATGCCCTGCTCCGTAAAAGAAATATTGCTCTTCGTAAGCCCATTTTCCGCAATCTGCTTCGGTACCAGATATTTTTCCGCAATCTGCACCTTATCCTCTTCCGTATAACCGCTGACTTCGATGACTTCCATTCGATCCAGCAAAGGTCGCGGAATTGTATCAGTCGTATTGGCGGTTGTAATAAACATCACCTTTGAAAGATCAAACGGCACTTCCAGATAATGATCGGTGAAATCTTTGTTTTGTTCCGGATCCAGCACTTCCAGCAATGCAGATGCCGGATCACCCTTATAATCCGCTCCGATTTTATCGACCTCATCGAAGAGAAATACCGGATTTTTAGTCCCGCAATCCTTGATCGCACTGATGATTCGTCCCGGAATCGCACCGATATAAGTTCTCCTATGCCCTCTGATTTCTGCTTCATCACGAACGCCGCCGAGCGACATTCTGACAAACTCTCTGCCGATCGAACGGGCAACACTTCTGGCAATAGACGTTTTACCAACGCCCGGAGGCCCTACCAGACAGAGAATCGGCCCTTTTAAACCTCTGGACAATTGCATTACCGCCAGATATTCCAAAACACGCTCCTTTACCTTTTCCAGGCCATAATGATCTTCATTAAGGATTTCTTCCGCCTGGTTCAGGTCAATGTTATCTTCGCTCTCCTGATTCCACGGCAGTGCAAGTATCGTTTCGATGTAGTTTCTGCTGACCGTCGCTTCCGCAGAAGACGGCTGCATCTTCGCAAAACGATTGATTTCTTTTTCTACTTTATCGTGCGTTTTTTCTTCCAGCTTTAAAGCCTCCAGCTGTTCCATGAAATCCGCAACTTCATCTGCCGTATCCTCGGCAACACCAAGTTCCTCCTGAATCGCACGCATCTGCTCTCTCAGGTAGTATTCTTTCTGATTCTTATTGATCTGCGATTTCACCTTGCTGGAGATATCCTGCTCGATATTGAGAATTTCAATTTCCCTCACCAGAATCTCATTCAGCTTAGACAAACGTTCTTTTGCATCCAGCGTCTCCAGCAGCGTCTGCTTATCCTCCAGTTTGATTTCCAGATGAGAAGCGATCATATCTGCCATTCTGCCCGGATCTTCAATGGTCACTACGGTTGCAAAAATTTCCGGGGTCAGGTTCTGATTGATATTGATATACTCATCAAAGCTGGAGAGCACCATTCTCATCAAGGCTTCCGCTTCTGCATCCGCCTCCTGCTCCTCCAGTTCGATTTTACGAACGGCACATTTGAAATACGGCACTTCAAACAGTACGTCCTCAATGACGCCACGGCAGACACCTTCTACCAGAACGCGAATGGAATCTCCCGGCAGCTTCAGCATCTGTTTAATCTTGCCAATCGTTCCCAAATGATAAAAATCATCCGGCGTCGGTAAATCCGTATTATCATCAATTTGAGATGCCAAAAAGATATGCTGATTCATCACCATAGCCTTTTCTAAGGCATTGATTGATTTTTCCCTGCCAATATCAAAATGCAGCACCATATTCGGAAATACAGAAAGCCCGCGCAGTGGGATCATCGGCAGTTCCATCAGACTTTCATCTGCTGCTTCCGCTGGTTCCTCCGTTGCTTCCGTCTCCTGCAGTTCTTCTATCGCTTCAGAAGCTTCTTCTATATCCACAGAGGTCTTCTTTTTTTCATCCATGCTCTCTTCCTCCTTAAAATTATGTAAAAGGGCGACCTACAGCAGTCGCCCATGTATTTCGCTTGTTAAGCGGATTCTTCTGTGCTCGCCTGAATACGCTTCGAATCCGTTAATACGAGTTCAGGGTCTTTTTCTTCATTGATGGTTTCTCTGGTAATAATGCAGCGCGCCACATCATCTCTGGATGGCAGTTCGTACATGATATTGGTCATAACCTTTTCCATGATGCCCCGAAGCCCTCTGGCTCCGGTCTTTCGCTCCAACGCCTTCTCGGCAATTGCATCCACAGCATCGTTCTGCACTTCCAGCTCCACTTCGTCCATTTCAAAAAGTTTTTTGTATTGTTTGATCAATGCATTCTTCGGTTCCGTAATGATCTGAACCAGTGCATCCTTTGACAATTCCTCCAGGGTGACCAGCATAGGAAGTCTACCCACGAATTCCGGAATCAAACCGTACTTCAACAGATCCTCCTGCTGTACATGCTTCATGATTTCAGACTGCTGCAGTTTATTGTTTTCAATGTTTGAATTAAAACCGATGGTCTTTTCACCGATTCGTCGCTGCACCACCTTATCCAGTCCGTCAAACGCCCCGCCGCAAATAAACAGCACATTGGTCGTATCGAACTGCAGAAAATCCTGATGCGGATGCTTCCTGCCGCCCTGCGGCGGTACATTGGCAACCGTTCCCTCCAGAATTTTCAGCAGCGCCTGCTGAACGCCTTCTCCGCTGACATCTCTGGTAATAGACGGATTTTCCGATTTCCTGGCAATTTTATCTATTTCATCAACATAGATGATTCCACGCTGTGCTCTTTCAATATCATAATCTGCCGCCTGAATCAACTTCAGCAGAATATTTTCCACATCTTCTCCGACGTAACCGGCCTCCGTTAAAGCGGTTGCATCCGCAATCGCAAACGGGACATTGAGAATTTTTGCCAATGTCTGTGCCAGCAGCGTCTTTCCGGAACCTGTCGGACCTACCATCACGATATTGCTCTTCTGAATTTCAACATCGTCTTCCAGCACGCCGCTGTTGATTCGTTTATAGTGGTTATATACCGCAACAGACAAAACTTTCTTCGCTTCCTCCTGTCCAATGACATATTCGGATAATATGTCATAAATTTCCTTCGGCTTCAGCAGACGCTCCGGTGCATCTGTAATCACTTCGCCATCCTGAATCTGATGATCCTCCGCCTCTAGAATTTCCTGGCACAGAGCAATACACTCATTGCAAATGTAAACCCCTGATCCACTGATGAGACGTTTCACCTGACTCTGTGGTTTCCCGCAGAAGGAACATCTCAACTCATTATTTTCATCGTATTTCGCCATAAGTCATTTCCCTCCGTTATCTGTCAATGATCACCTGATCGATCAGGCCATATCGCATCGCTTCCTCTGCAGACATAAAATTATCTCTGTCTGTATCTCTGGCAATGACATTCAACGGCTGTCCTGTATTGTTACTCAAAATTCTGTTCAGTTTTTCTCTGGTCTTTAAAATCCATTCCGCATGGATTTTAATATCTTCCGCCTGCCCCTGTACACCACCGAGCGGCTGATGGATCATAATTTCCGCATTCGGCAGCGCATATCGCTTGCCCTTTTCTCCTGCAGACAACAGAAATGCCCCCATGCTTGCTGCCATCCCAATACAGATGGTGGACACCTGCGGTCTGATATACTGCATCGTATCATAAATAGCCATACCGGCGGTTACCGAACCGCCGGGGCTATTGATGTAAATACTGATATCTTTATCCGGATCCTCTGCTTCCAGAAACAGAAGCTGCGCTACAATCAAGCTCGCGATATGCTCATCGATCTGTTCTCCCAGAAAAATGATCCTGTCCTTTAAAAGACGGGAATAAATATCATAGGATCTCTCTCCTCTGCTTGTCTGTTCAATTACATATGGAACTAACGCCATGAATCCGGACCTCCTCTTTTCGCTCTAAAGTTTAAATTGCCGCTCTGCCGCAGCATCAGCCATCATTGACTTCTTATTTTTTTACAGCACTGTCATACATGAATTCCATTGCCTTGCGAACCTTCAGATCGCCGGCAATCATGCCGAGATTTTCTGTTCCCAGCATTTCTCTGATCTTATCAGCCTCCAGACCATACTGTTTTGCCATATTTTCGATTTCCGCATCGATTTCTTCAGCTGTAGCTTCGAAATTTTCCTGAATCGCAACCTGGCTGACGATCATTCTCGTCTTAACTTTTCTGTGCGCATCTTCCTTCAGCTGTCCTCTGAAGTCGGTCGGATCCATATCCAGATACTTGAAGTAGCTCTGCAGATCCATACCCTGTGCTCTCAGCTGCTGATCAAATTCATTCATCATATTATCGATTTCAGATTCTACCATGGAATCCGGTACATCGATATCATTTGCTTCATATACCTTTTCCAGAACCTTGTTCTTCATTTCATTTTCAGATTTGGCTGCTGCCGACTTTTCCAGTTCTTCCTTCTTGCTTGCCTTCAGTTCATCCAAAGTATCGAAACCTGCATCCTTTGCAAATTCATCATCGATTTCAGGCAGTTCTTCTTCCTTGATTTCGTGAACCTTGCACTTGAAAACAGCTTCTTTGCCAGCCAGATTTTCTGCATGATATTCTTCCGGGAATGTTACCTGAACGTCCTTGCTTTCCCCGGTGGAAACACCTACCAGCTGTTCTTCAAATCCCGGAATAAATGTGCCGGAGCCCAGCTTCAGAGGCTGTCTTTCAGCAGTACCGCCTTCAAACTGTTCGTCGCCAACCCATCCTTCATAATCGATCAGCACGGTATCGCCGTCCTGAGCCGGTCGGTCAACGGCGACCATTCTCGCATTCTTTCTCGCCATGTTCTTAATCTCAGTGTCTACATCATCATCCGTCACTTCGATGTTAACAGTTTCGATTTCAACACCCTTGTAATCCTTGACTTCAAATTCCGGATAAACAGCTACATCTACTGTAATGGTAAAGCCTTCTCCCTTTTTGATCTCGCTGAAATCAGCCTTTGGGCTGTCAATTACATCCAGCTTCAGTTCATCCAGAGCCATTGGATAGTTCTGAGAAAACAGATTGTTGATGGCATCTTCAAAGAAAATTCCTTCTCCGTATTTCTTTTCGATAATGCCTCGCGGCGCTTTGCCTTTGCGGAAACCATCAATCGTGAATTTATCCTTCTGAGACTGGTACACTTTGATTACAGCATTTTCAAATTCTTCAGCTGTAATGTCCATTGTGAACTTTGCTACGTTGTTCTCTTTTGAAATTAATGTTGCTTTCATGAATATATATCCTCCTCGATTATAAACACATAGTGCAATATATTATACCTCGCCAAACAAGAAAAGTAAAGGAAAAGTCCTGAAAAACCTGCACTTCCCGCGATCAGAACGCTCTGGCTTTCATTCCTGCCGTCATTGACATCCTGTCTTTATCAGAGCATAATAAGTCTGAATCATATTTTAATTTATAGAAAGTATATCAAAAATGAAAAATCTTATTCAAAATACAACAGAAACCGCTTTTTATCTGACATCAGCCTACATCCACCCCGGCGATACGGTAATTGACGCCACCTGCGGCAATGGATATGATACACTGCGCCTGGCACAAAAGCATCCCGGTCGGCTGCTCGCTTTTGATCTGCAGCAGAAGGCTGTCGATGCGACACGCGCGCTGCTGATCGAAAACGGGTTTTCTGAGGAGCTTGCAGCCGGGCGGTTCCAGCTCTTTCAGGAATCACACGAAAAAATAGATACATATCTGACCGATCCCGCAGCAGCGATTCTCTTCAATCTCGGCTATTTGCCGGGCGGCGATAAAAGCTTTACGACGCTGGCGGCATCCACGCTGACAGCAGTAAACAAAGCCCTGAATCTGCTGAAACAAAACGGAATACTCTGCATCACCATGTACAGCGGCCATTCCGAAGGCGCCCGCGAAAAGAATGCCCTGCTGAACTGGGCAGCCACGCTGAATCCGAGCTGTTATCATGCAGGCTACTTGAATCTCATCAATCAAAAAAACAACCCGCCGGAAGTTCTGGTGATAACACGAAAAAAATGAATCAAAAAGAAGCACATTTCTGTGCTTCTCTATTTCATCCACTTCAGGACTGCAGACTGATTACCGATTTGCCTTGATGATTGCAATGCCTCTGGCATATTTACTTTCATTTTCCGGTTCCAAATCGTACTGCTTCTGCAGTTTTTCACCCAGCTCGACCAACTCGTCTGTTTCCCCGGAAAACAATTCGATTTCCACTTCCGCAATCGGTTCTTCTCCGTATTCGGTCACAATCGTACCCTCATCAATGGATACCTCGAAAATACCGGTACCGGTATCGATTCGAAATCGCCTGCGCTGAAATCGCGTTTCCAGAAAGCAGTGCAGCTCTTTTTCCCCAAGCGTCTCCACAATCTCCCTGCCGATTTCACTCTCATTGAATACCAGCGGATTGGCGCTGTTGTCTACCACAGGAACATTGATTTCTTCCCGCATATGCAGACCGTCTTCACTATGTCCCTTCCACTTCAGGGAGGCAACCCAGCGCTCGCCTTCCCGCCTTACACGATAGGCAATTTCGTTCTTCGCCAGATCGCAGTCTTTCGTGTCAAAATATCTGGCATCCAGACACAGTTCCTCTCTTGATTCCGTTTCTTCTGCGGAAGCAAAAATACTGTTCTTCCAGATCTCATCCGCAACTTGCGGTGTCGGTATTTTATACTTTAATTCAATCTCCATATGTTACCTTCTCTGTTTCTAAGGTTTTCATTCTTCTGAAATTGTACCCTATGATAATACCACTTTCTATTATTTAAGGCAAGCAAATTCTTTCAGATCCACATTTTCGCCTGCTCTCCTGCGTTCCAGCGCCCGCAGCACCCGGTCATACATGGATTTTGTCACCGGATATTTCACAATCATAATAATCGAAAGAATAAACATCACAGATGGTATGATTGTAAAAGAATAATGCATCCAGGTCAGTACCGTCTCACTCTGAACGGTATGATCTCCTGCAAAACCTGCAAAATCCAGAATTAACCCCAGAATCTGCATGCCGATGGCATTTCCCAGTGCTTCAGAAAGCGTCTGCAGTGAAGTAACCAGGCCGGCGCGCTGCTTGTAATTCATCAGCTCATCAACCTCGCAGACATCGTAAATCATCGAAGGAATCAGCTGCCAATAACAGATGCTCCCCACACAGTACATAAAGGTAAAAACGAGTATTGCTGCCAGAGATGTAATACCGGTAAATCCGAAAAGAATCATCGCGACAACACTGAGACCCATTCCCCAGATATAGGTGGAACGCTTATCCAGTTTTTTACCTACCGCCGTAAGAAAGGGAACAAAAAGAACACCCAGCGCCGTATTGTACGCCAACAGCAGAGAAATCGGTCCCGCTGAATATTCGAGATTATAGGTATAGAAATAGATCCGGTCTGCAATAAAGATCGCGTAGCCAATCAAATAGAAAATACTGGCGAGAATGACAAAACGGGCGGTTCTCAGCTTCAGGATTTCCAGGTAATTCTTCACCATACCCAGCAGAAACACAGCGGGGTTCTGTTTCGGTCTGGCTTTGCGCTCAGCACGTACTTTTCCCCAGGCGCTCTTATCGCCTCGATATTTTTGCTCCATTCGATCCTTAATCCCCATCGCTCCGATGAAGATTGTCAAACCAGAGCAGAGACCGCAGAAAATCCCCAGAGCCTGCCAGCTCTGGGCCGGATTTTTTCCATACTGCATCAGAAAATCAACAATAATAGTCGGAAGCACCGTTCCGATCGCGCCGCCAAGCGCATTGAAAAAGTAAACATAACCGCGTAAAGAAGTTCTTTCATCGTAATTCTGCGTCAGTTCTGCACCCCATGCCAGATACGGCACAAAAAACATTGCAAATGCGGTCCAGAACAGGATCACCATAACAGCATAGTAGATCACACGTATCGTCTGCGGCAGATCAACTGCTGTGAACAGCAGCGCTGTAAAAAATGCCAGCGGAAAGGAAGCCAGCAGCAAAAAAGGCTTCCGTTTTCCGATCTTCGTCATACTGTTATCCGATATGTACCCGATAACGGCCCCGCAGATTGTCTCCCAGACCGCTCCAATTCCTGCAATCGTTCCGGCAATCGCCGGATTGACCCCTGCGATCGTCGTCAAAAAGAAAATCACGAAGCTTCCAATCAAATTATAAGAAGCGGAATCTCCAATCCCCGCAACCCCATAGGATAATTTTGTTTTTAAACTCAGCTTTTCCATATTCTCTCGATTCGTCAAACTCAAATCATTCCTGCAAAAAGAGCGAGTCCGGGACTCGCTCTTTTCTTTCACCATGTGCCGGATTTCCGTTCGGCATCTGTGGTTTCCTACTGTTCTTCGGACATCAGCTTCGTCCAGTAGCTGTCGTAAACCTTAGCTGCATCCCCGATATCCAGCTGCAGGAAGTAGTTGTCTTTCATCTTCTGCGGAATCGCGATTGCAGGTGCTTCTTTATATTCAGCCGGCATCTTTTCTACCGCTGCGCTGTTCGGGCAGGTGTAGTAGGAACCGAATTCTTCCATCATTCCCTGCAGATTTGCAGCACCGTTATCTGCATCCAGAATGTAGTTCAGGAACTTCTCAGCATTTTCCTTATTCTTTGCATCCTTCGGAATAACCATTTCGTCAACGCCTAACTGAATCGGATCTGTCAGTTCTGCAACTGCCAGTTTATCAGTACCCATTTCTTCAAAGGCTCTCGCAGCCTGACCGTCAAAGAAGAATCCAACGCTTGCAGCGCCGTTGATCATCATCGTTTCTGCACTGTCGGAGTCTAAGCCCGCAATATTCGGCATCAGCTTCTGCAGCCATTCATAAGCATCCTTGATTTCATCTTCATTCGTGCTGTTCGGATCATAACCCAGCGCAACCAGTGCGATCGGGAACAGGTTTCTCTGGCCTGTTACGGACGCGATCTGGCCCTTTAACTGTGGATCCAGCAGATCTTCATACTTTGTGATTTCGATCGGGCATGTTTCTTTGTTGTAGACAACATATACATAGTTCATCAGATACGGCATTGCATACTTGTTGTCCGGATCAAATTCTCTGTTCTTGTATGCGTCGCCCAGGTTCTCCCAGTTTGGAATGTTATCCAGATTCATTTCTTCCAGATAGCCACCCTGAATCAGGCTTGTCATGTCAGCGTCACACGGCATGATGATGTCATATTCTGAACCGCCGCCGCTGGTGATTTTTGCCGCTGCTTCTTCAGAAGTACTCATGTAGGACATGTTCACTTTAATGCCCGTCTCTTCTTCAAAAGCGCTGATTACATCTGACGAGATATAATCAGACCACATATAAACGTTTACTTCGCCGCTTTCGCTGCTTCCGCCGCCGCAGGCCGTGAACGCCAGAGCCATCACGCCGATGAGGGCAACTGCAATGAGTTTCTTTACTCGTTTCATGTTTGTTTCCTCCATTAAATAGTTTTTAAAAATAAGTCTTTATATTTGTTGAAGCTCTCTTTTTCCAAAGAGCCTGAACAACACTGTTGAGCAGCAGTCCCAGTACCAGTACCGCTACCATTACCGTCGTCATGGCATTGACATCCGGTTTCAAGCCAACCTTTACCATCGACAGGATCTTGATCGGCAAAGTCGTCGAATATGGCCCCGACACGAAATTACTGATGATAACATCGTCGATGGACAGTGTGAAAGACATAAACGCACTGGACATGATTCCCGGAACCAGCAGCGGTAATGTGATCCGGAAGAACGTCGTGATACGATTGGCGCCCAAATCCTGCGAAGCCTCTTCAATCGACATATCCATACCGGCCATTCTTCCGCGCATGATGATTACAACGAACGGAATGCAGAAGGTGGCATGCGCCAGAATCATGGCGCCCAGTCCCAGTGGAAAATGAGCGATCTCAAAGAGCATCAGCAGCGAAATACCAAGTACGACCTCCGGTATTACGATCGGAATGTACAGGGAATTGTTGATGACCTGCTTCAATTTGAATTCAAACCGCTTCAGACCCATTGCACCCAGTACACCGATAACGATGGAAATTGCCGTTGCCACAATTGCTACAATCAGGGAATTCACCAGATATCCCCATAAATCAGACTGCGTAAACAGCTTCACATACCATTCCGTGGTGAAATGTTCAAAATAGTAATTATGCTTCTGGCTGTTAAAGGAAAACAGAATCATAATGGCGATCGGTATGTAGATAAAAGCATATACCAGAATCGCATATACATTGCTGAGCCGTCGTCCCAGACGTTTTCTCCTGAGACGCTTACTCAATTGTTTTTTTTCTGCCATTTAGCACACCTCCAAATCATCCAGTTTGCCGATTCTGGTGTACAGCCACATCATGGCCAGCGTAATCAGAATCAGCAGAATTGCCAGAGATGCACCGAACGGCCAGTTCTTGGTTACCAGGAACTGATTCTTAATCAGCGTACCGACCAGCATAACCTTGCCGCCGCCCAGCATTTCCGGTACATAGTACATACCAAGCGACGGTATGAATACCAGCAGCGTGCAGCCGACAATACCGGGCATGGTCTGCGGAATCGTCACCTTGCGGAACGTCGTAACAGAATTGGCACCCAGATCCTTGGAAGCCTCGATCAGTGATTTGTCCATTTTTTCGATCGAAGAATACAGCGGCAATACAGAAAACGGCAGCATTGCTACCAATAAGCCCAGCATAACGACACCATCACTGTAAAGGATGTCCAACGGTTCCGAAATAATGTGAAGCTTCATCAGAAACGCATTCAAAAGTCCATTCGGCATAACCAGCAAATTGATACTGAACAGCCTTACCAGAGAACTTGTCCAATACGGAATCATAACCAGCATCAGCAGCTTAGCAGCCAGCTTGGAGGGCTTGCTGGCGATCCAGTATGCCAGCGGATAACCAACTACCAGACAGATCACTGTCGTAAAAAATGCCAACTTCAGGGATTTCCAAATTACCTTCAGATACAACGGATCGAACATCTCCTTATAGTTATCCAACGTCAGAGAATATTCAATGCCGCCGTACTGCGTTCTGGTCATAAAGCTGATTACGAAAACGTAGATCAGCGGCAGCAGCACGAAAATCATCATCCAGAAGGATACCGGACCTGCTGTTGCAAAAATCGGCATCTTGCCGCGGATTCCCGCTCTTCTGCCTCCGGCAGCCAGTGTTACTTTACCATCACTCATTGCCGCACCTCCTTATGCTTTGATGCCCACAACATCTTCCAGATCCCAATGCAGATACAGCACATCGCCTTCCTGATAGGATGCATCCTGCTTGACGCGGTTGATCTTCACATCGTAACCGTTTTCCATGGTAACCAGAGTACGATACTGGGCCCCTACGAAAATCAGATTTTTAACCTTGCCCTGCAGCGAAAATCCTTCTACAGGTTCCTTGCTGTACTGCATCACCTCCGGTCTTACACAGAGGTGTACGGCATCCCCGGTGCTGAAGCCTTCAGCCGGCATTTTGCAAAGACCCAGCTCTGTCTCCACCACAGCAGTATCGCCTTCAACCGCTTTGATGGTACCGGAGAACAGATCGGACTCTCCAATGAAGTTTGCTACGAATCTCGTTTTCGGTTTCTTGTAAATCTCATCCGGCGTTGCCAGATGTTCGATAACACCGCCGTTCATAACCGCAATACGATCACTCATCGTCATGGCCTCTTCCTGATCGTGCGTGACGTATACGAACGTAATATTCAGCATCTTCTGCAGACGCTTCAATTCGATCTGCATCTGCTTACGAAGCTGCAAATCCAGCGCACCCAGCGGTTCATCCAGAAGCAGAACCTTCGGATTGTTAATCAAAGCTCTGGCAATGGCAACCCGCTGTTTCTGTCCGCCGGACATCATATCCGGTTTTCTGCCTTCAAAGCCCATGAGCTGAACCAGTTCGAGCATCTCCTTAACCCGTCTCTTAATTTCATCCTTCGGAACCTTTTTTACCGTCAGTCCGTAAGCGATGTTGTCGTATACTGTCATATGCGGGAACAGTGCATAGCTCTGGAACACCGTATTGACATCACGTTCAAATGCTTCTTTGTCTTCTACCCGCTCGCCCTGTACCATAATCGTACCATTGGTCGCATCTTCAAAACCTGCGATCATTCTCAGAATTGTGGTCTTGCCGCATCCGGATGGTCCCAGCAGCGTCAGGAATTCTCCTTCTTCAATATCCAGATTCAAATCCTTGATAACGTGATTGTCTCCAAAATATTTATCAACGTTTTTCAGTGTTACAATAGGTTCAGACATCGTAGTTCCTCCCAATTTTTAATAATCGAACTGTCTGTAATATCTTCTAAAGCTGAGACTGTGTCCTGTATTGAGTTCGTAATGCGCCGCCAGTCTTTCCGTTACCAATGCCGTCAGGATCATCGGCGAGCAGATCACGCGGAACTCATCATCAATACCCTTTAAATCGTAATCACTTGTATCAATTACAACCAGCTTGTCCGTAATTTTTTCACAGAATTTTTCCACTCTGTTATCCAGTTCTCTATATTCATCTTCCCCCTTAAACAGGAACACTGGAACATCCTTTTCCACGAGTTCCAATGTACCATGGAAGAAGTCTGCAGACGTCACGGATTTGGTTCTGACCCACTGCATTTCTTCCAGAATACACATAGAGAACAGGTATGTCTCTCCCCACAATGTTCCGGAACCTATAAAAATATTATATGGCTCTTTCGCATAAGCCCTTGCAATCTCTGCTGCCTTTGGTTCAAATTCTTCACGAATTCTTACCAGGTTGTCAAACAGGTTTGCCATCTGATCCGCAAATTTTTCATATTGATCATACTCTCCTCTGTTTGCCAGCAATCTCAGTGCAAACATAAAGAACATCATATAGGAATGTTCACAGTCGCCGCATGGATTCGCAACAATGTAATCCAGTTCCTTTGCCAGCGGGGTTTCATGGTTCTTCGTAAAGCCTGCAACTTCGATGCCCATCTCCTTGCACATCTTGACAGCAGCCAGAATTTCCTTGGTATCTCCGGATGCTGAAGCTGTAACAACCAGGGAATCCTTTGTCAGATATCGCTTATCCTTTCTGACAATTAGCTCTGCAGCATTTTCCAGATAAATCGGCAGATCCGTGTAGTGCTTCATAACGGTTACAACCGGGTGCCATTCCGCCCAGGTACCGCCGATTCCGATTACCACGATATTATGATAGCCTCTTGCATGTACAGCATCCGCCATCTTCTCGATATCAGCTCTCTTACTGTACGCAGTCTGCCCTTCTTTCATGTACTTTTCAACGTCAAAATTTCGCATTGGTAAAGCCTCCTCTTTCGTTAAAACGCTATGTTTTACACAAATTGTAAACATATATTAATACCAGTTTAACAATTTTTCAGATTTTTTCAATCTTTTCAAGGCAGAAAAATCATACCAATTATAAGCATTTACTATACCAATTGAAAATATGTCTATTATTTTGCCAAAATCCCCTTTAATTCCAATGATTTTTCTCACTATACCAAATTCAAATTATTTTTGCACGTTTGTCGTGAACTTATACTCAAATCTGTCACATCGTGCATAACTCTCCGTATATTCTACAAGACGTTCCGTCTGATCCCTTCCCCGAAATTCCAAATAGTAAATCGGATCCTGCGGTTCAACTTCCAGATAACCGCATTCACGCTCATTTCCTTCCACGATCTGCATTTTTTCATGGAACTGTCGCGGCATATGACCTTTGGAATCCATATAGTCATAGAGCGAAACCCGCGTAAAATCAAACTGATCAATATCCGGAAATAAATCTGCCGGTACGTATGTATACTCCACGGCAATCGGTTCGTCATTGCTGTAACGAATTCGATGCAGTACATAAATCTGCGCATCTTCCGCAAGATTGAGTTTATCTGCAAAATACCGCGCTGTAATCACACCTTTCAGCAGCACTTTGCTGACAACACTGGCGCCGTACTGTTTTACCATCGCAGTAATCCCGGCATTCCCTTTTTCCGAAAGGTAATTCAAATCGAGTTTGTCGATCGCATTCTTGCGGACAAACGTTCCCGCGCCTCGCACTTTATACAGATACCCCTTTTTAACCAATGCATTATAAGCATGCTGTACCGTCATACGGGATACACCGCATAATTGTGCCATATTGCGTTCACTGTACAGTTTTTCACCGGACAGCAATTCTCCCCGTTCGATCCGCTTCATGATCAGCGACTGCAGCTCTTCCGAGGAAAGCTCCTGTTGCGCGGCTGTTTTGTTCATGTCACACGTCTCCTGTTCTTCAACTGTCCTTTTCCATTCATCCCTACACATTATTTCCGGCAAATTGCACTTTATCCTTCAGCATAATATCATCAAAGTATTCTACCAATCTGCCCTTCTGATCATAAACCATTCCTTCATAACGCATGGCAGTCTGCTTTTCCGGCAAATTCAGAAGCTCCGACTCCAGACCATTGATGTAGACCGCAGTTACCTTCCCAACACAGCGTTCCACATAAATCTGATACTTCTTTCGCAGCGTCGCATAAAGTGATTTGTTGTAAATATCCTCCTCCATCAAATCCGGAACAAAATCACAGCGGATATACGTCCGTTCCAGCCAGATGGGAATGCTGCCATCATAGCGCAGCCGCATAATTCGATAAACCTGACCATCCTCCGGCAAGCCTGTCTTTTCTGCCATTTTCTGAGAAACATAAACCTTTTCAAAGGTCAGCAATTTCGCATAATTGGGTCTTCCCATACGCTCCATGGCTGCCCGCCCGGAACGATAGGTATCCAGATTAAACTCGATCCGTTTCGGCGCCACAAAATTCCCCGAACGATCCTTCGAGATCACAAACCCTTTATCCTGCAGAATCTGTAAGGCATTTCTCACCGTACCGCGCTGTACACCAAAATACTCCGCCAGCTTTCGTTCTGCCGGAAGCCTGTCACCCTCCTGATACTCACCGGTTTCAATCCGGTATTCCAGCTCTTTTGCAATCAATACATCTAATGTCAACACACGCTTTGCCATGCTACGCTTCCGGCTCCTTATATTTTGTTGCAAAACCAAAAGCGCCCTCCAGCAGACAGTTATTCGCTGAAAAATCCGCAGCATATTCAAAGCACTCGTGAATTTCCGCTTCACCGAGCGTCTTCTGACCATATCCAGCGCGCATCATCGCCACCACAAACGACGTAAAGAAGGAATCGCCGGCCCCCATGGTATCTACCGGCTCCACCAGCTTAACAACACCCTGATATTCCGTTTTTCCATCCCACAGCACCTGTCCCTTGGAGCCATTTGTCACCAATACCAGTTTCGTTCCCAGCTCGATCACCTTTTCCCGCAATGCCCGGGATTGCTCCGGCGTCATTTCCTCTGCCGAAAAAAGTGCAATATCCACATAGGGGCAAACCTTCTGCAGGTATTCTTCTGTACGGTACTCCTCCTCCGACGAAAAATCGTATGTGATCACCGCATCGATATCCCGCAGCTTGGCGATCTCATCCTCCATGCAGGCATAACAGCCGCAATGAATCACATCAAACCCTCTGAGATATTCCAGATGCTCCTCATTCAGCTTCAGCGGAGTCCATTCCCCTTCTCCATATTCACAGCCGATGAACACACGGTCACCATCATCCAGACGCACATCACAGCGTTCCGTAGTGATGCCTCTGATCGGCTTCGAGCGATCGACTTCAACTCCAAGCTCCCTCAGCGAATCGTATACCAGCCAGCCCTCCGGCTCATCTGCAATTAACCCCAGGTAGGCTGCATCTTCCCCGCAGCGCTTTGCATAAACCGCAAAATTGACGGCATTGCCTCCGGGAAACATAATTCCTCTGTTTACATAACGATCTACCACATTATCACCGATTCCTACAATACGCATGATTCCGATTCCTTTCATTTTCTGCCCTGACGGGCTGCCTGGGAGAATTCATTTTCAACAGGTTTCATTAATTGCAGTTATTTTACCACAGGTGCAGTTTTCAGCGCAATATCTTATCCTGAGGCCAAAAGTTTGCTTCAGCAGCTCCGCACAACCATCCGAAGTCCTCTTTTTCACCGTCCTTACGGCCCTAAATCTTCAAAACGATAGTTGCCATAAAAAAACGCGGCCTCCGATTCCGTTTTTTATCGGAACCGGAGGCTCTCCTGTTTCGTTTTAGGCTGTCGTTATACTCCGGAATCTCCAGATACACCCGCCAGCCATTTTATTCAGTTCATCTTGGCCTATTTATAATGCAGCAGATGGTGCGCTTTTTCCCCTGCCAGCAGTCCCTGATAAAGACTTTCCGCTACCGGGTTCTGGGCGGAAAGCTTGACATTGGAAAGCCGATCCGCTTCATAAACGCCTGCAGAACGTTCCTCTCTGGCAATTCCCTTTACCACAGGCTGTCCTGCGCCGGCAATGCATCCGCCTTCACAGGCCATAACTTCTACAAAATCATAATGCACTTCTCCGGCCTGCACAGCCTGAATCAGATTTTCAGCATTTCTCAGCCCGCTGACCACGGCGATCGACAGTTCCTTATCTTCACCGTATGGCAGTTTAACTTCTTTCAGTCCGTCAAATCCACGAACGCCCGTGAAGGAAATTTCCTGCAGATGATCTCTTGCGGAATTGCCCATGACATATCGGATTACAGCTTCCGTAACACCGCCGGTCACGCCGAAGATTACGCCTGCACCGCTGGCGATACCAAACGGCATATCCACAGCTTCCGGAAGAACATCTTCAAAACGAATTCCCGCTTCAATGATCATCTTTGCCAATTCCGTCGTTGTGATCGAATGATCCACTGCCGGATCATCCCCATACTTCATTTCATCGCGCCGAATTTCAAACTTCTTGGCAGTGCACGGCATGATTGCCACGACCTTGACCTTCTTTTTCTTCTTCCCGCTCGCCAGATCATTTACTGCTGCATGCTCTTTTAATACAGCACCCATCATTTCCATCGGCGACTTACAGCTTGAAATGTATTCCTCCAATTCCGGATGTTTTAATTCCGCATACCGGAACCACGCCGGGCAGCAGGAGGTAAACAACGGCAGTTTATCACCGGACTCCAGCTTTCTCAGAAATTCTTTTCCCTCTTCGATAACCGTCAGGTCAGCGCCTGTCGCCGTATCGTAAACTTCATCAAAGCCCAATCTGCGCAGAACGCTTACGATCTTGCCCATAACATTCGTGCCTTCCGGGATATCAAATTCATCACCCAGCGCCACACGTACAGCTGGTGCCACCTGTGCCACCACGATGGTATTTTCATCGTGAAGATCCTCCCACAATGCTCTGGTATCGTTCTTTACCGTAATAGCCCCCGTCGGGCAAATTGCAGCGCACTGACCGCAATTGACACAATTCGTTTCTGCCAGCGGCATATCAAAAGCCGGCATAACTTCCATTCTGGAACCGCGATATGCGAAATCAATCGCTCCTACATTCTGAATTTCCGAGCACATGCGGACACAGTCTCCGCAGAGGATACATTTATTGGCGTTTCTCAGAACTGCCGGAGAAGAATCGTCGCGGATCATTTTTCCTTCATCGACACTGTATGGTTCGAAACGAACATCCTTCATGCCAAAACGTCTGGCGAGATCCTGCAGCTGACAGCGGAAGTTGATTTCACAGGTCGTGCAGTCACGACAGTGATCTGCGAGCATCAGCTCCAAAATCATCCGTCTGTATTTCTGTAAACGCGGCGTATTCGTCTTGATCTCCATTCCGGAACGCGGCGGCGTCGAACAGGAGGCCATAATATCCCCGTTCTTTCCCTCAACGACACACATTCTGCATGCGCCATATGTGGAAAGTTCCGAATGATAGCATAACGTCGGCAGATCGATGCCGGCCTTTCTGATTAAACTGAGAATATTCTTTTCCCCTTCAATGGCTACCGGAAGGCCATCGATGATCATGTATTTTTTATTATTCATCATATTCATTGTTACGCCTCCTTGATCGCTCTGAACTTGCAGGCGCCCATACAAGCACCGCACTTAATACACTTACTCTGATCGATCACGAACGGCTCTTTTACCTTGCCGGAAATCGCATCAACCGGACATACTCTGGAACAGAGACTGCAGCCCTTGCACTGTTCTTCATCGATATAGATCTGCTTCAATGCCTGACAGGTCTTGGTTCTGCAACGCTTTTCAACGATATGCTCTTCGTATTCATCACGAAAATATTTCAGTGTAGAAACAACCGGATTTGCCGCTGTTTTTCCGAGTCCGCAGAGCGCAGTCGAGGTAATGGTATCAGCCAGCTCTTCCAGCAAATCCAGATCGGAAAGTTCCCCTTTGCCGGCTACGATCCGTTCCAGAACTTCCAGCATTCTTCGCGTTCCTTCTCTGCACGGTACGCATTTTCCGCAGGATTCATTCTGGGTAAAGTTCATAAAGAAGCGTGCAACTTCTACCATGCAGGTATCTTCGTCCATTACAACCAGGCCGCCGGAGCCGATCATCGCACCAGCCTTTTTCAAGCTGTCAAAATCGAGCGGCAGATCCAGATGTTCCTCCGTCAGACAGGCACCGGAAGGTCCACCGATCTGTACAGCTTTGAACTTCTTGCCGCCCCGGACACCGCCGCCGACATCAAAAATAATGTGCCGCAGTGTCGTACCCATTGGTACTTCAATTAAGCCGGTATTGACGATATTGCCCGTCAGCGCAAAGGCCTTTGTTCCAGGGCTCTTCACAGGGCCGATCGACTTATACCAGTCTGCACCTCTCTGAATAATAATCGGTACATTGGCAAACGTTTCCACATTGTTCAGCAACGTCGGTTTTCCGTAAAGACCATGCTCTACTGTTCGCGGCGGCTTTACACGCGGCATGCCGCGGTCGCCCTCAATCGAAGTTGTGAGCGCACTGCCTTCACCGCAGACGAAGGCGCCTGCACCCTTTACGATATGAATATCAAAGTCGAAGTCCGTTCCCAGAATATTTTCTCCCAAAATGCCGTATTTTCTGCAGTCTGCGATTGCACGCTCCAGTCTCTGTACTGCCAGCGGATATTCTGCACGAACGTAAATATACCCTGTCCCTGCACCGGAAGCATATCCTGCAATCATCATACCTTCCAGCATCTTGTGCGGGTCCCCCTCCATGATGCTTCGGTCCATGAAAGCGCCCGGGTCTCCCTCATCACCATTGCAGACAACGTACTTCACAGGATCCTTCTGATTTTTTACCTGCACCCACTTTCGTCCAGCCGGGAAGCCGCCGCCTCCACGCCCCCTGAGATTGGAATCGCTGATGGTCTGTACAATATCATCCGGCGTGATCTCAAAGAGACATTTTTCGAGGGACTGATAACCGCCATAGGCAATATATTCCTCGATGGACTCCGCGTCAATCTGTCCGCAGTCCTCCAGCACAATCCGCTTCTGGTTTTTATAAAATGGAATTTCTTCCTGCACCGGATATGTAATGCCGTCTCTCGAATAAATCAAACGATCTATTACATGATCCTTGATAATGGATTCCTCTACGATCTCTTCGCAGTCGTCCAGAGAAACCTTCAGATACAGCAGCTTGGCAGGTTCGATCCGCAGCAGTGGTCCCATTTCACAGAAGCCATGACATCCGCTCTTCTTCAGACCGATATGCGCTCCTTCTTCCTCTTTTTCCAATTCAACCTGGCATTTGAGACCTTTTTCTTCAATCAGTTCTTTCAAGCGTGCGTAAATTTCCATAGAGCCGCCGGCTACACAGCCTGTTCCTCCGCAGACATAGACCTTTTTCGCCTGCTGGTCAATCTGCTCCAGAAAAGCAGCTCTGAGTCTCTGCAGTTCTTCTCTATTCTTGATCTTCATTTTCTATGCCTCCCTTTGCTTCAGTTCATCCAGCAGTTCAAGCGCCTTATCCGGTGTCATTGCCGGATGCACTTTATCATTTACCGTCAAAACGGGCGCCAGGCCGCAGGCACCAAGACAGGATACAGTCTCAACAGTAAACATCAGATCTTCTGTCGTATTGCAATCGCCAGTCAACCCGAGTTCCTTGCGCAAAGCATCAAGAATCGGAATCGACTTACGGACATGACAGGCAGTTCCATCACAGATCTTAATGACATACTTTCCTTTCGGAGACAGCGAAAAATTTTCATAGAATGTCGCAATGCTGAATATCTTCGCTAAGCTGACATCCAACTGTTCCGACAGATAGTCAAATGCCTCGCGGGGCAAATAACGATATTCCTCCTGAATATCCTGTAAAATCGCAACGATTGGTTTTTCGCCGCTATGAGCACTGATGATTTCATCGATTTTCTGGTACAATTCTGCTTTGTCCATAGACTCCTCCTTCAGATCACAAAGTAGATTATTTCCAACTCAGACGGAAAATTATTTCCTATCTATAGGGTAGCAGTTTGTTAAATATCCGTCAATATCGATTTTTT
>Ga0129308_1001753_pt1 | contig 20934 bp, 23 predicted proteins | sample L827metagenome_FD_94440 | JGI IMG/M metagenome (GOLD analysis project Ga0129308, IMG submission 94440) | Ring-tailed lemur group fecal microbial communities from Wisconsin, USA - L827 metagenome | ecosystem: Host-associated > Mammals > Digestive system > Large intestine > Fecal | place: USA... | reverse complement strand
GGATGCAGTTAAAGTACTGTGGAAGATTAATATTTATGCAGAGAGCGGAATGGGCTGTACCGGCCCGATCATCCGGGTATCTGATGCAAACCTTGCAAAAGCAGAGGAAGAGCTTAAGAAAGCCGGATATATCAATTAATATTTCGAAAAGAAAGAGTTGGGGCATTTCGAAATATTAAATTCATGTGGATAGATGTAGAGGTATATTTTATAGATGTTCGTGATTTTGTTGGAAATATGAGGATTGGAACGACAGAATAAGGGACATAATTGTATTGATTAAAAACGGTGCATATGGAGATTGGGGAATCTCGTTTATGCATATAGAATTTAGCACTCCAAAGGGAAGGGCTGCTGTAAAATGGCCAAATGAACTATTTTGCAGCAGCCTTTACTGTCATTGTGTTGAAAAGATAATAGCTTTTCTATATATAAAGTAGTGCTATTAAAAGAAGAAATAATTATTTGCGCGCCTGTGATAATTCTTTTCCAACATTCTCACATGGGACAAAAAATCTTCATCTATGAAAAGCTTTGCCTGTTGCGGGCATTTTCGGATACAGGCCTGACATTTTATGCAGATGCCTGATATGGAGGTGCAATCTGTGTGGGAGATACTCTGCATGGGACATACTTGTGCGCAGATTCCGCAATGATCACATTTGGCTAAGTCGGTGATCGGTTTCGCTTTCAAAAACTTTGCAGCGCTTCCTGTTTCTGTCAGAGGCGTGTAGTAAGGGGCGACAGGATTATTTCCCATAACAGTGACGGAAAAAATCTTATCGGTCTCTGTCAGATATTTTGCTGTTTGCTTTGCAAAATTACGAATCTCTTCCACGTCTGTCTGGTCCGGACGCCCGGCTGCCAGAGATGTAGAGAAAGCATGAGGGCTGACGATTGCTGCTGCCGCAATGGCTTGAAAGCCCTGATTTTCTAGTACGAGCTTTAGTTCCATCAGCGCATCGTCAAAATTGCGGTTTCCATACACGCTGACGGGAATCAGCATAGCTTTGTTTCCCTTGAAATCACTCTCTATATCAGGAAGAATCTTGTTGGGAATCCGTCCGGCATAGACAGGCATTCCCAGAATCACCAAATCTTCTCTGTTAAAAGAATAAATCTTTTTCCGATGGTCATACCTGGTGTAATCAAGTTCGATCACATCCTTTTGCAGGCATTTTCCAATAGTTTCTGCAATCAAGTTCACTATTTTCTTTGTCCCGCCCGTAGGACTGAAATAAATAGACCATATTCTTTCGATTTTCATAATATTTCTCCTGAAAAATGCATAAAGAGTTCACGCGTTTTAAAATAGAATTAACTAATTCCATCCAGATAATGCCCGATAGACCTGCGGATATTTCCCTCAAAGTCCGTATCCCCGTTATGCAGGCACCATTCAAATACATTTCCGATCACCAGCATACGGATATCGGTCAGTACCTGTTCCAGCGGCAGTTTTAACGTCAGAACTCCGGCATCTACCGCATTTCGCAGGTAATTCTCCACCGTCACGATCGGATAAGGCCGTTCGGTACGGATGGTAGGATTCAGCGCTTGATTTTTCGGTGTATAATAATTAGCTATAAACTCCACACCCAATTCCCGGCAATAGCTTGCGTAATTCAGATAAACATGAATAATCGCGATCTTTGCCTCTTCCCAGCTCTCCGGGGGTTCCAAAAGATCCGGATTGATGCTGGGCTGTTCCTCGATATAATAAGAAAGCAGGTCATCTTTCGTCTTAAAATGGTGATAAAAACTGCCGTTAGAGACGCCTGCCTCATCACAGATATTCTTGATGGAAAGCTGTTCATACCCCTTCTGCTGCAGAATCGTCTTCGCTGCGTGGAAGATGCGGGCTTTGGTTTCTCTGGATTTCTGCTGCTGTTTGGACAATGGTTCGTTTTCTAAATTCTTCATGTAATAAACCCCTTATGTTAAAATCTTTCATCAGTATAGCACAACTTTCAGGGGATTTCAAGAAAACAGAGCGGACTCGGATTTTTGATAAAATGAATCGGACAAGGTCGGCAGGTTTTCTTACGGCAGAGGAAGAAAGGGTTGAGAATGGAAGAAAAATCGGCTATACTTTTAATAGTGCAGTTATGATGGGAGGTGTTTGCTATGTATTATTTGAATACGGATACCCAGATAATTCTATTTGAAGAGACAGTGAACAGCAGAACTTATGTAGATAAGAGTATGTTGATTGAGAAGATTACGCCCATGATCAGGACGACGGATAAGTACATATGTATTACCCGGCCGAGGCGGTTTGGAAAAACGATCAACGCCAATATGCTGGGAGCTTACTATACCAAAGGTTATGACAGCCATTTTTTGTTTGAAAATCTGGCAGTTGCCGGGACAAAAGGATATCGGGAGCATATAAACAAGTACAATGTTATTCATATTGATTTTAGTGTAACACCACTTTTCTGCGACACATATGAGACATGGCTGCGAAGTATCGTGAAGAATTTACAGGAAGATTTGATTGAAGCTTATCCCGAGGTGGCGGGTAAAGAATTTTCCTCCCTAAATGAGATACTTAGCGCTACCGAGGATTCATTTATCTTTATTTTGGATGAGTGGGACGGTGTGTTTTATCAGGAATTCATGACAGAAAGGGATAAAAAACATTTCCTGAATTTTCTGAAGGTTTTATTGAAAGATAAGTCATATGTGATGCTGGCATATATGACAGGAATACTGCCGATTGCAAAGTATTCCAGCGGCTCAGAGTTGAATATGTTTGATGAATACAATTTTATCAATGATAATATTTTCGATGCCTACTTTGGGTTTAGTGAAAAAGAAGTCAAGGAATTATGCAGCCGGCAAGGGACGGTGAGCTACGAAGAGATGGAGCGTTGGTACGACGGATATTTTCTTAGTAATGGGGGACATCTGTTTAACCCGCGGTCTGTCAGTAATGCACTGGCCAGGGGTGTGTGTTGTAATTACTGGACTGAGACAGGCCCGATGAATGAGATTGCAGATTGTATTGAGAATAATGTCGATGAAGTCAGAGAAGATATTGTAAAGATGGTTTCAGGGATTCCCGTAGAAGTGGAGTTGAGCGGTTACAGTGCCTTAGAGCGGAGACTTGACACTCGAGATGAGATTCTTTCTGCGATGGTGGTTTATGGTTTTTTATCTTATCATGATGGTTATCTGCGAATCCCAAACCATGAATTGATGGAAAAATATCAAAAAGTGTTGTCGAGAGAGAGTATGGGAGAGGTCAAAGAAATTGTAGACAGTTCAAAGGAAATGCTGCAGGCAACGCTTGATATGGATGCGGACAGAGTGGCGGAAATGCTGGAAAAGGTGCATGACAGAGAGATTCCGTTTTTGCAGTATAATGATGAAAATGCATTATCTTGTGTAGTCACATTATGTTATCTATATGGGAGAAAAGACTATAGGATAGAAAGAGAAGAAAAAAGTGGAAAAGGGTTCTGCGATTACTTGTTTTATCCTCGAAAAGCCGGAAAAAGTGCAATTATTTTGGAATTAAAAGTGGACGATTCTCCCCAAGAGGCAATCAGACAGATCAGAGATAAGAAATATCCTCAGAAAGTGGAAAATTGTGCTGAAATTCTGCTTGTGGGAATCAGCTATGATAGAAAGAATAAAAAGCATCAGTGTGTGATTGAACGATATAAATAGAGCTGCAAGGAACGGATTGTTTCATACAATGGATGCTATAAAAATAGAAAGAGGTTTTATTACATGGATATCAATCAAAAGATCACCGAGGAACTTGGAGTAAAAAAATGGCAGGTAGATGCTGCCGTGAAGCTGATAGATGAGGGAAATACCATCCCTTTCATAGCCCGTTACCGTAAAGAAGCGCACGGCACACTGGATGACGAGCAGCTCAGGAAATTATTTGAGCGCCTGACCTATCTGCGGAACCTGGAAGAAAAGAAGGAGCAGGTATTATCCAGCATTGAAGAGCAGGGCAAGTTGACACCGGAATTAAAAGCGCAGATCCTGGCGGCAGAGACGCAGGTATTGGTGGACGATCTCTACCGGCCATATCGCCCGAAAAGAAGAACCCGCGCCACCATCGCCAAAGAGAAGGGGCTGGAGTCGTTGGCTGTGCTCATTTCACTGCAAAATGCAAAAGAGCCCTTAGAGACACTGGCGGCCGCTTACATATCAGAAGAAAAAGGTGTTGCAAATGTCAAAGAAGCCATCGACGGGGCGAAGGACATTTTGGCAGAATCCATTTCAGATGAGGCAGATTACAGAACGCATATCCGGAATATCACTGTGAAAAAGGGAATGCTGATCTCAGCAGCGAAAGATGAAAAAGCAGAGTCTGTCTATGAGATGTATTACAATTTCTCCGAACCGGTGGCAAAGCTTGCGGGACACCGAGTGCTGGCGTTAAACCGCGGTGAGAAAGAGAAATTCCTGACGGTGAAGATCGAGGCACCGGAGGAGGATATTATCCGTTATCTGGAAAAGAAAGTGATCCGAAGGGATAACCCTTACACGACACCGGTTTTAAAAGAAGTGGCAGAAGACAGTTACAAGCGCCTGATCGCTCCGGCGATCGAGCGTGAGATTCGGAACGATCTGACCGAAAAAGCGGAGGACGGTGCGATTCTGGTATTCGGAAAGAACCTGGAACAGCTTTTGATGCAGCCGCCGATCGTGGGACAGGTAGTTCTCGGATGGGATCCGGCGTTCCGTACCGGGTGCAAACTGGCCGTTGTGGACCCGACGGGAAAAGTGATCGGGACCACAGTCATTTACCCGACAGCGCCCACTACCCCGCAGAAGATTCAAGCGGCGAAGGATTTGCTGAAAAAAATCATTCCGAAGTACAATGTCACACTGATTTCTCTGGGAAATGGAACTGCGTCGAGAGAGTCCGAGCAGTTCATCGTGGAGCTTTTAAAGGAAATCCCGCAGAAAGTGCAGTATGTGATCGTAAATGAAGCGGGCGCATCCGTGTATTCGGCCAGCAAACTGGCGACCGAAGAGTTCCCGAAATTCGATGTGGGACAGAGAAGTGCAACTTCCATCGCAAGACGTCTTCAGGATCCGCTTGCGGAACTTGTAAAAATTGATCCGAAATCCATCGGTGTCGGGCAGTATCAGCATGATATGAACCAGAAGAAGCTCAGTGAGGCTCTCGGCGGCGTGGTAGAGGATTGTGTCAATAAAGTAGGAGTCGACCTGAACACCGCATCAGCACCTCTGCTTTCCTATATTTCCGGTATTTCCGGTACATTGGCGAAAAATATCGTGGCATACCGGGAAGAAAACGGTAAATTTGAGGATCGAAAGGCACTGCTCAAAGTTCCAAAATTAGGACCCAAAGCATTTGAACAATGTGCCGGGTTCATGCGGATCACGGGAGGAAAAAATCCGTTTGACGGAACCAGCGTCCATCCGGAATCCTATGAGGCGGCGACAAAGCTTCTGGAAAAACAAGGCTTTAAGCCGACCGATATCATCGGTGGAAAATTAGTCGGACTGTCTCTGACCATCAAAGATTATAAGAAACTGGCGGAAGAACTGGGAATCGGAGAGATTACCCTGCGGGATATCGTAAAAGAGCTGGAAAAACCGGCCCGCGATCCGCGTGATGAGATGCCCAAACCGATTCTTAGGACAGACGTTCTGGAGATGAAGGACTTAAAAGAAGGCATGATTCTCAAAGGGACAGTGAGAAACGTGATCGATTTCGGCGTGTTTGTGGATATCGGAGTTCATCAGGACGGCCTGGTTCATATTTCCCAGATCACAGACCGCTTCATCAAACATCCGCTTGAGGCAGTCAGTGTGGGCGATGTCGTGGATGTAAAAGTAATGAGCGTGGATCTGCAGAAAAAGAGGATTCAGCTTACCATGCGGGGGATACAGAAATAAACGAATCGGGTTCAGAATGTTATAGACTATGGAGAAAATGAGGAACTTAGATGAGGTGCAAAACGGATTGCAATGAATAGAACAGACAAAGAAAGGATTAGGAACAATGGGAAAACGTGCAGATAAAGCAGTAGAACTTAGAAAACAAGGATATACCTGTTCACAGGCGGTAGCATGTGCATTCAGTGATTTAATAGAGATGGATGAGGATCAACTGTACCGTGCCATGGAAGCATTTGGCGGAGGCATTGGAGGGACGGGAGGAACCTGCGGAGCAGTGACCGGAGCTGTCGCGATAGCAGGACTTGTGCGCAGCGACGGACCGGGGCAGGTCAAGAGCAGAGTGGTTACCTTTGGAATGGCCAAGGAACTCGTGAAACGTTTTGAAGAGAAGAATAGTTCCGTGATCTGCCGCGAATTAAAAGGTGCAGGAACCGGGAAGGTTCTAAGAGACTGCGCAGGTTGTGTTCATGATGCGGCGGAAATTTTGGAGGAGCTGCTGGGGGAATAGAGGTCACTATATATGCTGTAAAGATACTATTGGAGGTTTGCCATGTTCGGATATGTAACTGCTTACGAGCCGGAATTAAAAGTAAAAGAGTTCCAAAAATACAAAGCATACTATTGCGGTCTCTGTCAAAGTTTGAAAAACCGTTACGGTGCTCTCGGGCAGTTAACTCTGACCTATGACATGACTTTTGCGATCATTTTGCTGACTTCGCTGTATGAGAGCGAGACGAAGATGTCTGCTCACAGATGCAAGGTTCATCCGCTCAAGAAACAGGCTATGCTGCAAAATGAGATCACTGAATATGCCGCCGATATGAATCTTATTCTGGCATATTATCATATGAAGGACGATTGGCAGGATGAAAAAAGTGTCAGCGGCTTTGCGGGAACCTGTGCGCTGAGAAGAAGAGTGAAAAAGGCGATTTTCAAATACCCGCACCAGAGCAGGGTGATTCAGCGCGAATTAAAGAATCTCGCCAGGTATGAGAAGGAGAATGCTATGGAGCTTGATGCTCCGGCAGGATGCTTCGGACGCCTGATGGGAGAGCTGTTTCTCTATCGAAAAGACCAGTGGGAGATGACACTTCGCAGATTGGGATTCTTTCTGGGCAAATTCATTTACATTATGGATGCTTACGAGGATCTGGAGAAGGATATCAAATCCGGCAGCTATAATCCTCTCCGGGAGCTTTCAAAAGAGGAAGACTATGAGGAACGCTGCCGCGAGATGCTCTGCATGATGATGGGAGAGTGCACGGCAGAATTTGAGAAACTTCCCTGTATTTTAGACGTAGACATTTTGCGAAATATATTATATGATGGAGTGTGGAAACGTTTTAACAAATTGCAGGATAAGAAAAGAGAGGAACAGAAAGTATGACAAAGAATCCATATGATGTCCTGGGGGTTTCTCCCAGCGCGTCAGATGACGAGATAAAAAGGGCTTATCGGGACCTGACCCGCAAATATCACCCGGATGCAAATGTGAACAATCCCCTGGCTGATCTGGCGGAGGAAAAATTCAAAGAAGTCCAGGAGGCTTACGATACTATCATGAAGGAACGGGAGCATGGCGGTTACGGCAGTTCTTCAGGCTATGGAAACTCCTCGGGATATGGCTATGGATACGGTTACGGCGGAGGATATCAGCAGAGCTCCTCTTCCGGCGGTTCGCAGGACGTGGAGATGCAGGCTGCTTATAATTTCATCAGCAACCGCAGATTCCAGGATGCACTGAATGTTCTGAACAGGATGCCGAACCGCACCGCACAGTGGTACTATTTAAGCGCTGTGGCCAATGCGAATCTGGGAAATAATATCGTTGCCCGGGATCATGCAGGCCAGGCGGTGAACATGGAACCACGTAATCCACAGTATCAGCAGCTTTTAAATCAGCTCAGCTGGAACACTCAGCGCTATCAGAATAACCCTTACGGAAGTGGTTATGGATACGGGAATGGCGGAAACAATACCTGCGGCACGGGGAATATGTGCTGTGATTTATGGATTTTGGATTCTCTGTGTGAATGTATGGGAGGAGATCTTTGCTCATGCATGTAAAAGCGAAGAAAATGGCAGTTGGCGGCTTGATGCTCGCACTGACCGAAGTCTGTATTGCATTAGGAAGCGTGATGGAAGCGAATACATTGTTCTTTCTCGCGGCAGCCTCCTTTTTCGTGGGGATTATCATCCGGGAAATGGAGGTCCGGGCAGGGGCGGCGTTTTATATCGCGGGAGTTCTTCTGGGAATCCTGGTTTCGCCCAACAAGCTATATGTGATTTCTTATGCGGCTATGGGCTTTTATATTCTCGCCATAGAAATAGTTTACAAGAGACTGGGAACCTTTAAAGGGAATATCAACCGCAGAGTACTGTTTTGGGTTTTTAAATATGCATTGTTCAATCTGATATTCATACCGGGAGTTCTGCTATTTCAGAAAATACTGTTCGCAAGAGAACAGCCGTCTGTCGTGCTGGCAGGAGTCCTTGCAGCGGGACAGATTGGACTTTGGATCTATGACAGATCTTATGAATATATACAGGGGAATATTTGGAATAAAATACGGGGACGCCTGCTGGGGTAAGCAGGTGTTTCTGAGGCAGAGGAAAGGAGGCGCACATATGTGCTGCGAGATCCCAAGTGGAATGATAGCAGATTTGATCGGAAGGAGAAAAACCTTAATCCTCTCCGGCTTGATGTCGGCGTTAGCGGCGTGGGCGATGATCTGTACAGAGTATTTCCCGGTGATTCTCACTGCCATGGGGTTAAATGCCATCAGTTATAATCTGGTTGAAAAATAATAAAAAGCTCTTGTATGATAGCTTGTGATGAGTTATAATAACTCTTGTAATAGAATAAAGTAATTCTTCAGGGCAGGGTGTAATTCCCGACCGGCGGTATAGTCCGCGACCCGTTTAAGCGACCACTTAAGCGGCCGATTTGGTGTGATTCCAAAACCGACAGTATAGTCTGGATGAGAGAAGAAGGCGAATTGATTTTTGGTGTGAAAAACATGTAACCGGTGCTCTGAGATGGAACCCATTTCAGAGCATTTTTTATTACCGGACTATTTATTGAAAGTCCGGCGGATCTTCCTCCTGGTTTCAAGGAATACCTGAGCGAGTTTATTCCGGTTGGAGAAAGAATCCCGTTTCGGGTCCGGATTTCATACCACATCTCAGATAAGACAGTCCCTGCAGAATTTTCTGACAGGGATTTTTTATGGTTACCGGCATATCTAAGGGACAGCTCAGCGAACTGCCGCCTCGGTTGCCAAATCCCGGTATTGGCAGGAAAGAAGGAATCAAAATGACAGATCATGAGTATATGGAACGTGCGATCAGCCTTGCCCGGCACGGAACCGGCTGGACCAATCCGAACCCGCTGGTTGGGGCGGTGATCGTAAAAGATGGCCGTATCATCGGGGAAGGCTATCATGCAAAATACGGAGAACTTCATGCAGAGCGGAATGCATTCGCTTCTCTGACCGAAAATGCAGAGGGCGCAACACTTTATGTGACTATGGAACCTTGCTGTCACTATGGGAAGACTCCCCCGTGCACTGAGGCGATTCTGGAACATAAAATTGCAAGGGTTGTAATCGGCTCCCGTGATCCGAATCCCAAAGTATCCGGCAAAGGTGCCGCAATCTTACGTGCCGCCGGCATCCGGGTGGAGGAAGATTTCATGAGAGAGGAATGTGACAGCCTGAACCCGGTGTTTTTTCACTATATTATGACGAATACCCCTTATGTTGTCATGAAATACGCAATGACCGCTGATGGCAAGATTGCTACCCGGACAGGGGCATCCAAATGGATTACCGGAGAAGCGGCCCGGATGAAAGTGCAGGAAATGCGTTACACCTATTCCGGGATTATGGCAGGAATCGGGACGGTGCTTGCGGATGATCCCCTGCTGAATGTCCGAATCGGGGGAAAACGCAGTCCGGTGCGTATCATTTGCGACAGCTGTCTTAGAATTCCTGAGAATAGTAAAATCGTTCAGACGGCCGATGAATATCGGACGATCATCGCCTGCGCGGACGGCCCGGATGAGAAAAAAGCCCGTCTTCAAAGCCGTGGAATTCAGATTTTGACATTGCCTGACGAAAACGGAAGAGTAGATTTGATGAAACTTATGAATGCCCTGGGAAGGGAAAAAATAGACAGCATACTCCTGGAAGGCGGAGGCACCTTGAATTACAGTGCCTTGCAGGCCGGAATCGTCAAAGAGGTGAAAGCGTTTGTCGCTCCCAAAATCTTCGGCTCCAATCAGGCGGCCACTCCGGTTGCGGGAGGTGGAATCGCAAGGCCGGATGAAGCGGTACGGATGAAATTAAAGAATATTTCCGAAATCGGAGAAGACTTATTATTGGAATATATTTTGTGAGAAGTTCAGAAAGAAGGTGCAAAAATAAATGTTCACTGGAATTGTAGAAGAACTGGGGAGAATCCGGCGAATGGATTTAAGCGGCAAATCCGGGAAAATCCATATAGAAGCACATAAGGTTCTGGAAGGCACAAAAATCGGTGACAGTATCGCAGTCAACGGTATCTGCCTGACCGTAACTGCCATGCAAAGTGACGGATTTACCGCCGATGTTATGGCAGAGACGATCCGAAGGAGCAGCCTTGGAAACGCGTTCCCTGGTGATTATGTGAACCTGGAACGGGCTATGGCAGCAGACGGGCGTTTCGGCGGCCATATCGTATCCGGTCATATTGACGGAACCGGAGTTATTAGGAGCTACCGGCGGGAGGAAAATGCGGTCTGGGTCACCATAAAAACACCGCCGGAGATCTTACGGCTCATTGTAGAAAAAGGTTCCATTTGCATTGACGGAATCAGCCTGACCGTAGCCGAAGTCGGAGAGGACGATTTTAAAGTTTCCGTCATCCCTCACACAGGTGAAGAAACCACTCTGCTGAAACGCAGACCCGGAGATCAGGTGAATCTGGAAAACGACATTGTAGGTAAATGTGTAGAGCGGCTGCTGGGAACGTGTCCGGCACCGGAAAGCTCTGCCGGGGGTTCGCGGATCACTATGGAATTCCTGGAAAAGTATGGAATATGATGCCGGGGAGAACAGGCAGGATGTTAGGGCCCGTAAAATGCGGAAACATTCACCAGACATCATAAAGACGGAAAAGAGAAGAGTATTTTGAGAATATAGAAGCACAGGAGGCATCAAAATGGAATATCAGTACAACACGATTGAAGAGGCTCTTGAAGATCTGAGGGCCGGGAAAATCATCCTGGTGACAGACGACGAGGACCGGGAAAATGAAGGCGACATGATATGCGCAGCCCAGTTTGCAACGCAGGAGAATATCAACCTGATGGCATGTTATGCAAAAGGTCTGATCTGTACCCCCATGAGCGCCCAAATTGCCGGGGAGCTGGGGCTTTCCCAGATGGTGGCAGAAAATACGGACAACCACAGCACAGCATTTACCGTATCGGTAGATCATATCGACACCACTACCGGGATCTCCGCCGCAGAACGCGCTTATACGATGCGGAAATTGGTAGAAGAAGGTACAGTTCCCCAGGATCTCAGACGCCCCGGACATGTATTTCCGCTGGTGGCAAGAAAAGGCGGAGTTCTGGTGAGAAACGGCCACACGGAGGCGACAGTGGATCTGATGCGCCTCGCGGGCCTGAAAGAATGCGGAATCTGCTGCGAGGTCATGGAAGAGGACGGAACGATGATGCGGACGCCAAATCTCTGGAAACTGGCGGAAAAGTTCGGCTTCAAATTCATTACCATCCGCGCGCTGCAGGATTACTGCCGGATTCATGAAAAACATGTGGTAAGGGAAGCGTGTGCAGACCTTCCCACCAGATACGGACATTTCCGTATCTACGGCTATGTAAATGACATTACAGGCGAGCATCATGTGGCTCTGGTAAAAGGGGAGATCGGTGATGGGGAGAATGTACTTTGCCGTGTTCATTCTGAATGCCTGACCGGAGACACTTTTGGCTCACTCAGATGCGACTGCGGCAATCAGCTTCAGACGGCGATGAGCCAGGTAGAGGCAGAAGGACGCGGTGTCATCCTTTATATGCGCCAGGAGGGCCGGGGAATCGGACTGATCAATAAACTAAAAGCATATGAGCTTCAGGAACAGGGAATGGATACGGTGGAGGCCAATATTCAGCTCGGATTTGCCCCGGATCTCAGGGAATACTGGGTAGGAGCCCAGATATTATCCGACTTGGGAGTGAAATCTCTGCGCCTTCTCACAAATAATCCATTGAAGGTCTATGGCCTTGGCGATTTCGGCCTTGCGATCAACGAGCGGGTGCCGATTGAGATCGCGCCTCAACAATACGATGCATTTTATATGAAAACAAAACAGGAAAAAATGGGACATATTTTTAAGAAAATCACATTATAAGGGAGGAAAACAAAATGAATCAGATTCACTTATTAGAAGGAAAAGTAGTAGCGCCCGAAGGAATGAAAGTAGCGATCGTTGCATCGCGTTTTAACGAAATCATTGTAAATAAGCTTCTCGGCGGCGCCGTGGACGGTTTGGTACGTCATGGTGTGGAAGAAGACAATATCACGGCCGCCTGGGTTCCGGGAGCATTTGAAATCCCGGTCGCGGCATCAAAGCTTGCCGAATCCGGTAGATATGATGCGGTGATCTGTGTCGGCGCTGTCATCCGCGGAGACACTACACACTATGATTATGTATGCAATGAGGTCTCCAAAGGGATCGCCCAGGTCAGCCTTGCCACGAAAGTTCCGGTGATGTTCGGCGTGATTACCACAGAAAACATCGAACAGGCCATCGCCCGTGCAGGCAGCAAGAGTGGAAATAAAGGCTATGACTGTGCCCTGTCTGCAATTGAGATGGTGAATCTTCTGAGGCAGATGTAAGATGAACCCCACATTGATTTTTGACTATGACGGAACCATTCACAATACGATCTATATCTATGAGCAAGCCTTCCGGCATGCGTTTGCATGGCTGGTAGAGCAGGGATATGCAGAGGACCAGGAGATATCGCCCCGTCAGATCGCCGGATGGCTGGGGCTGAACAGCCGGGTGATGTGGGACACCTTTCAGCCGCATCTTGCCCGGGAAATAAAGGATAAGGCGAGCAAACTGGTTGGAAATGTCATGGTAGAAAAGGTTGCATCCCATCAGGCGGTATGGTATCCTGGTGCAGAAGAAACATTGGATGAGCTGAAAAAAGAAGGATACCGTATGGTAATCCTGAGTAATTGTAAAATCGCGTATCGCAATGCCCATTGGAAGGAATTCCATATGGACCGTTGGTTTGATGCGTTTTACGACTGCGAATCCTTTGATTTTGTACCTAAGACAGAGATTATAAAAGCGCTGATCCGACGGTCTGAGATTTCACCTTCCGGCGCGGCCGGGACAGGCAGAATGCCGGAGTCTTTTGTCGTCATCGGAGACAGGAAAAATGATATGGAATGTGCCGGGGCCGTCGGCTGTCCGTTTATCGGCTGTAGTTATGGGTTTTGTGAGGACGGCGAGCTGGATCAGGCGGATGCCCTCGCCCATTCTGTGACTGAGATCCCTGCGCTGCTGCGCAGGCTATGTGGTAAAACAAGCGATCATAAAATCTCTGTGTCTAAAGCGGACAAGAAATAAGAAAGCAGGCAGCACAGGAAAGACAGATCTGCTGTGGCTCTGGATAAAAGAATAGAAGGCCACGGAGCAGAAAATATAAGATTTAGAAAAGCAAGAGGAGAGAAAAACAGATGAGTACAGGCATAAATACGAATACAGGATCAAATGCAAATCGAAAAACAAATGTAAAGTACATCGTGCAGATAGGAATGCTGGGAGCAATCGCGGTTGTATTGATGTTATTTGAGATTCCCCTTCCCTTTGCACCTAGTTTTTACGAGATTGACTTCAGCGAAGTTCCGGTTTTGATCGGCGCATTTACGATGGGGCCGGTTGCGGGCGCACTGATCGAGCTGGTAAAAATACTATTAAATTTTCTGATCAACGGGACGGATACAGCAGGCGTGGGCGAGCTTGCCAATTTCCTGATCGGATGCGGCCTCTGCCTCCCGGCATCCATAATCTACCGGAAACTACACACCAGAGGCGGCGCGGTCATCGGCATGATCAGCGGTACCATCCTCATGACCTTCGTCGGCTGCTTCCTAAACGCATACGTTCTGCTTCCTGCCTACGCCAAAGCCTTCCAGATGCCGATCGACGCTCTGGTAGGAATGGGAAACGCAGTCAACCCCAGCATAAACAGCTTATTTACCTTCGTGGTATTTGCAGTAGCGCCATTTAATATCCTAAAAGGAATACTCGTATCATTAATTGTATTCCTGATCTACAAAAAAATCAGCCCAATACTGAAAATGGGAAGAGAGCAATAAAAGAAAAAGGGGATGGTTCCAGACACGACGAACCATCCCCTTTTACGAAAAAAGATTGTTTCACGAAATAGGGTATGGTATAATGTCCACGAATGCAATGAGCAGTGCCAAAGTTCTTGAGTTCGCACTGTGGAGCTGAATTTTACCAAAACGATTTCAATTTGCCAAAGTGCAAAGGAGGAAACTCAATGTCCGTAAAATTTGATGTAAAGATGACCAAGAAGGCCATGTTTGATTTTATGCTATACACATCCTACACCAGTCTTAGTGGTATCATAGGAGTCATATTCGGAGGTGTCACCTTGTTCCTGGGAGTACGGCAGACCATGATGGGCTATTACAGCACGGCGGCCACATTTTTCCTTTTCGCCGGTGTATTCCTGATCGGAAATCCGCTGACATTAAAGATGCGCTCAGCAGAGCAGGTGGCCAAATCCCCGATGTTCCAGAAGCCGATCACCTACGAGCTTACGGAAGAAGGAGTAAGAATCTCTCAGGAGGATCAGAGTGTCATAAACGAGTGGAAGGATTTTCAGAAAGCGGTTTCCACGAATCAATCTATTATCTTATATATTTCAAAAGTGCGCGCACTTATTTTCCCGCGCGAGTCACTGGGGGAGGAGTATGGGGCGGCAGTGAAGATGATTTCCACCCATATGCCGCCAAAGAAGGTGAAGATACGTCATGTCAGCGCATAACGGGGAAGAAAAACAGATTACGGAGTCCGGGAGTATGAAGCAGCAGAAAACAATCATAGAAACAAACGGCCCAGAGGAGACATTTGCTCTGGGAGAAAGAATAGGCCGGCACGCGAAGCCGGGAGAGGTCTATACACTGATAGGTGATCTGGGTGTGGGAAAGACCGTATTTACCCAGGGGCTTGCGAAAGGACTGGGGATCGAAGAGCCGATCAGCAGCCCGACATTTACGATCGTGCAGGTATACGAAGAGGGGCGTCTACCCTTCTATCATTTTGATGTCTATCGAATCGGTGACATTGAGGAGATGGACGAGATTGGATTTGAAGATTATGTGTTTGGCGAGGGAGTCAGCCTGATCGAATGGGCGAATCTGATCAAAGAGATATTGCCCCAAAAGAAGACAGAGATCCGAATCGAGAAGGATCTGGAGCGAGGGTTTGATTATCGGAAAATCACCATACAAAGTGCGGTAAGCGAGTAGAAGAAAAGAGGAAAGAATATGCGCATTTTAGCAATAGACAGTTCATCCCTGGTTGCAACGGTGGCGGTTGTGGAGAGGGATGCGGATGCAGTAGAGAAAACGGTGGCGGAATATACGGTGAACTATAAAAAGACACATTCCCAGACCTTGCTTCCCATGCTGGATGAGATTGTAAAGATGACAGAACTGGATTTAAATACCATAGATGCCATCGCTGTGGCCGGAGGGCCGGGGTCCTTTACAGGCCTTCGGATCGGCTCTGCAACGGCGAAAGGTCTTGGGCTTGCTTTGGGTAAGCCTTTGATTCATGTCCCGACGGTGGATGGGATGGCATATAACCTGTGTTATACTGATCAGATCGTATGCCCGATCATGGATGCCAGACGAAGCCAGGTTTACACCGGAATCTATGAATTTGAAGACAATAGAATCAAAGTGTTAGAGCCGCAGATGGCAGTCGGCATCGAAGAATTGGCAGAAAAACTGCATCGCTACCCGGCTGACAGAGGAATTATTTTCCTGGGAGACGGCGTGCCGGTACATCGCAAAAGACTGGAAGAGGATCTGATGGCAGGATGGAAGATTTCCTTTGCGCCTGCCCATATGAATGCCCAGCGGGCATCGGCAATCGGCGCATTAGCGCTGGAATACTGCCGTAAAGTCTGCGGCGCTGAAAGGAAAGATTCTGATGAAGGAGAGTACGGCGGAATCAAAATCGAGACGGCCACGGAACATAAGCCTGAATACCTGCGGGCCTCTCAGGCAGAGCGGGAACGCGCAGAAAGGATGAAACATGCCGGAAACGAATAACTTGGGAACGAATTCACAGATCATTCTGCGGGAAATCACACAGGATGACCGCAAGATCATAGACCAGGCGGCGCTTCTTGAGATGGCTGCATTTCCCGATCCATGGAGCAGCCATGAGATACGAAGCACTATTAAGCAGCGACACACCTTCTGTACGGCAGCGATGGAAGGGGATACCCTTCTGGGCTATTATTTCTGCTATTATGTGCTGGACGAGTGTGAGATTGCCAGAATTGCAGTGGCTAAGGAACAGCGCAGGAGGGGAATCGGCCAGCTGCTGTTTGGACATATGCTTAAGGTCTGCCGTAAGAAGCAGCTCACAAAGATGCTGCTGGATGTACGGAAAAGCAACCAGCCGGCCATATCGTTTTATGAGAAAAACGGATTTGTATCCGATGGGGAACGGAAGCTGTACTACGGAGGGAGATTTCCGGAGGATGCGCTCCTTATGAGCTGTGTGATTCCATCAGTTTCCACTGGAAATAGCGGCGAAGGCACACTATAATAAAGGCGTAACAAATCAGACTGCAGGCGGCTCCTTGTGAGCCGGACTAAAAAAAGATTTTTGAAAATATACACAGGAGGAATTGTATGCGCCAGTATAAGAACGTTCAGATAGAAAATATGGAAACAACCAAAATTATTTGTAATATGTGCGGAAAAGAGATTGAAATGGAGAATGGCATCTGCAAAGGTGATGTACTGTCCGTCGAAAAACGATGGAACTATTTCTCTGAGAAGGATAACGAGATTCATCGGTTTGATTTATGCGAGGAATGCTATGACAAGCTGGTGAAGTCTTTTAAAATTCCCGTACAGACAGAATAGGAGAAACTATGTTAGATGTATGTCTGCTTGGAAGCGGAGGGATGATGCCGCTCCCATATCGGTGGCTGACGGCGCTTATGACCAGATTTAACGGAAGCCATCTGCTGATTGACTGTGGGGAAGGAACCCAGGTTGCGATTAAAGAAAAAGGCTGGAGCTTTAAGCCCATTGATGTGATCTGCTTTACCCATTATCACGGGGATCACATCAGTGGGCTTCCCGGGCTTTTGCTCACAATGGGAAATGCGGATAGGGAAAAACCCCTTACCCTGATCGGGCCCAAAGGGCTTGAGCGTGTTGTGAATGCGCTTCGCGTGATTGCCCCGGAGCTGCCGTTTGAATTAAAATTTATTGAAATTACGGAAGCGAGGCAGAGCTTTGAAATAAATGGCTATCGGCTGACCGCATTTCGGGTAAAGCACAATGTAACCTGTTACGGTTATACGATTGAGATTGACCGTGCCGGGAAGTTCGACGTGCAGCGGGCTATGGAGCAGGAGATTCCCAAGGAGTATTGGAAGCACCTGCAGAAGGGTGAAACGTTAGAGGCGGATGGCAGGGTTCTCACACCGGATATGGTACTTGGTCCGCCGAGAAAAGGGATCAAGGTCACATATTGCACGGATACCAGACCGGTAGAGGCGATCCGCCAGAATGCGGCAGGTTCCGATCTGTTTATCTGCGAAGGGATGTATGGAGAGAAGGAAAAAGCCGCCAAAGCGGTTGAATATAAGCATATGACATTTTATGAAGCCGCGTCTCTTGCAAAAGATGCAAAGGTAAAAGAATTGTGGTTGACTCATTACAGCCCATCTCTTACCCGCCCCGAACCGTTCATGGACGAGGTGCGTGCGATTTTTCCGCAGGCAGCGGCAGGAAAAGACGGAATGTCTGTGGAACTTGATTTCCCCGAATAGGGAAGCGGCAGAATTGCTTTACAATGTAAAATGCAAAAAGCATATGCAGGTTTATGGAGCAGTATATTGCTTGTGTTCTGCAGCAAAAGCTGCGGTGATATGATAAGGTTTCAGGTAAAATAATTCAGATACAAACAGAAAGAAGCAGCAGAGTATGGAAAAAGAAAATAAAGATGTTTTGATTCTTGCGATTGAAAGTTCCTGCGACGAAACAGCAGCCGCAGTGGTGAAAAATGGACGGGAGGTCTTGTCGAACGTCATTTCCTCCCAGATTGACCTGCACAAATTATACGGCGGGGTAGTGCCGGAAATCGCATCCCGCAAGCATATCGAAAAGATCAATCAGGTGATTCAGGAGGCTTTGGATCATGCCGGCGTCACACTGGATGATCTGGACGCGGTCGGCGTCACTTACGGGCCGGGACTGGTAGGCGCGCTCCTGGTAGGAGTAGCGGAGGCAAAAGCCATAGCCTATGCCAGACATCTTCCGCTGGTAGGGGTGCATCATATTGAAGGCCATATTTCCGCAAACTATATTGAAAATAAAGAACTGGAGCCTCCGTTTTTGTGTCTGGTGGTTTCCGGTGGGCACACCCACCTGGTATGTGTAAAAGATTACGGTACGTATGAGATACTTGGGCGTACCAGAGATGATGCGGCGGGAGAAGCATTTGACAAGGTGGCCCGTGCGATTGGCCTGGGGTATCCGGGCGGACCAAAGATTGATAAGCTTTCCAAAGAGGGCAATCCCGATGCGATTCCGTTTCCGCGGGCACATATTGAAGATTCACCCTATGATTTCAGCTTCAGCGGTGTGAAATCTGCCGTGCTGAACTATATTAATGGGTGTGCGATGAAAGGAATCGAATATAACCGTGCGGATATTGCGGCTTCCTTCCAGAAAGCTGTGACGGATGTGTTGGTGGGAAATGCTATGCATGCGGTAAAGGAATATGGATTAAAGAAATTCGCCATAGCCGGCGGCGTTGCGTCAAACAGCAGCCTGCGGGAAGCGATGAAAAATGCCTGCGCCCAAAATGGAATAGAATTCTACTATCCATCCCCGATTTTCTGTACGGATAATGCGGCCATGATCGGTGTGGCAGCCTATTATGAATATATGGCAGGCACGCGTCACGGCTGGGACTTAAACGCAGTGCCGAATCTGAAATTGGGTGAACGATAGGGGCAGGAATATGGGAAAAGCAAGATGTACAGCGATCATACTGGCGGCGGGAAAAGGAAGCCGTATGGGAACGAAGGTTCATAAGCAATATCTTGAGATGGCGGGTAAACCCATTCTCTATTATTCGCTGCGGACATTTCAGGAATCGGAGATTATAGATGAGATCCTCCTGGTCACCGGAGCGGGAGAAGAAGAATACTGCCGGGAAAATATTGTGAACCGATATGGATTTACAAAAGTAAAAAAGATCCTTCCGGGCGGGGCGGAACGCTATCATTCTGTTCATAACGGGCTTCAGACCATGGAGGAAGAAGGCTATGTTTTCATTCATGACGGGGCACGCCCGTTTGTAACGAAAGAAATCATTGAGAGAGCTTATGAGCAGGTGCAGACAGAAAAAGCATGTGTCGTCGGAATGCCGGTGAAAGACACGATTAAAATCGCAGATGACAAGGAGCGCGTATCCGACACCCCCGACAGAAACAGACTGTGGCTGATCCAGACGCCTCAGGTATTTGAAAAAGTATTGGTAAAAACGGCTTATGAGGAACTGATGAAAAAAGAAGATATTCAGGTGACGGATGATGCGATGGTTGTAGAGTTAATAACAAAACATCCGGTCAAATTGGTGCGCGGTTCTTACGAAAATATAAAGATCACTACGCCGGAGGATTTGAAAATAGGAGAAATATTTGTAAAATCATACTTTATGGCAGAATAAGAAAACGAAAATATGAAAAATTAAGTATTGACGCATAGGAAATTATATGATACAATCTTAATTGCTCTGAACGAGTAATTGAATAATGTGTATGGAGAGGTATCGAAGTGGTCATAACGAGGCGGTCTTGAAAACCGTTTGTCCGAGAGGGCGCGTGGGTTCGAATCCCACCCTCTCCGTTTCAAAAGAGTTTTGCATATAGCGGAGCTCTTTTTTTGTCGTCGAGCATATCTGAGTGATAACACGGTAGGCTGCTATTTGGGTTTTATGCTGGTTAGTTCGCTCGCTTTTGATAATGGGACAAGTTGGTATGCTCTGGTTATAGAGCGCTACTGCACAAGGATATGTTAAGATGTGTTGAAGAGACTGAAAATTAAAAAATAAAACCCCAAATAGTGGGAAAATAAAAAAATCAAAAAAAGGGCTGGACAAAAGTCTTGTCTTCGTGTATATTAAATAGCGGACGTTTTGGAGAAATACCCAAGCTGGCCGAAGGGGCTCCCCTGGAAAGGGAGTAGGTCGTTAATAGCGGCGCGAGGGTTCAAATCCCTCTTTCTCCGTTAGCTTGCAGCTTAAGAGCAGTGAAAAACAGATTTTGTTTTGTTAGATATTAAAGCTTGAAAAAATGTCAAAAAAATTAAAAAAGTACTTGACATTTGGATATGAAAAGTGATATGCTATCTAAGCTGACTCGCAAGAGACAAGCACAAAGAACTTTGATAATTAAATAATAGACAACAACCCTGAAAATTCTTTAAAGAGATTTTTCAAGAACGTTGAATCGACAGATTCAAAACCTAAGAACAGTAAACAGGACAAGAATTGCTAGCAGTAATTCGTGACTGGATACAAACTGTTAAAAGAGGGATCGCGCTGATGCGCGAGCAGGCAATCAATTCGCTTTGTGAATTGGTTACAAGTTTTTAACGAGAGTTTGATCCTGGCTCAGGATGAACGCTGGCGGCGTGCCTAACACATGCAAGTCGAACG
>Ga0129308_1001751_pt1 | contig 20953 bp, 11 predicted proteins | sample L827metagenome_FD_94440 | JGI IMG/M metagenome (GOLD analysis project Ga0129308, IMG submission 94440) | Ring-tailed lemur group fecal microbial communities from Wisconsin, USA - L827 metagenome | ecosystem: Host-associated > Mammals > Digestive system > Large intestine > Fecal | place: USA... | reverse complement strand
TTGCATATTTTCCGTCATCTTGCACATAAATTTCTTGACATACGACAGTATGCCTGCAAAATTTCTGTACAATCTGACGAAAAATCTGACTGCGCATCTGCCGCACAATCTCTGTGCGGTGTTGCCTTAACATGTCTATTATAACATAGAAAAAAATATAAGTCAAACAGCAGAAAAAGTATGTGTCAAGGCAACCTCTATTGACAAAAATCAGCTAATGCCGAACCTATCTGATTTTTGCTTTATCAAACAGTTTTTTAGAGATTGCCTATTAAAAAACAGCCACAGGAATTTTTGAATAAACCTGCGGCTGTTTTTATGAACATATATATGTCAGAAGCAGGGTCAGCAAAGATATTATTCTGATCCTGCTCCTGACAGGGGAGAAAAGTAGATGGCTTATTTAACACTGAAAAGGAGCTTGTCGTAAGTCGGGAAAGGCCAGTATTCCTCGGAGGTCACTGTTTCCGCCTTGTCCGCGGCAGCACGGAGAGCGTCCATTTTCGGGAGCAGACTGTCGCGTACAAACTCGGAAGCCTTGATAACATTCTCTATGGACTTTAACTCTGCCACAGCTCCCTCAAGCGCGGACGCTGCTTCGTCCATTTCATCTGTAAGATCGGAAAGTGTGGTGATAAGTTTCTTTTCGTATTTGCACGCTACGGAAACTACGCTTGTTTTGCTTGTAACAGCGGACGCAGTATCAGCCGTGAATTTCATAACAGCCGGAATTATCTCCTTGCGAGCCATATCGACCATTGTAAGAGCTTCAATGTTTACCGCTTTAACATAGTTGTCAAGCATAATGTCACAGCGAGAGTATATTTCCGCCTCTGTGAAAATACCATGGGACGTGAGCATGTCAACGTTTTTCTTATCACATATGCGAGGCATTGCGTCAGCCGTAGTTTTAAGGTTCAAAAGACCTCTTGCTTCAGCTTCTGCGATCCATGCGTCGTCATAGCCGTTGCCGTTGAAAATGATTCTCTTGTGGTTCTTGATAGTTCTGCGGATAAGGTCGTGGAGAGACTTGTTGAAATCTTCTGCCTTTTCAAGTTCATCGGCGAACTGTTTAAGAACCTCGGCTACGGCTGCATTCAGATGAATGTTTGCGCAGGAGATACTGTTGCTTGAACCGAGCATACGGAACTCAAATTTATTGCCTGTAAATGCGAACGGGGACGTTCTGTTGCGATCGGTAGTATCCTTGCGGAACTTAGGAAGAACGTCAACACCAAGCTGCATTTTTTCCTTTTTAGTACCGCCGTATGGTTCGTCCTTTTCGATAGCGTCCAGAACAGCTGTAAGCTCATCGCCGAGGAAAATAGAAATTACTGCCGGAGGAGCTTCGTTTGCGCCGAGTCTGTGGTCGTTGCCTGCTGTTGCAACGGAGAGACGAAGCAGATCCTGATAATCGTCAACAGCCTTGATAACAGCAGCAAGGAAAAGCAGGAACTGCGCGTTCTCATGGGGAGTTTCGCCGGGGGAGAGGAGGTTTACTCCGGTATCTGTAGAGATAGACCAGTTATTGTGCTTGCCCGAGCCGTTTACGCCTGCGAAAGGCTTTTCGTGGAGCAGACAGACAAGACCGTGCTTTTTTGCGACCTTCTGCATTACTTCCATAGTAAGCTGGTTATGATCTGTAGCGATGTTTGTTGTGCTGTAGATAGGAGCAAGCTCATGCTGTGCCGGAGCGACCTCGTTATGCTTTGTTTTTGCAAGAATACCTAATTTCCACAGTTCCTTATCGAGGTCAGCCATATATTCGGAAACCTTCTGCTTGATAGAGCCGAAATAGTGATCTTCCATTTCCTGACCTTTGGGAGGCATTGCGCCAAAGAGGGTACGTCCGCTCATGATGAGGTCTTTTCGCTGTGCGTAAAGTTCAGCCGGTACAAGGAAGTACTCCTGCTCAGGACCTACGGAGGTTTTAACCACCTGAACCGTATCGTTTCCGAAAAGACGAAGTATTCTTAAAGCCTGCTTGTTGATAGCGTCCATTGAACGGAGCAGGGGAACTTTTTTATCCAAAGCCTCGCCCGTATAGGAACAGAAAGCAGTCGGTATATAAAGAGTACCGTCCTTAATGAAAGCGTAGGACGTGGGATCCCATGCCGTGTATCCTCTTGCCTCGAATGTCGCACGAAGTCCGCCCGAGGGGAACGACGAAGCGTCAGGTTCGCCTTTAACAAGCTCCTTGCCCGAAAATTCCATGATAACCCTACCGTCGGGAGCAGGAGTAATGAAGCTGTCATGCTTTTCAGCGGTCAGACCTGTAAGCGGCTGAAACCAATGAGTGTAGTGAGTGCAGCCATGCTCGATAGCCCAGTCTTTCATAGCCGACGCAACTGAATCTGCCACGGAAGCATCAAGAGGAGTACCCTTGTCGATAGTTTCCTTTAAGCTTTTGTAAACCTTTTCGGGCAGACGAGCTTTCATAACTCTGTCGTCAAATACCATTGAACCAAAGTAATCTGTAATTTTTTCCATTGTAGTTTCCTCCTGAAATATACTTATTAATTAAAAACTTATTGATTTTCCAAACTTGCCCTTATGAAATCCGCAAATAATTTGTGCGGCTTATTTGGACGTGACTTAAATTCGGGGTGGAACTGAACTCCGACGAACCACGGGTGTTCGGGAAGTTCTATTATTTCCACGAGCCTTTCATCGGGTGAAAGTCCTGCAAGCTTCAGACCTGCATCGGTAAGCGAAGTCCTGTAAGCGTTGTTGAACTCGTAGCGGTGACGGTGGCGTTCATAAATAAGCTCGCTGCCGTAGATCTCATGTACCTTTGAATCGGGACTGAGCCTGCACGGATAAAGTCCGAGCCGCATTGTTCCGCCCTTTTGATCGACTTCCTTTTGTTCCTCCATGATGTGTATAACGGGATTTTCCGTTTTGCGGAATTCCTCTGAATCAGCGTCCGCAAATCCTGCCGCATTTCGGGCGAACTCGGTCACAGCCATTTGCATACCGAGACATATTCCGAAGAACGGGACTTTATTTTCACGGGCATATCTGATAGTTTCTATCATACCCTCGATACCTCGTTTACCGAAGCCGCCGGGAACTATTATTCCGCTGCATTCCGAAAGCTTTTCCGCTGCATTTTCAGCCGTTATGTCCTCTGAATCTATCCAGCGAATGTCCACAGAAGCGTCGTTTACGATACCGCCGTGCCGAAGCGCCTCTGCTACCGAAAGATAAGCATCGTGAAGCTCAACGTATTTTCCCACAAGTCCGATAGTAACTTTTTTGTGGGCGTTTTCCGAGCGTTTTACCATTGCAGTCCATTCGGCAAGATCGGGGATGCGGTTTTCAAGTCCCAGATGTCGGCATACGGAATCTGCAAGACCTTCTTTTTCAAGCCAGAGCGGAACTTCATAAAGCGACGGAGCAGTAAGGTTCTGTATAACGTCCTCCGACCGTATATTGCAGAAAAGCGCGATCTTTTCACGCATATCCTTTGGGATCGGCATTTCGCTGCGGCAAACTATAATATCGGGCTGAATACCGATAGAAAGCAGTTCCTTTGCCGAATGCTGAGTAGGCTTTGATTTAAGCTCCTCCGAACCTGCGATGTACGGGACGAGAGTAACATGGATATAGGTAACATTATCTCTGCCCTGTTCAGTACCTACCTGACGTATAGCTTCAAGGAACGGCGTTGATTCGATGTCTCCGACAGTTCCGCCTATTTCCGTTATGACTATATCGGCGTTGGCGTCTTTGGCAGCTCCGTAGACCTTGTTTTTTATCTCGTTTGTGATATGAGGTATGACCTGCACTGTTCCTCCGAGATAATCGCCTCGGCGTTCTTTGGTGATAACGTTCCAGTAAATTTTTCCCGTAGTCACATTGGAATTGACCGTCAGATTCTCGTCTGCAAAACGTTCGTAATGTCCGAGGTCGAGGTCGGTTTCCGCTCCGTCGTCTGTGACGAAAACCTCACCGTGCTGATAGGGCGACATAGTTCCCGGGTCAACGTTTATGTACGGATCGAATTTTTGTATTGTGACCTTATAACCTCTTTGTTTGAGCAGCCGTCCCAGTGACGCTGCTGTAATTCCTTTGCCGAGTCCCGATACGACTCCGCCTGTTACAAATATAAATTTTGGTGACATCTATTTTCTCCCTTTAGATGTTATATCTAAGAGGATAGGGGGGGGAGAGCGTATTACTGCTCCGCCCCTTGCCTCTTACTTTTGTTTATCGAATATTACTTGTCTGAGGGTACTCCCATGAGGACTTTGTTTTCCTCCTCGGTATCCTGCAAAGCGGCGTAGCCTTCTTCGCCTGTACGAATCTTGAGAACGTTCTCAATGTCATAGATAAAGAGCTTACCGTCGCCGAAGTTTCCTGTGTAAAGCGCAGCGCGTGCCGCATCTATAACTCTGTCAACGGGGACTGCGCATATAGCGATCTCTGCCTTTATCTTGGGGAGGAGGTTAATTTCTATCTTAGCTCCGCGGTAATATTTCTGCTGCTGTCCTTTCTGCATTCCGCAGCCGAGAACGTTTGTGACCGTGATACCCGTGATGTGGATAGCTTCCATAGCCTGAATGAAATCCTGAAGCTTCTGCTGTTTAAATACCGCAACGACCTTTGTCATCTTGGGTTTTCCGTCAACAGTGGGAACAGAGTAGTTCTTGACTTCTACCGCTTCGTTTACAGGGACTTTTGTAACGCTCTTTGCATCGTCCTTTGTGTAGCCCTGCATTGAAATGTCGCCCATAGACGGTGCAAAATCCGCATAAGAGGAGATAAGTCCATGCTCTGTTACGTCCAGACCGAGAATTTCTTCCTGCTCGGAAGCTCTCAGACCTATGGTTTTCTTAATGATGATAAATACAATAGAGATCGTTACAGCAGTCCATGCGCCTACTGAGATCACGCCGAGACACTGCTTGCCGAGAAGTTCGAGTCCGCCGCCGTAGAACAGACCTTCGCCTGCGATACCGCTTGCGCCGCCTGCCTGAGCGATCGCAAATCCGGGAGCTGTATCAGTAGCAAAAAGACCTACTGCAATTGTTCCCCAAAGACCGTTCATCATGTGTACTGCAACAGCTCCGACAGGGTCGTCAACGTGAAGCACATAATCGAGGAACCAAACGCCGAAGCATACGAGGAATCCCGAAACGATACCGATAGCGATAGCACCGAAAGCGTCCACAACATCACAGCCTGCCGTGATAGCTACAAGACCTGCAAGTGATGCGTTAAGGCACATCGAGACATCGGGTTTGCCGTATTTAAGCCAAGTAAAGATCATACATGTAACTGTTGCAATAGCAGGAGATATAGTAGTTGTAAGGAATATAGTTCCCATCATCTCGACTGATGAAGAAGCTGCCGGGTTAAAGCCGTACCAGCCGAACCAAAGGATAAATACTCCCAAAGCGCCGATCGTCAGGTTGTGACCGGGGATAGCGTTTACCTTTATCTCGCCGTCTGCCGTTTTGGTGAATTTGCCTATTCTCGGACCGAGTATTGCTGCGCCTACAAGAGCGGAGATACCGCCGACCATGTGTATCGCACATGAACCCGAAAGATCGTGGAATCCCATTTGATAGAGCCAGCCGTCCGAATTCCAGATCCAGTGCGCTTCAATAGGATAGATCAGCGCGCTGATGATACCCGAGTAAACACAATACGAAATGAACTTTGTTCTTTCAGCCATAGCTCCCGAAACGATAGTTGCGGTAGTGGCGCAGAAAACTAAGTTGAACACGAAGTTCGAGAAATCGAAATTGTCATATGCGGTGAATATATCAAAGCCGGGCTTTCCGATAAGTCCCATGGCGTCTTCGCCCATGATAAGTCCTGCTCCAATAAGTATGAACATTACTGTACCGATACAGAAGTCCATAAGATTTTTCATTATAATATTTCCTGCGTTTTTGGCTCTTGTGAAGCCTGTTTCGACCATTGCGAAACCTGCCTGCATAAAGAATACAAGAGAAACGGCGATCAGAAACCATATGCCGAACGCCTTGCTGCTTGCCGCACTTTCAACAGCGTCCAGTATTTCCTGAGAAACTGCGGCGGCTGACATTATCGTATATGTCATATAAATACCTCCCTTTTATGAACCAAAAAGGGGTATACGATCTTCCCGAGTTATCGGAAAAAACGCACACCCCATTGTGTACAACGTATTTACTTTATGCGCATAAAATAAAAAAGGGAACTACAGAATGTTTTAACATTCCGCAGCGCCCTTGCTGTTTACAATGCTATTATACTCCGCTGATACGGATTTGTCAATAGGATTTTGAAAATTTTTAAGATTTTTTATGTTTCGGATAGTTTGTTTTCAAAGTTTTCAAAAAATATATAAAATATCAATAAAATTATATTCGGGTATTGACATATCCGAAAAAATATGATAAAATAATAAAGAACAAGGACGTTCCCAACAGACTACGTGTCTGCTGAGGATGTCCTTTTTTTAGTCCGTATACGGTTCAGCAATGGGGCTGTATCCGATCATTCGGGGAGAATATTTATATGGATAAAAACAATAATAACGAAAGGTCGTGAACCTAATGGACGATTTCAGAAACGAAGCTCCATTTCAGAGACAGGGACTTTACCGTCCGCAGTTCGAGCATGAAAACTGCGGAATAGGCGCGGTAGTCAATATCGGCGGCGAAAAGTCACGCAGAGTAGTTGAGGACGCACTCACTATCGTTGAAAAGCTTGAACACCGTGCCGGCAAGGACGCCGAGGGCAAAACAGGCGACGGCGTAGGAATACTTTCACAGATACCTTATGATTTCTTTAAAGCTCAGACCGAAAAACTCGGCTTTGACATCGGCGGCGCAGGGGACTTCGGCGTTGGTATGTTCTTCTTTCCTCAAAGCGAGCTGAAACGCAATCAGGCTAAGAAGATGTTCGAGATAATCCTGAAAAAACAGGGCATGGAGTTCATCGGTTGGCGTAACGTTCCTTCCGATCCGTCAGTACTTGGTCAGAAAGCGATTGACAGTATGCCGTTTATTATGCAGGGATTTGTAAAGCGACCGAACGGCTGTCAAAAGGGACTTGATTTTGACCGTAAGCTTTACGTTGCAAGGCGTGTTTTTGAGCAGGCAAACGAGAACACCTATGTATGTTCCCTTTCAAGTCGTACAATAGTATATAAAGGTATGTTTTTGGTTGACGAGCTGAGAAAGTTCTACATTGATCTGCAAGACGAGAATTTTATATCTGCAATTGCAATGGTTCACAGCCGCTTTTCAACCAATACTCAGCCGAGTTGGCAGAAATCACACCCTAACAGGCTGATAGTCCATAACGGCGAGATAAATACTATCACAGGCAACGCCGATAAAATGCTTGCTCGTGAGGAAACTGTTCACTGCGAGGCGTTCGGTGACGATATGAGCAAAATACTGCCTGCAATAAACGCAGACGGTTCGGATTCTGCAAGGCTTGACAATGCCCTTGAATTTATGGTAATGTCGGGAATGCCTCTCCCTCTTGCGGTTATGATAACCATTCCCGAGCCTTGGAAAAATAATCGTACCATTTCTCAGGATAAATACGATTTTTACCAATATTACGCCACAATGATGGAACCTTGGGACGGTCCTGCATCTATCCTCTTTTCGGACGGCGACGTTATGGGAGCGGTTCTTGACAGAAACGGTCTACGTCCTTCGAGATACTGCCTGACAGCCGACGGATTTCTTATTCTTTCTTCGGAAACAGGCTGTATAGATGTTCCGCCTGAAATGATAATCAAAAAGGACAGACTCCGTCCCGGAAAGATGCTGCTTGCGGACACTAAGCAGAAGCGTCTTATCGACGATGATGAGATAAAGTCTTTCTATGCTTCACGCCGTCCCTACGGTGAATGGCTTGACAGCAACCTTGTAAAGCTCAACGAACTGCATATACCAAACAAAGGCGTACAGAACTACACTCATGAGGAGCTTGAAAAGCTTCAAAAGGCGTTCGGCTACAGCTATGAGGACATACGTACAAGTATTCTTCCTATGGCAGAAAACGGAGCTGAGCCTATTGCATCTATGGGTTCTGATATACCGATACCTCCTCTTGACAGCGAAGATCCGCCGCTGTTCAATTACTTCCATCAGCTTTTTGCACAGGTGACGAATCCGCCTTTTGACGCTATCCGAGAGGAGATAGTTACCGATACAAGCACATATATCGGCGAGGACGGCAATATACTCGAAGAAAAGCCCGAGAACTGCCATGTTCTCAAAGTTGAAAATCCTATCCTGACCAGCACCGATATGTTGAAGATCAAGAGTATGAATGTGAACGGTCTGAAAACTGCGGTCATCCCGATAACCTATTATATAGGTACGTCCCTCGAACGTGCTATCGAACGTCTTTTCATTGAGGCTGACAAGGCTTACCGAGAGGGTGCGAATATACTGATACTTTCGGACAGAGACGTTGACGAATACCGTGCGGCTATCCCGTCGCTGTTAGCAGTTGCGGCGCTCCAGCAGCACCTTGTTTCCACGAAAAAGCGTACAGCCGTGGCTATAATACTTGAAAGCGCAGAGCCGAGAGAGGTACACCATTTTGCCGCACTTCTCGGTTACGGCGCATGTGCGGTAAATCCCTATCTTGCGCAGGCCACTATCCGTGATCTTATTGATACGGGTATGCTCGACAAGGATTTCTACGCAGCAGAAGCCGACTATAACAGCGCAGTCCTCCACGGTATCGTAAAAATCGCTTCAAAGATGGGCATTTCCACGATACAGTCATATCAGGGTTCAAAGCTTTTTGAAGCCGTGGGAATTTCAGAGGACGTAACGAATAAATATTTCAGAGGAACGGTAAGCCGTATCGGAGGAATTACTCTTGACGATATAAGCAGACGTACTGAAACGCTTCATAATGCGGCTTTTGATCCTCTCGGTCTGAATGTGAGCAGAGAACTTGAAAGCTCTGGCAGTCATAAGCTCCGCTCTGGCAAGTCCGATCATCTTTATACTCCCGAGACTATCCACCTTCTTCAGGAGGCTGCACGTACCGAAAATTATGATACGTTCAAAGAGTATTCCGCAGCTGTAAACCGTGAGGACAACGAGATTACTTTGAGAAGTCTCCTTGATTTTAAATTTGACGAAAACGGAGGAATTCCCATAGACGAAGTCGAATCCGTTGAAAGCATCTGCCGCCGTTTCAAAACGGGCGCAATGAGCTACGGTTCAATTTCTCAGGAGGCTCACGAGTGCATGGCTGTCGCTATGAATAAACTTGGAGGAAAGTCCAACTCCGGCGAAGGCGGAGAGTCCCCGGAGAGATTGAAGTCCGACCGATGCTCGGCTATCAAGCAGGTGGCTTCGGGCAGATTCGGAGTTACTTCGGAATACCTTGTTTCCGCAAAGGAAATTCAGATAAAAATGGCACAGGGAGCTAAACCTGGCGAGGGCGGACATCTTCCCGGCGGCAAGGTCTATCCGTGGATCGCAAAAACACGTCATTCTACGGCAGGAGTTGGACTTATTTCACCTCCTCCGCATCATGACATCTATTCTATCGAGGATCTGGCTCAGCTTATATACGACTTGAAAAATTCCAACAAGGACGCAAGGATTTCCGTAAAGCTTGTTTCGGAAGCAGGCGTAGGAACTGTAGCGGCAGGCGTTGCAAAGGCGGGCGCACAGGTAATACTTATATCGGGCTATGACGGCGGCACGGGCGCAGCTCCGAGAAGCTCCATTTACAACGCCGGACTTCCTTGGGAGATAGGTCTTGCGGAAGCTCACCAGTCTCTTATGATGAACGGACTTCGTACAAGAGTAATGATCGAAACTGACGGAAAGCTCATGACAGGCAGAGACGTGCTTGTTGCGGCTCTTTTGGGTGCGGAGGAATACGGTTTTGCAACAGCTCCGCTTGTAACTATGGGCTGCGTAATGATGAGAGTGTGTAACCTTGATACTTGTCCCATGGGTATTGCAACACAGAATCCCGAGCTTAGAAAGCGTTTCAAGGGCAAGCCGGAGTATATCATCAACTTCATGCACTTTATTGCGCAGGAGCTTCGTGAGTACATGGCTAAACTCGGCGTACGAACGGTCAACGAGCTTATCGGACGCACCGATCTTCTTTATAAAAAGTCCGAAAAAGGCAATATTGATTTTTCCGAGATACTTTGCGGAGCTGTTGAGAACAACGGCGGCGGTCAGTACTTCAAGCAGGAGGATATTTACGATTTTGAACTTGAAAAGACAGTCGATGAAACTGTCATTATGAAGAAACTCGGGTCTGCTCTCAAAAACAAGACCAAGAAAACAATTGAGATAAAGGTAAAAAACACCGACCGTGCTTTTGGTACGCTGTTCGGCTCTGAGATCACCAAAAAGTGGGGAGACAGCGTCCTTGATGACGATACATTCACGGTAAGATGTCTCGGCAGCGGAGGACAGAGCTTCGGCGCATTTATACCGAAGGGTCTGACTTTGGAGCTTATCGGAGACAGCAACGATTACTTCGGAAAGGGACTTTCGGGCGGTAAGCTGATACTTTATCCGCCGAAGGGTTCGGGATTCAAGGCGGAAGAAAATATTATTGCAGGAAACGTTGCTCTCTACGGCGCAACAAGCGGAAAGGCGTTCATCAACGGTATTGCCGGCGAACGGTTCTGCGTAAGAAACTCGGGAGCGTCTGCCGTATGCGAGGGCTGTGGCGATCACGGCTGCGAATATATGACAGGCGGACGTGCGGTTATTCTCGGCAGAACAGGCAAAAACTTTGCCGCAGGTATGTCTGGCGGCATTGCATATGTTCTCGATGAGGACAGAGATCTTTACATGAAGATAAACAAGTCGCTTGTTTCCCTTGAATCGGTAACAAATAAGTACGACATCATGGAGCTTAAAAATATTATTCAGGAGCATTTCGACGCAACAGGTTCGGAAAAAGCCAAAAGAATTCTTGACAACTTCGCAGGATATATCGGAAGCTTTAAGAAAATACTTCCTCATGACTATGCCAAGATACAGAGTACCGTTGTCGCCCTTGAGGAAAAGGGCATGAGCAGCGAACAGGCTGAGATCGAAGCGTTCTACATTACGAAAAAGGAGGCGTGAGCTATGGGAAAGCCTACAGGATTTATGAATTATGAAAGATGCGGCAACGAGGCGGCTCAGCCTTTGGAGCGCATTAAGAATTACAATGAATTTCATCAGCCGCTGACTGATGAACAGCGTAAATTGCAGGCGGCACGGTGTATGGACTGCGGCGTACCGTTTTGTCAGAACGGCAAAATGATGAGGGGAATGATCTCGGGATGTCCCTTGAATAACCTCATACCCGAATGGAACGATCTCCTTTACCGCGACCACAAGGAGCAGGCGCTGCAAAGACTTCTTATGACGAACAACTTTCCGGAGTTCACATCAAGAGTTTGTCCTGCTCTCTGCGAAAAGGCGTGTACTTGCGGTCTCGGCGGCGACCCCGTTACAGTAAAGGAAAACGAGAACGCCATTATAGAATACGGTTTTGAAAGCGGACTTATCAAGCCCGAAGTTCCGAAAGTCCGCAGCGGTAAAAAAATTTCCGTTATAGGTTCGGGACCTGCCGGACTTGCGGCTGCCGATACGCTGAACAAGAGAGGTCATTTCGTTACAGTTTATGAACGTGAGGACAGACCCGGCGGATTGCTCATGTACGGCATACCGAATATGAAGCTTGAAAAATCCGTTATCAACAGACGTGTTGAAATAATGAAAGCTGAGGGCGTAAAATTTGTAACCAATGCGGACGTGGGACATAACGTTTCGGCTAACGAACTTCTCGGCAAATCAGACGCGGTGATACTTGCCTGCGGTTCGTCGAATCCCCGTGACATAAAAGCGGAAGGACGAGATGCCGACGGAATTTACTTTGCGGTGGACTTTCTTAAAGCAACTACAAAGAGCCTTCTTAATTCTGCTATGGCGGACGATAATTATATTTCAGCAAAGGGAAAAAACGTAGTTATAATCGGAGGAGGAGACACGGGAAACGATTGTGTGGGAACGTCTGTCAGACACGGCTGCGCTTCCGTGGTACAGCTTGAAATGATGCCGAAGCTGCCCGACGAGAGAGCAGAAAGTAATCCGTGGCCGGAATATCCGAGAGTATGCAAGACAGACTACGGTCAGGAGGAGGCTGCGGCGTTATTCGGCAGCGATCCGAGAAGATACTGTACAACGGTCAAGGAATTTATAAAAGGCGAGGACAACAGACTTGCCGCTGTGAAAACAATTCGTCTTGATTTTGTAAAGGACGCTGAGAGCGGCAGAATGATACCGAAAGAAATAGAGGGCAGCGAAGAAATTCTCCCCTGCGAGCTTTGTCTTATTGCAGCAGGTTTTCTGGGGGCTCAGGGATATATAGCGGAGGCTTTCGGCGTTGAGCTTAACGGTCGGAGCAATGTGAACACCGAAACGGGAAGATTCCGTACAAACGTGGAAAAGGTTTTCACGGCAGGCGATATGCACATAGGTCAATCTTTGGTAGTACGCGCGATACGCGAGGGCAGAGACGCCGCTAAAGAAGCCGACGAATATCTTATGGGATATACAAATTTATAATTTATGATGAGCTATCCGCATTTTAAGTTTAAATGTGGATAGCGCTCATAAAAAGGGGAGAGTTTATGATTTATACAGAAAATGAGGTTTTATCATATATAGACGAAAATGATGTGAAATTTGTCAAGCTTACATTCTGCGACATTAAGGGTGCGCTTAAAAATATATCCGTGCTTTCTTCGGAAATGACGGCAGCTTTCGAGCGTGGAGTGCGTATAACGGCAAAGAAGATCTGCGGATTTTCCATTGCAAAGGGACGTGATCTTTACATTTATCCAGACGCTCAGACTATGAAAGTCCTCCCGTGGAGACCTCAGCATGGCAGAGTTATCCGCATGTTTTGCTATATAAAATACGGCGACGGCACTCCTTTTGAGGGGGACGGAAGATACTTTTTAAAGCAGGCTGCGAAAAAGGCTCTCGGCAAGGGTTGGTGTTTCCGTTTCGGAACTTCAAGCGAATTTATGCTTTTCAAAAATGACGAAAGCGGAATGCCTACAAAGATTCCTCACGATTACGCAGGGTACTGTGATATTGCTCCTGACGACAAGGGGGAGAATTTTCGCCGTGACGTATGCTTTACTCTGGAGCAAATGGGGATACACCCTGTTTCCTCACGCCATGAAGCAGGTCGCGGTCAGCATGAGATAGACTTCAACGCCTCGTCCGCGCTTAAAGCGGCGGACACCTTTCTCAGCTTTAAATCGGCTGTAAAATCGGTTGCGGAGCAGCACGGCATACATGCGAGCTTTATGCCTAAGCCTGTTAAAAACGACTGCGGAAACGGTATGCACATCGGAGTTAATGTTTTCCGTGACAGCGATTTTTTCGACAACGATACGCCCGATGATAATTCGGCTGAGGTAAATATGGCGGCGGCTGGCATTATGAACTTTATCCGACAGTATACGGTATTTACCAATTCTACGGTAAATTCCTACAGCCGCTTCGGGGAGTTTTCTTTGCCGAGATATATTGCATGGTCTACAGAGGAGCAGGAGCAGCTTGTAAAATTGAATATCGAAACGGGCGGAGAAGCTCCTATTGTGCTGAGAGCGCCCGACTGCGTATGCAATCCGTATTTCGTGTTCGGACTTATCATTTATGCGGCTGTAGAGGGTATCGAGGGAAAAATGGAAATGCCCGATAAATTCGATACTTCCCGCACAAGCTATGAAAAACTGCCTGCCGATCTTTCAGAAGCGGCGGAAATTGCAGAAAATTCGGAATTTCTGAAAAGATATATTCCCGATGAGCTTTTGAAGTTTGTCGTAAGCAGCGCAAAAGACGAATGGAAAGAATATTCTGACGAATACGATAAAGAGCTGTATGAAGAAAAAAAGTATTTCTACAGTTTATAACGGAGGCTCAATTTGGAAAATGTTATTGTAATTTCAAGCAGCAGCTCTGCGGCGGAATCCCTTTCGGCATTTATCAGAGAGTTCTTTCACTGTCAGGTTACAATAGCTGAGAACGGTCGTCAGGCAAGAGAGATACTGAGCAGCAGGCGAGCATTTGAGCTTGTGCTGATAAACAGTCCGCTTGCCGATGAAGCTGGGATAGAGCTTGCCGAATATGCTTCGGAAGCAACGTCAGCAAGCTGTCTCGTTCTTATAAAAAGCGAAAATTACGAAAAGGTAAGCCCCAGAGCCGATCGCGGCGATATAATACTTGTTGTAAAGCCGTTTTCAAGACAGGTCCTGATGCAGGTCATAAAAGCGGTAAATACAGCTTTAAGACGTTCGTATGCCCTGTATGAAGAAACAGTACGCCTTGAACGGAAGATCGAGGAGATAAAGCTTATTGACAAGGCGAAATTCAGGCTTATGCAGTACAGAAACATGACAGAGGAGGAAGCTCATTCCTACCTTGAGCAGTATGCTATGAAGAACCGCAAGAAAAAGACCGTTGCGGCGTCGGAGATAATTGATAAAATATCCGAACAATATATGTAGTTATAAATCGGGCAGCGGCTCGAATTGAAAAGGCGGAGCTAATATGTTTAATGAAATTCATGAGGAATGCGGAGTTTTCGGGATATATGAGAAAAATACAGCCGACGCGGCGTCCTCTGTTTATTTCGGACTGTACTCCTTGCAGCACCGAGGACAGGAAAGCTGCGGTATAGCAGTATGCGACGACGGCGTGTTCAGCCATAAAAAGGCAGACGGTCTTGTATCCGATGTGTTCAGCAAAGGCGAACTGGAACGCTTGGGCAAGGGAAATATCGCAGTCGGACACGTTCGCTATTCTACATTCGGCGGAAAGAATCCCAATAATATCCAGCCCCTCGTTATCCGCCATATAAAAGGAAATCTTGCGCTCGTCCACAACGGCAACCTCATAAACGCCGCCGAGCTTCGGCGTGAATTTGAGATGTCGGGAGCGATTTTTCACGGAACTTCCGATACCGAGGCTATCGCATATGCGATCGTTCGTGAACGTCTGACAAGTCATTCTACGGAAGCGGCGGTGGAACGTGCTATGCCCCGAATCAAGGGTGCATATTCCTGCATCATTATGACAGCCACAAAAATGATCGCCTTTCGCGATCCCGACGGGTTCAGACCGCTGTGCATAGGCAAAACGCCCGACGGAGCTTTTGTTGCCGCTTCGGAGTCATGCGCTCTGGAAACCGTGGGAGCTGAATTTCTTCGGGACGTAGAGCCGGGAGAGATCGTGGTATTCAGCGAAGGAAAAATGAAGTCGATACGCACTCATGTGCGTGAAAAGGGCAGTATTTGCATTTTTGAATATATATACTTTGCCCGTCCCGATTCCGTGATCGAGGGAAAATCGGTTCATCGGGCAAGAGTACGGGCAGGGGAGATACTTGCAGAATGCAGTCCTGCCGATGCGGATATTGTTATAGGAGTTCCCGACTCGGGTCTTGACGCGGCTCTCGGTTATGCGAACAAAAGCGGTATTCCATACGGGATAGGATTTATAAAAAACAAATATATTGGCAGAAGTTTTATTCAGCCTCAGCAGAACCAGCGTGAAAATGCGGTCAAAATAAAGCTCAATGCTGTTCGTGAAAGCGTTGAGGGCAAGCGTGTGGTAATGATAGACGATTCGATAGTACGAGGTACTACAAGCGCAAGGATAATCCGTCTGCTCAGAGATGCGGGCGCAAAGGAAGTGCATGTGAGAATATCTTCTCCGCCTTTTTTGCATTCCTGCTATTTTGGAACTGATATTGACAGTGAAGAAAATCTTATAGCAAGTCATTGCAGTTCATTGAAAGAGATCACTAAGATGATCGGCGCAGATACTCTTGCTTATCTGCCTGTTGAGAAGCTTTGCGAACTCGCCGACAGGGAAAATTTCTGCAAGGGTTGCTTTACGGGAACTTATCCCCTTGACGTGTCGGGTGCGAGTCAAAAAAATAAATTCGACGAAAAGATACATAAATAATTTTTACAATATTCAGGAACATATGACGATTTGTTGCTGAACAGGGAGGAAATTCAGATGTGTACAATTATGGGCTATTGCGGCGTAAGCGGCGGTAAGAAGTATGTTGCGGAGGGACTTGAAGCTACTGTTTCAAGAGGTCCCGACGATAGTAGAATTATAGAGCTTGAGGACGGCGTACTCGGATTCCAGAGACTGTCTATCATGGGACTTACGCCAGAGGGAATGCAGCCCTTTGAGCTTAACGGAAATTACGCAGTCTGCAACGGCGAGATATACGGCTTTCTGAAACAGCGTGAGGAACTGAAGAAAAAGGGATATACCTTTAAGAGCGACAGCGATTGCGAAATTCTTCTGCCTATGTATAAGGAATTCGGCGTTGATATGTTTGATAAGCTGGACGCTGAATTTGCCTGCATTATCTATGATTCGGAAACGCATGAGTTTATTGCCGCAAGAGACCCGATCGGCATACGTCCGCTGTATTACGGAAAGTCCGCTGACGGAACTATGGTTTTTGCAAGCGAAGCGAAAAATCTTGTCAAGCTTTGTGATAAGATTACTCCGTTTCCGCCCGGACATTATTACAAGGACGGAAAGTTCGTCTGTTACCGTGATATTACAGCCGTTGACAGTATAATTTACGACGACATTGAAACTGTTTGCAGGAATATTCACGATAAGCTTGTTGCAGGCATTGAAAAACGTCTTGCGGCAGACGCTAAGATCGGCTTTTTGCTTTCGGGCGGACTTGATTCCTCTCTTGTCTGCGCCGTTGCTCAGCAGAAAAGCGATAAGCCTATAAGAACCTTTGCAATTGGTATGAATACTGACGCTATAGACCTTAAATACGCTAAACAGGTCGCCGACTACATAGGCAGCGAGCATACGGAGGTCATTATCACTAAGGACGACGTTCTTGAATCCCTTGAAACGGTTATTCATCTTCTCGGAACATATGATATAACGACTATTCGTGCAAGCATGGGAATGTATCTGCTGTGTAAAGCGATACATGAGCAGACAGACATACGTGTCCTCATGACAGGCGAGATCTCAGACGAGCTGTTTGGATATAAGTATACTGATTTTGCTCCGAATGCGGAAGAGTTTCAGAAAGAATCGGTCAAGCGTGTTCACGAGCTTCATATGTATGACGTTCTCCGTGCAGACCGCTGTATTTCCGTAAATTCCCTTGAAGCGAGAGTACCTTTCGGCGATCTTGATTTTGTCAGATATGTTATGGCAGTCGATCCCGAAATAAAGCTTAATAAATATAACAAGGGCAAGTATCTTCTCCGTCACGCTTTCGAGGGCGATTATCTTCCCCACGATATACTTTACCGTGAAAAAGCGGCGTTTTCAGACGCAGTAGGTCACTCTATGGTAGACTATCTGAAAATGTATGCGGAGGAACAGTACACACAGGCTGAATTTGAAGAAAAGTCGGCGAAATACAGCCATGCAAGACCCTTTACCAAGGAGTCGCTCCTGTACCGTGAGATATTCGAGAAGTATTATTCCGGCAATTCCGAAATGGTCGTAGATTTCTGGATGCCGAATAAAGAGTGGGAGGGCTGCAATGTAAACGACCCCTCAGCCCGTGTGCTTTCAAACTACGGCGAAAGCGGAAAATAAGCCGAAATTTCAAAAAGTATTTTTATGCAAGTCTTGCGGAAGCGTTGAAAACAACCTTTCTGCAAAACTTGCATTTTAATTTTTACTGTGGTATAATTATTAAGGCAATCTATAGAATAAGGAGGATTTATGAGTAAAACAATACTTATAGTTGAGGACGATACAGAGATAAATCATATGCTGCAAATTCTTCTGAGAAATAACGGCTACGGCACTATCAGCGCATATTCGGGAACTGAGGGTATACTTGTACACAACAGTTCCGTAAGTCTTATTCTGCTCGATCTTATGCTGCCCGGTCGCAGCGGCGATGATATAATAAAAGACCTCAAACAAAAGCATAACGTGCCTATAATAGTTATGAGCGCAGTACATGATGTAAGTAAAAAGGTCGATCTTTTCGCTCTCGGAGCTGATGATTACGTTACCAAACCGTTCCATAACGACGAGCTTTTGGCAAGGATAGCTGCAAGGCTCAGAACAGGCGTTCCCACGGAAAACGATGTGCTTACGTATAAAGGTATAGAATTGGACAAAAGAAATTTTTCCGTAAAATGCCGCGGTATTCCCGTTGAATTATCAAGGCATGAGTTTACTCTGCTCAGTTTGCTTATGGAGAATCCAAATCGTACCTGCACAAAAAGCATGATCTACGATAACGTGTGGAACGATGAAAATTCAGCCGACGATAACACGCTGAACGTTCATATCAGCAAGATAAGAAAAAAATTCAAGCAATGCGATCCCGAATGCGAATATATCGAGACTGTATGGGGAATTGGGTATCGTCTGAAAAAATAAGCAGCCGTGAAAGACTGAATAACGTTGATTCTTCAAAATATCCACCAATTATGCAAATAATCCATTGACAAATGTAGATAAAATATGTACAATATTAATATAAATAATATTTTTGGGAGTGATTTTATGTTCAGGTCTTTTCTTAAAAATGCGGCTTCCTGCGTTTTGACATTGGCTGTGACTGCCGCTGTCATGCCGATTGCAGATAATATCGGTACGGAAACAGGCATTACGGCGTGTGCAGCTTCGGCAGCCGCTAACCCTGTTATATGGTCGGACGTTCCCGACTGCGATGTTATCCGCGTCGGCGACACATATTATATGGTAAGCACGACTATGTTTTTCAGTCCCGGCGCTCCGATCATGAAATCCAAGGACTTAGTAAGTTGGGAAATTTGCTCCTATGTGTATGATACTCTTGCAGACGGCGACGTTCAGAATCTCACCAACGGCAAGCACGACTACGCTCACGGACAATGGGCTGCCAGCCTCCGATACCATGACGGAATGTTTTATGTCTTTTTCGGCAGCTATGGTACAGGAAAATCTTATATCTACAAAACAAATGACATTGAAAACGGCAAATGGACGCGTTCCGAGCTTAACGGCATGTATCACGACGCTTCTATGCTTTTTGACGATGACGGCAGAAATTATCTTGTTTACGGTGGTGGAGGCGAAATAAAGATAAAAGAACTCAACTCCGAAATGACCGGTTTCAAATGGGGCGGACTTGATAAAACTCTCTTTAAAACAGGTCTTGACAATTTGGCAGGGGAGGGTTCTCATGTTCAGAAGATCGGCGATTACTACTACGTTTTTATTATCGCATGGCCAAGCACAAGCGGACGTATCGAGCTTTGTTACCGAAGCAAAGACCTTAACGGAGCTTTCGAGGGAAAAACCGTGCTTAATTCAGGACTTGGCACATACGGTTCAGGAGTTGCTCAGGGCGGTATCGTTGATACGCCCGACGGTAAATGGTATGGTATGCTGTTTCAGGATCATGGTTCGGTCGGACGTATTCCCGTGCTTGTCCCCGTAACATGGGTAGACGGCTTTCCAATGATGGGCGTAAACGGAAAAGCGCCTATTGCTCTTGAAGTCGGCGAAAACTTTACGGGTACGCATCTTGCCAAAGACGACAGTTTCAGCTACAGTTCAAACGACCTTGCGCTCGAATGGCAATGGAATCATAATCCCGACAATACCGCATGGTCGGTAACAGAACGTGACGGTTGGCTTAGACTTCACAACAAAACTGCTGCAAAAAGCATAATAAACGCCAGAAATACCCTTACTCAGCGTACCGAGGGACCGTCCTGTTCAAGCATTATAAAGCTTGATTCAAGCGGAATGAAAGCAGGGGACTGCGCAGGACTTTCGGCGTTTCAGTTCAAATACGGCAACGTTGGCGTGCGTGTTGCGGACGACGGTTCAAAGAAAGTTTACATGGCTGAAAACGGCGGATACTCCTCAAATGCGAATATAATGGACAGCTATGACAAAATCATCGAGGAAGTACCGCTTAACGGCAACGAAGTCTATCTGAAAGTGGATTTTCATTTCAACAATGTTGACGAAAATCTTAATTCCTCATATAATATTGATAAAGCTAATTTCTTCTATTCCTATGACGGAAAAAACTGGACGAAAATAGGCAGCGAGTTGAGCATGTCTTACGATTTGAAGATGTTCACGGGCTACAGAAGCGGTATTTACAGCTATGCAACAAAAAATACAGGCGGCTATGCGGACATTGATTTCTTTGACTATGAAAATTACGGCTGGAATTCACCGACAGTTATTGAGCCTAATTCATTTGGCTGGTACTTCTGCAACGGCTTTGAATCCTCGGAAGAAGAATGGTTTCCAAGAGGCGGCGCGACCGTTGAAGTAAGCGGCGATAATTCGTTTGTCGGTGAAAGTTCTCTGTACGTTGACGGTCGCACAAGCGCATGGAACGGCGCAACTCGTCCGTTGAATCCCAACGCCTTTGCTCCCGGAAACGAATACAGCTTCAGTGCAAATGTTATGTTTACCGATGGCGGCACAAGCGATAAGTTCCTTATGAAGCTGCAATATACTGATGAAAACGGCGATGTAAATTATTCGACGATTGCGGAAGGACGAGCTAAAAAGGGCGAATGGGTGCAGCTTGCAAACATGAATTATAAGATACCTGATGACGCATCAGATATGCAGCTTTATATCGAAACGGCGGATTCGGTCAATTCCTTCTATATAGATGAAGTTATCGGCGCAGTCGGCGGAACGGGTATTCTTGGGGCAGACGCACCAATGGGCGTTATTTTAGGCGACCTGAATGATGATGAGGTCGTTGATGTGTATGATATGGTTTTGGCAAGACAGGTGTATTGTGTTCAAGACTCCGATATTTTTCCCGAAGCGGCTGATGTTGATTGCGACGGCGATTTCGGTATAAACGATATTGTGCTTTTATCGGAATTTGTATTGGGAGCTATCCCGAATTTCCCGAATAACGTATAATATTAACGGGT
>Ga0129308_1001750_pt1 | contig 20985 bp, 17 predicted proteins | sample L827metagenome_FD_94440 | JGI IMG/M metagenome (GOLD analysis project Ga0129308, IMG submission 94440) | Ring-tailed lemur group fecal microbial communities from Wisconsin, USA - L827 metagenome | ecosystem: Host-associated > Mammals > Digestive system > Large intestine > Fecal | place: USA... | reverse complement strand
GACGGGGTGGTCCTTGATGACGAACTCCAGGGCGTCCCACACGGCGGCTTCGCCCTTCTCCACCATCTTCTTGGCGGCCTTGATGTTGTTGGCCAGGCCGTCGTCCACCAGCTTCTTCATGACAAAGGGCCGGAACAGCTCAATGGCCATCTCCTTGGGCAGGCCGCACTGGTAGATCTTCAGGGAGGGGCCGACCACGATAACGGAACGGCCGGAGTAGTCTACACGCTTGCCCAGCAGGTTCTGGCGGAAGCGGCCCTGCTTGCCCTTGAGCATGTCGGACAAGGACTTGAGGGCGCGGTTGTTGGCGCCGGTGACGGCGCGGCCACGGCGGCCGTTGTCGATCAGGGCGTCCACGGCCTCCTGGAGCATCCGCTTCTCGTTCCGGACGATGATGTCGGGGGCGTTGAGCTGGATCAGGCGCTTCAGACGGTTGTTGCGGTTGATGACCCGGCGGTACAGGTCGTTCAGGTCGGAGGAGGCGTACCGGCCGCCGTCCAGGGGGACCATGGGCCGGATCTCGGGGGGGATGACGGGCAGCACATCGATGATCATCCACTCGGGCTTGTTGCCGGAGATGCGGAAGGCGTCCACCACCTCCAGGCGCTTGACGATGCGGGCCTTCTTCTGGCCGGAGGCGTCCTTCAGTTCGGCGCGGAGGCTGGCGGACAGCTTCTCCAGACCGTTCAGGCTCTCCAGCTCCGCTTTCTCCTCGTCACTCAGCTCCTTGCGGTCCATGAGCTCCAGCTTGCGGCGGCTCTCCTCGTCGGTGAGGCCCACGGTGGCCAGCAGCTTCTTCACGGCCTCAGCGCCCATGCCGGCGTCAAAGTCGTCCTCATACTTCTCCCGCATGTCCCGGTATTCCTTCTCGGACAGGATCTGGTTCTTGGCCAGGGGGGAGAAGCCGGGGTCGATGACGATATAGGCGGCGAAATACAGCACCTTCTCCAGGATGCGGGGGCTGATGTCCAGCAGCAGGCCCATCCGGGAGGGGATACCCTTAAAATACCAGATGTGGGACACGGGGGCGGCCAGCTCGATATGGCCCATCCGCTCCCGGCGGACCTTGGCCTTGGTGATCTCCACGCCGCAGCGGTCACAGACCTTGCCCTTGTAACGGATCTTCTTATATTTCCCGCAGTTGCACTCCCAGTCCTTGGTGGGGCCAAAGATCTTTTCACAGAACAGGCCGTCCCGCTCGGGCTTCAGGGTGCGGTAGTTGATGGTCTCGGGGCGCTTGACCTCGCCGTAGGACCACTCGCGGATCTTTTCAGGGGAGGCGATGCCAATTTGGATCGCGTCGAACTCAGCGTAACTCATCTTCTATATTCTCCTCCCGTTCTCAAAAATCCTCGTCGGAGAACAGCTCGTCATCGGAGCCCTCCTCGCCGCCGGCCTCCAGGGTCAGGTCGTCGTCGTCGCTGTCGCCCTTGAAGGTAAAGCCGCCGGCGGAGGCAAAATCTGCGTCCTTTTCATAACCGAAATCGTCGTCCCGGTCATAGTAGTCCTCCCGGACGGGCTGGAAGTTGTCGTCATCGTCGTCCTTCAGCTCGATCTCGTTGCCCTCGGCGTCCAGCACCTTCATATCCAGGCACAGGGACTGGAGCTCCTTGATCAGCACCTTAAAGGACTCGGGCACACCGGGCTTGGGCACGTTCAGGCCCTTGACGATGGCCTCGTAGGTCTTGACACGGCCGGTGACGTCGTCGGACTTGACCGTCAGGATCTCCTGGAGGGTATAGGCGGCGCCGTAGGCCTCCAGAGCCCAAACCTCCATCTCGCCGAAGCGCTGGCCGCCGAACTGGGCCTTGCCGCCCAGAGGCTGCTGGGTGACCAGGGAGTAGGGGCCGGTGGCGCGGGCGTGGATCTTATCGTCAACCAGGTGGTGCAGCTTCAGGAAGTAGACGTAACCCACAGTGACGGGGTTGTCGAACCGGCGGCCGGTCCGGCCGTCATACAGCCAGTTCTTGCCGTCCACCAGGCGCAGGCGGCCCTCCTTCTGCCAGGCGTTCACCCGCTCGGTGTCAGCCATCTCCTCGGGCGTCAGGGCCTGCATGCCGTCGCCCTCCTCGTCGGCCAGATAGAGCTGCTTGCCGATGAGGGGCTCATCCCGGCCCACTTCACGGGCCAGGCCGGCCAGCTTCAGGCAGTCCAGAATGTCCTGCTCGTTGGCGCCGTTGAAGATGGGGGTGGCCACCTTCCAGCCCAGGGTCTTGGCGGCGTAGCCCAGATGGACCTCCAGCACCTGGCCGATGTTCATACGGGAAGGCACGCCCAGGGGGTTCAGCACAATGTCCAGGGGGGTGCCGTCGGGCAGGAAGGGCATGTCCTCCTGGGGCAGGATGCGGGACACAACGCCCTTGTTGCCGTGACGGCCGGCCATCTTGTCGCCCACGGAGATCTTACGCTTCTGGGCGATATACACGCGGACGGTCTGGTTGACGCCGGGGCCCAGCTCGTCGCCGTTCTCCCGGGTGAAGATCTTCACGTCCACCACGATGCCGGACTCGCCGTGGGGCACCTTCAGGGAGGTGTCACGGACCTCCCGGGCCTTCTCGCCGAAGATAGCCCGGAGCAGCTTCTCCTCTGCGGTGGCCTCGGCCTCGCCCTTGGGGGTGACCTTGCCCACCAGGTAGTCGCCGGCGTGGATCTCGGCGCCCACGCGGATGATACCGTGCTCGTCCAGGTCCTTCAAGGCGTCCTCGCCCACGTTGGGGATGTCACGGGTAATGGTCTCGGGGCCCAGCTTGGTGTCCCGGGCCTCAGTCTCGTACTCCTCGATGTGGATGGAGGTGAACACGTCGTCCTTCACCATCCGCTCGTTAAGCAGCACGGCGTCCTCGTAGTTGTAGCCTTCCCAGGTCATGAAGCCCATGAGGATGTTCCGGCCCAGGGCAATCTCGCCGTGGTCGGTGGAGGGGCCGTCGGCCAGGACATCGTGGTAGTCCACCCGCTGGCCGGCGTCCACGATGGGCCGCTGGTTGATACAGGTGGTGTGGTTGGAGCGCAGGTACTTGGTCAGGCGGTACTCCTTGGTCTCGCCGTTGTCATAGGCCACGGTGATGTACCGGGCGGACACCTTGGTGACGGTGCCGGGACCCTCGGCCAGAATGGCCACCTCGGAGTCGATGCAGTTCTTGTGCTCCTGGCCGGTGGCCACGATGGGGGCCTCGGGGCGAAGCAGAGGCACGGCCTGGCGCTGCATGTTGGCGCCCATCAGGGCGCGGTTGGCGTCGTCGTTCTGCAGGAAGGGGATCATGGCGGTAGCCACGGACACCATCATCTTGGGGGACACGTCCACGTAGTCCACCTGGCGGCGGTCCACGGAGACTGTCTCGTTGCGGCGGCGGCAGGTGATACGCTCGTTGACAAAGCAGCCATTCTCGTCCAGAGGCTCGGTGGCCTGGCCGATGGTGTACTCGTCCTCCACGTCGGCGGTCATATATTCGATCTCGTCGGTGACCCGGCCGGTCTCCTTGTCCACCTTGCGGTAGGGGGCCTCAATGAAGCCGTAGCGGTTGACCCGGGCATAGGAGGCCAGGTAGGAGATCAGGCCGATGTTGGGACCTTCGGGGGTCTCAATGGGGCACAGGCGGCCGTAGTGGCTGTAGTGGACGTCTCGGACGTCGAAGGAGGCGCGGTCACGGGACAGGCCGCCGGGGCCCAGGGCGGACAGGCGGCGCTTGTGGGTCAGCTCGGCCAGGGGGTTGGTCTGGTCCATGAACTGGGACAGGGGGCTGCTGCCGAAGAACTCTTTGATGGCGGCGGTGACCGGGCGGATATTGATGAGGGACTGGGGGGTGACCACGTCCAGGTCCTGGGTGGTCATCCGCTCCCGGATGACCCGCTCCATCCGGCTGAAGCCGATACGGAACTGGTTCTGGATCAGCTCGCCCACGCAGCGCAGGCGGCGGTTGCCCAGATGGTCGATGTCATCGGGGGTACCCACATTGTGGGCCAGGCAGTTCAGGTAGTTGATGGAGGCCATGATGTCGGGGATGGTGATGTGCTTGGGGATCAGGTCGTCCAGGTGCTCGGAGACGGCCTCCTTCAGCTCCTCGCCGCTGTACTGGTCCAGCAGCTGGCACAGGGCGGGGAAGTAGACCATCTCGTCCACGCCCACTTCGGCGGGATCGAAGTCCACAAACTTCTCCATGTGGACCATGTTGTTGGAGAAGACCTTGATGACCTTGCCGTCCATGTCCAGCAGGGCCTCGTTGACGCCCAGGTCGTCCAGCTCGTGGGCCCGCTCCCGGGTCAGGACCTCGCCGGCCTCGGCCACGATCTCGCCGGTACGGGGATCGGCGATGGGCTGGGCCAGCTTCTGGCCGGACAGGCGGCTCCACAGGGCCATCTTCTTATTGAACTTGTAGCGGCCCACGGCGGACAAGTCGTAGCGCCGGGGATCGAAGAAGGTGGCGTTCAGCAGGGACTCGGCGGAGTCCACCGTGGGGGGCTCGCCGGGACGCAGCTTGCGGTAGATCTCCAGCAGGGCCTCCTCATAGGTCTTGCAGGTGTCCTTCTCCAGGGTGGCCAGGATGCGCTCGTCCTCACCGAACAGCTCGATGATCTCAGCGTCGCTCCGGGGACCCAGGGCGCGGATCAGGCAGGTGATGGGCAGCTTGCGGTTTTTATCGATACGGACATAGAAGATGTCGCTCAGGTCGGTCTCATACTCCAGCCAGGCGCCCCGGTAGGGAATCACGGTGGTGGCGAAGGTCAGGTTGTCCGCCTTGTCCGCGGTACGGGTATAGTACATACCGGGAGAACGGACGATCTGGGAGACAATGACACGCTCGGCGCCGTTGATGACAAAGGTGCCGGAGTTGGTCATGATGGGGAAATCCCCCATGAAGATCTCCTGCTCATTGATCTGGTTGTTCTGGGTGTTGCGCAGGTGGACCTTCACCTTGATGGGAGCGGCGTAGGTGGCGTCCCGGGCCTTGCACTCCTCCACGTCATACTTGGGCTTCTCGTCCATGGAGTAATCGATGAAGCTGAGTTCCAGGTTGCCGGCGTAGTCGGTGATGGCGCCCACATCCTTAAACACCTCGCGCAGGCCGGTGTCCAGGAACCACTGGTAGGAGGTCTTCTGGATCTCCAGCAGATTGGGCATCTCCAGGATCTCCTGGTACCGGGCGAAGCTCTTGCGCAGGGTCTTGCCGTAGTAAACGTCCTTGGCTCTCTCGTTGACCCGCTTCTGGAGTTCTTCCATGCTTTCCTTGACCATTCTAAAAAATCAACTCGCTTTCTTCTCGTTCAACGGTTGGTTCTCACGGTTTTCAGGGCCGGATGAACGGATTTCTCGGGAAGCGCCTGGTCATTGTGCACAATTTCCAGCCTCTCCGCCAGCTCCGCACGCCCGGCTGCGTTGTTTGTTTCGCTGTCCAATGTCTTGCCTTTCCCGCCTCGCCATGGTACACTAGGCACAGAGCATGGGGAACCAGGCTCAGTTGTTACAAGGACATAGGAGCATTTTATTGTACCATGCAGGAGCAGGCCTGTCAAGGCCCGGCTCTGTTTTTTTATGGTACGATTCCCGGAAAAAGCGGTCGTCCTCCCCGCGCGGTACGCCGGGGAAGGTGACCGTTCCGTCCGGCGCCGCGCCTCCTCCCCCGCGCCGCCGGACTTCCGCAGTCAGAATTTTCCTTTTTGACACTCTGCCTGGAAAATTCCTTTTTCTCTCCTTTGTTCTTGGAAAAATGTACGCAAAGGATTTGACAAGTGGTAACAAATGTGTTACAATTCGGTTACAAGTTTTGATTGCAAGGAGGAATTTCATGGCCACCGAAAACATTCCTCTTTCCTATAAAGGGCATCCCCTGCGTCGGAAAGACAATCTGATCTATTACGGCACCATGGCCGAAAAGTATATCATCATGCTCCAGATCCTCTCCTCCAAGAAGGTGGACGGCCTGGATATGGCGGATAAGGTTTCGGTCCAGCTCCAGCTCACCGACCCGGACCTGAAAAGCCGCGACCGCGTGGTCCGCAAGAGCGAGAAGGACAGCCTGTACGCCGCCATGGACCTGGCCTCTGTTTGGCTGGAACGCGCTTTGAGCACCAAGTAAGACGAAAGAAACCAGAGAGACAACATTTGGGGAGGATAACCAGCCATGCTGTTCAACAAGACCGCCGCCCGGCTCACCGCGAGCCTTCTGCTCGTCAGCACCCTCGTCGCCCCCGCCCTGGCCGTCACCGGCACCGTGGATTCCGGCGACAGCCCCCTGCGGGTCCGTTCCCAGGCCAGCACCGACAGCGAGATCCTGGCGCTGCTGGACAACGGCACCCAGGTCGAGGTGACCTCCACCGCCGAGAACGGCTGGTATCAGATCGCCATTGATGACATCAGCGGCTACGTCTCCAGCGACTACCTGGTGGTGGACGGCGCTCAGGAAGCCGTCTCCGCTGTTGCCGCCGTCAATCCCGCCGCGGCCGCCCAGGACGCCGCCGCCAAGGCCGCCGCGGAGGCGGAAGCAGCCGCGGCCGCCGCAGCTGCCGAAACTGCCGAGACTGCCGCCGAGCCCCGTTACGGCAAGGTGACTGTCTCCTCCCTGAACATCCGCTCCGGCCCCGGTACGGAATATGACAAGGTGGGCAGCCTGAGAGCGGGCAGAGTGGTGACCATTCTGGCCGAGTCCAACGGCTGGTACCAGATCGAGTCCGGCTACGTCAGCGCCGACTATGTGACCATCGTGGACGCCGCCGAAGCCTCCTGCTCCAGCAAAGGACAGGAGATTGCCGACTACGCCCTCCAGTTTGTGGGCTACCCCTACGTATACGGCGGCAGCAGCCCCAAGGGCTTTGACTGCTCCGGCTTGACCAGCTATGTGTACCGCCAGTTCGGCTACTCCATCAACCGCACCGCTTCCGGCCAGCTGGACAACGGCACCGCCGTCTCCATGAGCGAACTGCAGCCCGGCGATCTGGTCATGTTCCGTAAGAGCGGTTCCAGCAGTCGCGCTTCCCACGTGGGTATTTACATCGGCGGCGGACAGTTCGTCCACGCCTCCACCGCCCGGGTGGGCGTCATCGTCAGCAAGATGAGCGACGCTTACTATACCTCCGGTTTCGTGGGCGGCCGCCGCATTGTTTGATTTCCTGACAGAAGACAAAAAGTTCCCCCACAAGCTGGGGGAACTTTTTTTATTGTCCTTGTCAATTCAAAATACCTTTCAGCTCTCCCAGCAGCTCCATGCCTTTGAATTTCAGCACATAGGGTTCCGTCTCGCCGGTGATGAGACCGGTCTGGGCCTTGGTGAAGCTGCCGGCCTGGGTCGCCTCCTCAACCGTCTCGCTGGCCGCGCCCAAACACAGGGGAGGAAAAGCCACGCACCACCAGTTCTGCCCCTCCCCGTCTCCGATGATGACCCGCAGGGCCTCATATTCCCCGGCGGGCAGGGCAAAACCGTCGTACTCCTTGGTGGGGAACCAACACCGGGTCAGCTCCGCCGACACCGGATACTGGTATCCCCATTCCTCCACCACCGCCTGCCCGGCGGCGGCCAGGGCGTTCAAATGCCCCTCCAGCGCCCGGCGCGCCTCCTCCCGGTCCGCGTCCGGAGCGTACAGGCGCTCCGCCTGCTCCAGCACCCGGTCCCGCACCGCCAGTTTCAGCGCCTGGTCCTCGGCGCTGTCCGAGTTGGCGATCACGTGGAGGCGGATCACGCTGTCCGCCAGCTCCGCCTGCTCCCGGTCCAGCCAGACGCCCACCGCCAGGGCACACAGCACCCCCAGCATCAGCGCCAGTTCCCACCGTTTCAATCTTCTGTCCATACTACCTCCCCGGCGGCTCTTACAGATCAAAACCGCCCACACCTTCAGCAAACTGCTTACAGTGTGGGCGGTTTTTCCATGTTTTAAACTGTCCGGGCCAAAAAAGTCTCCCGGTAATGTTGGGACAAAAGATCGTAAGCGGCTTTGGCCGCTTCCTCCCGATCAAACAGGCCGAAGGCGGTGGGTCCGGTACCGCTCATGTTGGCGCCCAGGGCTCCCTGCTGGATCAGGGCATTCTTGATGTCGGCCACCCGGGTCCGCTGGCGCTCGGGCAGCACATCTTCAAAGACGTTGTACATCCGCCGGGCCACCTCCGCCAGATCCCCCGCCTCCAGGGCGGCAAGCACCCCGTCGGTATCGGGCCGGCGGCGCACCTTGCATCCGTCGATCCGGGCAAACAGCTCCGGGGTGGAGACGGGAAAATCGGGCTTACACACCACCACCCAGCATTTGGGCAAATTGGGCAGCGGGGTCAGCCGCTCTCCCCGTCCCTCGGCCAGGGCGGTGCAGCCCAACACACAGTAGGGCACGTCGGAGCCCACCTGCTCCCCCACCCGTGCCAATTCCTCCGTGGCAAAGGGCTGTCCCTCCATCTGGTTCAGCGCCCGGAGGACGGCGGCGGCGTCGCTGCTCCCCCCCGCCATCCCGGCACATACCGGGACGCGCTTGTCCAGGGAGATGTCCAGCCCCCTCGGCTCCCGGCCCAGGGTCCGGTAGAAGCACAAAGCCGCCTTGACCGCCAGGTTCTTCTCCCCGCCGGGCAGAAACGACAGATTGCTTCTGACCCGGATCTCCCCCGTTCCGTTGTCCTCCAGGGTCAGATCATCCGCCAGCGTAATGGACTGCATGACCATTTTCAGGTCGTGGTAGCCGTCGGGGCGCTTGCCCAGCACGTCCAACGTCAGATTCAGCTTGGCCCGGGCCTGGACCTCCATCGCGGACCCTCCTTTGTCACTTACACCCGGATCTTACGGGCCTCCAGATAAAACCGCTTGTCCTGGGCCTCCCCCATGGAGAAGGTCTTCCGGGGCAGCACCCCGTCGTGGATGACGGTGGGGAACAGCTTCTCTTTGCCCATAGCGGGCAGAAGAAAGGCCACCGCGTCCTCCCGGCTCCCGGCCAGTTCCCGGGCCACAGCCTCTCCGTGGATATAATCCACCCGGACCCCCGGATGGCGGATCAGGTAGTCATCCAGAAAGGCCTGGAGGGTGCCCACCGGCAGCTGGGCCTTGGGATGGGGCACCGTGACCGTCCCTTCCCGGCCTCTGCCGGTCCAGAACAACACATGTCCCTGCCCGCCGGCACCCTGGGAGGCACCCGGATACCAGTGGAGCAGCTCCTCCAATAATTCTTCCGGCTCTGCCCCGAATACCACCCGGTGGATGGGCTCGAACTCCAGGGAGTCGTCGTGGAGGTTGCCCAGCTCGCACAGGGCGTACCGGGCGGGCAGGCCCTTCCACTGGTCCGGGGGCGTCAGCTTCTTGGCCCGCTCATAGCACTCCTTGGCGGTGGCCAGGGAGTGGTTGCCGTCTCCCACGGCGAATAGCATCACCGGTGCGTCCTCCCCCAAACCATACCGGGTCTGGAAATGGACCGGGTCGGCCAGGGCCCCCAAGGCGCGGGCCACCTGCTCCTGCTGCTCCCCGGTCAGGAGCCAGCCTTTGAGATGCCCGCCCCGCTCCATCAGCTCGAAATCGTACAGGAGCTCCATCTCCCCTGTCCTGTTGGACAGGGGTTCGATCACCGTCTTGTCCGGATCATCCGCCAGCAGCATAGCGTGGGGCAGCTCAATGGGGGCGTTCTTCCGCACCGCCACCCGGGGCGGGATACGGGACAGGACGGTGCCCTCGGTGGCCCGGATCAGCGCCGAGGCCCCCGGCTCATAATCATACTGCTCCAGGTCCACCATCCCCACCAGCCCCCGGCGCACCTTGCCGCAGTCCAGGGTCCGTTCCACGTAGACCAGCGCGCCGGGCAGCGTACGGAACCGTCCTTCCCGCAGATACCGGGTCATGGTGTTGTTGATCTCCATGATGTCGGTCTCCACATTGGGGCCCTCCAGGCAGCTCTCCGGCAAAATCAGCCGCAGGGCCGAGGGGGCTTTTCCCACCCGGTCCTCCACCCGCTGCCAGTATTCCGGCTGGGAGGTGTACTGGTCGCAGGCCACCACGCTCCAAAGGGACAGGTCGCAGTCCCGGGGCAGCAGGATGTCGGCAGGGCGAAACGGCAGGGCATCAAACGCGTCCTTCATCGTTACAGCGCCTTCTTAATGGCGGCCAGCAGGTCGCCGAACTCCTCGTAGGCAGGCAGCTCCGGATGGGCCGCCTTGATGGCCTCCGTGCTCTTGAACAGGAAGCCCGCCTTGCTGGCCTGGATCATGCCCAGGTCGTTAAAGCTGTCCCCGGCGGCGATGGTTTCGAAGCCGCAGGACTGCAGGGCCTTCACCGTGGTCAGCTTGGATTGCTGGCAGCGCATCTGATAGCCGGTGATCTCGCCGCTGGGGGCCACCTCCAGGGTGTTGCACATCAGGGTGGGCCAATTCAGCTTCTTCATCAGGGGCTTGGCGAACTGCTCAAAGGTATCGCTGAGAATGACCACCTGGGTCAGGGTCCGCAGTTCATCCAAAAACTCCTTTGCGCCGGGCAGGGGATCGATGGTGGCAATGACGTCCTGGATCTCCTTCAGGCCCAGGCCGTGTTCCTTCAAAATACCCAGACGCCACTTCATCAGCTTGTCATAGTCGGGCTCGTCCCGGGTGGTCCGCTTCAACTCCGGGATGCCGCTGGCCTGGGAAAAGGCGATCCAGATCTCAGGGGCCAGCACGCCCTCCATGTCCAAACATACGATATTCATACTTGACTCCTTCCCGCGGTCACTCCGCGCCATTTTCCCGCCCCTGCTTCCGCCGCAGATTGGTCAGGAAGTTGTCCATTCTGGCGATGGACTCGGCGATGTCCTTCATGGACGCCGCGTAGCAGGCCCGGACATAGCCCTCGCCGCCGGGGCCGAAGGCGTTGCCGGGAATGACGGCCACCTTCTCCTCCATGAGGAACCGCTCGCAGAACTCCTCGCTGGTCAGGCCGGTGGACTGGATACAGGGGAACACATAGAAGGCGCCCTTGGGCTCGAAGCAGGTCAGCCCGATGCGGTTCAGGTTCTCCACCAGGTAGCGGCGGCGGCGGTCGTACTCCTCCCGCATGTGCTCGATGTCCCCGTCTCCGTTGCGCATGGCCTCCACGGCGGCGTACTGGCTGGTGGTGGGGGCGGACATGATCCCGAACTGGTGGAGCTTGGTCATGGCGGCGATGATGGGCTTGGGAGCGCAGACATAGCCCATGCGCCAGCCCGTCATGGCGTGGCTCTTGGAGAAGCCGTTGACCACGATGGTCCGCTCATACATGTCGGTGAGGTTGGCCATGGACACATGCCGCTGGCCATAGGTCAGCTCGGCGTAGATCTCGTCGGAGATGACCATGATGTCGGTGCCCCGCAGCACCTCGGCGATGGCCTCCAGGTCCCGGCGCTCCATGATGCCGCCGGTGGGGTTGGAGGGGAAGGGCAGCACCACCGCCTTGGTCTTGGGGGTGATGGCCGCTTTCAGCTGCTCCGGGGTCAGGCGGAACTCGTTTTCCGCCTTCAGCTCCACATAGACGGGGACGCCGCCGGCCATCTCGGCCAGGGGCCCGTAACAGACAAAAGACGGCACCGGGACAATGACCTCATCCCCCGGATTGACCAGCACCCGCATGGCCAGGTCGATGGCCTCGCTGCCGCCCACAGTGACCAGGATCTGGCCATTGTAGTCGTAGTGCAGGTCAAAGCGGCGGTTCAGATAGGCCGCGATCTCCCGACGGAGCTGGAGCATACCGGCGTTGGAGGTGTACTTGGTGTGGCCCCGCTCCAGGGAGTAGATGCCCGCGTCCCGGATGTGCCAGGGAGTGACAAAATCGGGTTCGCCGATACCCAGGGAGATGGCGTCGGTCATCTCCTCCAAAATGTCAAAGAACTTCCGAATCCCGGAGGGCTTGATCCCCTGGATCTTTTCGTTCAGGATCTGGTCGTAGTTCATACGAAAATGTACTCCCTTTCCTCGGGCTCCTGGGGCCGGAACACCAGGTGCTTCTCTTTATATTTTTTCAGAATGAAATGGGTGGCGGTACCGGTGACGCCCTGAATGGGGGCCAGCCGCTCGCCCACAAACTGGGCCACCTCCCGCAGGGTCCGGCCCGAAATGATGACGGTCAGGTCGAAAGAGCCGCTCATCAGATACATGCTCTCCACCTCGTCATACTGGTAGATCCGCTCGGCGATCCGGTCAAAGCCGTCGATGGACTGGGGGACTACGTTGACTTCGATCAGGGCGGTGACCGTCTCCTTCCGGGCCCGGTCCCAGTCGATAATGGCCTGATAGCCTAAAACGATCCGCTCGTCTTCATATTTCTTGATGGCTGCTTTCGCCTCGTCCACAGGCATCCCTGCGGCGGCGGCCATCTGCTCTACGCTCATGGTGCAGTCCTGCTCCAGTAATTCCAACAGTTTTTCCACGGCGGTGTCCTCCATTTCTTTGCCCAAATATCCCATTTGAAAACGGGTTCAGAATATTATACACGCATCCGACGTGAAATACAATCCCGGACTTTTACTTCCCTCATAAAAATGGCGCCGGCAGTTCCCTGCGGCGCCGTATTCGTTATTTATGGCCTCCATCCCTGCATCCCCGCTTCCAACTTCTCCAGCGCCCGTTTTTCGATGCGGGATACATAGCGCGGGAACTAATGTAAGCGATTTGACCTTGAAAAATGCACCGCTCATAACGGCGCAAACCATTGATATGACTGCCTTTTACCCGACTTCAGCAAGCTCCGCAAAACGGAATTTGATGATGACCTGTTTCTCCTCGGTCAGCTCGATCCGGTCGATCAGGCTGACCAGCAGCTCCCGGCTGGCAAAAGCCGAGTCTATGAAGCGCTGCACCAATTCTTTTGCCCTGTCCTCTGTGGGGACGGGGCTTTTCTTTCGCAGCTCCAGCTCCTGCTTCTTTTCTTCCAGGAGGCTTCGCTCCAGCTTGACCCGGCTGTAAATGCGCTCAAAATCCGTTTCCGGCAGCAGGCCGCTGAGCCGGTCCATGTACACCTTATCCAGATTGGTAGTCAGGCTGTCGATCTTACTCTGCACGGTCTGCAATTCCGCCTCCAGAGCGTTTTCTTTCTGGGCCTGCTCCACCGCTCGCTGCGCGATGGGGAGCAGTTCAGCGGGATGTAAATAGGCTTCGCAGACTTCCCGCACCTTGGCAATGACCGCGTCTGTGACAGTCTTTTCCTTGATGGAGTGGCAGGTGCAAACGCCCGCTTTGGTGAAGCGCTGGTAGGTGCGGCAGACGAAGTACAGCACATCCTCTCCAGCTGCGTTCTTTCGGTTCAGCACCGCCAATGGATAGCCGCACTCATGGCAGAAGATCATACCCTTCAGCAGAAAGTCATAGGTACGGCTCCGGGTGTGTTTGCGGCTGTTCACCAGCATCCGCACCTTGCGAAAAGTTTCAGCGTCGATCAGCGGCTCATGGGTGCCTTCCACGACGACCCAGTTCTTCCGCTCCTGGTGCAGGCACTTCTTGGATTTATAGCTGATCTTCACACTGCGCCCCTGTACCATGTTGCCGATGTAGGTCTCGTTTTGAAGCATGTCGGAAATGCGTTCGCTGGACCACAGGCCGGTGTAAGGGCCGGGATTAGGCACCGGCAGTCCCGCATAGGTGGCCGGGGTCGGAATTCCTTCTGTGTTCAGTTGGGCTGCAATCTGACGGCAGCTCATCCCGTCCAGCGCCATGCCAAAGATCCGCCGCACCATGGGAGCCACTTCCTCGTCAATGACAATTTTGTTTTTCTCGGTAGGGTGCATTTTGTAGCCGTAGACCGGCTTGCCGCCGATGAACTGCCCTTTCCGCTGTTTATCCCGCTTGACGCTCTTGATCTTCTTGGAGATGTCCTTGGCATACATGTCGTTCATGATGGCGCGAAACGGCGTAATGTCATTGGCAGTGGACTCCACGCCGGTGTCGATGCCGTCCAGCAGGGAGATGTACCGTACCCGCTTTTCCGGGAAGTACCGTTCCATGTAGTGGCCGGTCATGATGTAGTCGCGGCCCAGTCGGGACAGGTCTTTGGTGATGACCATGTTGACCTTCTTGGCCTCAATGTCCGCGATCATCCGCTGGAATGCCGGACGGTCAAAATTTGTGCCGCTGTAGCCGTCATCAATATAGACATCGTAGACAGACAAGCGGTGTTTCTTTACAAATTCATCTAAAAGAGATTTCTGGTTGGTGACGCTTTCGGATGGCCCCTCGTTTTCATCCTCCTTTGATAATCTGATATATTCTGCCACATGGTAATCCATGGGGTTGCTTATTTCTAAGTACATAGTCTCCTCCTTGAAATAAGCGACCATTCATCATGCCTATCATACATGATGATCCGGTGCAGACGCAAATTTTCCAAGCTCCCGTTTTAGGAATGCGGCAAAGGACGAATCTATTAAATCCTGAATGGACTCCCCATCGTCATTGTAAAAACAGCTGACCAGCAGCTCCTGTGCTTTCATGGCACACCTCCTTCATGAATTGGTACAGACTATGCGGCAATGCAGGTAAATTTGCTTTTGCGTATCAAAAAAGCGATGGGTCACATGGACTCATCGCTGATTTTTCTGATTCAGTTATCGATTGAGCAGCCACACCCCGAGATTCAGGTATGCGGCAAAGGTCACCCAGAGGAGATACGGAATTTGCAGCCATGCAGCCGGTTGATCCACTTTCCGGAAAGACAAAATCATCAGCAGGATCAAGATCCACAACGCGATCAGCCAAAGGAAAGCGAAACCAAAGGCTTGCAAATTGAAGAAGATGATGCTCCAGAAGAAATTGAATGCCAACTGTACAAGGAACAGCAGCAGACTGCGCGACCGGGCCTTGGACGCCGGAGCCAGATAGATCCGCGCTGCCCCTATACCCATAAGGGTAAACAAAATCCCCCAAACGATGGGAAATACAATGCTTGGCGGAGACAATGGCGGTTGTTCAACGGTTGTGTTATAGATTTTGACACCTTTTCGCGTCAGCCATCCGGAGAGTGCGCCGACCGCTTCCGCCAGAACGATCCAGAAGGCATAGGTTTTCCAAGTTGATTTTTCCATACACGATCACCTACGGTTAGGATATGTAACTTTCACCACAAATTATACCTGTAAAAATCAACCCGATAGTTCGGAGAGAATCTCGCGAAAGTCTGTAAGGAATTCTCCTGCAAAATCACACTTATCTTTTTCAGTGTTGATTCTGTCATAAAACTCCTGCGGCAGAGCAATCCTCGATGTTCTAAATAGTGCGTAGATCAAGTCAAATGCTCGAACGCCGCAGCCATTGTTGTAGAGCATTGTCAACATCTGTAACAAGATGTTCAACGCTTCGACGCTCTGGTATTCTGCAAATAATTCGCTAATCAGTGGGAGCGCAAGCGCACCCGATAAATCGCAGATAGAGATCTCATACTCATCTTTCATATTTGTTGATTCCTTCCTTTTGTGGATCGGATGATTTATTTCATGTCAGGACTTTCGCCCCTTCTTGTTGTCAATTCAATAGGTTTCCTCCTCGTGAGGACGATGTCAAATCTGAGAGCATGAATGGTAATCGTATCGTTTTCTGTAATGTGAAAATTGGCCCCTGATACTTCTAAGCATCGAGCGCTCGCCTCCTAAGCGGATGCTCTTAGGTTCGATTACATGAAATGGTGCCACAATTTTAATAGAATTCTTCCTCAAATTTTTCCGTATTCTTACGGCGATTTGCATCCAGTATGTGACCATAGATCTCCGTGATCATGTCTGCTTGCGAGTGGCCTGAATCTCCCTGTACTGCTTTAATGTCCCCGCCTGTCAGAACCAACTTATAGGTGATACTGCTATGGCGTAAACTGTGGAAGGTCACTTTAGGGAGATTGCATTGCTCCAGAAGTTTTTGAAAATGTTTCGTAAGAACGCCGCCTTGCAGCGGCCGGTTATCTTCATAAGCGAAAATCAGCCTCGGCAATTCACCGATGGCTGATTTTTTCTGCACATCTTGCCATTCAAGCAGGGAACGCTTTAACGATGGTGGAAAATAGATGATGCGATTGCTCGATTCTGTTTTGGGCGATTTTAGAACAAGGACTGTTCTGCTGCGCGTGTCAGTCGGGAATATGCGCAAAACATCTCTCTCATCTAACATCAGCATCGCATTCTTACTGACCCGGCACAACGTCTTACTGATCTGCAATGAATTTTGTCCCCAGTTAATATCGTCCCAAGTCAACGCCAATAATTCGCCTCTGCGCAGTGTGCATACGAAAGAAAGCTCAATCGCTAACCGCAGCCACGACACGCTGCAATGGTGCAAAAGGAGTTGGATCTGCTCCGGGGATAGGAATACCGATTGTGCTGCTTTGGTTTTGGGAAGTACCGCTTTGTGAAATGGGTTGCGATCCACATATTCCCACCGAACTGCCTGCTCAAACGCACTATGTAGCAGCTTGTGTACGCTTTTTAATATGCTGGCAGAGACAGACTGCCCCTCATATTTATGATATGTTCCGCAGTATCGCGGTTCCTTTTGAAATTCCATGTAAAGTTTAGATACCAGCCGTGGCGTCAGCTCCTCCAGGCGAACGCTGCCAAAGTAGGGATTGATATAATTCTGAATCAATCCCCAACTGGATGTGTACATGGATAGTGACCATTTTGCTCTGCCATATAACCAGACATATTCCTGAAGTAGCTGTTCCACCGTTTGCGGGCGATGAGCCAGTCCTTTCTTTGCCTGTTGGCAATACTCGACCATACATTTCCGGTGCAGGGCATCTTTTTCGGAACGAAAACTCTCCCACTTTTGTTTGCGGATGCCGTTTTCCTCTGAGTAGTAGACTACGCTGTAACTTTTGCCCCGCTGAACAATTGATGCCATAGTGGTTCCTCCTTCGTTTTTGATGTGAGAAATAAGAATAACATCACTCAAATTACGGCAAATCATGATTGATGAAATGAGTGATGTTTGATATAATAATATAAACAAGTTTTTACATGAGGTGGCAGGATGCGGAACAAGAAACCTCCTTTTGAAATTACAAATGCGATGATCGACCGTGTAGCAGAAATTGCGGAGTTGGTTGGGCGGCTGACCTCTACTAATCAGCTATCTTCCAATCCTACCCTGCGGCGCACCAATCGCATCCGTACAATTCATGGTTCGCTGGCCATCGAACAGAACACACTAACTCTGGAACAGGTTACCGCCGTTCTCAACGGCAAGCAGGTTCTGGCTCCGCCCAAGGATATTGCTGAGGTCAAGAATGCTTATGAGATCTATGAGCGATTGGACGAGCTTGACTCCTACTCTGTGGATGACCTACTGGCCGCTCATGGCATCATGACCCGGGGGCTGGTGGATGAGTCCGGTGTGTTCCGCTCCAAGCCTGTCGGCGTTGTAGACCCGGAAGGGCATGTCCTGCATTTCGGCACTCTGCCGCAGTATGTCCCCGATTTGGTCATGGAGCTGCTGGACTGGGTCAAGAACAGCGATGTGCATATGCTGATCCGCAGCTGCGTGTTCCATTATGAATTTGAGCTGATCCACCCCTTTGCTGATGGAAACGGTCGCGTTGGCCGCCTGTGGCATACGCTGCTGCTGTCCAAGTGGAACCCTGCCTTTGCTTGGTTGCCGGTGGAATCCATCATCCATGACCGCCAAGAGGCGTATTACGCGGCCATCAATGCTTCTAATGACGCTGGAGAGTCTACGGTATTTATTGAGTTCATGCTCTCAGCTATCAAGGCATCGCTCATGGATGCAATCAGCGCGAGTGATGAAATGAGCGATGGCGCGATGGATAAGGCAACGATGCGGTGGAAGCAGATTGAGAAATTCCTGGAGACACATGAGTTTATTATGAACGCGGATGTGCGCAATCTTTGCAATGTGTCTGCGGCAACAGCAAATCGAATTCTGGCAAGGTTGACGGACGAGAAAAAGCTCATTAAGAATCGTCAAAACGGGCACTGGGCATATAAACGCAACATGTAATACCTCTTTTTTAAATTTTAATATTGCTAAAAGTAAACTCATATGCATCGCATATTAATACTCATATCTAATAAATATATTTACGGAGGTTCATAATATGCAAATCACAGGAGGATCGGAAATGGTTGTCAATTTAGCCCTTACGATTGAAGATATTGACAGTGATATCTGCGAAATCTCTTTGATTGGAAAGAACCAAGATAATGAAAAGGAAATTATTTGGAACAGGCTAGATACCGAACCAGCGGGACCGGATTACGCATTGACCATTACAACAAGTTATGTGGGTGAAAAATGGCATATTAATAATATTCAAAAAGGGGCAAAAATATTAACTAGCGAACAAGAAATCAAAGAATTATTCCTTAATGCGCTGTTAGAACTGTCTTTCCAGCGCCAGATTGATAATGCCGACGGAATTGAACATGAACATGATACCGCGACAACTCTGATTACACAAGTTGATAAAGACCCATATGATCCCAAATTAATACGTGTTGATACCAGAGCATTTTCTATCCATCAAGTGAATGAAATGATTCAAACTGGAGATATAGATTTATCCCCTGATTTTCAAAGAGAATTTGTATGGTTAGATATTACTCGAAAGTCTCGGCTAATTGAGTCGTTGTTGCTAAGAATCCCTCTTCCTGTTTTCTATTTAGCGCAAGATGAAGACGGAAAGTTCAAAGTGGTCGATGGCGTTCAGCGATTAACGGTTATTAGAGACTTTTTAAGCAATAAATTCCGACTTCGCAACCTGGAATATTTAAAAGAATGCGAAGGAAAGTGGTTTAATAACCCTCATAGAGATGCCAAAGAGAGTCTAGATCAAATTTACGTGCGCAGAATTGAGCAGACACAACTTTATCTTAACATTATTGATCCACAAACACCCGAACGAGTAAAATATGACATTTTCAGACGAATTAATACAGGCGGGAAATCCTTGAATGCACAGGAAATCCGAAATTGTTTGGAAAAGCCTACTACGAGAGGCTTTGTTAAAGAACTTGCCAAGTCTGAGGAATTCCTGACTGCTACACGACATAGTATTAGCTCCACACGAATGGCAGACAATGAAATTGTTTTACGATTTATAGCCTTTTTCCTAATGGATCATAATTTGTATGGTCAAAGTCCTTACAAGGGGGACATGGACTCTTATTTGAATAATACGGTTGAATTACTAAACAAATTGACTCCAGACCAGTTTGAACCAATTAGCATTCATTTTAAAACTGCAATGGAAAATGCCTATCTTTTATTTGGCGCTCAAGCTTTCCGGAAAGCTAGCTATATAAACAAAGCACTCTTTCTGTCGTGGTCCCGAATTTTATGTGATATCCCAACAGCAGAGCTCCAAAAATATAAAATAGGCGATAGACTTCATGATGCGCTAAAAAAAGAAATAGCAACAAATGACCAATATAGCAAAGCACTTTCAATGGCAACTAATGATGTTCGCAATGTCGATTTTAGTTATAATATCGCTCGAAAGCTATTGGATGGAGTGTTGAATAATGAAGGAAATAGTTCTTGCTAATTTCAAAGGATATACAGTCCCAAAATCAATTAACTTTTCTGATATTACAATAAATGTTGGTATGAACTCAGTAGGCAAGTCTACTGCTGTGCAAGCTCTTTTGATTGTTCGCCAAACCTTCGATGAATTAACAAAATATAGCGGAACACAAAAGCAGAACTTTCGAATTTTACTAAACGGACCATATGATTTACAGCTTGGAGACTACAGTCAAATTGCCCCTACCGGAGCAGACGTAATTTTTATAAAAGTCAATGACCACTCTTTCGTTTACAAACCAGGAATCGACAAATTTTCACTATCCTTTTTTTGTAACAATGAGCTTGCGTCATTGCCCGAATGTGCGTTATTTTCTCCAAATTTTTATTATATAAATGCTGAACGACTTGGACCCCGCAACTACCAAGAAATCGGGAATTACCAGGATGCGTTATGCGGGTATCATGGCGAGTACACCTTTGATGTAATTGACCAATTCCGTGATCACGTAATTCCAGAAGCACGTCGTTATTCTGACCCAAAACGCACAGTTAGTATTCTTTCTAAACAAATCGAATATTGGATGGACCATATCGTTCCAGGAATTGAATTCAATGTAGATAAAGATATTGATACCAGAACAGCAAAACTAAAAATGCGTCAAACTACATTGGATACAGATTTTAATTCTCCGCACAACTTCGGCTTCGGTATATCTTATCTGCTTCCAATTGTTGTTACCGGACTTTTAGCTCAGACCGGGTCTGTTTTTATAGTAGAAAATCCTGAGGCACATCTACACCCAAGTGGCCAGTCACGAATTGGCCAATTTCTTGCTCATATTGCATTTTCTGGTGTCAAAATTGTTCTAGAAACCCATAGCGAGCATGTAGTAAATGGCATTCGTCTCTATGCTCTTAAACAAAAAGTTTCGCCTGACAGGATTTGTATCAACAATTTTTCTATTGTTAACGCAAATCCTCGCATTGATCAGATACCTTTGAACTCGAATATGGATATTTTGAAATGGCCCGAGGGTTTTTTTGACCAAGAAGAGAAAGATTTAACCGAACTTCGACATCTAAGGAGAATGCAATGAATTCTCGTGGAATACTAGATTTTCGATTAGCAACAGATATTGAGAATAGTGAGGACATAGAGAAAACATTATGTGCCATCCTTGACACACTAGAATGTATGCAGGCCAATGGAACAAGCCTTTGTTATGCGGACGCTCTATATAGTCAGATTGTCTCTGAAAAAGAATTTTCAAACTGGCTGTATGATCTTAATTCCCAACCAGAATTAAGTACATTAAAAAGAGAACTTGCAACACGAATTCATAGAAGTTCTTCCATTGGCACAGAAGAGTACGATCGCTTAATAAATAATGTTGAACAAGAAGTTTGTCAAAATGAGCTAGCAATGTCCGTTCACTGCAGTACTCAAAGCATTTGTAAGCAGTCAAGTAAAATACACATTTTTTCGCCAGAAAGTGCACACTTTTGAGGAAGGTATTTCGCCTCAAGAATGCCAGTTCAGCCAGTAATGGATTGGTGGTGTTCTAAGCGGT
>Ga0129308_1001749_pt1 | contig 20992 bp, 21 predicted proteins | sample L827metagenome_FD_94440 | JGI IMG/M metagenome (GOLD analysis project Ga0129308, IMG submission 94440) | Ring-tailed lemur group fecal microbial communities from Wisconsin, USA - L827 metagenome | ecosystem: Host-associated > Mammals > Digestive system > Large intestine > Fecal | place: USA... | reverse complement strand
TTCTCGGACATGGTTTACAGACTCCTTTCAGAATGGTGTGTGGTAACTTCATTCTACCTGAGTCTGCAAACCATGTCTCTTTTTATCCTCTATTCAATTTGCGCAACTTATCTTACATTATCACACCAACGAGTGGTTCCTGGGCTCCGGCATGAACGGCACCAACTTTGTTGACAAGTTTGAGGCCGAGAATCCCGGCGTCAAGCTGAATCTGGAGGTTGTCTCCTGGAACGACGTCTACACCGTGGTTGATACCCGTATCGCCAGCGGCAATGCCCCTGACATCCTGAACATCGACGTGTTCGCCAACTATGCCAACGAGGGTCTGCTGATGCCCGTTTCCGAGTACTGCCCGGACGAGCTGTTTGCAGACTTCTTCCCCTCCTTCATTGACCAGTCTGTGATCGACGGCGTGTGCTGGGCCGTTCCCGACCTGGCTTCTGCCCGTGCCATGTTCTACAACGTGGATATGTTCGAGGAAGTGGGCGTTGAGGTTCCCACCACCTGGGCGGAGCTGGAAGATGTTTCCCAGGCAATTCTGGACTTCTATGACGGCGAAGTGTACCCCTGGGGTATTGATATGACCACCGACGAAGGCCAGGCTGCTTTCGCTTACTACACCTGGGGCAATGGCGGCGGCTTTGTGGACGCCGATGGCAACTGGACTCTGAATTCCGCTGAAAACGTGGAAGCCATCCAGTACGCTGTCAGCCTGGTAAAGAACGGCTACACCAACCCCAACCCCGAGACCCAGACCCGTTACGACCTGCAGGATATGTTTGCTGCCGGTAAGATGGCAATGGTCATCGCCCCCAACTCCCTGCCCACTTACGTGAGCGATAAGGGCGGCAGCATCAACATGGCCACCGCCAACATCCCCGCCAACGAGGGCAAGACCTCTTCCTCCGTGGGCGTTATGGACCGTGTCATGGCCTTCAAGGACGATGCTGCTCCTGACCAGGCTGCCCGTAACGAAGCCATCGGCAAGTTCCTCACCTTCTTCTACAATCCTGAGAACTATGTGGGCTGGGTCAGCATGGAAGGCTTCCTGCCCGCCGTCAACTCCGCTGTTGAGGCTCTGGTTGCTTCCGATGCTTCCTTCTCCGCATGGCTGGATGTTCTTGGCAGCTGCCAGTTCTATCCCACCTCCATGGCCGAGTGGGACGCTGTAAAGCAGGGCGTGATCGCCGCTGAGCAGAATGCCCTCACCGGTGCCGATGTGCAGGCTGAGCTGGACGCTCTCCAGACCCAGATCGCCGGTTAATCGGCAGCAGGCAAAAAACATAGGTTTCTTCCGGGGGCCGGGCACAGCCCGGCCCCCTTTGCTAAAGCATAGCCTGGGCGGCAAGTCTGCCCATAAAAGCCAATAAGGGCCTGTCTCCCGCCAACGAAAGTCCTTTTCAAAGCGTATCGCTGCCGGTGCGTTTTGAAAAGAACTTTGAAAATGAGGAAATTTATAAGAGAGAAGGGTTTTAGCTTGAACAACAGACTTGGACGTAAGATCGAACCGTATGTATGGCTGCTGCCCAGCCTGCTACTTATGGCGGTCTTTGTGGTGTTCCCTATTTGCATCGTTTTCCGGATCGCCTTCAGTGAGGTATCCAAATCCGGTCTGGTGGGGGGCTTCGTGGGCTTTAAGAACTTTGCCGATGCCATATCCCTGCCGGCTTTCAAGACGGTCATGCTCAACACCTTGTATTGGGTGCTGTCCGTGGTCATCCTGTCCACGGTGATCGGCTTCATCGTGGCAATGGTTCTGAACCAGGACTTCAAGGGCAGAAAGATCGCCCGTGCCATTGTGGTGTTCCCCTGGGCCACCTCTCTGGTCATCCAGGCCTCCGTCTGGAACTACATTATCAAGTATGAGTACGGCAACCTGAACAACATCCTGCTGAACCTGGGCATCATCAAGGAGGCCATCAACTGGCGCTCCAGCTACCAGATCGAGTTCATCTGGGAGTGCGGCGTGGGTATCTTTGTCACCATCCCCTTTGTCACCTTCTGTGTGCTTTCCGGTTTACAGTCCATCGACAAGTCCCTCTATGAGGCGGCGGAGATCGACGGCGCCAGCTTCTGGGATCGGCTTTTCAACATTACCATCCCTCTGGTGAAGCCCTCCCTGACCGTTGCCACCGTGCTGAATATCATCTACGTGTTCAACTCCTTCCCCATCATCTACACTATGACCAAGGGCGCTCCCGCCAACAAGACAGACACCCTTGTCACGTTCCTGTACATGCTGAACTTCTATGACAGGAAGAAAGGCCCAGCTACGGCCCTGTCGGTGATCGGCTTCCTTGTCTTGTGCTTGTGCTCCGGCATTTATATGCTGGGCGTTATGAGAAAGGAGGAAGACTGATGAACCAGAGCTCCGCTGCAAAACAGAACAAAGTAGCACTGGCGCTGCTGCTCCTGGTGGTCATCATGGCCGGGATCCTGCTCAGCCTTCCCGCCTATTGCTTCAGTTCCACGGTGTACAGCCAGAAATCTGCCAATACCTTTGTGGGCGATGAAAAATATGTGGCTGTCAAGACCGAGGTGGAGGCTTTGGCCGAGGAATACCGGGAACAGGGGATGGAAGTCACCATTGACGAATCCGTTACCGAGCGTACCAATTCCAAGGGAGAGAAAACCTCTCTCGTGGCTTTCACCATCAGTGAAAAGTTCACCAAGAACGGCTGGTCTTTCCTGACTGCCGGTATCAACTCCTCCTATGTGCTGGCCGCCATCCTGGCCTGCCTGGTGGCTGCGCTGGCCTGCGCCGCTCTGGGCTGCCGCAACAGCTTGGACACCAGCTATAAATTCCTGGACAAGGGCAGCGCCCGGCCGCACAATGCCGCCTGCTGGCTGCTGCTGATTGCCATGGTGCTGGTGCCGGTGTTCTTCATGATGACGACCTATACTCTTTCCCGCCGGGCGGGCCTGTATACCGCCGGGATCGTCACGGAGGGGAAGGAAGCCCTGTTCCAGACGCTGGATCGGTTCCTTTTCGCCGGTATGGCCGGGGAGAATATTGACGTGGCCCTGAAGAACCTGAAATTCAGCAATACCGGCAGCCTTTGGGCTATCCTGCCGGTGTCCTTTGTGGGGCTTGTGGCCGCCGTTCAGCTTCGCTTCGGTGCCGTGAAGCATACCCTGCTGCGGGGCCTGCTGTATGCCTTCGTGATCGGTATGTGCCTCTTTATCCTCTACCCCTACTATGTCATGCTGATTACCGCCTTCCGCACCAATGCGGAGACCAATGACATGTACTTCCAGCATCTGTTCCCCACAGAATGGAAGTGGGAGAACCTGAGCCACATTGTCAACCGTGGCGTTCCCCGCTACCTGCTGAACTCTGCCATGATCGCCGGCGGCGCCACCTGCATTGCTCTGCTTTGCGGTATCCCCGCTGCCTACGCCATGAGCCGCATGAAGTTCAAGGGCAAAAAGGTCTTCCTGGGCTTTGTCATCATGAGCCAGATGTTCTCCCCTGTGGTGTTGCTGATCGGTATTTCCCAGTTGATGAGCACCTTGCACCTGAATGACAATATCCTGGGTCTGATGCTGATTAATGCCGCCTTTAACCAGGCTTTTGCCATCTGGCTGCTGCGGGGCACCTTCGTGTCTATCTCCTCGGAGATGGAGCAGGCCGCCAAAATTGACGGCTGCAACACGATTCAGTCCCTGATTCGCATCCTGCTGCCCATGGCAGCGCCCGGCATTGTCACTACGTTGATCTTCGTGTTCATCAATGCATGGAACGAGTACACCATTGCTACCGTTCTCATTTCCACCGCTTCCAACCGGCCTATCACCGTGGGTATTACCCAGTTCTCCTCCTTCAACATGATCGAGTGGCAGTACCTGTTTGCCGCCTCCCTGCTGGCGACCATCCCTGTGGTCATCATGTTCATGTTTATCGAGAAGCACCTGACCTCCGGCCTCACCTCCGGCGGTGTCAAGGGCTGAGAAAAAACAAGATCAATCCATAAAGAACCGGCAGAGGTCATTGAATCTGACCTCTGCCGGTTTTATGATATGTAATTACTTCTCCGCCACACCGATGGACAGGGAAGCGGGGGCATTGGCCTGGATCAGGGCCAGGGCTTCGTCCATGGCCTTTTCGTTCTCGGAGATGGTGTCGCCGATTTCCTTCCCGTCTACCACGAACACCAGCCGGTAATAAGCAAAGACGGTGTTGCCGCAGCACATGCGGCCGTTGACCTCCTGAATGCGGATAAACACCCGCTCCAACAGGGTATAATCCATAAAGCGGATCTTGAACCCGTCCCGGAAATAGACGCCCAGCTTGCCAACCTTCACCTTGTCAAAGACCGGAGCCGCCTCGTAGTCAGCGCTGACCTCCGGGCTGCTTACCGTGCCGTTGATGCCTGCAAATTTCTTTTCTGCCATGGAATTACCCTCCTTTATATTTTTTGCTGTTATATCCTATAACAGGCTTATGCTTTTTCCCTGCCGGGAGATCAGTCCCTCATCGCACATGTTCCGCAGCTCCCGCATCATGCTGGTGCGGTCTGCGCAGAGGTAGCTGGCCAGTTGGGAAAAGGACTGATCCAGCTGAAAGCTGCGGCTGTCGGTCTTGTCGCTGAGGTAGTCAAAATAAGCCAGCAGCTTCCGGCGCAGGGATTTCTTGCTGATCATGTGAATGCGCACCGAGAGGCTCTGGGCCTTCTTGGCTGAAAGCTCAAAGAGATTCCGGGTCAGCCTGCTGTGGTGGTCGCATGCCTTGGGGCAGCGCCCGTAGATACAGCCAAAGCGAATGAACAGAACCTGACAGTCCGTGTCCGCCTCCACCGCGTAGCCCAGATCCCCATAGGGCATGGCGAAAACCTCGCCAAAAATGTCGTTGGGGCCGTACTGCTCCAGCAGGGCGTATTCCCCCTCACTGTCCATGCAATACAGATGGGCCCGGCCACTGGTGAGCACACAGAGATATTCCAGACTGGAAGCGTAGACCGTAATGGTCTCCCCACGCTTAAAGCAGCGCCTTTCCGGCTTGAAGCAGCGGATCATGGCCTCAATGCTTTCCGGGCTGATCCCATCAAACAGCTGCACATCCCCCATAACAAGACCTCTTTTTCTAAATAATATACCATCATTATAGCACCTGGCTGTTGCATATGCCACAGCGATTTGTTATAATCTGAAATATAATCTTGTTAGAAAATTGATAAATAAAATGGAGGAGTTTTGACATGTACTGCACCAGAAAAGTAAACGATGACCTGGTCTGGGTGGGCGCCGATGACCGCCGCCTGGCCTGCTTCGAGGGCGTCTACGGCGTGCCTGACGGCGTTTCCTACAATTCCTATCTGCTGCTGGATGAAAAGACCGTTCTGTTTGACACGGTGGATAAAGCCGTGTATGAGACTTTTTTTGAAAATGTGGAGCATGCTCTGGGCGGCCGAACGCTGGACTATCTGGTCATCTCCCATATGGAGCCGGATCATGCGGCCACCATCGAGGGGCTGCTGCTGCGCCATCAGGAGACCCGCATCCTCTGCAACGACAAGATCAAAACCATGCTGGGCCAGTTCTTCCGGGGCCTGGATCTCAGCGATCGGATCGAACTGGTGAAGGAGGGGAGTACCTTCACTTCCGGCCGGCATGAATTCACCTTTGTCATGGCCCCCATGGTTCATTGGCCCGAGGTGATGATGAGCTATGACAAGACGGATAAGATTCTCTTCTCTGCCGATGCCTTTGGCACCTTCGGTGCATTGAACGGCCGCCTCTTTGCCGATGAGTGCGATTTTATGGCGGACTATCTGGATGAGGCCCGCCGCTATTATACCAACATTGTGGGCAAGTACGGCATGCAGGTGCAGAACGCGCTGAAAAAGGCCGCCGGGCTGGAGATCGCCCTGGTCTGCCCCCTCCATGGCCCGGTGTGGCGGAGGGATTTCGGCAGCTTCCTGGAGAAGTACCTGCTGTGGAGCAGCTATGCTCCCGAGGAAAAGAGCGTCATGCTGGCCTATGCCTCCGTCTACGGCCATACGGAGAACGCCGCCAACATCCTGGCCGTGAAGCTGTGCCAGCGGGGGGTTCGGGTGCGGATGTATGACACCTCGGTTACTCCCGCCAGCTATATCCTGTCTGACGCCTTCCGGTGCAGCCACCTGGTTTTTGCCGCCACCACCTATAATAACGGCGTCTTTGTCACCATGGAGAACTTGCTGCATGATATCGCCAACCACAATCTGCAGGGCCGCAAGGTGGCCATCGTGGAAAACGGCAGCTGGGCCCCCGCCAGCGGCAAGCTGATGCGGGAGATGCTTTCTGGACTGAAGAATACCCAGTTTATTGGGGAGAACATCACGCTCCGTTCCTCCCTGGCGGAGGATCAGCTCAGCCAGCTGGATGCCCTGGCTGACGCCATCGCTGCCGATATCCAGGCATAAGAATTTTCTCCCTTGACCAAAGGGAATTGAAGCAAAAAAAGAGACACCCCCTGATGTAGAAAATCGAAGAACTACATCAGGGGGTTCTTTTGCCCTGCTCGCACGCTCAGAAGCGATTTATAATCCAAGGCTTTAATATAAATATCTGCTTAAATTATCGCTGAACCCTTCCGGAAGCATCACCAGCTGCCAGCTTTTCAACCTCTTCCACAGAAACAAGATTAAAGTCCTGCTCAATGCTGTGCTTGAGACAGGAAGCTGCCGCCGCAAACTCAATGGCATGCTGTGCATCAAAGTTCTGATTGAGGGCATATATCAGCGCCGCTGTAAATGAGTCACCACCGCCAACGCGGTTTACGATATGAATCATATATTCTCGGGAAAAATACGCTTTCTCGCCGTCATACAGCATTGCGGACCAGGCGTTATCCGATGCGGAAAGACTGCGGCGCAAAGTTATACCAACCTTTTTTACACCATAGGTCTTACAGAGCTTATGGGCAACTTCGGTGTATCCGTTGCGGTCAAGCTTGCCTGTGGTAACATCGGTATTTTCCGCCTTGATGCCAAGCACTTTGTCCGCATCCTCCTCGTTTGCAATAAGCACATCTACATAACGGACTAAGACCTCCATGACAGAACGCGCCTTCTCTTCTGTCCATAGCTTCTTGCGGTAATTCAAATCACAGGAGACGGTAAGCCCTTTCGCTTTTGCCGCCTTGCAGGCTTGGAGACAAATTTCCGCGCAGCTGTCGCTGAGCGCGGCGGTGATTCCGGTGAAATGAAACCAACCGGCATCCTCAAAAATTTTGTTCCAGTCAAAATCTTCCGGTTGAGCGGTGGCAATAGAGGTGTTCTTTCGGTCGTATACCACACTTGAAGCACGCTGCGAGGCGCCTCGCTCGGTGTAGATTACGCCTATGCGGTCTCCGCCGTGCACGATGTGCCGGGTGCCTACGCGAAACTTATTCATCCAGGCCTCAGCACATCTGCTGATGGGGTTATCCGGAAGCCTTGTGACAAATTCCGTATCCAGTTTAAACTGGCTGAGAGATACAAGAACATTTGCTTCTGCACCGGTATAGTTAACATCCATGCTGCCGGCTTGAATAAAACGCAGGTAGCCGGGAGGGGCAAAGCTGACCAGCATATCTCCGAATCCAACGATTTTTTTCATAGCCCCTCCTCAACGTTTAACCACATGGACAGCAAAGCCACCCACTTCATCTTTCAAATAGAAGGACGCCAGCTTGCCGCCCTCTTCTCTGAGGCTTTCTTCCCGAATCGCAACACCGTTTCGTTCAAACCAAGCTTTTGCGCGTGCAACAGAATTTGTATAAAAACCGATATGACCTCTTTGCCCGTAATACTGTGTCTTCATAAATTCCACAGCCTTCCCGCAGAATACGGAGGAGTTCCCGTTTCTTACACCCAGGCGGAACATCTTATCAATGGCGGCCGCGTTAGCAAGGGCCGCGTCTGCATTGTCGTGATTTAATCCCACATGTGCAAGCTCAAAACCGAGACTGAGATCCACCGCTTTGCGGCAATTTTGCGTGATCAGCGCCCAGTTTTCACTGCGGATAGTATCTGCATTTGCCATGAAACTGCCGCCGCAGGCCGCAACGCAGTCAAGCTTCAGGTAGTCGGACAGATTGTCATATGTAATTCCACCGGTGGGAACAAATTTCAAACCGGGGAAGGGGCCGCTGTACAATTTAAGCGCTGCGGTGCCGCCGCTTATCTCCGCCGGGAAAAATTTCACCACCTGGAGTCCTGCACCCGCTGCCGCCTCAAAATCAGTCGCAGAGGAGCAGCCCGGGACAACAGGTACATTTTTTTTGATACAGAAATTTACGACCTGTGCGCTGTAGCCGGGAGTGACGATAAATTTCGCGCCGGCATCCAGTGCCTGCTGTGCCAGTTCACAATTATGTATGGTTCCGGCGCCAAGCGCCATATCCGGGAACGTACCGGCAATTGTGTGGATGGCTGCAAAGGCTGCGCTGCTGCGTACGGTAACTTCAATGGCATTGATCCCGCCGTCCCGCAGTGCTCTGGCAAGCGGCAGAGCATGTTCCAGCTTTTCTATTTTAATGACAGGAAGAACACCTACCTGTGCAATGAAATCTAAAATTTGGCTGTTCAAAGGGAGCCTCCTCCTTTTTAATGTATTTATCTGTCAAACATAACCCATCATGGACGGGATGGTCATGCACAGTGCGGGAATATAGGTGAGCAGAAGGAGAATAACAATTTCGGCCGCAACATAGGGCAGAATCGCCACACCGCCTCGCGAAAGAGAAATCTTGCCCAGCTTGCAGGCAATAAACAGGCACAAGCCCAGAGGAGGGGTTGCATGGCCAATCGTCAGGTTAATGCACATGATAATGCCAAAATGCAGCGGAGAAATACCGAACTCCATTGCTATAGGCGCAAGGATGGGAGCCATCATGATCAGGGAAGCAGATCCATCCATAAAGGTGCCCATGAACAGCAGAAGAATGTTGACTGCAAGCAGGAACATGAAGGGCGTTTTCAGATAGGTGAGAGCGAAACTCTCCATCGCCTGCTGAATGTGCAGCAGAACAAAGACCCAGCTGATTATTTTAGAGCAGCCGATTATAATCAGGATGGAACCGGTGGTCAGCGCCGTCTTTTTGAGCATGGGGATAAGGTCTTTCGCCTTAACGGTTTTGAGAACGACCATGGAGATAATCAGGGCATACAGCGCAGAGACTGCGCCTGCTTCCGTGGCGGTGAACACGCCGCCCAAAATGCCTCCCATTATAATAAGAGGCATACCAAGGGGGAAAATGGCTTCCACAAGAACGTGTTTTACTTCGGACTTGGTATATACCTTTTCGCTCACAGGAAAATGCATTTTCCTGTTTTGAATTACGACCACGCCCATGAGTGCCAGACCCACGAGGATACCGGGAACAATACCGCCAGTAAAGAGAGCGCCTACGGATACATTCATGGTGCACCCATAAATAACCATTATAATGCTGGGCGGGATGATAGGCCCAATGCAGGAAGAACTGGCGGTAACGGCGACCGCAGTCTCAGGGGTGTAGCCCTCTTCCTCCATTGCCGGGATCAGCATTCCGCCTACACAGGAAGTGTCGGCCTGCGCGGACCCGGTAATGCCACCGAAGAACATGCTGGCAAGAATATTAACATGAGCCAGGCTGCCGGGAACCCTGCCGATGATAAGGGAAGAGAGGTTCACCAGTTTTTTCGTGATGCCGCCTTTGTTCATAAGCTCGCCGGCGAAAATAAAAAAGGGAATTGCCATGAAGGGAAAGTAGTTTATACCGGAGTACAGGCACTGCGGAATCATTGTAAGCGCGTTGCCGCCTACCAAAAACATGCCGACAGCACCGACAATACCGAGCGCCCAGCATACGGGGACAGCGGTAAAGATAAGAAAGAACAGAAGTACGGTCAGAATTAACACAATTTTCATTAACAGTCACCTATCCATTCATTATAATTCGGAATCTGCGGCTGCTTCTTCTTCCGCAATCATCTCTTCAATCGTTTTGAATCTGCAATTGCCATGCTTTATATCACTGACTACATTGATGATCTGTTCCACAAGGCAGAGAAAACAGCCCAGGGGGATCATGCCATAGAATATTTTCATTGGCCAGTTGAGTATAAATGTCATCTGTGAGCCGACTGATTTTGTGAACATAATGCCGCCATAGGTGAAAACGGCAAGCATGATAATTACCAGGGTGTTGACATAGAAATAAAAAATCTTCTGAACTTTAAGAGAAAACTTATTGACAATATTGTCAAGACTTGTATGCAGCCGGTCGCGAACACAGGCGGCTGCGCCTATAGTGCCCATCATGAGCATACAAAATCCCATGAGTTCCTCGCTCCAAAGGATACCGGTAAGAAATACATATCTCAGCAGCACATTAACAAGTGCCAGCACAAGCACTACCACAAGGGGGAGAATAATTGCAATATCTTCCAGCAAATGCAGGATCCTCAATGGAGCTGGTTCCTTTTTCATTGCGTTGCACCTCCATGCTGTCGTTAAGCGTTTTCGCGTTATAAGGGTTCTGCGGATGTGCATTGAGCACATCCGCAGACTTGTTCAGTCCCCTGAACCGGGACATGCATTATTTCTTTGCGGCTTCAAATACTTCGTACAGCTCTTTCGCATCGGGGAATTCTTCAAAGAGTTCTTCGTACACGGGAGCGGTTACTTCCAGGAATTTTTGGCGGTTCTCAGGCGTAATGTCGTTGATTTCAACGCCGTTTTCAAGGAGCAGATCGATGGACTGCTGTTCGTACTCTTTGTAGAAGTCCCACTGCCACTCCATATAGTCGAGACCGGCCTGATCAACAGCTTCCTGCAAATCGGCGGGAAGAGAATCATAGAACCCCTTGCTCATGAGAATGGGGTCAGGCAGACGGACAGCTTCGGTAATGGAGTAGTACTTGCAGACTTCGTAGAACTTACCATCAGCGATGAAGGGGGCAGAGTTGTCAGCACCGTCGATAGTGCCCTGCTGCAGCGCGGGGTAAACTTCAGTCCAGCCGAGAGCCACAACGCCAAAGCCCATGAGTTCCATACCGCGGGCAATGTACTTATCCTGCAGAGAGCGGATCTTGAGGCCCTTGCAGTCATCGGGTTCATTGATGGGGTGCTTGGAGTTGACCAGCGAGCGGCTGCCCACATTCTGCATGGAGACGAGCTTCATGCCGACTTCCTGGCAGTCCTTGTCAAGAAGCGCGATAACGTCAGGGTTGGTGAAAACCTTCAGCGCTTCCTCTGCGGAAGCGTACATGAAGGGAAGTGCGAATGCAGACCATCTGGACTTGAAAGCGGACATATCGGTGGCGGCACATTCGGTCATATCAACGGTGCCGGTCCGCAGGCCTTCCATGTTGGCAATCTTGTCGCCCAGCATACCGTTGGGGTAGTATTCACAGGCAATCCTGCCACCGGAATACTCAGTGATCATATCGCCCATCTTGGTCATGCACTGGCCGGTCATGGAGTCCAAAGCGTGAGCGTGCGCTATGCGGAGAACAAATTCGGGTTCAACAGCTTCCTCTGCGGGAGCTTCTGCCGCGGGGGCCTCGGCTGCGGGAGCTTTTGTGGCGGGTGCCTGCGTGGGCTGGCCACAGGCGGCCAGGGCAAACACCATAGACAGTGCCAAAAGAAGTGCCAAAAACTTTTTCATTTGCTTTTCCTCCTGTTTTTTGTGTTTTATTTTTTCTGAGAATCTTTATCCCAGATAAGCACCCTGTTCAAGCAGAATCTTCTGGAGCTTTTTTATGGGGACTTCTGCGGGAGAAATGTTTTCCTGCGCGCAGATGGCGGCGGCTACGCCGGCAGCTTGTCCAAGGCCCATGCATACGGGCATGATTCTTGTGCCGCCCATAGCGTTGTGTTCCACAGAGATGCATCTGCCCGTGACAAGAAGGCCTTTGACTCTTACGGGAACCATGCATCTGTAGGGGAGAGAGAAGGAGGTACCGGGCGTAAGGGTCTGGAATGCGGAGTCCTTACCGTCAGAAGAGTGAGAGCCGATGAGGGAGCTGCCCCGGCAAACCGTATCGGGATAGGTTTTGGCGGTGATAAGATCATCAAGCGTGATGGTGTATTTACCCACAAGCTGCCTGCTCTCCCTGATGCCAAGGGTAGAAGCCGTGGTAATCAAATAGCAGTTTTCGCATCCGGGTATGTACATCCGGAACACTTCCAGGCACTCCTCAATGCGGGCGCGGCTAAGATCCTCTGCCTCGGATATGCGCTTGGCATTAACGCCGTCAACAGCTGTGTCACCGGTCATGTTGAGCATGATCTCGTTCTTGCGAACCGTTTCGTGGAAAATGATGAACCAGTCTCTGAGATATTCGAGCCTTTCAGGCAGTTTCTTGCCGGCAAGCTCTTTATCAATACGGTATGTATGGAAGGGAGAATATTCCCAACGTCCGCAGAAGTTGCCCACATAGTCGGGATGTTCTGCATAGTATGCGCGGAGCTTGTCCACATCTACGCCGCCGACCTTTGCAATAAGGGAAGCGGGATGGGTTTTCGCCGGATCGGCAACGGTGTGCTCAGCTCCGGAGAATACACATAGATCTGCATCACCGGTAGCATCGATGACACACTTGGCCAAAACAGCCTGTCTGCCGCTCTTGTTCTCAATAATCAGACCGGTTACGGTGTCACCGTCCATTATGGTGTCTGCGATCCAGGTGTAGTAGAGAACTTCGAGCTTGGCTTCGTCCTTGACAAGCTGATTTATGACCAGCTTGGTCTGCTCCGCGTCATAGATGACAAAGGCTTCTTCCTCCATGTTACAGTCAACGGTTGCCCCTTTGCCTTTCAGCGCGTTGAGGATTTCGAGGGGAATGCCTCTGACGATAAGCTTCTCCATGTCGTTAAAACACCAGGTAAGAGACATCATTCCTGCCGTCAGCATTCCGCCCAAACAATCCAGCCGCTCAATGACAAGTGTTTTTGCCCCTGCTCTTGCGGCAGCAAGTGCGGCAACTACACCGGCAGTTCCGCCGCCTGCCACAACAACATCATAGCTGCCATAAATGGGAATTTCTTTTGACGGCTCGCAATATTTTGAGCTCATCAAACATACCTCCTTTAGTAATAAAGTTTTATTGCAAATAAGGTTCGACTCTATACCGGGCTATGCGTTTTGGAATATAAAACAATGTTTTATTTTTATTTCATTATATGTTAACAATTCCCAAATGTCAATAGAAAATAAGGGAGGAAATGTGCATTTTTGGAATTTGTTTCAGAAAAATATCGTTTTCCTCTTGATTATTGACAAAACGTTTTATATAATAAAACGCAAAGAAAGGGTGAAAGATATGGATTCTGTCGCTGTTAAGGAAAATTACCGCATAGGTGTTCTTGAAAAATCGTTAGGCGTTATCGAGGCACTGGTGAAACACCCAGGTGGAGTGGCACTGAGAGAGCTGGCAAAAGAAACCGGGTTAAACAAAAGCACTCTGTTTCGCATTTTATACACCCTGCAGATAAACGGGTATGTGTCGCAGGGGGAGAATGGCATATACCGGCTTAACTATAAGTTTTCCTCTCTGTTTAGCCAGTTCCCGGACGCGGATCTCCAGGTAATTGCAAACCGTTATCTGCCGGAATTGGCCAGCAATTCAGGTAAGATCCCGTATTTTTATGTTCAGGATGGGGATTTCAGCGTATGCATTGCAAAATATGATGCCATACATAGCAAGAGGATTAAGATAAGCGTTAATGTTGGGGAGCGTACCTATCTGCATTGCACCTCAGGCGGAAAGATTTTCCTTGCGGCGATGTCAGACGAAGAAATTGATCAATGGTTCTCGCGAACGACACTGGTGCGGCGGGCAACCAATACAATTACGGATCCGGCAAAGATGAAGGAAGAAATCGCCAGAGTCAGAAAATATGGCTACTCAATAAATAATATTGAAAATGAAGAGAGCATCATCAGTGTCGCGGCTCCGATCTGCAATAAAGAGGGGAAGGTAGTAGCGGCGATAAATGTTGGAGATACAATCCTCGACTTTAAGCTGGATTCTATTCCGGAGGTAGCGGAGATCGTAATGCAAACCGCAGCTAAAATTTCAAAAGAACTGGGATATGACTATAAGGATGGGCCATTTCCGCATTGCTATAGAGCGTAAGACAGACAATGCAAACAGCGATTTTTTTATATTCCGTATCCGTGCTTGCGTAAAGAAGAACGACGCTCCCCACAACATATAGTTTACAGGAGGGAGGAACCCCGCCGAGGAAAATGTGGCATAAAAATGAATGAAAAATACAGATGTGGAAATAACTGGGAATTAACCGGTCATTGACAAGAAACGGACAGGATTGTCAGAAACTTGTCCATTAAAAACGACTTTTTTTATACCAAAAATTATAGACAATATGTGACCGGTTGTGATACAATTCTTAGATGTAAGATTACGGCAAATTTTGAAGAGGTGAAGCTTATGTCCCATACTTTCAAAGGCGGCGTGCACCCCAATTACATGAAGGCCCCGGAAGTTCCCGTGACCGTGATTGCACCGCCGTCCCAGGTAGTGATCCCCATGATACAGCACATAGGCGCGCCATGCCAGCCCCTGGTTAAGGTAGGCGACTATGTGAAGATGTATCAGAAGATCGGTGAAAACCCGGTCCCTGTCTCCGCACCTGTCCATTCCTCCGTCTCCGGCAAGGTCATTGCCATCGAGCCCAGACCCCATCCCCTGGGGGATATGATCATGTCTGTGGTCATCGAGAACGACTTCCAGGATACCCCGGAACTGATGCCCCCTCTCACCGAGGAGCAGCTGAAGGATCCCGAGGCCATTCTGGAGCGCATCCGTGAAGCCGGCGTGGTGGGCATGGGCGGCGCTATGTTTCCCACTGCGGTGAAGATCCGCGGCGGCATCGGCAAGGTGGATAAGCTGATCATCAACGGCGCCGAGTGCGAGCCTTATCTGAACGGCGACCACCTGACCATGCTGAATTTCCCCACCCAGCTGCTCAAGGGCATTGAGCTGGTGCGTATCGCCAACTGCGTGGAGAAAGCCTATTACGGCATTGAGGTCAACAAGCAGGATGCCATCAACCTGCTCAGTTCTCTCAATCCTGCCCAGTACGGCATTGAGATCGTCCCTGAAGAGGTCAAGTACCCCCAGGGCGGTGAGAAGATGCAGGTCAAGGCCGTCACCGGCCGGGAAGTCAAGCCCGGCGGGCTGCCTTCCGGCGTGGGCTGCAACGTTGTCAGTACCCGTACCTGCTATGCCATCTACCAGGCCTGCTATGAGGGCAAGAGCGTGATTGAGCGTATCGTCACCTATGGCGGCAGCGCCCTGAAGGCTCCTGTCAACGGCCTGACCCGTGTCGGCACCCCCTTTAAGCACATTGCCGAGCAGTGCGGCGGCTTTGTGAAGACCCCCCGGAAGATCGTCCTGGGAGGCCCCATGATGGGCATCTGTGCCACCAGCTTTGACGCCCCCACGGTCAAGGGCACCGCCGGCGTCCTGTTCTTTACTGAAGAAGAGGATCGGCATGTGGAAAATCCCACCTGCATCCGCTGCGGCAAGTGCATTACCGTCTGCCCCATGAATCTGGAGCCCGTGTTCATGTACATGTACTACAGCAAGGGCGACTATGAGAATATGGAGAAATATCACGTTATGGACTGCTTCGAGTGCGGCAGCTGCTCGTTCAACTGCCCCGCCAGAATGCCTTTGACCCACGCCTTTAAGACTGCCAAGATCATGTTCCAGGTGAAGTCTGCCAAGGAAAAGGCCAAGGCTGAGGCAGAAGCGGCAGCAAAGGAGGCCAAGAAATGAGCGAGAATAAAGAAAGAATCGTCCTTGACGTTGCGTATCAGCCCCAGGTGAGGACCGGTACCGACACCAAGCGTATCATGCTCAATGTCATTCTGGCCCTGATGCCCGCCCTGGCTGTGGCCGTATGGCAGTATGGCATTTATCCCCTGGTGCTGGCCCTGATTTCTGTGGCCTCCGCCGTGTTCTTCGAGTGGGGCTACCGGAAGCTGATGAAAAAGACCAGCACCATTGGCGACCTGTCCGCCTGCCTGACCGGTCTGCTGCTGGCCCTGGTTCTGCCCACCAATGCCCCCTGGTGGCTGCCCATCATTGGCAACTTCTTTGCCATCGTTGTGGTTAAGCAGCTGTACGGCGGCATTGGCAAGAACTTCCTGAACCCCGCCCTGGCCGGTCGTGCCTTCCTGCTGGCATCTTACGCCGCCATCATGGGCCGCTATGCCGTGCCCAAGGCCCTGGCCGCCGCCGTGGACGGTGTCACCATGGCCACCCCGCTTTCCTATATGTATTCCGGTGCTGCCATGCCCGGGTACATGGGCTTCAAGTCCCTGCTGCTGGGCACCATCCCCGGCTGCATCGGCGAACTGAGCACTTTGGCCCTGCTGATCGGCGGTGTGTACCTGCTGGCCACCAAGGTCATCTCCTGGCGCATCCCCGGTGCCTATCTGGGCACGGTTGCCGTCCTCTGCCTCATCTTCGGCCATGAGGGCTACGGCAATGGGGAATGGATGCTCTACAACCTGATGTCCGGCGGCCTGATGCTGGGCGCCATCTTCATGGCGACCGACTATGCCACCAGCCCTGTGACCCTCAACGGCCAGCTGCTCTATGGTGTCGGCTGCGGTGCTCTTACTGTGCTGATCCGTTACTTCGGCGGCTTCCCCGAGGGCGTTACCTATGCCATCCTGATTATGAACCTGTGCACCTGGGCCATTGATAAGGGCTTCCACCGTCATCAGTTCGGCGTCTCCAAGGAAGATATCGCAGCTGAGAAAGCAGCCAAGAAGGCAGCAAAGGAGGCGGCAAAATGAATAAGATCCTGAAGCTTACCATTGTTCTGTTTCTGGTCTGCGCCATTGTGGCCGGCGTCCTGGGCGTGGTCAATGAACTGACCAAGGACACCATCGCCGAGCAGCAGCGCATCAAGACCGAGAAGGCCTATGCCGCGGTTCTGGCCTCTGACGGCTATACCGAGGTGGACTTTGACAAGGCCGCAAACCCCAGCATTGATAAGATCAGCGAATGCACCAACGGTGCGGGTCACGTGGTTATGACCACCTTCACCGGCGCCCAGGGCCGGATCACCATGGCCGTGGGTGTGGATACCGACTATAAGTGCACCGGCATCTCCATCATCTCCCACTCTGAGACCTCCGGTCTTGGCGCCAACGCCGCCAGCTCTGCTGAGGTGGGCGTTAACTGGCGCGCTCAGTTCGTGGGTGAGGATAAAAACGTGGCCATCACCAAGGCCGGCGGCAATATCGACGCGCTGGCCGGCGCCACCATCACCTCCCGCAGTGTGGCGGAAGCAACCGCAGCCGCCATTGTGGCTGTGGAATCTCTGGGCTAAGGAGGAAAGGCTGAATGAATATCAAGAAACAGTTTAAGGAAGGCCTGATTACCAACAACCCGGTTCTGGTGCAGCTGATCGGCATGTGTGCCACCATGGCAATCACCACCACCCTGTTCAATGGCGTGGGCATGGGCCTGTCCGTTCTCATCATCCTGACCTGCTGCAACGTTGCTGTCTCTGCCATCCGTAAGATCATCCCCAATGAGATCCGCCTGGCCATCTTCGTTGTCATCATCGCAGGCTTTGTTACCATCGTTGACCTGCTCCTGAAAGCTTACATACCCGCCCTGTCCGACGCACTGGGTGTGTTCATCCCCCTGATCGTCGTCAACTGCATCATCATCGGCCGTGCCGAGGCTTTCTGCCAGAAGAACACCGTGGGCGCTTCCTTCTTTGACGGTATCTTCCAGGGCCTGGGCTACACCCTGGTGCTGATCGTCATGTGTATCTTCCGTGAGTTGATCGGCAGCGGCCGTTTCGGCGGCGGCCTGATCGACATTGCCAATGGCTTCCGCCTCACCATGGATGGTACCGGCGCCGGTATTCAGATCTTCCCCGAGACCTTCGGCGCTTCCATCATGACGCTGCCCTTCGGCGGCTTCCTGACCCTGGGGCTGCTGATCGCTGTGATGCAGTATGCCCTGAAGAAATCCGCCAAGAAGCAGGAGCTGAAGGCACAGGCTGAAAAGGAGGTTGATGAATAATGCTGACCAATATTATTTCCATCTCCCTGGGCGCAATCCTGATCAACAACTTCATCTTCTCCCAGTTTTTGGGCTGCTGCCCCTTCCTGGGCTGCTCCAGCAAGGTGGAGACTGCCACCGGCATGGGCCTGGCAGTGGTGTTCGTCATGGGTCTGGCCTCTGCCATCTGCTGGGTCATCAATGAGTACCTGCTGGTGGCCCTGCATCTGGAGTTTTTGCAGACGCTGGCCTTCATTCTGGTCATCGCAGCTCTGGTGCAGTTTGTTGAGATGTTCCTGAAAAAGTCTGTCCCCTCCCTGTACTCTGCTCTGGGCATTTACCTGCCCCTGATCACTACCAACTGCGCCGTTCTGGGTGTTGTGCTTCTGAACGTTCAGAACAATTACAACTTCCTGGAGTCCCTGGTTTATGGTATCACCGGCGGTCTGGGCTTCATGCTGGCCATCGTTCTCTTCGCCAGCGTCCGTGAGCGCATTGAGTTCTCTGATTACCCCGAGTGCTTTGAGGGTTTCCCCATCTGCCTTGTCTCTGCTGCCCTGCTGGCTCTGGCCTTCATGGGCTTTAGCGGCATGAAGATTTTCTAAGGAGGGTGAGAGAGATATGACTTCTATCCTTCTGGCCATTCTGGTTCTGGGCGTGCTGGGCGGCATCTTCGGTGCCATCCTGGCCTTCGCCTCTCAGATTTTCCATGTGGAAGTAGATCCCAAGCAGGAAGCCATTCGCAGCTGCTTGGCCGGCGCCAACTGCGGCGGCTGCGGCTACCCCGGCTGTGACGGTTATGCCGCGGCAGTAGTCGCCGGCGAAGCCCCCACCAACCGCTGCGTTGCCGGCGGTGCCGAGGCGGCTGAGCGGATCGCCCGCATCATGGGCGTGGATGCCGGTACTGCTGAGAAAGTGGTGGCTTTTGTTCCCTGCTCCGGCACCGAGGGCCATGCGGAAATGCGCTTTAACTATTCCGGCCCTGTGGATTGCCGCGCCGCCATGCTCTTCGGCGGCAAAAGCAACAAGACCTGCACCTTTGCCTGCATCGGCATGGGTAACTGTGTCAAGGTCTGCCAGTTCGACGCTATGCATATTGTCAACGGCGTTGCCAAGGTGGATCGCTCCAAGTGCGTGGGCTGCGGCGCCTGTGCCGATACCTGCCCCAAGAGCATCATCAAGATGATTCCCGAGTCCCTGAAGGTTATCCCCGCCTGCGGAAACAAGGACAAGGGTGCCAAGGTCATGAAGATGTGCGACTTCGGCTGCATCGGCTGCATGAAGTGCCAGCGTGAGTGCCCGGCTGACGCCATTGTCGTCAAGGACAATTTGGCCGTTGTGGATCCGGAAAAGTGTGTTGGCTGCGGTCACTGCGCCGATATCTGCCCCCGCCACATCATTAACTGGTTCGACAAGAAATAAGATTCAAACACAAGCTCCCCCTGTTCCTGTGGGAATAGGGGGAGCTTGTGTTTTGCTTTTGCTTGCCGTATCTCGCATAGCCCCGGCCTTATTTTTGCTCCGGTGCGGGCAGCAATGCGGCGGCCAGATCCTGCGCCGCCCGGGCGCCCAGGGCGGCTAGGAGAAAGCGGCCCCGGCCCTCCTGGGTGGCTTCCGTCAACAGTTGTGCCACCAACTGGTTGGCCTGGCTGTAAACCTCCCGGAACTGCTTATACATGGCCTGGATCCCATCTTCGCCCCCCGCACTTTGGAACAGGCGCTGAATATCCGCAATGGGCATAATGGGTTTCAGCGTGCACAGCATCAGCAGGGCCGCAAGATGCCTGCGGCCATAGCGCTTACGCACCGGCGGCGGCAGCACCTTCTGCTTCACATAGTTGTTCACCATGGCAGCGGTAAGGGTCTTGTCCCCACCACCAGGCAAATAGCGGATGGTAAGGCCCAGAATCTGATCCATGTACAGCGCCAGATCCGGCAGCTCCTCCCAGTCCGGAAGGGAGCGCTGCCGCAGCTCATCCAGCATCTCTTTCTCTGTCTCCGTCATTCTCTGCTCTCCTTTTTTTGTACAGCATAGCATAAAGTCTAAAAAATTGCAATATCTTTTAATAAACACTTCTTGACATAATAAGCATACTATGATATATAGTATTTAAAACTAGATATGAAGAAGGGGCGTATTATTATGCTGCTGAGTATTTTTGGCGATTCCATTATGGCCGGCGTGGTGCAGGAGGACGGACGCTATTGCCGCTGCCGGGAGCCATTCCAGCGCCTGGAAACGGAAACCGGGGTCAGGCTGGATAATCACAGCAGCTTTGGCTTCACGGTGACGAAGGGCTACCAGCGTCTGAATAAATTCCTCCGCCAGGGCAGTTTGGGGGACTACACCTTGGTGGAATTCGGCGGGAACGACTGTGCCTATGATTGGGCGGCGGTTGCGGATGCGCCGGATGATGAGCATCTCTGCGTGGTACCGCCGGAGGAGTTCAGGAAGCAGTATGCCCAAATGCTGCAAACGGTGGAAGCGGCAGGCAGCAAGCCGGTGGCCGCCACCTTGCCGCCCATTTCCTCCCGGCGCTACCTGGCCCATATCTGCCGGGACGGGCTGGACAGTGCCGCCATCCTTCACTGGCTGGGGGATCTGGAAGCCATCTCTCGCTGGCAGGCCGGTTATAGCGCCATGGTGCGCCAGACAGCGGAGCAACTGGGCTGCCGGGTGCTGGATTTGCGCTCCGCTTTTCCCGCCTCCGGGCCGGGGCTGGAGCGGTACCTGTGCCAGGATGGTATCCACCCTAACCGCCTGGGCCAGCAGCGGATGCTGGAGCAGGTGGTTCTGCCCGCTCTGGCGGGCTGAGAATCGGGAATAAGTGAAAAAAAGAGGAGCCAAAGGCTCCTCTGAGACTGTCAAAAAACTATGCTTCATGCGCCGAAAACAGAGCAGCGGGGGTGCACGAGGGGGTTAAGACCCGCCTCGTGATCCAATAACCCGCCGCAGAAAAGCCTTGAAATTCAAGGCTTTT
>Ga0129308_1001747_pt1 | contig 21000 bp, 16 predicted proteins | sample L827metagenome_FD_94440 | JGI IMG/M metagenome (GOLD analysis project Ga0129308, IMG submission 94440) | Ring-tailed lemur group fecal microbial communities from Wisconsin, USA - L827 metagenome | ecosystem: Host-associated > Mammals > Digestive system > Large intestine > Fecal | place: USA... | reverse complement strand
TTCTTGCCGCCGCAGCCGTGGAGCTGCTGACCTGGCCCGACCTGCTGGAGCAGGCCAAGGCGGAGCACCGGCAGCGCGTCGGCGCAGCGGGCTATATTCCGCCGATTCCCCAGGGCGTTCGCCCCGCCGCCATGGATTCCCTGCACAAATAGCGGTCCGGCATTGCCGCGCGCAAACTACGACAGGACGGCACAAGGCCCCGGCTTAATCGCCGGGGCCTTTGCTCTATTTCTTCAACCGGACCGCCGTGCCGTAGGCTACGATCTCGGCCGCGCTGGACATGATCGCCGCGCTGCCATAGCGGACATTGACGATGGCGTCGGCTCCGAGGGCCTCCGCGTCGTCCACCATCCGCTTTGTGGCGATGGCTCTGGCCTCCGCGAGCATCTCGGTATAGCCGACGATCTCGCCGCCCACCAGCGTCTTCATGCCGGCCATAAAGTCCCTGCCGAAATTCTTGGAATAGACCACCGCGCCCTTGACCAGGCCCAGGGCCTCCAGCTCCTCGCCGGGAATATAGTCAATATTGTATAGCTTCATCCTCTTCTCCTCTGTTGATCTCCCGAATTCGCTCCAGCAGCGCCAGCAGCACGCCGACGATGATGCCCGCAAAGATTGCCAGCACCAGGGCCAGCACCCACCAGGGCGCAGGCTCGGCGGCATTGGCCCACAGGACCAGCGCAATCAGCCAGCCCATCAGCAGTACCACCACCGCGGCGACAATCAGCGGGGCCGTCTTTTTCTTCCTTCTGTCATGCCTGACGCTCATAAACCGAACGCCTCCTTCCTCCAAAGCGCGAAGCCGCGCCTCCCAGTCCGCTGTGTCCAGCCCGTCCATGGTCGTCTGGCTCCCGGCCAGCTCGGCACAGAGCTGGGAAATCTGCTGCAAATTCCGCTGCTCCCGGTTCAGAAGCACGCCGTGCCGCTCCATACAGTCCGAAAGGGTAATCCTCCCCAACTGCAGGCTGCGAATCTCCTCAATGGGAACCGCAAGCTGCCGCAGCAGCCGGATCTTCCGCAGCGTTTCCACCTCCGCCGCTCCATAGGACCGATAGCCATTTTCCGGCTCCCGGCCCGGGTGGAGCAATCCCTGTTCCTCATAAAACCGGATGTTCTTCTTGGGAATCCCCACCAGCTTCTCCACTTCATTGATACGCAATATTTCTCACCGCCTATTACCCTTTATATACCTTCCACCCGCTGGAATGTCAAGGGAAAGCCAGAAAAAAGGAGCCGTCTCCGGCTCCTTTTTCCCGCCCTAGATTGTCAGCTTCCCCGCTAAATTTTTGTCAAAAATCCGGCTCTCCTGCATGATGAGCCGCTGGCCCAGACCGGCGCCCTTCGCCCGGCGGAACATGGCGCTCGCAATCGCCACGTCCACATAGGAGAGGCCCACCGCATTGAAATAGATAAATTCGTCCTCCCGCTCCCGGCCCGCCTTGGCGCCGCTCAGAATGTCGCCAATGTTGGCATAGATGTCGCCGTCATGGATGACGCCGTCCCGATAGCAGCGGCTGACGGTCTGCGTCCGGTGCTTGACCGTCTCCCAGTCGTCGCAGACGAGCTTGTCCGCCATCGTGACCACCCGGTATTCGTCCTCCCAGCCGCCGATGTGGCTGTAGAACGCCCCCGGCTTGATCCAGTCCGCCTTCAGGAGCGGGGCCTGCGCACTGGTGGCCGTCACAAGAATGTCGCTGCCGCGGATGGCCCGCTCCAGGTCGCCGCCGCAGGCCTCCAGCTCCAGGTCCGGCAGCAGCGGCCGCAGACTCCGGATGAAATCCGCTTCCTCCTCCGGGTACTTTGCCGCCACTCTGCACCGTTTCAGGCCAGGGCGCACCGCTTTCATGCCCAAAAGATGCATCTTGGCCTGTTCCCCTGCGCCGATAAAGCCAATTTCCTCCGCGTCCTCCCGGGCAAGATACCGGGCCGCCGTCGCACCCATCGCCGCCACGCGCAGGTTGGAGCAGAGCGTTCCCTCCATCACACAGACGGGATAGCCGCGTTCGATCTCGGAGAGAATGAAAATCGCGCTCAAATTCTGCGTCCCGTATTTCACCGGATTGCCGGGAAAGACCGAAACCCATTTGACGCCGCAGAGCTTTTCCCCCAGCAGCGTGGCCGGCAGGCAGTTGATCCGGTCCTGCGTCGCCTCGTCGAAAATCTGCACGATTTTGCTGGGAAACAGGATTTTCCCCTCCCGCATGTCCAGCACCGCGCACTTCAGCGCCTCCATCGCCAACGTCATATCGAAGGCGTTCGCCGCGATCAAGTCCTCCTGTGACAGATATAAAAATTCTATCCTCTGATTTTTCATTCTCTTTTCTCCTTCTTTACATTGATTTTTACATTTATTTCTCCCTTTTTCATCATTATATAAAATATAATTATTTTGTCAATTTAATTTTAAAAATATTTTTCTTTTTCTTCGTTTTGCGTTGATTTCCGTTTTCAAATCGAGTATGCTCGAAAAAAGAAGCAAGGAGAAACGCTATGCAGGAGCTATTGAAGGAAATTCAAAAACAGGCCGACACCATGCCGCAGGCCCAGCAGGCCGTTGCGGACTACATTCTGGCGCACTATCAGGACGTACCCTTCCTGTCCGTCACGGCGCTGGCCGCCGCCATCGGCGTCAGCGATACGACGGTCATCAAATTTTGCACGCGGCTCGGCTTCCCCGGCTATGCCGGCTTCCGCCGGGCGCTGTCCGGCTATGTGCAGTCGGAGCTGACCATGTATGGAAAGCTGGAGACGCGGCTGGATTCCATCGAAGACGGAAGCCTGCTCGACGAGGTGCTCGCCTGCGACCGCAGCAACGTGGAGCTGACGCTGAACAATCCTGTCAACCGCCGCAATTTTGACCGGCTGCTCCAAATGCTGGACGAGGCCAGGACCATCTATATCTGCGGGTTCCGTACCGCTGCGATGCAGGCGGAATTTTTGGCGGCCTGTCTGTCCCAGCAGGCCCGCAGCGTCGTCCCCATACTCCCGGGAACCGGCCACTTTACCGACCAGTTGAGCCGGATTGGCCAAAACGATCTCTTTCTCGCCTTTGTCTTCTCCCGCTATTCCTCGGAAGTCATCCATGCCCTGCAATTTCTGCAAAAGGAGCAGGTCCCCTGCGTGGCCATCACCGACACCGTGTCCAGCCCGGCCTATGGTCTCTCCGATCTCGCTTTTCTCTGCGAAACGGCCTCCTGCAGCTATCAGGGCTCCTATGCCGGCTGCACCGCGCTGATCAACGCCATTGTCACCGGCTCCTCCAGAAGCCGCCGCACCCAGACCGCAAAGTTTCTCAAGCGTCTGGAAGACGTCTTCGTGGAATTTGACACCTTCTACCGATAAAAAATCCCCGCAGGGCAGTTCAACGCGCCCTGCGGGGATTCTGTTTTTTTACACTTCCATGATGACCGGGAGGATCATGGGATTCCGCTTGGTCTTCTTGAAGAGATAGGTTGAGAGGTCGTTCTTGATGGCGTTTTTGATGGCGGACCAGTCGGAGATGTGCTTGACATAGCACTGGTCCAGCGAATGGGCCGCGATGACCCGCAGCTCCTCCATCAGCTCGCCGTTGTCCTTGACATAGACAAAGCCCCGCGTGATGATATCCGGCCCGGTCAGGACGGAGCCGTCCTCCGCGGACAGGTTGACGATGACCACGATCATGCCGTCCTCCGCCAGATGCTTGCGGTCCCGCAGGACCACGCTGCCCACGTCCCCAACGCCGGCGCCGTCCACCAGCATCCGCCCGGCGGGCACGGTTCCGCCCAGCTTGCAGGTCTTGGCCGTCAGCTCGATCACCTGGCCGATCTCCAGGATGAAGATATGCTTGGGATTCATGCCCATGGTCTGAGCCAGCCGCGCGTGGGTATGCAGGTGGCGCTGCTCGCCGTGGACCGGGACAAAGAACTTCGGCTTCAGCAGAGCGTGGAGGATCTTGATCTCCTCCTGGCAGGCGTGACCGGAGGCGTGGAGGTCCAGCGACTTGTCATAGACCACGTCGGCGCCCTTGCGGTAGAGCTCGTTGATAATCTTGCCGACCGCCTTCTCATTGCCCGGGATGGCGGAGGCGGAGATGATGACCCGGTCGCCGGGCTGCAGCTCCACCTGCCGGTGGGCGGAGAAGGCGATGCGGTACATCGCCGACATGTCCTCTCCCTGGGAGCCGGTGCAGACGATGACCACTTTGTCCTTCGGCAGGCCCTTGATCTCGCTGATGTCGACCAGCGTATGCGCCGGAATTTTCAGGTAGCCCAGGTCCGTGGAGACCTTCAGGATGTTCTCCATGCTCCGGCCCGTGACGGCCACCTTTCTGCCGTAGTGGCTGGCCGTGTCGAACAGCGTCTGAAGCCGGTGCATGTTGGAAGCAAAGGTTGTGACGATGATCCGCTGCTTACAGCCCTTGAACTGCCGGTCCAGGCCGTCGGCCACGGACAGCTCCGAGGGCGAATGGCCCGGCCGCTCCACGTTGGTGGACTCGCACAGCAGCGCCAGGACGCCCTCCCGGCCCAGCTCGCCGAAGCGGGTCAGGTCCGCCATGCCCTCCGGGTCCGTCGGGTCGATCTTGAAGTCGCCGGAAACCACGACCATGCCGACCGGCGTCTTGATTGCGAAGGAGACCGCGTCGGCGATGGAGTGGTTGACGTGGATGAATTCCACCTCAAAGCACCCGGCCCGGACCACATCGCCGGCCCGATGCGTGACCAGCTTCGTCGTCTTGTCGAGGCCGTACTCCTCCAGCTTGTGCCGGACCAGGCCCAGCGTCAGGGCGGTTCCATGCACCGTGGCGCGGAACTCCCGCAGCGCATAGGGCAGGCCGCCGATGTGGTCCTCGTGGCCGTGGGTCAGGAAGACACCCCGCAGCTTGTTCTGGTTCTTCACCACATAGCTGACGTCGGGCACGACCAGATCGATCCCGTACATATCGTCCTCCGGGAAGCCCAGACCGCAGTCAATAACGATCATGTCCTTTCCGTACTCCAGGACGGTCATATTCTTGCCGATTTCGCCAAGACCGCCCAGGGACATGATTTTTAGTTTTTCAGCCAATTGATTTTACATTCCTTTCTGAGTTTGCGCCGCCGCAGGCCCTTGTTAAGTACGCCAAAAGGCAACAAAAATCCAAAGCACACAGAATCCCGTTCGGAAGCCCCGTCTCGCTTCCTCCCGGATTCCGCCTGCCGGCCGGCTTTTTAAATTTTTTATATAGCAGCGCAGTCGCGCTTTATATACATAAGATGGCAAATGCCCGTTCAAGTAAGTATACCACAGTTCTCCTGAAAAGTATACAGAAATTTTCTGCGGCGCACTGCCCTGCCGGAAACCGGCCGGCGGCTGTAAAGCAGCTTGCTTTTTTCCGTTCTATGTATTATGATTTTAAGTAGAAAGTGAAAAGCATGTTCTTTTTTGTCAAAGTTGATTGAAAAAACAGAAAGAGAGAGGGCGCGTCTATGGCAATTTTTAATTGCAAAATGTGCGGCGGCGCACTGAACGTCCATGACGGAGATACGGTAGCGGTCTGCGAGTATTGCGGCACGCAGCAGACGCTGCCCCGTTTGGATAACGACCGGCGTATCAATCTGTACGACCGGGCCAATCATTTCCGGCGCAACAATGACTATGACAAGGCGATGGGCCTCTATGAGCAAATTCTGAACGAGGACCGCACAGACGCGGAGGCCTATTGGTCGATTGTCCTCTGCCGCTACGGAATCGAATACGTGGAGGACCCCGTCACGCACAGACGGATTCCCACGGTCAACCGGGCGCAGTACACCTCGATTTTCGCGGACGAGGACTATAAGGCCGCGCTGAACTACGCGGACGCAAGCCAAAGGGCCGTCTACGAGGCGGAAGCCAGGGTCATTGACGGGATTCAGAAAAACATCCTGGAAATCTCGCAGCGGGAGGAGCCCTTTGACGTCTTCATCTGCTATAAAGAGACAGACGAGACCGGACGGCGCACGCCGGACAGCGTGCTGGCAAACGAGCTGTACCACGAGCTGACAGAGGAGGGAATCAAGGTATTCTTCTCCCGCATCTCGCTGGAAAACAAGCTGGGGCAGGAGTATGAGCCGCATATTTTTGCCGCGCTGAACAGCGCCAAGGTCATGGTGGCCCTGGGAACAAAGCCCGCCTATTTCAACGCCGTCTGGGTGAAAAACGAGTGGAGCCGGTATCTGGCGCTGATCCGCGGCGGCGCGAAAAAGGTGCTGATTCCCGCCTACCGGGATATGGATCCCTACGATCTGCCGGAGGAATTTTCGCACTTGCAGGCCCAGGACATGTCCAAGCTGGGCTTTATGCAGGACCTGCTCCGCGGGATTGAAAAGATTCTGGGACCGGACGAACAGGAGGCGCGCCAGGACCGGGAGCCTGCCGCATCCGGTCCGGTCTCCATCGAACCGCTGATGAAACGGATTTTTCTGTTCCTCGAGGACGGGGACTGGGAAAGCGCAGACGAGTACTGCGAACGGGTGCTCGACCAGGAGCCGGAAAACGCGCGCGCCTATTTGGGCAAGCTGATGGCGGAGCGCCGGGTGCGGCATCAGGACGAGCTGGAATTCTGTGCGCAGCCGCTGGAGGAGAGCGGCAGCTATAAAAAGGTGCTGCGCTATGGCGACGAGGCGCTCTGCGCCCAGATGAAGCGCTTCAACGAGACCATCCGCGAGCGGAACCACCAGAAGTATCTGGCGGACACCTATGCCAACGCCGCCTCTCTGAGATCCGGCGCCCGCACCTCAGAAGACTTCAGCACCGCGGCCAGTATGTTCCGGTCCATTTCCGGCTATCGGGACGCCCGGGAGCAGGCTGAGCTCTGCGCACAGGAGGAAGAAAAAGCCCGCGCAGCAGAGGAGGAGGCCCGCAAGGTGGAGGAGGAGCGGCAGCGGCAGGCAGCAGCGGCCCTTCTGAAAAAGAAAAAACGGAATCGAAAGATTTTTCTCGGCATTTTTGTGCTCGTCCTGGTCTTCCTTATGGCGAAACCGTTTCTGGATGAGAGGACGGAGATGGAGGCAAAGTACCAGGAGGCAATCAGCCTGCTGGAGGAAAGCGACGGCTACAACTCTAAGGGTGTCTATTACCTTGAACGTCTGGGCGATTACAAGGACTCCAGGCAGCGTCTTTGTAACTATGCCGCCGAGCTGCTTAAAGAAAATGATAGTTCGCATGGGCTGAAAATCCTGGAAAATTTGGGCGACTACAAAGGCGCCAAAGAGGTTCTCTATAATTTTGGCGTTGAACGACTCAAAGCCGATGACGAATGCGGCGTAGAGGTTCTGCAGAACTTAGGAGAATACGGCGATGCCAAAGAGGTTCTCTATAATTTTGGCGTTGAACGGCTCAGAGCCGATGACGAATACGGCGTAGAAGTTCTGCAGAACTTGGGAGAATACGGGGATGCCAAAGAAGTTCTGTATAATTACGTCATTAAAATACTTGAGAATGGTGATAAGCGAGGCATTGAGATTCTTGAGAGTTTAGACGGGTATGAGGTTCCGTCGGAACTCTTATGCGAATATGGAGTTAAATTGCTCAAAACTGATGACGAGTGTGGCATAAAGGTCCTGCAAAATTTGGGTGAGTATGAGGATGCCCAGAAAGCGCTGTGCAATTATGCCGTCGAGCTGCTCAACGCTGATGACAAGCGCGGCATAACTATTCTGCAAAATTTGGGCGAATATGGGGATGCCCAGGAAGCACTGTACAATTATGGCGTTAAGTTGTTCGAGGCAGGAGATATCTATGGCGCAGAAATTATAGAAAGCCTGGAAGGATATGAGGTTCCCGAGGAACTCCTGTATAATTATGGTGCTGAGCTGCTAAAAAATGGTGATAAAAGCGGCATAGAGATCATTGAAAATCTGGATGGATATGAAAACCCATGGGAAGACCTATACAACGAAGGCGTCGAACTGATTGAGAAAGATGATGAGCGCGGCGTTACGCTGTTATATGCGATTATAGAGCACTATAGCAATGCAAAAACACCGCTAGAAGCTTATATGGCAAAATACTGGAGTGAGCATGCAAGTAGTCTGGTTACGCTGGCTGGATGTCATGCTTGTCTTGTCGCTGTGAAAACAGATGGGACGGTCGTTGCAAGTGGCACAGGTCTTTTCACATCGTGGGATGTATCTGACTGGCACGACATTGTCTCTGTTTCCACCAGTTTTTACCATACGGTCGGTTTGACCTCCTATGGAACCGTTGTTGCAACAGGCTCCAATACGTATGGCCAGTGCAACGTCTCGGATTGGACCGGAATTGTTGCTGTGATTGCAGGGGATGATTACACATTGGGGATTCGACTCGATGGATCGGTTGTATATGCGGGAGATGCTTCCAACAGCGCATCTTCGCTGGTCAGCTACCAGAATGTCGCGGATATAAAAACAAATGCTTTCCACAGTGTAGCGCTCAAAACAGACGGGACCGTGGTGGCTGTCGGAGAAAAATGGTGTGACCAATGCGATGTGGATGCATGGAGCGACATTGTTGCAGTTGCAGCCGGTCAATTTCACACCCTTGGATTAAAATCGGATGGAACAGTTGTCGCTGTGGGCAGTAATTCAGATTCCCAGTGCGACGTATCCGACTGGACCGACATTGTCGCTATCGCAGCAGGAGATCGTTGGTCGGCAGGATTAAAAGCAGATGGTTCCGTTGTTGTGGCGGACAAAAAAGATATGGATAGCACAGGGGCATATGTGGACCCTTACAATGTCTCTGACTGGCACGATATTGTCGCGCTTGGTGTTAACAGTCACAAAGTTTGTGGACTCAAATCGGACGGAACAATTGTCATAGCAAGTACTGTCAAAGAAAAAGAACACGGCTGGACAGATATCCGAACGCCGTGAACGATAAAAATGGACCTTGCCGGGCTGCAGCCTGGCGCTGCAAAGGAGAATGATCGATGGAAAAAACTGCGAAGAGCGGCAATGAGACCGCAAAGGTGCGGCAGGCCCACACCGGGGCCGTCAGCATCATCAAGTACGAGGGCGACAACAACACCTTTGTCTGGAAGCACCCCATCGAAGACTTCCACGTCGGGTCGCAGTTGATCGTCCATGAGAGCCAGGAGGCGGTCCTGTTCCGGGACGGCAGGGCGCTGGATCTGTTCGGCCCGGGCCGCCATACCCTGAAGACCCAGAGCCTTCCCCTCCTGAACCGGCTGTACAGGCTGCCCACCGGGGACACCGACGCGACCTTCCACAGCGAAATCTATTTCATCAATCTGACCACGCAGATGGGCGTCAAATGGGGAACGGACACCAAGGTCCGGGTATTCGACCCCATGTCCGGCATGCCCGTCTCAATCGGCGCAAGCGGCGAGTTCAACATCCGCGTGGAGGATTCCCGGCGCATCCTGCTGAAGCTCGTCGGCACAACCAGCGGCCTGGTCGTAGAGCAGGCGGCAGAGCGCAGCATGCCTGCGATGACCGCCTATTTCCGCTCCCTGATTATGACCAGGGTAAAAAGCTATCTGGCCGGCGTCATCAGGCAGGAATCCATCAACATCCTGGAAATCGACGAGCACATGGAGGCGCTTTCCCTCGCCCTGCGCGAGAAAATCAACGAGGGCCTTGCCGAGTATGGCCTGACCATGCCGGAATTTTATATCATGCGCGTCGTAACCCCGGAGGACGACCCGGCGGACCCCAATTACAAGTCCTATATGGAGATGAAGCGGCTGTTCGCCCAGCACTATCTGGGCGTCGAGCAGGAACGGGTCGGGAAAGCGACGGCGGAGGCCGCCAGAGAGCGAATCCTCGTGGAAGCGCAGACGGAGGCACAGACAAAGATCATCGGCGCGCAGGCGGAGGCGGAGGTCTATCGCCTGCAGGCCGAGGCGGAAGCGGCGGCCATGCGGATGAAGGGCTATACCTATCAGCAGGAAACTGCCCGTCAGGTGGGCATGGAGGCCATGCAAAACGGCATCACCGGCGGTTCCGGCGGCTCCCTGGGCGATGTGGCAGGACTGGGCGTCGCATTGGGGGCAATGGGAAGCGTGATCGGCATGACCCAGGAGGCGCTCAATCCTCTGGCGCAGGGCACGGGCCAGACCGGGCAAGCGCCCGGCGGCTGGACCTGCGCCTGCGGACAGACGGCAGTCACAGGGAATTTCTGCCCCAACTGCGGGGCAAAGCGGCCGGACCCAAAGCCCGCAGCGTGGGACTGCGCCTGTGGGCAGACAGGCAACACCGGGAATTTCTGCGGAAATTGCGGCGCGGCGCGCCCTGCGCAGCTCCCGGCTGTATGGAACTGTGTTTGCGGTGAAACGGGAAACAGCGGGAACTTCTGCCGCAACTGCGGCAGAAAAAAGGGAGAATGATCCGCATTGGCGGATGTCTCAAATCACTGCGTTCCATCAGAGCGCAGTGATTTTTCAATCAGACAAGTTCCCAATCGCGACAGGAAGCAAAGCTCGCCCGGCCCGCCGGGACGGTTCATTTTGATTTGCAGGCTTGGCATAGATTTACCGGATTTTTTGTTGCCTCGTTTTGCATTCTTTGCTATAATATAATGACGTGTTGCTTCTTTTCACTTTGATGGAAAGGTGTGTTGGCTTTGAACAAAAAACTAACCCGTCTTCTGCAGCCCGGACTGTCGGTCTATCTGGGCATTCTGGTGCTCTGCGCGGCGGCCGCGCTCTTCTTTGAGCAGTATTACCTGGCCATTGCAGAGGCCGCTGGCGCGCTGGTCATGCTGGTCTACGCGCTGCTGAATTCCAGGGACCGCAAGCGTCAGATCATCGACTATATCCAGACCGCCACGGACGCCCTGGATATCGCCATCCGCAGCGACGCGCCGGTCGCCAAGGTTGTGCTGGACCCGGAGACGGAGGACATCATCTGGGCGAACGGACAGTTCTGCAAAATGACCGGCGTTCGGGAAGAGCTGGCCGGGTCCACGCTGCAAAAATTCCTGCCGTCCCTCGACCTCTCCTTCCTGCGGGATGAGTCCGTCAAAACCAGCCCGGAGCTGCAGATCGGCTCCCGGCGCTATCACATCTATGGCAACGTCGTCTCGCCCAGAAGCGACATGTACCCCAGCAAGCTGGCCAATCTCTATTTCATCGATATGACGGAGTATCTGACCGTCAAGGACGAATATGCCAAGTCCCGCCCCGTGGTCGCGATCATCCTGGTCGACAACTACGACGAGCTGACCAACAATTTGCCCGACAACGACGTCTCGGGTCTCAACGTCGCCATCAACAACGCCATCGGCCGCTGGACCGAGGGCACCGGCGGCCTGCTGCGGAAGATCGAGCGGAACCGCTACCTGTTCGTCTTTGAGTCCCATCTGCTGCCCGGCATGATTGAAAACAAGTTCTTCCTGCTGGACGACATCCGGAAAATTGTCAACGGCTCCGGCATCGCGGCCACGGTCAGTCTGGGCATCGGCAAGGACGGCGCCTCCTATGAGGAGGCCTACAGCTTCGCCGCCCTCAGCATCGAAATGGCCCTGAGCCGCGGCGGCGACCAGGCCGTCATCAAGGACCGCTACAACTTCAATTTCTACGGCGCAAGGGCCAAGGAATCCAGCAGCCGCACGAAGGTCAAATCCCGGGTTGTGGCCGGTTCCCTCTCGGAGCTGATCGCCCAGTCCAGCCACATCTTCATCATGGGCCACGCCAACGCCGACCTCGACTCCCTCGGCGCCGCCGCCGGTGTCCAGGCGATCTGCCGGAAGCGGGGCAAAAAGGCCAACATCATCGTGGACTATCAGCAGAGCTCCGTCCAGGCGATGCTGGATCAGCTCTCCGCGCTTCCCGAATATAAGGACTGCTTCCTCTCCGGCGAAAGCGCCCTCATCATGGCCGACGCCAAGAGCCTGCTGATCGTGGTGGACACCAACCGGCCCGACCAGGTCCAGTACCGGCCTCTGCTCAACTCGATGAACCGCGTGGTCGTCATCGACCACCACCGCCGGGCCGCCGACTACATCGAGCAGGTCGTCCTGAATTACCACGAACCCTCGGCCTCCTCTGCCGCCGAGCTGGTGGCCGAGCTCTTGCAGTACGCCGTCGACCCGGGCGACGTTCTGCCCGCCGAGTCTATGGCGCTGCTGGCCGGCATCGTGCTGGATACCAAGCACTTCTCCGTCCGCACCAGCGGGCGGACCTTCGAGGCCGCCGCCTTCCTGAGACGGCTGGGCGCCGACACGCTGGATGTGAAGAAGCTGCTGCAAAACGACTTCTCCTCCACAGTCGCCCGCTATCAGGTCGTCCAGAAGGCCCGGATCTACCGGAATGAAATCGCCATCTCCGTGCTCGACAGCGAGGTCAGCCGCGTCATCGCGGCCCAGGCCGCCGACGAGCTGGTGAATATCTCCAACATCTCCGCCTCCTTCGTGCTGTTTCCCACCAAGGAGAAGATTATCATCTCCGCCCGCTCCATCGGCGACGCCAACGTGCAGGTCATTCTGGAGTATCTGGGCGGCGGCGGCAACCCGGCCACGGCCGGCGCCCAGGTCCCAAGCACCGACATGGGCACCGTGGTAGACCATCTGATCGAATCGATTGACCACTTTTATCAGGAAATGTCCCGTCAGGACGAAGCATAGCGTGATATCGTAATAAGGAGTGATTCCAATGAAAGTAATTTTACAGCAGGATGGGCGCGGCAAGGGCAAGCGCGGCCAGATGATCGAGGTCGCCGAGGGCTACGGCCGCAACTACCTTCTCCCCAGGAAGCTGGCCATAGAGGCCACGGCGGACAACGTCAACACCATGCGGATGAACGACAAGGCCACCGCCGAGCGGCAGGCCCGGGAGCGGGCCGAGGCCGTGGAGATCTCCCACAAGCTCAAGGAGATCACCGTCACGGTCGCCTGCAAGGGCGGCGGCGCAGGCCGGCTTTTCGGCTCTGTCACCTCCCAGGAGATTGCGGACAGCCTCAAGGCCCAGACCGGCATTGAGATCGACCGGCGCAAAATCGTCATCCCCGAGCCGATCAAGAACGTCGGCCAGTACACCGTCAAGTGCAAGCTGGGCTATGAGGTCAACGGCGATCTGCGGCTGAACGTCGTGGAGCAATAAACCGGTATCTCCGGCCGCAGACAGGCGGCTGCTTGAAAGAAAAACGCGGCTTGTCTGCTTTATGACCAATCCCGCAGAAAGGAGTCCACATCTATGGAGGAAAACACTCTGCTGGCGCGGCAGGTTCCCCAATCTCTGGAGGCGGAGCAGTCTGTTCTGGGCGCTATGCTCATCGACAGCCGCTGCGTTCCAAGCGTCATCGGCGCGCTGCACCCGGAGGACTTCTATCTGCAGCAGAACCGGGAGATCTTCGAAACGATCTACTCCATGTTCAACTTCTCCGAGGTCATCGACCCGGTGACGGTGCTGAACAAGATGAAGGAGCGCGGCGTCTACGACGAGCAGACCACCTCCAGCTATCTGATGCAGCTCATGGAGATCACGCCCACCGCCGCAAACGTGCTGGAATACGCCGCCATCGTCCGCGACAAGGCGCTGCTTCGCAGCATCTCCCAGGCCGGAACCGACATCGTGGAGATGGTGCAGGACGGCACCGGCAGCGCCTCCAGCATGCTTGAGAGCGCGGAGAAAAAGATTTACGCGCTGCGGAAGGGCTCCTCCGCCGACGGCCTGGAGCACATCGGCACAGTCCTCGTCAAGGTCTTCGACCGGCTGGCCGAGCTGGCCCAGCTCGATCAGGACTTTCCCGGCCTCTCCACCGGTCTCCGGGACCTGGACCACAAGATCAACGGCCTCAACAAGTCGGACCTGGTGCTGATCGCCGCCCGTCCCGGCATGGGCAAATCCTCCATCGCGCTGAACATCGCCCTCCATGTCGCCAAGCACAGCAACAAGACGGTCGTCTTCTTCTCCCTCGAGATGTCCCGGGAGCAGCTCGCCATGCGGCTGATCTCCAACGAGAGCTTTGTGGACAACCAGAAGCTGGTGACCGGCCGGCTGACCGAGGACGAATGGAGTAAGATCAGCCTGGCCTCCTCGGCCCTGAGCCAGACGGACCTGCGGATTGACGACAATCCCTCGATCACCGTCGCGGAGATGAACGCCAAGTGCCGCCGGATCGACAATCTCGGCCTGGTGCTGATCGACTACCTCCAACTGATGACCGCTGCCGAGGTCGGCCGCAAGGCGGAAAACCGCGTCACCGTCGTCAGTGAAATTTCCCGCGCCCTGAAGATCATGGCAAAGGAGCTGGACGTGCCGGTCATCTGCCTGAGCCAGCTTTCCCGTGCCAACGAGAGCCGGCCGGACAAGCGGCCGATCCTCTCCGACCTCCGCGAATCCGGCGCCATCGAGCAGGATGCCGACGAGGTCATGTTCCTCTACCGGGACGACTATTACAACGAGAATTCCGAGGAGAAGAACGTTGCCGAGTGCATCGTGGCCAAGAACCGCCACGGCGAAACCGGTACGGTCAAGCTCCAATGGCTGCCCCAGTACACCACCTTCGCAGACCGGGAGTGGAAGCACAATGCGGAATAAGGTCCTGCGGTTCTGCCGGGAGCAGGCGCTGTTCCAGGCCGGAGACCACGTCGTCTGCGCCGTCTCCGGCGGGGCCGACTCGATGGCGATGCTGGTCTGCCTCTGCGCACTGCAGGAGGCGCTGGGCATCACGGTCTCCGCGGCCCACTTCAATCACCGGCTGCGCGGCGCCGCGTCCGACGGCGACGAGACCTTTGTCCGCGCCTTCTGCGCTGCCCGCGGGATTCCGTTTTCCGCCGGCGGCGGCGATGTCGCCGCCCGTGCGGGCGCTGACCACAGCTCCATCGAGGAGGCGGCCAGAGCGCTGCGCTATGCCTTTCTCCTGCGGCAGCCCGGCAAAATCGCCACGGCCCACACCGCCGACGACAACGCCGAAACCGTCCTCCTGAATCTGACCCGCGGGACCGGCCTCCGGGGCCTCTGCGGCATTCCGGTGCGGCGGGACCGGATCGTCCGGCCGCTGCTCTGTGTCACGCGGGACGAAATCCTGGCCTTTCTTTCGGAGACCGGGACGCCCTGGCGGGAGGACACCTCCAACGCCGGAGACGACTACCGCCGCAACCGCATCCGCCACGGCGTCATCCCGCTGCTGAAGGCGGAAAATCCGGCCCTGGCGGAGACGATTCTCCGGCAGAGCCTTCTCCTGCGGGCGGAGGACGCCCGGCTGGACGCCGAGGCCGCCGAAGCCGCCGAAGCTGCCCTGCGCGGCGGCAGCTATGACTGCGCCGCGATCTGCGCGCTGCCGGAGGCACTGGAGCGGCGGGTCATTCTGCGCCTGCTGCAAACGTACAATGCCGCCGACGCCCGCCATGTCGAGGCCGTGCGGCAGCTTCTGCGCAGCCCGTCCCCCACCGGCCGGACCGGCCTTGCCCACGGCCTTCAGGCTGTAAAATCCTATGGCCTTCTGCAAATTGAGGGCCGCCGGCTGCCGCCCCTTGGCGAATACCGGCTTCCCGTGCCCGGCTCCGTGTATCTGCCGGAGCTTTCTTTGGAGGTCCGCTGCTTTTTTCTGGAAAATTCCGAAGTTTTTTCCGGATCGGATGACACAATTCTGCTGAATTGTGATATGATGGGTGCAGAGCTCACCGTGCGCAGCCGCAGGACCGGCGATGTCCTCGCCCTGCCCGGCGGTCACCGCACGTTGAAGCGCCTGATGATCGACCGCAAAATCCCCGCCGCAGAGCGGGACCGGCTCCCGGTCCTCGCCACGGAGACAGCCGTGGCCGCCGTCCGGGGCCTTGGCGCCGGCAGGGAGTTCCTGCCCGCCGCCGGACGTCCCGTTTTGGCCGTCCAGTTTCAAAACAGATAGAAAGAGGAGTACGTCACTATGATGCAGGAAATCGAGAAAATTCTGATCTCTGAGGAGCAACTGCAAGCAAGAATTCAGGAGCTGGGCCGTGAGCTGGCGCGGGACTATGAGGGGAAGCTCCCCATCTTTGTCGGCGTTCTCAAGGGCGTCATCCTGTTCTTCGGCGACATGATCCGGGCCACGCCAATCCGGAGCCAGATCGACCTGATGGCCGTCTCTTCCTACGGCGCCGGAACCGTGTCCTCCGGAAACATCGTGATGAAAAAGGACGTCAGCCTGAATCTGGAGGGCCGCCACGTCATCATCCTGGAGGACATCATCGACTCCGGCCTGACGCTGCAGTTCACCCGCGAGCACCTGCTCAAAAAGAACCCCGCCTCCCTGAAAATTTGCACGCTGCTGGACAAGCCGGCCCGCCGCATCGTCGATATTCAGGCGGACTATGTCGGCTTTACAATCCCCAACGAGTTCGTCGTGGGCTACGGCCTCGACTACGATGACTACTACCGCAACCTCCCCTTTATCGGCGTTTTGAAGCCGGAGGTCTACGAAAAATAACACGCCCCGCCGATGCCGGATCGCGGGAAATAAGGAGCTTCAACCTTGAATCAACATCCAAAAACACGCCGTTTTCTCTTTTTTGTCATGCTCTGCGCCCTCCTGCTGGTGGCGCTCTACTCCCTCACGGCCGGAAGAGCCCAGGAGCCTGTCTCTTACTCCAAGGCGGTTTCCCTCTTTGAGCAGGAGATAGTGCAGTCCTTCTCCACCAAGGACGATACGCTGACCATGGAGCTGCGCAAGCCCTACAACGGCGAGACAACCATCACCTGTAAGCTGGCCAGCACGGAATATTTCCGGGAAGACCTGGGCGACCTCATCCGGGCGCAGAAGGCCGCCGGAATTCTGGAGGAATACGACTTCCAGCCGGATACCAAGACCCCCTGGCTTGTCACAATTCTCCCCTACATTGCGCTCATCGCAGTGATGCTCCTGGTCTGGGCGCTGATGATGGGCCGCATGGGCGGCGGCGGCAACGCCATGGCCAATTTCGGCAAGGCCAAAGCCAAGGTGGGCGAATCGCAGAACAAGAAGGTCACCTTTGACGACGTCGCAGGCGCAGACGAGGAGAAGGCGGAGCTTCAGGAACTTGTGGATTTCCTGCGATACCCGGGAAAATATAAGGCTCTGGGCGCACGGATTCCCAAGGGCGTCCTGCTGGTCGGCCCTCCGGGCACCGGCAAAACCCTGATCGCCAGGGCTGTGGCCGGCGAGGCGGACGTTCAGTTTCTGTCCATCTCCGGCTCCGACTTTGTGGAAATGTACGTGGGCGTCGGCGCAAGCCGCGTCCGCGACCTGTTCGAAACCGCCAAGAAAACAGCGCCCTCCATCGTGTTTATCGACGAGATCGACGCCGTCGGCCGGCGGCGCGGCGCAGGTCTCGGTGGCGGCCACGACGAGCGCGAGCAGACGCTGAACCAGCTTCTGGTGGAAATGGACGGCTTCGGACAAAACGAAGGCGTTATCGTCCTGGCGGCAACCAACCGCAAGGACATTCTGGACCCGGCGCTGCTGCGGCCGGGCCGGTTCGACCGGCATATCTATATCGGTCAGCCGGACGAGAAGGGCCGCGAGGAAATTTTACAGGTCCATGCCAAGGACAAGCCCCTGGCAGACGACGTCAGTCTGCGCACCGTCGCCCAGGCCACCAGCGGCTTCACCGGCGCCGACCTCGCCAATCTGCTGAACGAGGGCGCGCTGCTGGCAGCCCGCTGCGGCCGTCCCGTCATCCTGATGCGCGACCTTGAGGAGGCCATGATGAAGATTCTCTATGGCCCGCAGAAGCACAGCCGCACAGTGACGGAGCACGAGCGGAAGCTCACCGCCTACCATGAGGCGGGGCACGCAGTGGCCATGTACCACCTGCCCACCTGCACGCCGGTCCACCAGGTCACGATCATCCCCAGAGGCCCCACAGGCGGCATGACCGTCAGCCTGCCGGAGCACGATCAGCTCTATGCCTCCCGCAACGAGATGTTCGAGACGGTCGTCTCCTTCCTGGGCGGGCGCATCGCCGAAGACCTGGAATTCGGAGACATCACAACCGGCGCCTCCAACGACATCCAGCGCGCCACCGGCATCGCCCGGGACATGGTTGCCAAATACGGCATGAGCAAGCGTCTGGGCGCCGTCTCCTACGACAGCGGCAGCGAGGTGTTCATCGGCCGGGACTACGAGAAGACCAAGTCCTATTCCGAGCGCGTTGCCGGCGAAATCGACGAGGAGGTCAAGGACGTTGTGGACCAGGCCTACGACCGCTGCCGCGGCATCCTGGAGGAGCACCGCGACAAGCTGCGCGCCGTGGCCGAGTTCCTGCTCCAGCACGGCACTATGAACCGGGACCAGTTCGAGGCCTGCATGGAGGGCCGGGAGATCCCCGAAGTCTCCGTCGCCGGTCTCTTCGACAGCGCCGTCCAAAAAACATTGCCGGATTGAGTACGCAAACGCTTATCCCCAACAAGCAAAGTACCCCGCCATGGAAATCCATGGCGGGGCTGTTTTCGATTATATGTCGATCGTCCCTGTCACCGAAACCGCGTCGCTTCCTGTATTGTAAATGTAGAACTTATATTGGCCGTCATGGGGCACCGTCATGGAACCATAAGCAGTCCCATTATAGATCCACTTGATATCGTACACGGTTCCGGACGACGGCTCATACAGCCCAACCTTCAAATTGTTTTTCGGATACCACGTCAAATCGAATATCACCGTTCTGCCTTCCCGAAGCGTAAAGGCGTTCCCCGTGGGAGACGTAATCGCTTTCGCCGCGTTTCCGGCAACGGACACAGCGTTCAGTTCATACACCGAGCAAATCGATGCGTTCCCATTTTGCGAAGCTCTTTCGCTCAACTCCGCCTTGGCCTCCGGTTTGTCAAGGTCGTGGAAGATCATACCCTCGCTGGCCGGCGCATCCTGAATTTCGCCGGTCACAACCTCGTAAGGGACATCCTCTTCCATCGTTCTGCTTTCCTCCACCGCTACAGCAGCGGGTTCGGTCGCAGGAATGTCCTCCGGAATCGCGCCTGCCGCAGCGTGCACACTCACTGTGCCGGTTACAAGCAGCGCCATCGCCAGCAAAATCGCCAACGCCTTGTTTGTCTTCTTTCGATTCTGAATCAATGCAATTCTCCTTTCCAGATCGCGTTTTGTCCGGTTCAGGGGAACCATTGCCGCCGTCTCCTGTACAGCCAGCAGTGTGCGTAGGAGCAGGGCAGTATAGGCCCGCCGCTCCGGAACGTTCATATGTTTCGTCACCGCTTCATCGCAGGCCAGCTCACAGAGCCGGGATGCCTCCCGCCGGGCCAGCCAAAAGATCGGGTTGTACCAGTGTATGGCATTGCCCAGCAGCAGAAGCAGCTTGCGCAGCGGCGCGTACTGCCGCAGGTGGGTCAATTCGTGGAGCAGGACGTGGTCCAGCTCCTGCGCTGTATATGCAGTCCCCGGCAGCACAACCAAGGGCCGAACCGCGCCGCATAGAAAGGGCGAGCCGACGCCCGGCACGATTCGCAGGGCCACACGCCGCCGAATGCCAACAATACGGCAATGCGTTTCCAGCGCAGTCCGCAGTGTGTCGTCCGCCTCCCGGCTTAACCGCCGAAGCTGCAGCCGCAGCCGCAGACTGCGGTATCCGGCCGCGCCGAGAACCGCCGCCGCTCCAAGCAGCCAGAGCAGGCAGAGCCACGGCGCAGCTTCGCGATGTGTCGCCGTCAGGACCGGTTTTACAGCGGTTTCCGCAATGGCAGCCGGAGAAACCGCTGTGAATTCCGCTGCCGTTTCCGCAATAGGCACGGTCTGCCTCTCCGGAATTAGCAGCGGCAGGGGCAGCAGGGCAGACAGGTAAACCGCTGTCAGACAGGCATACTGCGCCGACGGACCAAGGTGCCGGTCTAAAATCGGACGTGAAAGCCTCAGCAGGAGCAAAAGGCCCCCACAAATCAGCGACATCAGCACCCAGGCCGCAGACAGCCGTCCGGTCACGGCTCCTGCTCCAGCCGCCGGAGCAGCTCCTCAATTTCTTCCCGGGAGATTTCACCGCTGTCGCAGAGGGCAGAAACCAAACCAAGGGCAGAGCCGCGATAGACATTCTGGACGAAGGCCGCCGTCTCCGCAGAACGATAGGCCGCTTCAGAGACGCAGGCGCTGTAGACATAGCCCCGCCCCTGCCGCTCCGCCCGGAGAACGCCCTTTTCCACCAGCCGGTGCAAAAAGGTGATAACGGTCTTCTGGCTCCATGCCGTCTCCTTTGGCAGATGCTGCATAATCTCCGCCGTCGTGACGCCGCGTCCGGCGTCCCAAACATAGCCCATGATCTGCAGCTCGGAATTTGAAATTTTCGGATAGCGCATCATGATGAACCTCCAGTTCACCTACATTTTGTAGGCTAATTACAGCTTACATTGTGTAGGCCAAAAAGTCAAGCAGTTTTTTCCGTGTTGCCAAAACGCATCCAAATGACAGCGGCGGCTTCAGTGCATGCAAACGCCCCGGAGCTTGGCTCCGGGGCGTTAAATAATTCTCTCAGGTTTTCTTTTCAAAGCGCTGGCCGCAGCGCGGACATTTGATGCTGATCCTGCCCTTCTTTCTCGGGACGCGGACCGTCTGTCCGCAGGAGGGGCAGGCATAATAGCGGTTCTGCCGGTCTGTAAAGAACTTCTTGAACCGGTTGTAGGCCGCGGCCTCCCGCTGGCGCGCCGCGATGTTGCGCGAGAACATCCGGTAGATCGTCCAGAGCAGCAGCGCATAGGAGAAAATTACCAGAAATTCAATGCCTCTTATAAAGGAACTGAGCAAGCTGAGCACAAGTGCGCAGCAAAGCAGCACAAGATTCAGTCTGTCAGAGCCATACCGGCCATACATAAATGTACGGAACCAGTCTCCCAGCTTGCGAAACACCGTCTTATCCCTCCAATGATTTATGCTGAGAATCATTATACTTCTTTTTTCGCGTTTTACAACCACCCGTCAGAATTGTTTACGGATTGTTCAGAATTCCCGGATTTTTCAGAAAGAGACCGTCTGCGTTTTGGTGAAGTAGTCAATAGTTAGTAGACACAAAATTTCTTATGCCACCAGTTCTGTTCTATACAGTGCTGGTGGTTTTCCATTTAACTTGCGAACCGGACGTTCGTTGTTGAAATAATAGATT
>Ga0129308_1001746_pt1 | contig 21006 bp, 15 predicted proteins | sample L827metagenome_FD_94440 | JGI IMG/M metagenome (GOLD analysis project Ga0129308, IMG submission 94440) | Ring-tailed lemur group fecal microbial communities from Wisconsin, USA - L827 metagenome | ecosystem: Host-associated > Mammals > Digestive system > Large intestine > Fecal | place: USA... | reverse complement strand
TTCAAACATTGAAACTGGGGTGTACATTTTCTAAAACGGATTTCTTGATTTTTCACAAAATTTCTTCTAAGGCTCATCGTACTTTTCTCTATGATTGACTTTGAGTTTGCCGACAGGGCAGCTAATAGGTATTTGTGCGGTCTGTTTCCTTAAATCCCGAAAGCTGTCATAGCTGCTATCAAAGAAGCAATGGCATATCCGAGACGGCGCAGGAAGGCTGAACTGTTATTTCCCCTCTAACAACTCTTCATAATCAAACGTTACAGCCAGTGTACGCATATGCTCCAAATACTGATCTATCGTCTTTCCCGCCTCTCCCTTCTTCGCCACCTTACAGCTCCCGTCCGCAAAGCATTCCGCCATATAACGGTTGTATCTGGGATGATAGTGGCTGTAATCCGCATAATTATTCAAATCACAGACAATTTCCTCCTGATCCGGGAAGAAGAATACCGTCACATTGTCATATTCATTTAATCTGTCAGAAATATACCGATAGGTTTCTATGGTTGCCTCCAGATGATTTTCCACCTGAACATCATTCCAAAATAAAATACTATAGGGAGGAAAGAACACCACAAATTCCGTTTCGGGATTGACCTCAATATAGGGGCATATGTTTGCAGCAAGGTTTCTTTCCACCGCTTCCACATAGGAGGCGGGATCGGCCTCATCCTGTACTTTCACCGGAACGGTGTAATTATGCAGTACCCACTCCTTGCTGTAATACTCCTCCGTCCACCAGCTTGCATATACATTGGAAAGATCCGTGGGCTCCGGGTCTGCCAATGGACGCAGAACATAATTAAGCAGTACATCCTTGTTCAAAACATACCGGATATCATTCACCGGATTATCATCATAAAGATATTCTGGAATGGGATACTTTGTCTCCTCCACTCCACCGGTATAGGTAATCACATCCACCCCTAAGAACACCTTTTTAATATGCTTCCCATCCCTGTTATTGGGACTGTCAAAAATAATTTTCATAATATTGGACTGATCCTTCGGGAAAGCGCCGCTGTAGCTTAACTTAATGGCATTTAAGCCCATCAGCTCCCGAAACCAGGTGGTTTGAAAATTGACCGTCATGGAGGAGCCCAATATTACACTGTCATACTCCATATGCTCTGCCATACCCGGGTTTTGCGAAAGTTGATTGTCTACCAGATAAGGAAAACCTTCAAGCGGGCTGTGGTAATGAAAAAAGGGATCTACATATATAATCAGCACCGCCACAATCACAAAGGCCGCTGCTGCAAGGCATAAAAAGCCTGCAACCGCCTTTCGAAAGGGGTTTTTACATAGAGGGCTTCTGTTTTTTCTTCTCCATTTCCAATTCATCCTGCCTTAATTCCTCTGCTTTTATTAATCTGTCTTTCAAAATATTCCTTTAAAAATTTACATACAAAAAGGTACTTACTCCGGTAAGAGACAGTACACTCCATACCAGCAGCACTGTCATAATCAGGGTATGTACAACTCCCGGCTTAACGGTTTTGACATAATCCACCGCATTCTTTCCAAAGAACACCAAAAGAAGAACTACGATAAGAATCAGCACCATACAGATATAATGTGCATACTGCCAGCTATCCAGATGAAGAACCTTGATCACATACCAAAATTCATCCAAATTAAAGCAGCCGGCCAAATCCCAGTTCACTCTTCCGCCTCTATGCTCTGTTATGGTTCTAAGCAGGCTGCCGGCTTCTCCAAGGGATGGTGCCCTGAAAAACACCCATGCCACATTTACATACAAAAAGGTCAAAAAGACACCTATTCCATGCCCCAGCGCCTTCACAGGCCCGGAAAGCCCTTTGCGTCTTTCGTAAAGCGCTCTGCCCCATTTGCTGTCCAAAAACATTCTGGTGAGCACATACAAAACACCATGCATCATTCCCCATACCAAAAATTGAACTCCGGTTCCATGCCAAAGCCCGCTTACGAAAAAGACAATCAGTATATTTAAATAAGTTCTGCCTCTTCCCTTTCTGCTTCCGCCAAGAGGAATATACAGATACTTGGTAAAAAATCTGGTTAAGGTGATATGCCAGCCCTTCCAAAATTCCAGAATATTGGCTGCCTTATAGGGCGAACGGAAATTTAACGGAAGCTCTATGCCAAGCATTCCCGAAACTCCCATTGCCATATCACAATAGCCGCTGAAGTCAAAATAAAGCTGCAGCGTATAGGAAAGCATTACAATGATACAATCCAGAGAATTTAACCCCGATAGATTGGAATAACCTGATGTTACTGCCTGACCGAAGGTATCTGCAATCAGCACCTTTTTAAACAGCCCCAAAAGAAACAAATACAGATTTCTGTAGATCCGCTCCCAATCTGTCCTGTCCCGGAGCCCTGATTTCTCTGCTTTACTCCACTCTTTTCTGACTTCCGGCAATATTGCGTCAGGCAGCGCAATAGGCCCCTGAATCAGCTTGGGAAAATAAGTTACATAGACACCGTAATCCAGTGCCTTAACATTCTTTAAATTTCCCCGATAGCCCTCCATCAAAAAAGCGATCTGGGTAAAGGTGTAAAAGCTTACCGCTAAGGGAACAAAGCCTCCTAAATCCAGATATTTAAAGCAGCCAAGTGCTGCCAGATTGAACGAAAGTCCCGCAATCAGTATTCCTTTTTTGTTCTCTGTCCTTTCCATCTGCCAGTAAAGCCCGTAATTTACCGCCATGCTGCAAAGCAGCACAGGCAGATACCGAGGACTGTTCCAGCCGTAAAAAATCAATGAAACCAGAAGAAGGAACACTCTGGCACAGCCTGATTTTCTACAGACAGCATATCCCGCCAGCACCAGGGGGAGAAACAGAAAAATAAATTCATAAGAATTAAACAACATTACTCTTCATCCTCGTAATATTCCTGCCAGCTTTCCACGATTTTGACAGACACAGGGTCTTCGTAGATCCGATAACCGTCAATTTCGCCAACCAGCACCAGTCCGCATTCCTCCGGCTCCTGCTCGGTCTGTCTGCCCGGTGCCAAAACAATGTACTGGCAATATTCGTCTCTGGTGGCTTTAAGAAGTACATCTATATCCACCACCTCTGTTCCCTCCATAGCCTTGTAGATTGCATTATCATACTTCCACTGGGGCACCAGCATTTCCCTTCCGTAGGGCATGTTGATTCTTGCGCTGTACTGGCGTACGTAATGAATCAACTCCGGCGGCATTACCGCAGATGCCCTTGTATCAGGATTTTCCGGCTCAATCAGGTCACAGATTTTTACTACCGTGTCCGGTATGTGATACAAATTTTCTGCCTTGGAAATGTACTCACTTTTATAAACATATTTACCGCAGAAAATAATCAGGGCTGCCGTCACCACCAAACCGATCCTTCTATGCCTTTCAAACAGTCTGCAAAACCCAAATATGGTAATAATCCCCATAGGGATCGTCCATAATACGCGGTAATAGGTCTCCCCATCCAAACCCGCTGCCACAAAATACTTGCGGCTTAAAGGAAACAGAAACAATAAAATGATAATAAGCGGCGCATACACAAACATCAGCCTGTTTCGCCGTTCCTTTTCCGTAATCAGCAGATAGATCCATGCAAAAAGCGTCAGTGCAAAGAGAAGCTTAAGCCCCGTATAAAGCTTGAAAATCACCAGACTTTCCATAAATATTCCGTACATCACAGCACCTCCTACACACCCAAAAGGCCATGGGTCAAAAGCAGATACAGCAGTACATATATACCGCCCCCTGCGCAGCTAAGACAGGCCTTTATGAAAATACCGATGCGTTTTTTGCTTACCGCAAATAACAAGCCGAAGCCCACCGTCATCAGACAGCTAAGGAGCACTGCAAGAGAGCTGCTTGCTCCTCCTGCAAAATTCAGACAAAACAAAAGTACCCACAATCCCTTCTCCCTTTCCTCCTCGTAGAGCTTTAAAAAGATCCAAATCACTGCGGGAATGATGAAATTTCCGGCAAAGGATTTGCCCTGCCAGGTTCTGGTCAGGAAAAAGGTTTCCGGGGTGTAAAGAGAAACATTCCCAAAAATCTGCCAAAGGGCTATAAGCGCCATAAACAAAAAAGTAAGGCTTCCTGTAAGATGCTTGTCCTGCTTCTTTAAAAGCGCTTGTCCAATCTGGTAATAAATCGTATAAGTAAGGGGGATCAGCACAAGAGGAACCACACTATGACAGATAATGGTTGCGTGAACGCCGCTGGCGCTTCCCAAAAATGCCTCCCAGACAGGAAACATTGCCAATGCATGCCGCACATCCACAGGCGTGCTTCTTCCCGTGTACGGATTGATCCGGTACAGCGTGTCTACCTGCTGTGCAACCACCGCCTGTACACCGTAATAAGCGTCGTCGCCATCAAAGGACGCCCTGGTAAATGCCATATACATCTGAAACGCTACCAGCCCTAAAAACAAAAGCAGCATGATCCGCTCTTCCCATCCCATTTTACGAAAACCATAAATCGATCCCTGATTTTCTTTCAAAAATCCCCAACCGTTTTCCATGCTGTGTCTACGCCAAAAAAGCGCTGCGCCCAAAAGGGCAAGCAGAACAAGCGCCGGAATGAAAATCTTCAAAAAGGTACTAAAACCGTTATAGGTTACATACACCACCACAGGAATGCCGATCAGCTCAAGCAGGGCAAACTGCAAAATATATCCGCCAATCAACGCAATCCCGGGCGTACGCTGCTGTTTTTCCAAAAGCGGCAGTATCAGCAGCCCCATGCAAAAGGGTACAACCAACAGCCATATCATTAAACTGAAAACTTTTAACAGGATCATTCGAAGCTTCCTTTCCTTACCGTTTTACTCTTTCAGACGGAACAAATAATAGATAAATTCCATATCATCCTGATACCACGGTGCCTGCGCCACCAGCTCATATTTCTCCCAGATTACAGCAGGATACTCATCTCTGGCAATAATATAATCCGTCCTTCCCTCACGAATATACTGCTCCTGATCCCGCAGCACATCATCAATGGGAAGGGTCTGCGTCTGAAACCATCTGCAGGTAGGCACAATATCGCAGACCGTATAAAGTCCCGCATCCAGGCAGCTGATATTCAGCAGCGTAGGATTTTCCGTCTGCTCCACAATTTCCTTAAACTTATAGAGAAAAATATCCTCTTTCTTTTCACTCATGTGAGGAATATTCATGGATAAGCACCAAATCGTGCCCATGCAGACCGCCAGTGAAAGCAGGGATGCTATCCACATGCCTGCCGCCTGTGCCTTTCCCTCTGTCTCTCCTCCCTCGGTCTGTTCCTTTTCCGACAGTGCTTTTGTACCTTTCCGCCTTCCCACTGCCCACTCATAGATTTGTCCCAAAAGCGCAAATCCAAGCACCGTAAACACAGAAAGGGGAAGTGCATAGTAGGGCAGGGTTGCACCTCCGATATAGATTCCCAAAAACAGGAAAAAACAAAGCGCAAAAATCTGAAATCTCTCCAGCACTTTTCTTTTCCTTCCAAGCAGACTCCATAACACACCGGGAATAACAAATCCAAAGAAAATCAGGTTCTTTCGTATCAGCCAATATAGAAGCTTAGACAGTGTATACACTCTCTCATACAAGGACGGACCTTCTCCGTTTAAATTACTGTAGACAAATACATTAATGTAAACATACCCATAATACCACTCATATAAACTGTTCTGCATCCCAAAATAAAGCAGCCACGGAACAAAAGGGATGACCATTCCAAGCAGAAAAATCAGACATGCCCGTACTGCGCCAATCAGATCCTTCCTGACCAAAAATGCAAAGGCTATACACATCATCCACGCAAAGAAAAAGCCAAGCACTGTAAACTTAATATTTGCAACCATTCCTGCCAGCAGACCGCCTATAAAAACAGTTCTGCCGCTCATTTTTTCAGGGTAATGATTTTTAAAATAATCCAGGGAAAGATAAAGTCCCCAGATCAAAAACGGGAAGCAGACCTCCTCCGCACTGCCGCCCCAGTAAAAACTGTTGGAGCAAAACGCCGCCGTAAGCGTAAGGGGCGCCAGCACCAGGGCGGTGCTCCTTTTCACATAAAGCTGCTGTATCCTGAAAATCCCCCACAAATCAAAGAAAGCCAGAACAACCTCCATAATAAATACACCAAAAAAGGTGGTATGAGACATCAGATAAGCCAGCCCATAGAAAAAGTACAGGTACATTCCCTTCTGGTCAAACACATCCCGATAGGGCATCTTTCCGTTAAACAAAGCCTTCCCCACGGAAAAATAGCTGTTGGCATCATTCCAATCGTTACAAGGATACAAAAAAGATGAGCGGGATGCCAGCATAATAATCACAAATGCGGCAAGAAGAAGAAATCCCTTCTCCCCTATTGATTTATTTTTGCATAAACTCATATGTTCCCGAAAGTAATTCATATTTTATCGTTTCTCCATTATTTTCCAGAATGGTTACACCCTCCGCTTCCTTAATCTGCTTACCGCTTTCCAAATATTCACCTTCGGAAGGTGCAGGCAGAACAAGCGTAGCCGTCGTGTTGGCAGGTACTTCAAAGCTGTATATAAAGCCCGCTTCCGTTTGCTCCCATTTTACACTAATTTCGCCATAAGTACTAGTGTAACTTCCCTCCGCATAGGAAAGACCGCCTCCCAGCTTAGGCTCCAGGAGAAAGTGCTTAAAGCCCGGCTGATCCTCGTCATATTTAATGCCCAAAACATCCGTATACAGCCAGGAAACAGGCGCACCATAAGCATAATGGTTTAAGGAGCCGTCCAGGATATAACCGTCCTCTGTCTCCTGATACGCATAAAGCTTCTCCCAATTGGTCGTAGCTCCCTTGGATGCCGAGAACAACAAAGACGGCATCTTTCTTTGCATCAGCATCCGGTACGCGCTGTCGGTATAACCATTATCACTCAATGCCGGCAGAAGATATCCAATTCCGGAAAATCCCGTATTGATATGATATCCGCTATATTCCGCTAAAAGGTTGAGCTGTGCGGCTGCTGCTTCCGTCAATTCCTCAGGGAAAAGCGAAAATGCCAGTCCCAGCGCATAGGAGGTCTGGGTGTTGCATACGGTCTGTCCGTCAGGCAGCACAAACTGCTCCTGCCATGCCTTCTTAAAGCTTTCATACATCTGCCGATAATATTCCTGATCCTCCTCTTTCCCCAGAACTCCTGCCATTCGGGAAACCAGGTCTGCGGAACGGGCACACCAGGCTGTATCAGACAACTCCGCAGGGGTATTTTCGAAAGATAAATGATCGCCGTATCCGCCCCAGTACCGCACATAATTATCACTGGTGTCTGCCAGTACATCCACCCACCTGCAAAGGGCATCATAGTTCTCCTCAATAATGCTCTTATCCCCATAATACATATACAGGTTCCAGGTGATAATTACCGGTGCATCTCCCCAGCAATTGTTGGAGGCTGCGCCTCCGGTGCCGTCCCAGCTTGTCCCGAAGTTTCTGGGGGCCATATCGGGGAAGGAGCCGCCCTCACTTTGAATGGCTCTCTCCTCCTGCAAAAATTTCCTGTAAAAGGCATAACTGTTCATATTTAGGATTCCTGTCTGGGAAAATATCTGGGCATCCCCTGCCCAGCCGTGCCGCTCATCCCTCTGCGGACAGTCCATGGGATTATCCAAAAAATTTCCTCTCTGTCCCCAGAAGGTATTGCTGTAATATTGATTGAGCAGTTCGTCAGAGCTTGCAAAGCTGCCCGTCCGCTCCAAATCGGAGGATAAAACAATGCCTTCCACGGCCTCTGCCGGCAGTGCCTCGTCGATCCCTGTAATCTGCAGATAGCGGAATCCATGAAAAACATATTCCGATTCAAAGGTCTCTCCCTGCTCATCACCCTTTAATACATAATAATCCGTCGCCTCTGCAGTGAGAAGATTTTCCGTCCATATGGTTCCGGGCACATCGTCCTTGTTCACCAGTTCCTCCCTGTTAAGCTCCTCACCATACCTTAAGGTAACCACCTGCCCCTTTTGGCCTGTCACTTTAATTCTGCAGGTTCCTGTAAAATTCTGTCCAAAATCATAGACATACACATTTTCCACCGGCTCTGATACACTAACCGGCGACAGGGTTTCCACACAGACAATAGGCTCATTGGCCTTTCCCTGCAGGGGCATATCCAAATATTCCGCTCTCACCTGGTTGGCCTGAGCAGCCTCCCAGCCTGTTCCGGCAAATCCGGCGGTGTCATATCCCGGCTGTTCATAATTGGCATCATAAAACTCGCCCTGATAAAGATCATCCTCCCGAACCGGACCGTCGGTAAAGCACTCAAAGCTTTCATCAGTCACAATCACATCCCGGTCACCGTCCTCATAAACGATCTCCAGTCTGCCAAGCAGTGCGTTGGTATCTCCCCAGGGATTCCATACCTCCGGATATCCTACCCCTCTGTCGTACCAGCCATGCAAAAGCACTGCGCCTAACGCATTATTCTCTCCCTGCCTGAGGAAGTCCGTCACATCATAGGTTACATAGGCAAGCTGCCGATTATACGCCAGCTTGCCGGGACTGAAATAATCCTCCGAAATCTTCTGTCCGTTCATGGACAGGGAAAAGCTTCCAAGAGCCGTCATATAGATCCGGGCGCTTTCTATTTCCTTATCCTGAACCTGAAATTCCTTCCTGAACAGGGGCGCCGGCGTATCCTGCGACGGAGTAAGCATCATGCCGCTGCCGATTTTCAGCCTTCCCTCCTCCACCGCCACATAATAGGGCTCAAAGATATTCTTTGTCCCTTCAAACTCCTCCTCATACAAAACATTTCCCAAAGCGTCCCACACCAGCACATCATCCAGCCATGCATAGGAAGTTCCTCTGCCTTTATAATATCCGATGCTGCCTGCAGGCGTTTCCTCAATCCGAAAACTTCCCACCTCTATCTCATTGACGCTTACCGCAAGTTCCTGGTGGTCTATCTGAAGCTCTACGGAAAAGCTGCTGCCATCCGCCTTAATACAGTGAGAAATCTCCTTCTCCTCCTTTGCCTCATCCAAAAAGGTATTCTCTTCCATCCGTACCAGCCGAAAGAATGCCTGCTCACCGGTATTTTCGATCTGGCACAGATACATGCTGCCATAGCGCCCGCCCTCTGCGCCGAAAACAAATCCCGCCGCAGTTCCTTCCAGTTCCATCTTATAAGTAATAGTGTATGTCAGTTCCTCATCGCCATACTCTGCTTCCTTCTCGTCCTTCCCGGCTGAAATCCACTTGGCGTTTGCCATACCCGCTCCCATCAGTCCGGTTTCAAACCATGCCTCCTGTGCGGATTGATATTGCCTGCCCTGCTCGTCCCAAATCTCCACCTGCCAGTAATATCTGCTTTTGGGCTCAAGCTCTGCTCCTTCATAGGAAATACCTGCAGAAATTCCCTGCTCCACCTTTCCGCTGTCCCATACATAATCGCCTTGCTCAAGCGCTTCCCTGCCTTTTGCAACGGTAATTCGATAAGCCGTCTGGGCGCATCCCCGCTTTTCGCTTACCATTTGCCAGCCAAACACAGGAGTTTTTTCATCAATTCCTAAGGGATTTTCCAAGTGGCATACCTGAAGATTTTGAAGCACGATATCCTCTGCCCCAGATCTCCGTGCCAAAAGAAATGCCAAAGCTCCCACCAAAATTCCTATAATTACAACAGCTGTCAGTACAAGCACCCCTGCCCTTTGCCGCTTTTTCATTCCAATCTTCTCCCATCATAAATTACATGCAGAACTGTTACCATAATACCATAAATGCATTCTCAAAAGTAGACACATTTTTTAAGTTATGTTACAATTTAAAAATATAAGCTATTCTGGCAAATTCAAAGTTGGAGGAATGATATGAAAAAAGCGTTGGTTATCGGCGCCGGTCCTGCGGGTCTGACAGCCGCTTATGAACTCCTTACCAAATCAAAGGACATCGATGTAACCGTTTTTGAAGAAAGCGACTGCTTTGGAGGTATCTCCAAAACAGTAGAATATAAGGGAAACCGCATGGACATGGGCGGCCACCGTTTCTTCTCAAAAATTCCTGAGGTAAATGAGTGGTGGGATCACATGCTTCCCATGCAGGGTGCACCCACCTATGACGATATTCTCCTTGATCGGCCTATGCCTCTTACCGAGGGCGGCCCTGATCCGGAAAAAGAAGATCGGGTTATGCTGACCAGACATCGGGTATCCCGTATTTATTTTGACAGCAAATTTTATGATTATCCCATCTCCCTAAAACCGGAAACCTTTATCAATTTCGGCTTCCTTACCACCTTAAAGGTCGGGTTCAGTTATCTGGCTTCCATGATACACAAAAAGCCTGAGGACAACCTGGAAAACTTTTATATTAACCGCTTTGGCCGCAAGCTTTACTCCATGTTCTTTGAATACTATACCGAAAATTTATGGGGTCGTCATCCCAGTGAGATTGATGCCTCCTGGGGGGCTCAAAGAACCAAGGGCTTATCCATCAGCGCCATTATCAAGGATGTATTCGGAAGGCTCTTCAAAGTGAAAAACCGCAAGGTAGAAACCTCACTGATTGAACAGTTTAAATACCCCAAGCTTGGCCCCGGTCAGCTCTGGGATGTTACCGCAGCAGAAGTTGTAAGGCTTGGCGGTACCATCATTAAAAATGCAAAGGTAACCAAAATCCACAAGAATGCCGACAACGTGATCACCTCCCTTACCTATGAAAAGGACGGTGCGGAACACACCATGGAAGGGGATTACTTTATCTCCTCCATGCCTATAAAGGATCTGGTAGGCGGAATGAATGATGTTCCTGCCGATCCTGCAAGGATCGCTGCCGGACTTCCTTATCGTGATTATATGACTCTGGGCGTTTTGGTTCCCAAGCTCAATCTTCAAAACAAAACCAATTTGAAGACTGTAAGCAATATTGTGCCCGACTGCTGGGTTTATGTTCAGGACAGAACCGTTAAGCTTGGCCGCTTTCAGATTTATAACAACTGGTCTCCCTACATGATCAAGGATTTAGAACACACCGTTTGGGTTGGCTTGGAGTACTTTGTCAACGAGGGAGATGAATTCTGGAATATGACGGAAGAGGAATTTTCCAAGATCGGCATAGAGGAAATGATTAAGCTTGGCTTAATCAGCAGTGCCGATGAGGTTCTAGACACCCATATGGAAAAGGTCAAGAAGGCATATCCCGCTTACTTTGACACCTATGACGAGATCGATACCCTGGTAGATTATTTAAAAACTATCGATAACCTTTACTGCGTAGGCCGTAACGGACAACACAGATATAACAATATTGACCACTCCATGGTAACCTCCTTCGAGACAGTCAAAAATATTCTCTCAGGAGCGAAGGACAAGTCCAATATCTGGAGTGTAAATACGGAGCAGGAATATCACGAGGAAAACAAAGAGAATCAAACGGAAGTGGATTAGTCTTTCAGAACATGCATGCAAATACCCCGGCATACCAATTACGGTTTACCGGGGCATTTATTTGTAAGATTTTTATTTACGGAATAAGGATTGTCTTGCGCCGTGGTTGGCCGCTCTGTTCTTCAACGTATCATCCACTACATCCATACGCAGTCCTGCGTCAATGAAATCACAATATTTACAGAAATTGTAATCTCCTCTTCCAGACCTGATGGCCTGACGCAGCTTCTTATACTCTTCACTGTTCCATGCTTCCTTAATCGGTGTTACATTCAAATCGGCAAGATTGGTCACCTCAAAGTTATCGCAGCAGCAAATACCCATTCTTCCGTCAGGGAAGATAAACATGTCCGTATAGGGCATCAAACAGGTTTCCTTAATGACCTTCTGTGTATTTTGCTTATTTGGTGCGCTTCCCGCACGGTTGGTTAAAACCGCATCCATGTAACGCATCTGAATCAGCAGTTCCACATCCTTAAACTCTTCGGGATGTGCCTTGGCATACTCATAAATCTCTTTTACATTATCATGCAGCTTCATATCCTTGCAATAATTGTTAATAATAAGCTGATTTACATAAGGTATAATCTCTTTAACCTTGTCCACAGTAAGCAAAAGTCCATTGGACGAAAGAAAGATAAAGCAGTCCGGAAGCTGCTCCCGACAATATTTATGAAATTCCACAATCCTTGTATCCAGAAAAGGCTCGTTATTTCCATAAAGCGTCAGATGCCCCTTATATCCCCAGTCCCTGAGCTGATCAATGATACTATAGAAGAGAGAATCCTCCATTCTCTTATAAGGACGTTTCTCCGCATTCTTGTTTGCAGTACAAAAAGAGCAGGTACTGTTACAACGGTTGATAGTCTCCAAATTAACCACAAGCGGCATGGGCGGCTCTTCACCATGTAAGAAATACTGGATATATTTTTCCTGTAATTTATTTCTGGTCAGAAACTGCAGCTTTAAATAGCTTTCGGAAGAAAGCTTGGGAAAGCGCTTCTGCAAATTCCAACCAATTACTCCACCAAAATTATGAAACCTGACCGACATTTTATCCTCCTTAATGGAACCTGATTTTTATTTTACATTCCTTCAGCTTTCTGTATCACCTAATTCTGACCAAATTATAGTATCATTTATTAGGGGGATCGTCAATGAAGAAGGGGTATAAATCGATTGCTAGAACGTCACTTCTCCATCATGGGACACCAGTGAAACCGTCTCAACTCCTTCAAGCGCATTTATCGCCTGTACCATTTCATATTCCTTGTTAAGGCGTACCTCCAGAATAAGATTACAGCGATCTACAGACAGATTTCTGGACTTTACTTTATAATATTTACAAAATTCTTTCACTTTATCAATAAGCTCCGGTTCTATCGTGCCGTCCTTAAGATTGGCAACCAATATCATAGGCGCCCTGCCTATAGGTATCCTGTCAAGAAGCAGCACCAAAACCGTCAATACCACAGAAAGCAGCACCGCTATTTCCGTCACATGAGCTCCGCAGCAAATTCCTACCGCAATGGCCCAGAATAAAAAGACCAGATCCATAGGCTCCTTGATCGCAGTACGAAAACGCACAATGGAAAGTGCGCCAACCATACCCAGTGAAATCACGATACTGGATTGAACCGCCAGAATAATTGCAGCTGTAATCACTGCAATTGATGCAATTGAAATATTAAAGCTTCTGGAGTAAAAGGTCTTTCTGGTGATAAGCCGGTAAACCATGAATATATAAAATGCGATCATGCAGGTGATAATCAGTACTGCCGTAACATGAAGCATACTCACATCACTGCTGGTGTAAGAAGCAAGAAAATCCTTTTTAAAAATATCTGAAAAACCCATAATGAAATCCAACCCTTTCTTTGGTTCTCTGTTTGTATCACAAATTTATTTTATCCTTTAAACTTCCTGCATAAATAATATTTGGAAAAGGTACTGGCTGTCAGTCCGTTAAGCTGCAGCAGGGAATAAATCTCATCCGGCAGAAAGCTGTCAAACTTAACCTCCATCAGCGTACATCCTTCAGGCATCACGCCTCTTCCATATACCTTTTCATCCAGAAAGGTGCTCACATCTTTTACCGATGTGATATTGCTGTCAAATGTAACCCTTACATTTGCGTCCAAGGGACGGTAAACATAGGGAACCCTGTCGTAATCAACAATCACCGCCGGTCTCATCAGCTTCACTGCCATCAGATATGCCAGTTTATGAAGCACCTGCTGGGAAGGCTGTATATCCTCCGGTATCAAGCCCTTCATCAGCTGTCTGCACTGAGACACTGTGATGGGACAGGATCGCTTACTGGTTCTTCCCCGCAGCTTTTCCTTAAGTTCTAAGGTGATCCTCTCTATATTGTGATTATATATACGTATCCGGTACTTCTCCCTTTCATCCACACCGTTTTCATTATCCATATAGCAGCTGTTTTCATAATCATCAAAATACAAACTTCGGATATTGTAGAAACCGTTTCCCGCCGCATGGGAATCCTTCTGTGCAATTGCACTTATTTTAGCATCTTCAATTAACATTTGTCCATTGGTCAGAGGATATTTATACTCATGCCTGAAATGCAGTTCGTCCAAAATTCGGCCTCCTCCCATAATTTCCCACGCAAATACACGGTATTCCTTCTCCCCATATGTCAAAATAAATTCTTTGACCATTATAAAGTATGCCTGCCAAAAACGCAACCTCTGCCTCTGCCTTGACTGCAGTTCACCTATTGTTGTTTCCTCCATAGGTTAAAAGCTCTTCCGCAATCAGCTCCACATGATAATCCCAGGATTCATATCCCTCCTGCATGCGCCTGTCAGGAACCTTACCTGAGGCAGCTATAAACTCCCCCAAAAGCCTGGAAAATTTACAGCTTCCCCAATAATTCAAATGCGAACCATCATTAAAATCCCGCTCAAAATCCAGTCCCATCTCATCATAGTAATCATTGTAGTCAATGAAGGTGATACCCTCCTGTTCCGCAATTTGTGCAATGCTGTTATAGGTCCTTTGCTCATCAACAGTTACCGGATAAGGAGCCACCATCAAAACCAGCTCGCTTCCCTGCTCTTTGGTATAAGAAATAATTTTTCTCAGATATTTTTCCGATTTCGGGGTCAGTCCACCGCTTTCTCCCTCCGAAATCTCCTGTTTCACCTGCGGAGATATGCTAAAATAGGGGGTATACCCCTTGAATGCTGCCTTATCCTCTATATCCCAGAAAAAATTTTCAAAGTCTTCCTTTTCCAAATCATCATATCTGCTGTGATATACTGCAAAGGAAGGATAATACCGGGAGAGTTTAGAAAATTCCACACTACAGGCCAGCATTTCCAGCTTATTGAGAGAGAACCTCATTCCATAAGTGTTTTCCGCTATCCATTTATACTGATAATCTTCCTTAAACCTCGCCGGTGAATACAGATCCAGCACTATCATTTTAGGTTTTTGATATTTATACAACTCTCGAAGATAAAAATACGTCATCCAAAGCGGCTGCTCCGCTCCGCTGTAATCATATGCCGCTATTCCGTATTCCTCCCAAAGAAGCGCCGTATTTACGTTACAATGAATATGGCTGCTGCCCATCATTGCCACATCTATGGTATCCTCCGGCTGCCAGTATAACCCGCCCTGCTGGTCTATGCCATGTCCTGATTTGATACTCAGCACACTGGATACCAGATAAATAGTGAACAAAAACAGTGCCACAAATCCAAACCTGATCATGTTTTTTCTTGTAAAAAGCTTTCTCATTGCTCCTCCGATCATCAATGATCCATTTTCTTTTATCAGCAGGCTAAAACTGCATGTAAATAAATTGCTCCGCATGATAGCCCGGTCCATATATTCCGAAAATAAAAATGGAAATAAGCAGCAGATAAAAAATAAAGTACCTCACCGAGTTTTGCTTCTGCTGGATCAAAAACGGAAGATGCATTCCCTTCCGGCTGCACAACTCATCTACATACCAGATCAGGAAAATGCTGATACAGATAACTGCCACCTCCGCATAGCTGAGCTGCAGCATGATCCAAAAACTTTTCCACTGCATCGGATGAACTCCTGCCGTCAACATGCGGAAGACATACACCAGAGCATGCGAAAGGTCCTCCGCCCGGAAGAATATCCATGCAAAAGCTACCGCCCCGAAGGTAAGAAGCCGGCTTCCCGGAAGCTTCCTTCCCTTTCTTTGAAACAGATAGTCGATCACCGAATACATTCCGTGCAGAAGTCCCCATACAACAAAATTAAGTCCTGCGCCATGCCACATGCCGCATACCAAAAAGACGATCATTGTGTTCATACACTTCCTGAAAATGCCTTTTCGATTTCCGCCAAGCGGAATATACAGATAGTCCCTAAGCCAGCTGCTTAAGGAAATATGCCATCTGCGCCAAAAATCCGTAATATTCTCCGCCTGATAGGGAGCCTTGAAATTCTGTGTCAGTTCAATACCAAATATTCTTGCGCAGCCCACTGCAATATAAGAATATCCTGCAAAATCACAATAAATCTGCATGGTATAAAAAAAGGCTCCTGCAGCCAGCCCGAGGCTGTCAAACTCCTTCGCACCTCCAAATATAATTTCCACCAAAAAGGCAAGCCTGTCGGCTACCACCATTTTCATGAAATAGCCCCAAAGCATATAGGTAAAGGCGGTTGAAAGCCTTCCCCTGTCTCCGAATTTCACCCCGCTAAGCCTTTTCATCTGAGGGAGGAAATCCTTTTCTCTCTCAATAGGTCCGCTGACCAGCTTGGCAAAAAAGGCAAAATAGCACCCGAGAAACCAGAAATTCCTTTCCGCACAGCTCTTTCCCTGCTCAATATCAGCCAGATAGCCTATTACCTGAAACAGATAGAAGGATAACCCTACAGGCATTACCATGTTTTTCAATACACTCTCGGGCAATGCTTCTGCTAAACCAAGCCGCTCTACCAGATAACCCGAATACTTAAACACACACAAGGCTAAAACGCAGACCATAATTGCCCATACTGCAATGCTCCTGCTTCTTCCTCTTTTGCCTCTTCTTTGCATGCTTTCAATTCTTAAACCCGCCGCCCAGCCGAAGACGGATACCGAAAGCAGCACCGCAAGCCCCCGAATATCAATATAAGCACAGAAGACATAACTGGAAAGGAGTAAAACCGCCGAACGCCATCTTACGGGCAGGCAAAAAAACAAAACTACAACGATTCCCAGAAAAACCGGAAAAAACATTGACACAAACACTACCGCCACTCCTGTTCAATTTATTGTCACGATCTTCTTTTGCTGCCCGTCTTCCCACCGGAGCTGAATTTCCATATCCGACATTTCACGAAAGTCTATGATATACAAAAGCAGCTCCTTAAAAAGCTTGGCTTTAACACAAACCGGTTTCTCACTAAACCGGAAAACGCTTTTTACTATTAACTAGTATAACAGGAAAGAGACCTTTTTAAAGGTCTCTTTAGCAAAATTAAGAAAGTTATAAGAAAAAATAAAATAATTCTAAGTATCTGTCCATCCTTCAAAACAATTCGTCCAACAATATGTAATACCTGATTTTTTCCCAATCCGGTTCTGTCTCCAATTTTTCAAAAAATACTGTTGGATTAAAGCTGGCATACGCAACGCCACTGTATACCCCGTCGAAATTATGCTTCAGACTTCGGTAACAAATCGCAATATCCAGCCACTTGTCTGATATGCCTGTTTTCCCCAGATCAATCAAACCTGATATTTTATTGCCATCGGCAAATACGTTGGGCAGACAATAATCACCATGAGAAAGAACCGGCTCTTCTTCCGGACGGTGTGTGAACAGCCACTGCAAAAGCTCTTCCGGGTCTCTAAAGCCTCCCTCCCCAAAGGTTTCCGGCTCCACATTATCCATATCCACCAAACCATGCTCCACATTATATCTTGCCGCTGTCAGTTTTTTGTCCAGGCTGTTATCGCAGGGACAATCCGATATGTCTATGCTCCATAGCTGCTTCAAGCCTTCTGTTACTACATGAAGCAGCATATCAGGATTTTGCATGTATGCATCATCACAGGTCATCTTTCCCTGCACTCTTGTCATCAGCAGATAAGCCATCCCTTCCTCTTTCTCATAATGCATAACTTCCGGTACCGGTACTTTTCCACGCAGCCATTTCATAATCCGATACTCATTTTCTGTCTCTTCACTCTCCGGCTGTACCTTCAATACCATATCATCAAAAATCATTATCTTGGAACCGGACATTCCAAAGGTATCCAAATCATATTTTTTATCCTTAATTAATTGTTCTATTTTACTTGGAAAATTCATGGCAAATCCTCCTTGTGCGGTATTGCATTATGTATGGTAATCATAAACCCATTGTTTGTGTTTTGTCTATAACATCGGTGTGGGGCGGTTACATTGTCCGCTCAAGGGGCCAAAAGTGTTTCACTGTTTTTTAATTTGTTCACATTTGTATGTACTATTATTCCTTTTTCGTCATTCTGACCAATAGACAACTTATTATAAAGCCATCCATAATAAATCCAAAAACAAAGGAGGCATCAATTTATGAATGCTTTAAAAGATTATGTTAAGGAATATATTGAATATTGCAAATACAGGAAACGCCTGGATAATAAGACATTAAAAGCTTACCAAATCGACCTAAATCAGTATCTGCTCTTTTGCACAAATTTAACTGACTGTATGTCCAAAGACATTGTAGATCAATTTATAACCACATTACACAAGCAGTATAAGCCCAAAACCATCAAGCGTAAAATTGCAAGTCTGAAAGCCTTTTTTCATTACATGGAATACAAGGAATTTGTAAATGAAAACCCCTTTTCCAAATTAGACATTCACTTCCGTGAGGCCAAGCTTCTTCCCAAAACCATTCCTTTTCATTCCATCCAGGCTTTTCTTTCAACGCTTTATGCCCAAAAGGAACTGGCAAAAACAAATTATCAGCTCCGCTGCAGCATTCGGGATATTGCCATTGTTGAGCTTTTGTTTGCTACCGGTATGAGGGTGTCCGAATTGTGCTCTTTAAAGCCGTCAGATATAGATCTCAAAAGCAACAATATCCTGATTTACGGAAAAGGTGCAAAGGAAAGAATTTTGCAGATTGGAAATTCAGAGGTTATCTCTGCTTTGACTTTGTATCAGGAAACCTTTCAGAAAGATATGGAAGTCTGCGGCTACTTCTTCGTAAACAGATTACAGCACAAATTATCTGACCAGTCAGTGCGCTTTATGATAAACCGGTATGCCGAGCTTGCAGGCATTGACCAGCATATTACTCCTCATATGTTCCGGCATTCCTTTGCCACCCTTTTGCTGGAGCAGGACGTGGATATCCGGTACATTCAAAGGATGCTGGGGCATAGCTCGATTAGCACGACGGAGATATATACGCATGTTTCTAATGTGAAACAGAAGGATATCTTGTTTCATAAGCATCCGAGGAATTTGATGGTGGTGAATGAAGGATAATTTTCTATTATCCTTCATCATTTAAATTGTATTTTCCTTCATCCATCGTGCAATCACCCTTTAATTCTTTATGGTCAGAATTATTGCTTCGCTTCCTGCTGAATACTGCCCACTATTTCCTCAAACTCCTCCATCGTTATCTCCCTGTTCCTATACTCGAATCTGTCACTTTCGGAATAAGTTGCTTCTTTATACTCTGTATACAAATGGAACCAATCAATCAAGCAGCAGCAAGAATCATACTTCATTATTCTATAACTTTTTCTTCCTCCGTGGCTCAAATCTGTTCTCTCAATAACCCGCTTATTGTTAATTATGCCAACAGAAGCTACATCAGTTGTGCTTCCGCTTGTCTCTAACACATTATAAACTGTATCACCTATTACATCAAAAAATGAGCATAATCCGGCATAGCTGCGTATCATCAATTCATCTTCACCATCATTATCAAAATCTATATATTCTATCTCTTTCCATAGGTCACTTTCATCGTTTTCATAATTTTCATTGCTATAGTAGTCCTCATAACTTTTCATAACAAATCCTTCTTCCGGAATATCAGTAATCTTCTCCACGTGATCCAACGCATCTATTTTCCCATTTACGAAGTCCTCCAGCACCTTTTGAGTATTAGACACCGCACCTATATTTTCATACGCAGCCGCCACATTTTCATATAGATAGGCACAGGGAACCAGCTGATCATATCCCATGTCAGTTAACTGACTTAAGAATTCTTCATTCTCTATTTCTTTTTCTGCATCATAGGTATGCCATGTACGATCCATACTTTTTGCTTCAAGTTCCATTTCAAATAAACCCTCCGTATACTTTAAATAATAATCATGCCTTTCCTTGTCATCACCACTATGGACCCGTATCAGCCCTTTATAAGGAACATATTCAAACCAATAAAAAGTCTGATACACCGAATCTTCAAAATCATGTTTTGATCCATACGCACTCGCTTTGATTCCTGTATCCGGCATAGCTGCTGCTTTTACCTGCGATCCATCAAACGAATACAGCCTGTACTCACCGTCCTTAAGGATCAACAACTCAGGTATGGTATCCTCATCTAAATAGATGAGTGCCATTCTTTTTGCATTTTCCTTAGCACATAAATCATCATATTCATTTAGAAATTCCACTCCTTCTTCCGGTAACTTGTTATCAAATGTTTTTTCAGATGGCTCTTCGAATGGTTCTTCTGTTGGCTTTTCAGTTGGTTCTATCACCCGATCATCTGCTCCCGCCTCCGATAGCCCATCCTCCTGGGGTGCACTTATTTCTGTTTCCCCCAAGTCCACTTCATCCTCTGCTACTGTTCGCTGACAAGCACAAAGACAAAAGCTAATACATGCACACAGTAAATATATCTTCTTATTCATTTCAACTTACCTCCCCTTGATTCATAAGTTTTGCTGACCACATGCTCTTTACGTATAATAAGGCTGCAACATTTTATGTGCATAATAAAACTCTCCTCTGATATCAATGACGGCTTTTCCCAATGCATAAAAAATTAAATATAGCGAAAAGTTTGTTTCTTCAAGCTTTAACCAGAATCTATATACTTATATTCTACAAATTAAGTCAAAATTGTTTACGCTATCATTTTACAAAAGCATTGCATCATAACTTCATCATTTTTGCATCAAAGTTGCATCATTTTTACATTCAGTGCAAGATAATGACATTTCTGAATATTTTAATTGTGTTTCCGAAATATGAACATTGATATAACTTTTTATTTCAATCTATAACTACTAGAAAAATCGAATTATCAGTTACGCTGCTGCATTTATAATCCTACTGCTACCTGTCTCCTGTTTACCATCCTTTTGCCGGAGTTGTATGAGGATATTAGGTACATTCAAAGAATCCTAGGACGTAGCTCAATTAACACAACGGAGATATATACGCATATTTCTAATGTGAAGCAGAAGGATATCTTGTTTCATAAGCATCCGAGGAATTTGATGGTGATTAATGAAGGATAATTCTGTATTATCCGTAATAATTTGGGGTAGATAATTAGGAATTATTGGATGGATAACCAAGTAATGTGTATCAAATTATTAATAGTTTGAAAATATTTCCTATCTATTAGCAGGAG
>Ga0129308_1001743_pt1 | contig 21024 bp, 15 predicted proteins | sample L827metagenome_FD_94440 | JGI IMG/M metagenome (GOLD analysis project Ga0129308, IMG submission 94440) | Ring-tailed lemur group fecal microbial communities from Wisconsin, USA - L827 metagenome | ecosystem: Host-associated > Mammals > Digestive system > Large intestine > Fecal | place: USA... | reverse complement strand
TGCCGCCGATCACCAGATTGGCGCACAGCTCCAGGCGGTCGGCACCGCCTTCCTTTGCAAAGACTGCGGATTCCACGGAATCAACACAGCATTCGAGAGTGTAGCTTTTTTTCATGGGGACCTCCTTATAAATGTTGTGAGTTCATACCATTCATTTTACCGTCTGCAGCGGCAGATGACAAGGCCGGGTGAAAGGAAAACTGTAGGTTGGCAGGAGGGCGGCAGCAATTTAAAACGGCCGGAGCCGTTACGAAGGACAAACTGCAGAAAGCGGAATCTGCCGGACATAGAATATCAGAGAGGAAATGTAAGATGACAGAGAGGGAGATCAAAGAACTGATGTGTGAAATTGGCCGCCGGGTTTATGAACGGGGAATGGTGGCGGCCAACGATGGGAATTTCAGTGTGAAGCTCAATGAGCATGAATATCTGTGCACGCCCACCGGAGTCAGCAAGGGGTTTATGACACCGGAATATATCTGTAAGGTGGATGAAAACTGTAATGTGCTGGAGGCCGGTCCGGGCTTTTTGCCGTCCTGTGAAGTGAAAATGCATCTTCAGGTCTATAAGGACCGCCCGGACGTGCAGGCGGTGGTGCATGCCCATCCGCCCTATGCCACGACCTTTGCCATTGCGAGAATGCCTTTGGATATGCCCATCGTTTCAGAAGCGATCATTGCGCTGGGGCCGGTTCCGGTGGCGGATTATGCGACGCCGTCCACGAGGGAGGTCCCGGAAGCGGTGGCGAAGTATGTGAAGGATTTTGACGCCATGCTGCTGGCAAATCACGGTGCGCTTGCCTATGGGGACAGCCTGATGAGCGCTTATTATAAGATGGAGAGCCTGGAATATTATGCGCGGCTCGCTTATCAATCCCTGCAGCTTAGAAAAGCGGTTCCTCTGACGCAGGAGGAAGTGGACAGGCTGTATCAGGCATTTGATTTAAAGCATGTCCGGCGTCTGAGCCAGAAATGTGAATAAAATGTGAACAAAAGCTTATGAAATTCATAATTTGTTTAAAATTTGTATAAAAACTGTTTACAAGTGGATCGAAACATGGTATTCTCACTTTCGTACTAAGGAACCAGACAAAATTTTATAGCGTAACTGATGGGTTCCGTTTTTAGTAGGAGGAGAATCATTATGAAGAAAAATTTAGTAGCAGTATTGACAGCAGTAGTTATGACAGCATCCATGGTTGCATGCGGTTCTACAGCAAATGTAGAGACAGCTCCCGCAGAAGCTCCTGTGGAAAGCACAGTAGAAGCTCCTGTTGAGTCTGCAGAGCCTACTGCAGAAGCTCCTGAAACCGACGCGGCAGCAACCGAAGAGGGAACAGAAGTAAACTCTGAGGAAGGCACAGAGGCTGGTACCGAAGAGAACACAGAAGCTGCTGAAGAAGAATCTGTGATTGATACAGAAGCAGCTGATGCAGAGGCTGAGTCCACAGAAGCTACAGAGGCAACTGAGACTGCAGCAGAATAATCGGTGTCTTAACCGGATCATTTCACATAAGAGCGAAGCATGGCAGCGGCCATGTTTGGCATAAAGGACAGCTTGGTCAGTCAGAATGAAAAAGGCGCACTCTACAGAGAGGGCGCTTTTTTCATTCCGGCCAGAGGAAATTTTTGGGAATACTTTTAGAAGTAATAAGCCATTTTGGAGTTGTCCATATGGTTTTGGGGTTTAGCGGTGTATCCACTTCCCGCTGCGGTAATACAGAATGAAAACCAGAGAAGTGAAGATCCATGCGACGGGATAGCTCAGCGCGATCGTCTGAATATCGTGCCAGCGGGGCACGACGGCCAGAATCCATAAGATGCGCGTTCCACAGATACCGATGCAGGTGATCAGCGTGGGAATCAGGGAATCTCCGGCTCCCCTCATCGTGCCGGATAAAATTTCAATAAAGATGTAGGTGATATAGAAGGGGGTCAGCGTATGGAGAATCCGAATGCCCTGCTCTATGATCGCAGGATCGTCGGTAAACAGGCGATAGAGATCCGCACCGAACAGCACGAGAGCAGCGCTCAGGCAGACGGATACGCCGGCGGAAAGGCCGAGGCCTGCGCGGACGCTTTTGCGCACCCGGTCATATTTCTGTGCGCCGAAGTTCTGACCGGAAAAGGTAGTGGCTGCAATTCCGAAGGCGGACATCGTCATCCAGAACAGTCCGTCAATTTTTGAGTATACGGTCCAGGAAGCGATAGAGTCGGTTCCCAGGGTGTTGATGGAAGCTTGTATGATGATGTTGGAAAGGCTGTACATGACCGACTGCAGGCCGTTGGGAATCCCCAGATGAAGTATTTTATAAAGGAGAACGCGGTCTGTTCGGATTTTTACGATCCGGAGCCTGTAAATGTCATCCGTTTCGGATAAGCGCCGCAAAATCAGCAGGGCGCTGACCGCCTGTGACAGGATCGTGGCGAGGGCCACACCGTTGACGCCCAGCGGGGTGAGCAGGACGAAGCAAAGATCCAGCAGCAGGTTCAGGACAGAAGAGAAAATCAAAAAGTACAGAGGAGTCTTAGAATCGCCGACCGCCCGCAGAATCCCGGCGCCTATGTTGTACAGCAGATTTCCTGTCATTCCCAGAAAATAAATCCGCATATAGGAAAGGGCGTAGGAAAAAATGTCCTTTGGGGTTCCCATCAGACGCAGCGCCCAGGGAGAAAACAGGACGCCCAGAGCGGTCAGCAGGATTCCGCCCAGTACGCTTAAGGCAGCTGCCGTGTGTACGGCAGCCTGCGTTTCTTCGGCTTTTCCTGCGCCATAGAATTGGGAGATGATGATAGTTGAGCCGGAAGAAATTCCCATGAAAAATCCGACCAGCAGATTGATCAGCGTGCCGGTGGAGCCTCCCACCGCCGCCAGCGCTTCTTTTCCGATATAATTGCCCACAACGACCGCATCGATGGTGTTGTAGAGCTGCTGGAAGAAAGCGCCGATCAGAATGGGAAAGAAAAAGGCGAGAAGCTGTCTTGTGATGGAGCCTTCTGTAATGCGGTTAATCGGAGCTGTTTTGTGTCGCATATGTTTACCTCGTCAAGTTTTGCATGCGGAAATGTTCAAAATGAGCGGTTCCACCGGTGGAGAAAAGTCCGATGAAGGTTCCCGTATAAGTCATTCGGGCAGTTCCTTCCGTGCACAGGCCGGCGAGCAGTCCGTATGCTGCTTCGTGCCAATCCTGGTTCTCTTCGTACAGAAAATGATAGTTCACTTCATCACAGGTGATCTGCAGCCGGATACTGCCGCCATAGGAAATGGGCTGACAGAAAACCTCCGATTCCAGATCGTGTATTCTTTTGTTCACACCGATAAAATATTGGTCATTTTCCCGTTTCAGGTATATTTCATAGTGATAGCTGTTCGTATAATAGGCGGTCATCCCGGCAGCCTGTCCGCAGGACAGCTCTCCGGTGATGCGGCTTTGTGCCCGCATGCAGTATTCCTCCTGACGGATTCCTGCAAAAGCAGGGGAACAGAGCGGATCGGAAAGCCGGTGACTGCCCGTCAGGGAAAGACAGCCGCTTTTCAGATCCATCCTGCAGCTTCCGGGCTCGGGATTGCGCAGAAAGGTCCAGCGCCTGTTGAGAACAGGCGAGTTAAAATCATCGCAGAAGAGCTGGCTGACAGGCCGGGCGGGGCGGGGCAGCGGGCCGTTCATGGACAGGCCGATGGTGCCCTGATCTCCTGCAAGAGGCCATCCGTCGCTGCTCCAGGTCACGGGGACGAGGAAGGTTTCTCTGCCCAGATTATGCAGAAGAGCATAGCTCACCCGACGGATACCGAGACAGACCATCCACCAGTTTCCGTTTGCATCTTCCACCAGATCGGCATGTCCCACAGCCTGTATAGGGGAACGGCCCTGCAGGTTCTGATGATAGATCAGCGGATTATAGGGGCTGGGTTCGTAGGGCCCCCAGGGGCTGGCCGCGCGCATCATGACAGCGTGGTGGCCGTACTCTGTGCCACCCTCCGCGAGAAGGAGGTAATAATATCCGTTTCTTTTATAAATATGAGGACCCTCGGGATAGCAGCCGCCGCAGCCGTGCGTGATGATTTTGGATTCCGATTTCTTTTCTCCGGTCAGGGGATCGACCACGCACATTTGGATGCAGTCCCGCTTGTTTGTATCCTGAGCGGTGGAGGTGTAGTATGCAGTGCCGTCTTCATCGAAAAAAAGGGAGGGGTCGATGCCGGTCTGATTCACAAGGACTGGCTCCGACCATTCCCGGGAAGGGTCAGCAGTGTGTACAATGAAATTGCGGATGGAGGAGACGTTGGTCGCGGTCATATAGTAAATTCCGTCATGGAAGCGGATTGTCGGCGCATAGATGCCGGAGGAATGACCGCAGCCGCGAAGGGGAAGCTGGGAATCCCTTGACAGGCAGTGATTGATCAGCGTCCAGTTGGCGAGATTCTCGCTGCGGTAAAGGGGAACTCCGGGAAAAAATTCAAATGTGGAAGTGACCAGGAAAAATTCGCTGCCGTTTCTGCAGATGCTCGGGTCGGGGTGAAATCCCCTGATAATCGGGTTTAAATAGTTTTCCATATGATAGCTCCTGTTCGTTTAGTGGAATATCCGGTAAATATCTTACCTTAAAACTTATATAGCACATCTTTTGCGGAAACACTACCCGGGAAAAGTTATTTCGATCGTTTCGATAAAAAACGGCCGAAACGGTTGGGGATTTTAGACAAAAAATAAACGGGTTTTTTGTCAAGAATGTTGAAACAACCATATATGAAAGCATTTCGATTGTTTCGATAAATGGCTGAACCTATAATATGCATATAGCAAAGATCGGCCGGTTTTTGTAGAACAAATGTCAATATCTTCGGTGTACAAGGGGACACTGAGGATAGATTCATCGAAAACGAAAGCAGGAGGAAAAATGATGGGGAAAAAGTTTTATAAATTGGCAGGATGTCTGATGAGCGCGGTGCTGACCGTATCCCTTGCAGCGTGCGGAAATGCGGCCGGGTCCGGTCAGGAGAGCGGACAGGCAAATGTACAGGAAGAAAAAGCGGAGGCAAAGGGGCAGACCACAATCAAGGTATTTGGCTGGGGGAGCGGCGCTCAGATGGATGCATATAAGGCGGTGGTTGAAAAGTTCAACAAGGCAAATACCGGCGTGCAGGCGACGATTGAGGTGGTTCCCAGCAGCGATTATACGACGAAGTTAAACGCCATGCTGGCCGCAGGCAACGCACCCGATGTGCTGATGCAGTCCGGAGATTTCGGCGGCTTCTATTACCGGAACGGCTATTTTGAAAACCTGACGCCGTATCTGGAAAGGGACGGAATCAATATCGAAGAGATTCTGGTAAACGGAATCGATGCGGGAACCGTCTGGGATGACAATTTCCGGGAAGCGCTTCCGTTCAGCGGAAATTCGATGGCGATCGCATATAATAAGGACTATTTCGATGAATGCGGCGTCCCGTATCCTACGGACGACTGGACCTGGGAGGAATTTGTGGAAACCTGTAAAAAGCTCACATACGGAGAGGGAGAAAATAAAAACTATGCGATCTGCTATCACTGGGGACTTCCTTCCTATGCGACCTTCATGGAGGGTGGAAAACTGTACGATCTTTCCGCACAGCCCCCGGTCATGATGGCCAACGACCCGGATACGATCCGGGGTATGGAAAAAATCATCGGCCTGATGCGGGACGGTCTGATGGCAGACAGCGTGGCAGCTCAGAGCATGCCTGCGGAGCAGCGTTTCTTTGCAGGGCGCAGCGCGATGATGTACTTCTTTGCGTGGGATGTATCAAATTTTGAGGAAAGCATCGGGGATTCCTTTGAGTGGGGCGCGGTGCGGCTTCCGCTGAATGATAAGGGTGAGCACAACTCTCTGCTGTACAGCACAGGCTATGCCATGAACACGGCGTCTGACCGGAAGGATGCGGCATGGGAGTTCATCAAGTATGCGTGTCTGGGAGAAGAGGCGGAACGCGAGGTCATGAAGACGGACGTTCCGGTTTTAAAATCCCTGACGGAAGAATACGGCGCACAGAAGATCGAAGGAACTGATATCGAACTGAAAATTTTTATGGATTCCATGGAAAACAGCAGCGTTAGCCCCATGGGAGGGTCCTTTAACAAGCTGGGCGACGTCTTTGGCACGGCCTGGAACGCCATGACCGCTGAGGGAGCGGACATCGGCACGGCGATGGAACAGCTGCAGAAGGATGGGCAGCCTGTGCTGGATGAACTGCTTCAGGCAAAATAAACACAATCAGGCAGCGGACGGCGGTTCCGGGAATCGGGGCCGCCGAAAGCAGCGTCGGACGGAGGTAATTATTTTGAAAAATAACAGGAAAGAAGGAGGAGGCAGGAAAAGAAGCGCGATTGTAAAAAGGCAGAACAGGCTTTTCTTCCTGTATATCTCTCCATGGCTGATCGGCTTTTTGGGACTGACCCTGTTTCCCATGTGCTATTCTCTCTATCTGTCCTTTACCGATTCCGCGATTGGGGACAGCGGAATGTGGATAGGGATGAAAAATTATCTGGATATCCTGAGCGCGGATGACAAATTCCGGTCGGCAATACGCAATACGGTAATTTATGTGTGCGCCTTTGTGCCGCTGTCCATGATATTTGGAATCAGCATCGCCATGATTTTGAACCAGAACCTGAAGGGAAGAGGAATCTTTCGGGTTGCCTTTTATATTCCGTCCATCTGCGCGGGCGTCGCGGTTACGCTGCTGTGGGGATGGATCTTCAGCCCGGAGTACGGTTTGCTCAACTATCTTCTGTCACTGATAGGAGTACAGGGCCCCAAATGGCTGTTGGATCCCAAATGGGCGATGTTCTCCATCGTTTTGATCAACCTGTGGACTCAGGGCAATACGATCATCATTTTTTTGGCAGGATTACAGGATATTCCCCAGTCGCTTTATGAGAGTGCGAGCATCGATGGAGCGAGCTGGTGGCAGAAGACCCGGAATATCACGCTGCCGTTGCTGACACCGACCCTGTATTTCAATATGCTCCTCGGCATGATCGGCGCTTTCCAGATGTTCAATCAGCCGTTTTTGCTGACCAGAGGAACCTCAGGAGAGAGCGCGACTTACACCTACATGATGCACACCTATAATTTTGCGTTCCGATACGGCAGGACGGGATATGCCTGCGCACTGGCCTGGATTTTACTGCTGGCGATTTTTGCAGTGACCTTTGTGGTTCAAAAAAGCAGCAAGGGATGGGTTCACTATATGGATGAATGATGAATGGCAAGAAAGGATGAAACTATGATTCGGAAAAATAATCGGTTTGGGGAAGTGGTGAGAAAATTTTTCAGTTATCTGATTCTGATCGGGCTTTCTGCCGTCTTTCTGCTTCCCTTTTTCTGGATGCTGTCAACCGCGTTCAAGACGCCGGATCAGATCTACAAAATACCGCTGCGCTGGATTCCGCGTCCGGCAACGCTGGACAATATCATAAAAGGATGGAAATATGTTGATTTCACGCGCTATACGCTGAACACGATCTTTATCACGGTGGTGGGAACCTGCGGTACGGTGCTTTCCTCCTCACTGGTAGCATATGGATTTGCCAGATTCCGGTCAAAATACAGCGAACCGCTGTTCATGATCGTGCTGGCCACCCTGATGCTGCCCACACAGGTGACGCTCATTCCGGCATACATGATGTATACAAAGCTGGGATTTCTGGATACCTATCTGCCGCTTTTGCTGCCCTCCTGGCTGGGCGGCGGGGCGTTCAATATTTTTCTTTTGCGGCAGTTTTTCCGGGGGATTCCCAGAGAACTGGATGAAGCGGCGATGATTGACGGCTGCGGCAGCCTGGGTATTTTTGTGAGAATACTGCTTCCGGCGGTGAAGCCGGCGCTGACCTCTGTGGGGATCATGGCGCTGATCGGCAACTGGAATGATTTTATGGGGCCCCTGATCTATCTGAATTCGGAAACAAAATATACGATTTCGATTGGTCTGCAGTATTTCAACAATTCATATGGAACCGGGAAGGTGAACCTGTTGATGGCGGTTTCGGTCGTGACGGTGATTCCGCTCATCATCCTGTTTTTCTGCGCACAGAAGTATTTCGTGCAGGGAATTACGGTGTCGGGCATTAAAGGATAGATAGGAGGAAAGGTATGGCATCCATTAAAGATGTAGCTAAAATTGCACAGGTTTCCATTTCCACGGTTTCCCTCGCGATGAATTATCCGGAGCGGGTGAGCAGGGAAAAGAAGGAAAAAATATTCGCCGCGATGAAGCAGCTGCAGTATGTTCCCGCCACAAATGAGAGGAGGAAGCAGGATGCCGTCAAAAGAACTTCTGTGGCCCTGATCACCGGGGAAATATTCGGGCCGTATTATTATGAAATGCTGCGGGGAATCAGTGAAACGCTCGCCATGCACGGTCTGGAAATGATCATGATGTGCGGTACGGAGTCGGTGAGAATGCATTTTAACCAGGTTTTGGAAAATCCGTCCTTTGGCGGCGTGATTCTGACCAATATCGGGGATCTGACGCAGAAGGACATCGATTATGCCGTGGAAAGGGGCATTTCCACGGTTGTCTGTCACAGCGAATGCAGCTTCAGAAATGTGAGCTATGTCACTGTCGATAATTATTATATAGGAAAGATGGTGGCGAACCATCTGCTGTGCGTGGATTGCGAATCCGCCGGAATTATGGGGCGCAGGTACTCCACCACACAGGGAAGAGCGGAGGGCTTTATTCAGACGATGGAAAAGGGAGGAATCCACATTCCTGACGAATGGGATATGGATGTTGAATTGTCGGAGCAGGGAGGCTACAGCTGCATGAAAAAGCTGCTGGAGGAAGGCGCAGAGCTGCCGGAGGCCTTTTTCTGTCTGAATGATGAGATCGCCCTGGGCGTCATGCAGGCGCTGCAGGAAAAGGGGAAGCGGGTTCCCGGGGATGTGAAAATTGTGGGCTGTGACGATATTCCCATCAGCCGGGTAACGGTATCGCCGCTGACTACGATCGCTATGCCCAAATTTGAAATGGGAATGATGGCGGTCAATCTGCTGGTGCGCCAGATCAGCGGAAAGCCCGCCGAAAATATGATCCTGAACGGAAAGCTGATCATAAGAGAGTCCTGCGGCTATAAAGAATGGAGACGTCAGGGCGCCGAGCGCCGGAAAGGATAGAAGGAGTGAATGGCAAATGAAAGAAGAGCGCGGAGTGATTGCGGGCATACCGGGGCTGGTGCATGGCAGCGATTATAATCCGGAACAGTGGATCAAATGGAAGGAGAAGGTTTGGGAGGAGGACATGCGGCTGGCTAAGCTGGCGGGACTCAACAGCCTGTCCGTGGGGATTTTCTCCTGGAGCATGCTGGAACCAGCGGAAGGGGAATTTCACTTTGAATGGCTGGACGAGGTGATGGACATGATGGCGGCAAACGGCTTAAAGGCAGTACTGGCTACACCCAGCGCGGCGCGCCCCGCATGGATGGCACAGAAATATCCGGAGGTGCTGCGGACGCCGGAAAACCGGGTGCGCAATCTGTTCGGACAGCGGCATAATCACTGCATGTCCTCTCCGGTTTACAGGGAAAAAACGCGGCGGATCAATACGGAACTCGCGAAAAGATATCAAAATCACCCTGCGCTGGGAATGTGGCACATATCCAATGAGGTGAGCGGAGAGTGTCACTGCAGGCTGTGTCAGGAGCGGTTCCGCAAATGGCTTCAGGAAAAATATCATACGCTGGATGCGCTCAACGAGGCCTGGTGGAGTACGTTCTGGAGTCACAGATATACGGCGTGGGAGCAGATCGAAAGCCCCAGCATGCACGGGGAGCACAGCATGCACGGACTGGTGTTGGACTGGAGAAGGTTTGTGACTGAGCTGCACATGGATTTTCTGGAGAACGAAATGGCTCCGTTAAAGCAATATACGCCCCGGATTCCCAGAACTACAAACCTGATGGCTACTTATGATGAACTGGATTATAACAGGTTTGCCCGGATTTTTGATATTGTCAGCTGGGACAATTACCCCGGATGGAGGGGAGAGAGCGGATATGATACGGAAACCGCGTGCCGGACGGGGTTCTATCATGATCTGATGTACGGACTGAAAGGACAGCCCTTTTTTATCATGGAAAGCTGTCCTTCCGCTGTGAACTGGCGGCAGTATAATAAGCTGCTCAGACCGGGAACGCATTTATTACAGTCTGTTCAGGGCATTGCCCACGGCTCCGACAGCGTTTCGTATTTTCAGTTCCGCAAAAGCAGAGGCTCCAGCGAAAAAATGCACGGGGCTGTGGTGGACCATGAAGGAAGTGAAAATACCCGGGTGTTTGGAGAGGTGGCGCAGACGGGCAAGGTGCTGTCCTGCTTAAGCGTGGTGGCGGGTGCCCGCAAGGAGGCCAGAGTGGCTCTGATACATGATTACCAGAACGGCTGGGGCCTGGACAACCTTCAGGGAGGCATTTTGGAAAACCAGAATTACATGCGGACTCTGCTGGAACATTACAGAATATTCTGGGAACGGGGAATTGCAGTGGATGTGGTGGATGAGACATGCAGCCTGGAAGGATATGATCTGGTTGCAGCTCCCATGGCCTATATGATCAGGGAAAATTTTGCGGAAAATATAAAGAATTTTACCGCAAAGGGAGGAACTGTGGTCTTCACCTATTTATCCGGCTACGTCAACGACACTGATCTGTGCTTTCTTGGGGGATTCCCGGGGCCGCTTAGGGAGGTGCTGGGAATCTGGGCGGAGGAGCTGGACAGCCTCTATCCGGAGGATAAAAATGCGGTTGAATGGGGCGGATGTTCTTATGAGGCATATGACTTCTGCGAGCTGATTCATGCCGAAGGCGCACAGGTGCTGGGTACATATGAAAAAGATTTTTATAAAGGAATGCCCGCTTTAACGTGCAATGACTACGGAAAGGGGAAGGCTTATTATATTGCGGCGAGGACGGGACCGGAATTGCTGCGCCGGCTTTACGGGAGGATTTTAAAGGAAAAGAGGTTAGAGCCTCCGGTGACGCTCGCTCTGCCGGAAGGCGTGAGCTTCCAGAGCCGCGCGGACAAAGGAGCGGTCTACGGCTTTTTGATGAATTTTACTTCGGAGGAGAAAGCTGCGGAACTCCAGGGGGAGACAGTCCTGCTGCCGCCCAGGGGAACAAAGGTGTTCATCCGGCCTTTTGCCGGGGAACATCCGGTGGAGGCAAAGCTGCGCTTTCTGATTTGATGAGGATAACAACGGAGCGGACTTTATACGGAAACTACGGATGGAGCATAGATGGAAAGAAAAAGAAAAATACCGTATATCGGTGATGTGAACGGAGGGAAGGCTCTGATTGTGGATCAGAAACCATATACGATGCTGGCCGGAGAGGTGCATAATTCCAGCTCGTGCAGTCTGGCATATATGGAGGAGAACGTCTGGCCATACATAAGAAATCTGGAATTAAATACGGTTTTTGTGCCGGTCATGTGGAATCTGATCGAACCGCAGCCCGGAGGGTTTGACTTTGGTCTGGCGGAAGGGATCATATGTCAGGCGAGAAGAGAGGGCATCCGCCTTGTGTTTTTATGGTTCGGACTGTGGAAAAACGGGGAATCGGATTATGTGCCGGACTGGATTAAGCGGGATGGCCGTACTTATTTTCGGACCCTGGATCAATGGGGCGCGCCGCTCAACTGCATCTCTCCCTTTTGCATGGCCGCAGTGGATGCGGATGCGGCCGCGTTTGCAGCTTTTATGAGTTTTTTGAAGGAGTTTGATCAGGACGAACAGACCGTCCTGATGATTCAGGTTGAAAATGAGGTGGGGCTGCTGGGTGCGGACAGGGATTATGGCGAGGCAGCGCAGGCCTGCCTGTCCGGTGAGATCCCCGGAGAGCTTAAGGAGCTGGCAGGGGGATCCAAAAGCTGGACGGAGGCATTTGGCGCAGAGGCGCCGGAAGCGATGATGGCATGGGCGTTTGCCGGGGCGGTGGAGAAAATCGCCGCAAGCGGCGCCCGGAATTATCCGCTGCCCATGTATACCAACGCCTGGCTGGAGCAGTACCCCTGCAGGCCGGGAACCTTCCCCAGCGGCGGGCCCATTGCGCGGCTGCTGCCCATATGGAAAAGGGCTGCCCCGTCCCTGTTTGGGGTGGAGCCGGATATTTACCTGCGGGACATGGAAAAGGAGATGAAGCAATATTGCCGCGAGGACAATCCGCTGCTGATTCCGGAGGCGAGAAGGGATGTGATCACGGCGTCCTACGCGATCCATGCGGTCGCCGGGCTGCACGCTCTGGGATATACGCCGTTTGGAATTGAGGACATAGGAAGCGCTGCCATGGAAACGGAAAAACGGGAGGGCGGCAGAGAAATGCTGAGGAAGGAAACGCTTGAGAGTCTCCAGATCAGCCAAAATGCATATGATCCTTCCGAAACGGCAGGATTTCTGCGGGAGGCCTATCGGCTGCTGAAACGCCTGGACCCGCTCTGCAGGCTTTACCGAAGCAGCGGACATCAGAGAAGCTTTATCCGGTCTGTATCGGGAGAGCAGGGAATCCTCCTGTCCTTTGAGAAATTTGATTTTCTGATCACCTATGAAGAGGACAGGGCATATCTGCCGCTTTCCTGCGGCGGCGTTTTCGAACTGGATCCGAATACGTTTTTACTGTATGGCTGCCGGTATAAATTTGAACTTTTTCCCAAAAGGGGAGAGCGGCTGCGCGCCGGAATCCTCAGTCTGGAGGAGGGCACATGGGAGAAGGACGGCTGGCAGGGAACCTATTTCAGAAACGGCGACGAAAAGCACTGCTGCTTTCTGGGGAATGCCCCGGGCATGATTTGCCTGAAGGCTTATACTTATTGATTTTTATGGGGCTGACGGTCCAATGCGTCAGCCCCTCCTTTATGCCTGCAGAGTTTCCGTCACCCCTGTTTTGTCTGACAGAACTTTATATTTGGTGGGCGGACATCCGAAATGTCTGGTGAAGGAGCGGCAGAAATTGGAGTAATCGATAAAGCCGGACTGCTGGCAGACGATCTGAGGGCTTACGGAATCAGCCAGTAACTGCTGGGCGAGGGACAGCCGCTTGTGGATAATATACTGCTTGATGGTAAGCCCGGTGGCTTCCTTGAATTTGCGGTTGATATAGGTGCTGTTGTGAAAGAGGTTTTCCGCAATGTCCGTGTGGGAGATGGGCTCGCTTAGGTGATCCTCGATGTAGCGCATCGTTTCAGCAACCAGAGCAGGCATGAGGTTTTCGGGATTCTGCCGGGATTGACCCAGGTAAAAACAGTTGGTCTTTGACAGCAATTCTACCAGATAGGAGTAGGCCAGAAAGGACTGCGTCACATTGGAGGCATTATAGCTGGACTGGAGTTTGTGTGCCAGCATCATGAAATCCTGAATTTCGTGTTCATGCAGAAGGGCGATATTATTACAGCCCTTCGGATGGTCATGAAAGCACTGCTGCAGGTTCACGATGGGGGATTTCAAAAGGTTGAAATAAGGGGTTTTTATATTGATCACAAGTCTTTCGTACACTTCTGTACTCAGGCAAATAGCCCGGTGAAATTCATCGGGTCTGATAATCAGCATGTTTCCGCGCTGTAAATGATAACAGTTCTGTTCTATATAGTAATTTACATTCCCGTCTAAAAAAAGAAAAATCTCGTATCCTTCATGAAAGTGGTAAAGCGGGGTATAGGCAACAGCGGTCTTATGCTGGATAAAAATATCTGTAGGGATCGGATCAAAATTTTCGTAAATATCGTTCATCGTGATAATTTCCTCTGTGTGTTGATGTGCATGAAAAAGTCAATTTATGCAAAAAAGGAATCGCTTTGCGCAAAGACATCATGCTGCCGGAATGCTACAATTTGATTATAAAAAATAAAGGCAAAATATTCAATATGTATAAATTAATTGCTTGGGTTTTGGCAATTTTGACTAGATTTGAGAAATATTTTGCTGAGAAATATGGTTAATTTATGATTCGAGGAGGGAAAAAGATGAAAAGAAAAATGGAAAAACCATTGCATTTTTACTTGAGGCGAGACTGGCTTCTGTACCTTTTTCTGGTACCGGTCCTGCTGTATTTCATCCTGTTTAAGTATGCGCCAATGTATGGTCTGGTGATTGCTTTTAAGGATTACAACGTGTTTGAAGGAATCACAAAAAGCGAGTGGAATGGGCTGGAAAACTGGGCCGATGCCTTTGCAAACAAATGGGTGTGGAAGTCGGTAAAAAATACGCTGGTTCTGAATCTGGTCACTCTGGCAATCAATTTCCCTCTGACCATTATTCTGTCCCTGCTATTGAATGAAATATTTCACATGAAGTTTAAAAAGATCACGCAGTCAATCCTGTACCTGCCTCATTTTATTTCCTGGGTTGTCGTTGCCGGAATTGCGACGGATCTGTTTGCGCAGAACGGTGGGGCGATCAATAGCCTGTTGGGCAGAGTCGGAATCGGTCCGGTTCCGTTTTTGAGCAATGAAGGGTGGTGGGTGTTCACCTACGCGCTGTGCAATGTCTGGAAGGAAATCGGCTGGGGAACGATCATCTATCTGGCAGCGCTGACCGGGGTAGATGAATCTTTGTATGAGGCGGCCTATATCGACGGAGCCACAAAGCTGCAGAGAACCATTTATATCACGCTGCCAATGATAAAGTCAGTCGTGGTGACGATGCTCATCCTGTCTGTCAGTAAGATGATGAATATCGGGCTGGATGCGCCTCTGCTGCTGGGGAATGACAAGGTTATGGAGGTATCCCAGGTCCTCAGCACATATATTTACCGTCTCGGTATTGAAAAGGCACAGTACAGCGTATCGACAGTCATTGGACTATTCCAGTCGCTTGTCAACATCATCATACTGTTTATCGCGGATTTGTTTGCAAAGCTGATTGGAGAAGAAGGGATTATCTAAGAGGGAGGAGCGCTACATCATGAAAAATAAGCGGAAAAGAAACGGTGCAGGCTATTATATGATATGTGCAGTGGTTCTGGTTTTTACAATCGTGTGTCTTTATCCTTTTTTATATGTGGTAGCTATGTCATTCAGTTCGACGAATGCCATATTGTCAGGAAAAGTTACGATTTTGCCGATTGAATTTCAATTCACCGCATATCAGGAAATTCTGAAGAAGCAGCAGATATGGAGTTCACTGTGGGTGACAATCAGGGTGACGCTTCTGGGCACCGGACTGAGCCTTGCACTGACGATCGCGGCGGCTTACACGCTGGCAAAAAAGAAACTGAAGGGAAGAAAATTTTTCTCAGGGCTTATTCTGTTCACCATGTATTTTTCGGGCGGCATGATTCCCACTTTTCTGGTTGTGAAGGGGCTTGGCATGTATAACACTTTAGGAGCGCTGTTTATTCCCAATGCGGTCAGTGTATTCAATTTCATAGTGATGCGGACTTTTTTCAGGGAAATACCGGAGAATCTGGAGGAGGCGGCGTATCTGGACGGAGCAAATGACTGGCAGACATTGATTAAGGTAGTTCTGCCGCTCTCCTTACCCATTATAGCGACGATTGGACTGTTCTACGCGGTCGGGTACTGGAACGACTATTTCAGCGCACTGCTCTATATTCAGGATCCGGCAAAATACAGTCTGCAGCTTAGATTGAGGAGCCTGTTGTTCACAGAAGAACTCAACACCATGGCCGGAGAAGCGGTGGGAACTCCTGTTATGGCAGAATCATTGAAAATGGCGAGCATTGTGGTAGGTACTTTGCCGATTATTGTAGTTTATCCGTGGCTTCAGAAATATTTTGTCAAGGGCGTTATGCTGGGGTCTGTAAAGGGATGAGCGGAAAATATCTGATTTTATTAAAATGTGCACTGTGCAAAAGCAAAAAAATAAAGGAGAAAAGAAAATGAGAAAAAGAGCATTGGCAACTGTATTGTCTGTTTTCATGGCAGCAGCAAGTCTGGCTGGCTGCGGAAAAACAGGAGAGGAAGCAGCGCAGAACCAGTCACAGGCGCAGCCGGAGGCTGAAAGAGGAACGGAAGCTGCCAAGTCCGGGGAAACAGGTTTTCAAACAACATATGGGGATAAGGTTTTTGATAACGTAACCCTGACTGTGGAGGTGTTTGACCGTTCCAACGCGCCGGAAGGAAGCACCGTAATTGACAATAAGTGGGTGGATTATATCAATGAGCAGATGGGTAAGGTCGGAATCAATGTGGAATTTGTCGCGGTGCCCAGATCGGAAGAGGTATCCAAGGTTCAGACAATGATGTCTTCCGGCACGGGTGCGGATATTATGCTGTGTTATACCACTTCTGTAGTAGAGGGATTCTATAATGACGGAGGTACGTATGATCTGGCTCCGTATATTGATGGAGAGGGGCAGGCTGAAAATCTGAAGAAATATATCGGAGAGGAGTGCATGAATATTGCGAGAAATGCTGACGGTGCGCTCTGGGCAGTTGCAGCAAGAAGAGCGTCCACTGCGCAGGATGAGATATTCATCCGCAAGGATTGGCTGGATGCTTTGAATATGGAGATTCCCACAACCATTGATGAAATGTACGATTATCTGGTACAGTGCAAAAATAATAATCCTGACGGACAGGCAGATGTGCTCGCATCCAGCTTCCTTGACTGTAAGCAGCTTGTAGGCCCCATGGCGCTGAGCTTCTGCGAATCCGTACTGGACGAGAAGCAGTGGAATATTTACGGCAGTAACGTGGCAACCCTTGTCTATGGTGATGACGGAATGGTAGAATATTACCGTTGGATGAATAAGCTGTACAATGAAGGGCTCATTGATCCGGAATATTATACACATAACGACTTCGCCCAGACGACGAAAGAGAATATCGTATCCGGCAAACTGGCAAGCTTTGAATTAGATGCAAACTATCAGATCGACGCATCCCGCGGCAGCTTATTGGTCAACTTACAGCAGAATAACCCGAACGCGGATATTATCAGCATCGCACCCATGCAGAACGCAAACGACGGACAGGTTTATAATGCGGGATATACGATGAACGGAGCGTATGTATTTGTACCCAAGACCTGCGCAAACCCTGAAGCGGCCGTCACCTATCTGGACTGGCTTGCAACAGAAGAAGGCGGATTTGTAATCTATAATGGTTTTGAGGGTGAGCATTACACTATGGAGGATGATATTCCCATTACGATTGATGCGGATTACAATAGCAGTGACAGGGACTGGATCCGCAATGATCTGTTCCTTGTAGGAAACGCCGGGTACTTTTTCACGGATGAGGCGTTTGCGAAAGCTACCGCTTCAACCTATCCGGGATATGAGGACTATGTTTTGAAAAACTATGAAAATGCGACGACGGGTATCGTGAGATATACGCCTACTTTTTCCGGAAGCAAATGGACAGAGTACAGCACGGATGTCGGCCTTGTTATTGACGAGTATGTGGTCAAGTGCATTACCTGTGTGCCGGAAGAGTTTGATGCCAATATGGAATCCTTCCGCCAGGAGTTAAAAGCCAACGGCATGGATGAAGTGATTGCAGAGCGACAGGAATATTACGATGCATTATTCCAGTAAAATGATGCGGTATTAAAATGGATGGCCGGTGTTCATAAAAGACATCGGCCATTTTTAAAAAATTGTAACAGGAGAATCTATGATGAGTGAATATTCAGGAAGTATGTGTGAAAAAGGGTTCCATAAAAAAGCGGGGAGCAGACTCGCAATGTATGTGTCCGGCGATGAAAGTCCGGCAGTCATGCATGCGGCGGCAGATTTTGCCGGGGACTGGATGCGGGCCGGAAACGTGGCGGTGGAATATGCGGACAGGGTAGAAAATGCTGATATTGTGATCGGAACCGTACAAAATGAATATTTATTTCCAAAGCTCATGCGGCAGGAACTGGAGGATGAAAATCACAGGCCGAGATGGGAAAGCTACTGCATTCATGTGAAGCAGGGAAAAATGTATATCTTGGGAGCGGACAAGCGCGGCGCGGTATACGGCATGTATGAGATCAGCGGGCAGATTGGCGTTTCCCCGTGGCATTATTGGGCGGATGTGCCCTGCAGGAGGAAGAGAGAAATTTATTTTCCGGAGGGCTATCATAAAGCGGATTGGCCGTCAATTCCCTATAGGGGAATTTTCATTAATGATGAAGAGGAGCTGGAAGCGTGGGTCAGGACAAGAGGAGAGGAAGCCACGATTGGGCCTGTTACATACGAAAGAGTCTATGAATTGATTCTACGGCTTGGAGGCAACTGCCTGTGGCCGGCGATGCACGTAAACGCATTTAATAAAAACGGTGAGAACGGCAGGCTGGCAAATGAAATGGGAATCGTGATCGGTACATCCCACTGCGATATTCTGCTTCGCAATAATAATCACGAGTGGGAGGACTGGATCCGGGAAAAGGGATATTTTGATGCTGTGTATGATTATTCCATTCCGGGAGAAAACCGCAGGATTTTAAAGGAATACTGGAGGGAAAGTGTGGAACAGAACCGCAGCTATGAGGTGAGCTATACACTTGGGATGAGAGGAATCCACGATTCGCCGTTTCAGACCGGATTTTTTGATTCCATGGAGCTGTCGGAGAAAGAGAAGAATGAAAAAAGAAGGGAACTGTTGGAAAAGGTCATTCAGGATCAGAGGGAGATTTTAAAGGATGTGCTGGGGGAAGAGGGCAGCCCGCTGCAGATTTTCATTCCCTATAAGGAGGTGCTGGCTCTGTATGACGGCGGATTGGAAGTGCCGGAGGACGTTACGCTGATATGGGTGGATGATAATTTCGGCTATATGAGGAGATTCCCCGATGAAAGAGAACTGCAAAGGCGCGGGGGGCATGGGCTGTATTATCACGCGTCATATTGGGGATGTCCCAATATGAGTTATCTGTGCATCAATTCCATTCCGTTGTCGCATACGAAGCACGAATTGGAAAAAGCGTACGAGGCGGGAATCCGAAAGCTGTGGATCTATAATGTGGGCGCTCTCAAGCCGCTGGAGCAGGATATGGAATTTTTCTTAAGATATGCCTGGGAGGTGGGAAAGGAAAGGACCACAGCCGATGTAAAAAAATATCTGGAACTGTGGATCAACAGAAATTTCAGCGGAAATTACGGAGCAGAAGCTGCGGATATTCTTACGGCCTGGTCGCAGCTTACGAATGTGCGAAAGCCCGAACATATGGAGCGGAATCTGTTTTGCCAGACGTCCTATGGAGATGAAGCGGGGGCAAGAATACATCAGTATTATCATTTATTGCTCCGGGTGAATGAGATATGGATGGGTCTGGCGGAGGAGGAAAGAGAAGCCTTTTTTGAACTGGCAGTGTTCAAAATTCATATTTCCTTCTATATCTATGCCTCCTTCTACTTCGCAGACAGGAGCGAATTGTGTATCCGACAGGGAAAATACCGGGCGGCCAATCGGTATGTCAGGGAGGTATTGCTTTGGGAGCAGCAGAAGGAGAAGCTGATTGACTATTATAATCATCGCCTGGCGGGTGGAAAGTGGTGTGACATCCTGACGCCGGAAGCATATCCGCCGCCCTCGCTGCCTGCGGATATGGCCTGCATGCCCGTTTTGTGGAGAGAGGGGAAGATTGACAGAAGATGGAACGCAGAAGTTTGCGATGCGGATGGGAGCAGGCTCGGCGTTGTTTTGTGGGGAGAGGAGCTTCCCTTTGAGGGGGAGGAGCTTGTTTTTACGGAATGGAATTGTCAGGTGAAATGGCTGGAGATTTTCACGAAGGATATGGATGCCGTCTCCTTTCGGATAGAGCATAGTAATTGGGTGCTGGTATCCGAAGAGGGAGGAATGGTTGAAACGGAAAAGCGAATCGGCATCAGAGTGCTGGGAGGAGAAGGCTGCCGGGAAAAGGAAGGCTTCATCCGGATCTATGAATCGGGAGAAAAACCGGTAAAAACCGTGAGGATCAGAACCGAATGCGGGAACAGGGAGCCGGATTGGCTTGTGATGAACGCGGATGGATATTTAACGGTTCCGGCAGACAAGTATATCCGAAAATCCGAAGAGGGATGGAGAAGGATTGCTTATCTGGGACGGGGGCAGGGAGCCGTCATGGAAAGTGCGGGAAGCGGCGTGCTGGAATATGAATGCCATTTTTGCAGGGAGGGCGAATGCCGGCTGGATATATTCCGTTTCCCGTCCCTCAATTCTGTAGGAAGAATGCGGTTGGGCGTACAGTTGGATGACGGGAAAATTCAAGTGCTGGAATCTCTTTCTACGGATGAGTGGCGGTATGGCTGGAAAGAGCAGGTCATGAATAACGGCGAAATTTTATCTGCGAAGCTGGGGGTTGTGTGTTCAGGCCTTCATATCCTGAAAATTATCGGCATAGATTCATATTTTGGATTTTCCGGCTTTGTAATTTATGAGGGGGAGAAAAAGAAAAACTGTCTGCTGCCGCCGGTTATGGGGACGGGGCGCGAAACTGTGGAATGGCGTATTTTCATGCCGGATTGGGAGCGGCTGGAATACGTGGCAGAGAAGTTTTATGGCTTCGCAGCCGGAGCGGAAACACCGGAGAATGAAGAACTATGCTGCCTGCCTTTTCAAAAGGCGGGGCGGGATATTGTGCATTCCAAAAGTGTGCATAGGCGGGCCCGGAGGGAGAGCGGTGAGATCAAAAAGGAAGTGTCTCTGTGGCGGTCGATCGTGAGTGGGAAGGACGGCTGGAAGGGAATCGATATTTCAGAGTATGGCAGCAAAATCTTTGCGGCCAGAGCGGGAACGATTCGGATCCGGGCCGCAGAAGCGCTGGGAAATACCGGAAATGCCTTTTGCTTCGGTGAAGAGGACGGGTATCGCTGGAACTATGGTTTGACCGGAAAGAAGGACAGTGTCGGACTGTACCTGTACCTGAGCGGATGGCCAAAGATAAAAGAAGGAGAGAAAAAGGAAGCGTCGCTGAATTATCGGATCCAGGTGGAAGAGCCGGGAAGCTATTCGGTGTGGCTGCGTCTGAGGATCAAAGACGGCGGGGACGAATTGCTGCATGTGGCCCTGGACGGAAATGTTCAGCCCTTGAGTGAACAGAGCTGCCGGG
>Ga0129308_1001741_pt1 | contig 21026 bp, 13 predicted proteins | sample L827metagenome_FD_94440 | JGI IMG/M metagenome (GOLD analysis project Ga0129308, IMG submission 94440) | Ring-tailed lemur group fecal microbial communities from Wisconsin, USA - L827 metagenome | ecosystem: Host-associated > Mammals > Digestive system > Large intestine > Fecal | place: USA... | reverse complement strand
CACGCAAGGATGCATCCCAGCCCTGCGGTCGTTGAAGCGAGCGACCCCAGTCGGGCTTCCCCGTTGTTCGTCAAAGCCATCTCTCCCAATTCCCGTTTTCCAAACGGGGTTATTATCCACCCTCTACCCTTCATGCGCCACTAATGACTGATATTGCATATGCGACGCATTCAGCTTTCTCTAGCCCCTTGACGCGCAGTCATTCTACCAGGTAAACGCCACATCATAAAGAACATTTGACCCCAGTATTCAAATCATCCGACGTGACTTCTCAGGTTCTTCTGCCTATGGTAATGCCAAGCGAGGCGGAGCTGTGTCCGCCGCGCATTTGTTTTGCACGTATGGGTTAATGGGTGAAGGAGGAAACGTATGGAACGCACCCCCAACATTTCGAGGCGCAGCTTCGTTGCCGCCGGTGCGGCGCTCGCCGGTATGGCGGCGGCCAGCGCCGGTCTGGGGACCCCGCTGCTTTCTCAGGCAGAGGAAGCTGCTTCCGGTGAGGGTATGCAGAGCGAGTACGAGGGCCTTGAGGTCCGTCACGCGTTCTGCCAGATGTGTGGCCCCGCCCGCACGCACTGCTCCACGCTGTGCTACATCAAGGACGGCCGCTGGACCAACGTCGAGGGCAACCCGCAGGCCGGCAACAACTGGGGCCGCGGCAGCCGCTCGCTGTGCGCCAAGGGCAACTCTGCCATGCAGGTCATGTACTCTCCCACGCGTCTCGAGTACCCGATGAAGCGCACGGGTGAGAAGGGCGAGGGCAAGTTCGAGCGCATCACGTGGGAGCAGGCAATCGAGGAGATTTCTGCCAAGCTGCTCGAGCAGAAGGAGAAGTACGGCCCCGAGTCCTACGGTGTCCTGTCTCCTCAGTACTACGCCGTTCTCGGTTCGCTGGGCCGCCGTTTCCTCAACGTTCACGGCTCGCCCAACTACCTGCACTCCGCCATCTGCAACTCGCAGCGCATGTTCTCCAACCTGGTGACGCTGGGCGGCCCGAACCACTTTGGCTGCAACAAGACCATGCCCGGTCAGCTCGGCAAGGCCAAGCTCCTCGTCAACTGGGGCTTCAACTCCGAGAACTCCGCCATCAACCAGGGCAACCCCAACGGCCGCCTCAACGCCATTGAGAACGGCCAGCAGACCATCGACATCCGCCCCATGCGCGACGGCCTTGCCACGCATGCCGACATCTGGGTGCCCGTGCGCCCCGGCACCGACTGCGCGCTTGCCATGTCGGTCCTGAACTACATCATCTCCAACGACCTCTACGACCACGACTTCGTGGACAACTGGTGCGACGGCTTTGACGAGCTGGCGGCATCCGTGGCCGACTGCAGCCCCGAGTGGGCCGAGGAGATCACCGGCGTCGCCGCCGCGCAGATCGAGCAGATTTCCGAGCTCATGGGCACCGTCAAGCCCATGGCCATCTTCTGCGGCAACGGCATCGGCGACCAGCAGAACGACGGCCACTGGGCCCAGGCCTGCATCGACCTCATCGAGGCCATCACCGGCAACATCGCCGTCGAGGGCGGCTCCGGCGCTGCCGCTCCGGGCGCTCCTTCGCTCATCAAGACCGGCGAGATTGACGTCCTCACCGACCGCCTGCCCGCCTCCGAGGAGGATGAGGCCAACGGCTGGATGCCCGGCGTTGCCAAGCTTGTCGCCCCTGAGACTCCCCGTTGGTTCCAGACTCCGGTCACGCAGGAGTCCGGCCCCACGAGCGCTTACTACAAGGGCCTGCTCTCCATCCTTACCGAGGAGCCTTACCCGCTGCGTTGCGTCTTCGCGCAGTCGTCCAACCCGCTGACCGCCACCCGCCAGCCCAAGACCATCATCGAGGCTCTCAAGAAGCTCGAGCTCTACGTCGTGATGGACACCGAGTGGAACAGCTCCTGCGACTACGCCGACTACGTGCTCCCCGCATGCGTCAACTATGAGTCCGACGAGCAGTTCGCCACCAAGAACAGCAAGGACGGCACTTGGATCGGCATCAACCAGAAGATCCAGGAGCCCCTGGGCGAGTCCATGAGCGACTGGGACTTCTACTGCAAGCTGGCCGACGCCATGGGCTACGGCGACGACTTCTGGCACGGCGACTTCGACGAGTGCCTGCGCGAGCAGCTCGACGGTTCGGGCTTCACGCTCGAGGAGCTGCGCGAGAAGGGCCAGATCTTCGTCGAGCGCACCGAGGAGTTCACCCCTGGCGAGGCCAAGGTTCAGAACTACGAGGAGCTTTTCGCCAACCTGCCCAACGGCAAGGTCCAGTGCTACAACAGCTGGATTGGCGGCAAGCCCAACAACCTCGACACCGGCGAGCTCAGCGGCGTGCCCGTGTACAACGGTCCCGCTGAGTCCATTGCCGGCACGCCCGACATCGCTGCCGAGTACCCGCTCGTGTTCTCCGACGTCCACGCGTACCGTCTGTGCAACCACAGCTACTACGTCAACGTGCCTTACCTGCGCGAGATGCAGCCTGAGCCCTGGTTCAAGATCAACCCCGCCACGGCTCAGAAGTACGGCATCGAGGACGGCGACTGGTGCCGCGTCGAGAGCCCGCACGGCTGGGTGAAGCTTGTTGCCCGTTACTTCGACTGCATCGCCCCCGACGTGCTCATGGCTCGCCGCGGCTGGTGGGAGGACTGCCAGGAGCTCGGCCTTCCCGGCTACGGCTGCGAGGACGGCGGCAGCGAGGTCAACGTCCTGTACGACGACGACCCCAACAACTACGATCCGTTCCACTCCGGCATGTCCAAGCAGACCCTCGTCAAGATCGAGAAGCTTGACGAGTCCGAGATCCCGACGGCTCCCGTCCAGGCGTAAAGGAGAGCGAAAATGAGCAACCAGTACGGCTTTTACGTTGACACGAGCCGCTGCATCAAGTGCTGGGCATGCCAGGTGTCCTGCAAGCAGTGGAACGAGATTCCCGCCGGCACCACGCGTCGCCGCTGGCTGGTAGAGGAAGACGAGGGCGTGTTCCCCGACGTCAACCGCAGGTTCTTCTCCACGAGCTGCAACCACTGCGAGAACCCCGCCTGCGTTGAGGTTTGCCCCACCGGCGCCCTCACCAAGCGCGAGGAGGACGGCCTTGTGGTCGTCGACCGCGAGGTGTGCATTGGTTGCCAGGCCTGCGCGGGCGCTTGCCCCTTCGGCGTGCCCACCTACCGTGTTGACGGTGACGGCACCATGGACAAGTGCGACGGCTGCGTGAGCTGCGGCAAGACCCCCGAGGACGAGCCCCACTGCGTGGCTACCTGCCCCACCAAGGCCCTGCACTTCGGTCCCATCGACGAGATGGAGAAGCTTGCGGCCGAGAAGGGCGGCGCCCGCATGGAAGGCGAGACGAACCCGGGCACGTTCCTTTCCTAAGGTACATGTGCACGGACGCGTGACGGTCTTGGTATGATGCAAGCGGGCGGCTGGGCCGGGTGCTCCGCCGCCCGTTTTTATATGGATGGACGGGCACGGGCAGCAGCGGCTGCCGTGCCGATGGATGGTGAGCGTCTCTTTTGACGCGTGCTATAAGAGTAGAGGGCGAGAAAGGGAGCTCCCATGATTGACGAGAAGACAAGCGGGCAGGTAGCAGGCGAGGGCGCGCAGGTGGACGCCGACGAGCTGAGGGCGCGTGCCGGCACTTTCGCGTTCTTGGCTCGTGCACTGTCCGACGAGGAGCTTCCCGTCGAGTTCCTGGGTGCTCTTGCGGCCGGCGGCCTTGAGACGGGCACCGCGCTCGACGGCTATATGGCAGGTCTGGCGGACCTTTCCGCCGAGCAGCTCGAAGAGCGCCGCCGCGACCTCGCGGCCGATCATTCGACCTGCTTGCTGGGTATGTCCGCCCGTCCCGTGAGCCCCTTCGAGTCGGTGTACACCACCGACGAGCATCTCATGCGCAGGGACTCTTGCGTGAAGGCCCGCCAGGCCTACGCCGCGAGTGGCTTTGCGCCTGCCGACATCCTGCGTGTGCCCGAGGACCACATCGCTGTTGAACTGCAGTTCTGCGCGATGCTGCTCAACCGTGCGGCCGATTTCGTCGCAGCAAACGAGCCTGAGGCCGCCGGGCGCGACATGGCTGCCCAGGCAACCTTTGTGCGCGAGCACCTCGTAGACTGGACCCCGCACTTCTGCGACCTCCTCGAGGGCCGCGCCTCCACCGACTTCTACCGTGGCATCGCCCAGATGCTCCGCCGCCTCGTGTCCGAGGAATCCGCCGAGCTGGGCGAGTAACGGCTCTCAGCACGCCCCAATCTTACTTCGCGAGCGACAGGTTGAAATATCTAACGGTTTGACGGCTGCATCGGCCCAAAACCGTTGTATTTCTCAACCCGTCGCTCGCGCGCTATGAGTCCGCATTCCTGCTTCTGATCGGCCGCGTGGTTCAGGATGTCGAAAGGGGACGGGGGCAATCCGTCATTCCGCAGGCAGATGACTCCATTTATCTGAGCGATAAATCGCCCCCGTCGTTCTCTGCTGCGCAAAACGGCACGCAGCCCCCATCCCTCTGCGCCATTCCCGCCCCTGGGACCCTCTATCGCTTCAGCCCCGCGGTCGCTTCGATGAACTCGGCGCGGGTGTGCACGCCGCACTTGGCGTAGATGCTGCGGATGTGGCTCTTCGCCGTGTTGTCCGAGATGACAAGCTTCTCGGCGATGGACTTCGAGCCGCGCCCCTGGAGCATGAGGGGGAACACCTCGCGCTCCCTGCGGGTGAAGTTGCGGTCGTCGGCGTATTCGTCGACGGTGAGGACGCGCGCCTCAGCCGGCACGGACGTCTCGACCCGTGCCGCATCGAGGACGTCGGCCTCGTAGTCGGCTGGGTCGGGGCGCTTCTCGTTCTCAGATGCCAGCCAGCCGGCGTTGGTGATCTCGACGATGTCCTTCTCGCGGAAGATGACCAGCACGCACGCCACCAGCACGGCCGCGAAGCCAATGCCCAGGAACTGGGTTGCATGGGCACCGACCTGGCCCAGTCCCAGCCAGGTGATTGCAATGAGGCCGGCGAGCGATCCGAGCGCGAAGGCGGCTCGGCCGAAGCCGAACACCTCTATCGGGTCCCAGTAGTCGCTGTGGGCAGCATACGAAAGCATTCCCCAGTTGAACAGCGACGTGAGCGAGTAGATGCATACCACCATGACGAGCGGCCACTTGCCCATGCCCTGCGCGGTGAAAAGCACCAGGCAGGCGACGCCGAGCAACAGCACAATGGGGTAGTACAGCCACGTAAACGAAAACGACCTGCTAAAGGCGCAAATCAAGGCGATTCCGAAGCTCAAGAACACTACGAGGCTGATGCCGATCGCGTTAATGCGGGTGGTCTGGCCGGTGTTCTCGGTGAGGAACATACCCCGCGTGCAGTAGGCGATGAACGTGATGAGAAACACGACGACCAAGAAGCGCGCAAGTGCCGCAACGGGCCGCGATGCCTGTGCCTCGGTCGCACTCCTCTCACGCGCCTCGATGTCCACCTTGCCCAGGCAGGACATGAGCGATGCCATAAAAGGCAGGACTGCGACGACGGCGAGCGAAATCACCGGCTCGTTGATGGCGACAAAGAAGTAGATGAGTCCCGAGGCAACTTCCGAAAGCGCAGTGTTCGAGACGGCGACGGTGGGCCTTGTGTGGGCGTAGATCTGTCCCGCCCTGATGCTGATGGGAGCCGTGCAGACTCCGGTGAGGATGGCGCCAACCGCAAACAGCGCACCCGGCCCGCCGCCGATCAGGCCCAGATCGGCATACTCGAGAAGCATGCCGACGGTACTCGCTACACCCAGGGCAAGCATGGGCACCCTGCGATTGAGCAGGCCCGCAACCCTGCGGTACCCCACGGCGCACAAGATGCAGACAACGACATAGGCGAGCGTGGAGAGGAGGTACATGTTGAGAAAGGCGGCCGCCGCCACCTCGCCTGCCGCGAGGATGCTCCAGATAGGCGCGGTGTACACCGAGAGGATCCAACTGCGCCAAAAAGCGTAGGTCAGGTATTTCGCCGCCGGCCACTGTGAGTCGTGCATAGGTCCTGCCTCCGCTCCCAGCGTCGCCGCGGCGCTGAAAATCCTGATTTCCCCTATGAGGCAAGTGTATAGCAACGGGCCGCCAAACTCCCTGATACCAGCCGAGTTTAATCCTTTTTGGCGGCAAGTTTACACCAGGGGGATGACCCAGTTTACCTCTCATAGGCGTGGCGCCTGCCCGCCCCGCCGCGCGACACTGCTCACTGCCGGGCAACCGAGCTTCCGCAAACAAGCGGCCCCTCATGCCCGCTCGTCCCGGTCACACCATGCACGTACCGAAGAGAGGAAGGAAGAGAAATGACCCAAGCGACTGTGTCGAGGCGCGACTTCTTGAAGTCCGTCGCTGCGACGGCAGTTCTCGCGGGCGTCGGTTCCGGTCTGACTGCCGGGACCTTCCGCGAGGCCAGCGCAGAGGAGGTTGAGCCCCAGGAGAAGAAGGTGTACACGAGCTGCCAGGCATGCATCTGCTCGTGCGCCGTCATCGCGACGGTGCGCGACGGCCGCGTCGTGCGCATCGAGGGCAACCCCGAGAGCCCCATCAGCCGCGGCGGCGTGTGCCCCAAGGGCCTGTCGGCCATTCAGGCGCTGTACAACCCCTGCCGCAACAAGTACCCCATGCGTCGCGTGGGCGAGCGCGGCACCAACAGCTTCGAGCGCATCACCTGGGACGAGGCCATCGAGGAGATCAGCGACAAGCTGATGCAGGACTACAACAAGTTCGGCGGCGAGTCCCTCGTCACCTCCACGGGCGGCGGCGGCAACCCGCACTTCTCCTCGCCGTGCCGCTTCACCCAGGCCATGGGTTCGCCCAACATTTTCGAGCCCGGCTGCGCGCAGTGCTTCCTTCCCCGCATGGCCACGTTCTCGCTCATGTACGGCGGCAGCAAGTCGGGCACGACCTCCATGGCCGACTCCAAGTACGGCGGATGCGCCTCGCTCTACTTCCCTGAGGACAACCCCATCCAGTCCATCGTCATGTGGGGCACCTGCACGAGCTACCATGCTCCCTCCGGTTCGGGCCGCGCCATCGCCGAGCTGCGCAAGCGCCCCCAGGGCCTCAACCTGGTCGTCGTCGACCCGCGCTTTACGCCCGACGCCGCCATGGCCAAGGTGTGGCTGCCCATTCGCCCTGGTACCGACGTCGCCCTCCAGATGTCGTGGATCCGCTACATCATCGAGAACGACCTCTATGACCACGAGTTCGTGACGAAGTGGACCAACCTGCCCTACCTCATCGACACGGACACCAAGCTGATGCTGCGTGCCCACGAGGTCGGCCTGGGCGATCCCAACGCCGAGGACGCCGACAAGACCTTCGTTGTCTGGGACAAGAAGACCAACTCCGCCAAGGCCATACCTTGGCCGTTCGACGAGGCTCTCGACCCCGAGCTCTTCGGCACCTACGAGATTGACGGCACCGAGTACCCCACCGCCTTCACGCTGCTGCGCGAGCGCGTCGACGAGTTCACCCTCGAGAAGGCCGGCGAGATCTGCTGCCTGGATCCCGAGCAGATCGAGAAGGCCATCCGCGTCTACACCGACGAGGGTCCCTCGGGCCTCATCCTCGGCGTGGCGACGGACATGGGCGCCCAGTCCGCCCAGGGCGCCGAGGGTGCCTGCATCCTCGAGTTCCTCATGGGCAACGTCGAGAGGCCCGGCGCGCTGCTGCAGCGCTTCCCCGATCCTCCCAACAAGGTGGACCTCGGCACGCTCAACTCCATCGTGAGCCCCGAGATGATCGAGAAGCGCCTGGGTTACCGCGAGCACAAGGGCCTGGGCATTTGGTCGCACTCGCACATCCCCTCGGTGTTCGAGACCATCAAGACCGGCGAGCCCTACGTCATTCGCAACTGGATGGAGCGTTCCGGCAACAAGCACGCCATGATCGGCAACGCGGGGCAGCTGCCCGAGATCATCTCCAAGATGGAAATGATCTGCCACCTCTACATGTATCCCACCGCGTTTTCCGTGGAGGCGGCCGACTACGTGCTGCCCACCCAGGAATGGCTTGAGAGCTACTTCACCATCGCTCACGCCAACAAGATCATCATCCGCCAGCCCGTCGTGCACCTGTACGAGACGGTCAACGAGGGCGTCATTTGGTCGCAGATCGTGCGCCGCTGCGCCGAGATGGGCCATCCCAACTGCCAGAAGGCCATCGACGCCGACTACCTCGCCAGCGTCGGCAGCGACCTGGTCTACTGGGACGGCCAGCAGTCGATGATGGACATGCACATGGGCACCCTGCCCATGAGCTGGGACGAGCTTGCCGAGATGGGCACGTACGAGTGGATCGACAAGGAAGACTACCTCCACTACTACACCTACCTCGACGACGATGGCACCGGCAAGCCCAAGGGTTGGAACACGCCTTCCAAGAAGGTCGAGCCGTACTCCGAGGGCACGCTTCTTCTGGGCCGCACCGGCGCCCCCTGGGCCAAGGCCGACGGCAAGACCTACGTCATGCAGCCTGCCGACGAGGACTACGATCCGCTGATCTACTACATGGAGCCCGAGGAGACCAACCTGGGCAACGACGAGTACCCCGTCATGCTCACCGAGGGCCGCGTTCCCTTCTATCACCACGGCACGCTGCGCAATATCCCCTACCTGCGCGAGCTCTATCCCGTGCCGCTCGTGTCCATGCACCCCGAGACCGCCGAGAAGTACGGCATCGTCGACGGAGAGTGGGTCTGGGTCGAGAACTCCCGCGGCAAGGTACGCGGCAAGGCGTTCGTCACGCTCGGCATGGCCAAGGACGCCATCCACATGGAGCGCTTCTGGAACCCCGAGTACCTCGACACGGACGACCCCAGCCGTGCTTGGACCGAGATGAACGTGAACATCCTCACCAAGACCGACGGCAAGTTCAACCCCGAGCACGGTACCTATGTCCTGCGCGGCCTCGCCGTCAAGGTCTACCCCGCTCCCGAGGGTGCTCCTGAGGGCGCTTGGATCAACCCGACCGATTTCGAACCGTGGATGCCTGAGTACAGCGAATCCACTGAGGTGGTGTTTAAGTAATGGCGCGCTATGGAATGGTGGTCGACCTCGACCGTTGCATCGGTTGCCACGGCTGCGAGGTTGCTTGCAAGAATGAGAATGCCGTTGACCTGGGCGTGTACTGGAACAAGCTCATCGACTGCGGCCCTTACGGCGAGTACCCGAACCTGCAGATGTACTTCCTGCCGGTGATGTGCCAGCAGTGCGAGAACGCTCCCTGCGAGCAGGTGTGCCCCACCGGCGCCACCTATCGCGACGAGAAGGGCCGCGTTCTTGTCGACGCGGACGCCTGCATCGGCTGCCGTGCCTGCATGACGGCCTGCCCCTATGGTGCGCGCTCCTTCAACGCCAAGACCGCCGTGGTGGAGAAGTGCACGCTGTGCAGCCATCTTGCCGAGAAGGACGGCCTCAAGCCCATGTGCGTGAGGACCTGCTCGGCCGGTGCCCGCTTCTGGGGCGACTTCGACGACCCCGAAAGCGACGTGAACAAGGTCCTCGCCCAGTACAACGAGGAAGACGTTCACTTCCTGCCCGACACGGGCAATGCGCCCCTCGTGCGCTACATCCTGCCGGCGTCTCGCGCCGAGTGGCACGACGACATCGACACCACGCTGCAGCCTGAGTAAGAGCTGAGGCGGGCGGGGCGGCGCCGGGCATGGTCCGGCTGCCGCCCCCCGGTTGCAGGGCAGGCGGCGTGGTTTTGGGCGCCGCCCCGGCTGGGTCGGGCGTTCTGGGAGGGATGCCTGCCCGCCCGCCGGGTGGGGTGGGCGACGGGTAGGCGATGTGCCGAGCGTTGTTGACGTGAACTTCCACCAGTTAGGGACCGGCGTTTTGGAGAGAGACTCGCCCGTCGGGCGTCGCGCGGGCGGGGTTGAGCGCGAATGCGAGCTGGGCCCCGTGGGATTCGAGCAAGCGTGAGTGCGAGCCGCTTTGGGCGAGTACGAGGGAGGGTGTGCGGTTGGCATAGCATTCGCGGGGCTCGTGCTGGATGAGTCGGCCTCCGTGCGAGTGCGGCCGTTTTTCGCTTGACCTGCGGGTGAGGGACTTGAGGGTTACCGCCAAGGGAGAGCCGGGATGCGTCCCGTCTGCTCCTTGGCGATATGGGACATACAAGGAGAGGAACGAAGATGGACAACGTCGATGTGTTGGAGCGCCTGCACAGCGTCGCGCGCGTGGCAGACGCATTCGAAGCCGTGCCGGGCAACCAGCGCGTTTTGATGGCCGTGCTGCAGGCCTGCCGGGAGCCGCAGACTTCCGAGGAGTTGGATGCCATCATGGCCCCCATCCTCGAGAACAACCGCTCCGTGCACTCTGCGGTCGAGCTGCGCAAGGTCCTGGAAGACCACGGTGGCATCCGCTATGTGAAGAGCGACGAGGAAGAGCTCGCCGAGGCAAAGATGCGTGATGCCGAGGAGAACGGCGAGGTCGAGATCCCCGAGATTGACGACGAGGGGTTCTACGTGGTGAGCACGCCTGCCCCTGGTGCCTGGCAGCTCACCGAGGCGGGCCAGGCATACCTGGACGGCGACCCGGTTGGCGCCTATGCGCGCGACTTGCTCGAGACACGCGAACCGCAGTACGCACCGGTGTATCGCGAGCTGCTTGAGCTGTTGAGCGAAGGCCCCGCCACCAAGCAGGAGGTCGACAAGGTTGCCGAGAGTAATCCTCTTACAGCTGAGCCGCGCATGTATGGCGGGCATTTCGTGGGCGAGCTCGAAAAGGCCGGCGCCGCCGAGTGGGACGGCGCATGGGCTATCACCGAGTACGGCCGCACACTGCTGGCCGAGCTCGCGGCAACGGGAAGGGAGTAGGGGAGATGGAGAACGAGGCAATGGCAGCAAACATGCAGTCGCAGGGCGTGGCCGGCGAGGACGAGACGTGCATGGCGACGCCGGATTTTGCTAGCGAGGCCGAGCAGGGTCTGACGGACGAGGGCATGGCGTGCGCGAAGGCGCAGGGCCTGGCCAGCGGGAATGTGGCGTTCGTCGAGTCGCAGGTAGCGGCCGGCGGGGATGAGTCATGCGATGAGGCACGGGACCTGGCCGATGGGTGTGCTATGTGTGCGGGGGCACAGGCACCGGCCGGTGAGGCTGTGACGCCCGAGGAGGACTCGTCTACGAACGCTGTGGAAGACGCCGACTCCGATGAGTTCTGTGCTCACGAGGAACTTGTCTCCCTGCTTGCCCAGCAAGCTGCCGGATACGAGCTTCTCGGCAGGCTGTTCCAGCGCGAGGTTGATGCCGGGCTGCTCCGGTCTCTCTGTGAGGGCCGCTATCCTGCCCACACGGGTAACGACCACCTTGACGAGGGCTATCGCGGTCTCGTTGTCTTCCTCAATCACAGGGGCGAGCGCACGGGAACCGAGCTCAACGTCGATTACCTGCATGTTTTTATCGGTAACACCCAGGATACTTCCCATGTTGCCTACCCTTACGAGAGCGTGTACACCTCTCCGGACCGCCTGCTTATGCAGGACGCCCGCGACGCGGTGCTTGCGGCGTACCGCTCCGAGATGATCACGCTTGTAAACGAGCACAATGAGCCCGAAGACCACATGGGCTTTGAGCTGGCATTTTGTGCGGTCCTGCTGCGACGTGCAGTTGAGGCCCTTACGGCCGGCAACACCGCCAGGGCCATTGAACTCGTCGAGAAGGAGAGGGCTTTCGTACGCGATCACCTGGGCGTATGGGCGCCTGAATTCGCTGCCGATGTCAAGCGCATCGCTCAAACGGGCTTCTACCGCGCTTTGGCCGACATTCTCCTGGGCTACCTCGAGGTCGACACGGCGACCATGGAGGCAGTGGCCGCCGAGCTGGGTGAGTAGCGGCTCTCGACACGCATCCACTGCCATTTCGCGAGCGACAGGTTGAAATATCTAACGTTTTGACGGCCGAATCGGTCCGAAACCGTTGTATTTCTCAACCTGTCGCTCGCGTGTTGTGAGCCCGTGGCCCTGCCTTTGATCGGTCGCATGGTTCAAGACGGCGAAAAGGGATGGACGCAACCGTCTTTCCGCGGGTAGATGCCTCGTATCTTCTTGAGCTGATGAATCGCGCTCACCTTTTTGCCGGTCGATGCGTGCCGGCACCTCATTCTGCGACTCGATGAATGGGACTGAGCGCGGCATATTGCCTTGCGTCGCCGGGATGCCCGTGGTGCACCCGTTCCGCGCGCCGCGGGCATCCCTGCATGTTGATGTTCACTAAGAAGTGGTCCCTCTTTTGCTCAGTTCGACTTGACAAAACACGCCCGCATGGAGGCCCCAACCATCCCCGCGCCCCGCCTTCACCCGAATCCCCCATCAAGAGGGCCCCGCGACAGGCCCCGGGTCCTCTTCGCGCCCGCCCTTATGCTGTGAATCGCCAAAAGTATGCGTAATAAATTTCCGCGGGAAGGTAGCCTCCAAGGGTGCAGGTAATCTACCTGGTGTTTTCTAAACGGGCCCAACTGTCTAACTCTAGCGCAAGAGTTATAGCGCATACTTTTGTCAGTTTTGGGCCAGCCGTTCGTGCGAAGGCCCGAGATGACGAACCGCACGGCCCCGTTTCGCCGGCATGGCCCCACTTCTGCCTCCGGTGCGATGGGCGCGGGCGACAGGCGCGGCGCAATGCGTGCGTCAATGGTACGCATGCCCGCCCCCGCATGTCGCCCACGAGCAAAATGGCACGCTGCACCTGCCACCTTGTGCCATTTTGCCCAGATGCTTCGCCGCCTCGTATCTGAGGAATCCGCCGAGTTGGGCGAGTAGCGGCTCTCGGCGTGCCCCGAATCGCACCTCGCGAGCGACAGGTTGAAATTCCTCACGCTTTGCCAGCCGAATCGGCCAAAAACCGTTGTATTTCTCAACCTGTCGCTCGCGTGCTGTGCGAGTCGTTGTGCCTGCCCCCGGTTTAGCGCACACGGTTCCAGAATCCCTCAATCAGTGCGCTCACCTCGTTGGGTTTGTCGGTATTGGAGTTGTGCCCGGCGTCGGCAATCCAATGCAGGTCGAGGTTCTCCGTGGCGGACCAGCGTTTGTTGTAGTCGCGCGCCGAGCCTGCGGCGTCCTTTTCACCGCAGATGAGCAGGCTCGGGCAGTCGACGATGTACGGGCGCCCTTCGGCTGCCGCATCTGCCAGGGCACGATACCCGTGCGCTGCGAGGTCGCAATACTCGCGCTTGCCATAGCCTGCCGTCATCTCGCGCATGAGGGTCTGGCCCTGCGGTGTGGTCGCGCATCCTGTGGAGCCCAGGCGTACGAGTGTTTTCCAAGGGATGCTCAGGTACATGAGACGGGTGTGGCGCAGCGCCCAGATCTCCCACCCGTGAAAATACTGGCGCTTGAGCGGCGCCGAGTCAATCGAGATGAAACCGGCAGCTTGACCTGGGAAAAGGTCGAGAAACGCCTGGGCCGTGTAGCCTCCCATAGACTGGCCTACGAGGACGGGGCGCTCGATTCCTTCCAGCTCCAGAATGCCATGCAGCCAGCGTGCGAGGTCGTCGAGCGTCCATGCAAGCTCGAAGGGGCGCGACGCTCCGTGCGAGGGCGCATCCCACATAAGAAGGTTCGCCTTGCCTTCGAACGCGGCAACCTGGGGTTCGAAGAGCCGGTGATCAGCCGTGAGACCAGGCAAAAAGATGAGCCATGGCCTGTCTGGGCGGCCTTTGCGCGAAACCCAGTATGCAATGTCTCCCTGCGGCGTGCGAAACGCGCATCTCTCCATGCCGTCCTCCCGGGTCAGGCGTTTTCTGTTCAGGACATACTACCCCACTGATTGTTTTCTGTGCCCAGGCAAGTCGGTCGCTCCTTTTCTCGATGCGGTCGGTTCGGCATTTTCGAAGGTGATATCCTATGGGGCGAAAGCGGCTGGCGAGGGAAGCATCTCCGTCGAGCGCAGTTTCCAGAAGGCCGAAGGCGCCTGCTGGGGCTGACGGGGGTGCGGGCGTAGGAGGACATCATGCTCTTTTGCTTCTCTGCAACGGGAAACACCCTGCATGTGGCGCGTGGTATCGCGCATGAGGGCGAGCGCCTGGTCTCCATAGAGGATGCTCTGCGTACAGGCGAGCTGAACTGGCATGTTGATGACGGCCGTCTGGGAATCCTTTCGCCCACGTACTGCTGGACGTTGCCCAGCCTGGTGCGCAAGTTTCTTGAGCGCGCGGAGTTTTCGTTCGCGCCGGGGCCCGAATCGGCGGCGGGGTCTGCTGCGGACAAGCCCTACGTGTTTCTCATTGCCACGTTCGGCATCACGCCGGGCGGAATGGTGGCCCATGCCGACGCGATTCTGCGCGAGAAGGGCTTGCCTCTCGATGCAGCTTTCGGTGTGAGCATGCCCGACACCTGGACGCCGATATTCAACTTGTCCGACAAGGAGAAGGTCGCGGCTCACAATGCCCGGGCCGACAAGCGCATCAAAGACGTGCGCGCCATGCTGGACGAGCACACCCGCGGGCGACACCTCCAGTTCAACATGCCGGGCTTCACGGGCTCCATCGGCAAGGCGATATACGACAACAGCATGCGCCTGACCAGCAAGTTTACGGTCGAGGACACCTGCATCGGATGTGACCTTTGCGCGAAGAAGTGCCCGGTTGACGCCATCGAGATGCGCGACGGTCGCCCTGTGTGGGTGCAGGACCGCTGCGCCATGTGCCTGCGCTGCCTGCACCGCTGTCCCAAGTTCGCCATCCAGCGCAGCTCCAGCACCAAGCGCCACGGCCAGTACACGCACAAGTAGGCCGGCTGCGGCGTGGGCGTCGGTCCGCCGTGTGGGCAGCGGGCGGTGGCTTGGCACTGCGTGCGTTGGGGGCGCCGGCTTGGCCGTCGGCGCGTCGGGCGAGGTGCTCGATGCCGATGGCGACGCAATCCCCGGCCTGTATGCAAGCGGATGCGCCGCGGGCCGTCCGGGTACGGGAGCAAACGGCGACTGCTGCTACGCCGCCGCCACGGCTTGGCTGGCGGCCGAGGCCATGACGGGTGCTCTCGCTGAATAAGGGCCGCCAACCAAAGGGCTACGCGAGGGGCGCAGGCGAAAGGGAATTCGCTTGCGCCCCTTTGCTGTCGCGCGAAGAGCAATTGCGACGGGACGATCGCGGCGGGGAGGCAACAGCAACGGCATGGCAGCGACAAGGCACCAGCAACAGCGCGACAGCTACGAAGCATCGGCGCCAAACACCCTTCCCCACTTATTCTACCAGGCATTATCTTGGCAACCACCCCTTTTGCGCACATGGCTTTGAAGCAGAACCGCCCCTTGTAGGTGGCTTCCCAAGTGCAGAACCACCCCCTTTGCGGAAGCGTTTGGGGCAATACTGCGAATCAGTCCGAAGGGGCGGCGTGCCCATCCAATCGGGTGTCACGCGCCGCGGTCACGCTCGGATCCAGGCATTCATGTCAAGGAGGAAATCATGGAGTGCAAGGCAAACAAGGTAACGCGTAGGGGTTTCGTGGCGGCAGCGACGAGCGGGCTGGCACTGTCCGGCCTGGCCGCGGGGGCGGCGCTCGCCGAGGAGGCCGGCAAGCAGGAGGCATCCGCCGATGTCGCTTCCTATGACGCCATCGTCGTGGGTTCGGGCCTGGCAGGCCTGTGCACGGGCGTGCGCCTGCTTGAGGACGGCGTGAAGAACGTCCTGATTGTCACCAAGGAAGACACTATGGGCACGGCGGGCAACTCGCGCGTCGCCGGCGGCCAGTTCCTCTTCCCGATGGAGGACACCGACGAGGGCGTCCAGAAGATGGTGGACTCCTTCAACGTAAAGAGCCAGGGCAAGGGCGACGCCGGCCTCACGCAGCTGGTGTGCGCAAACTCCAAGGCTGCCAACGACTGGCTCGTGAGCCACGGCTGCTCCTTCACCGACCCCGCCCAGGTGCAGCCCTACGACGTGCTTGCCGTGAGCGCTGCTCCCGGCGGCGGCAAGGGCATGCCTGACCTCGTGGATCAGATGCTGAGCGAGTTTGAGGCGGCCGGCGGTCAGGAACTCGTGAGCGCCAAGCTCGTCGACCTCGTGATGGACGAGACCACCGGCGCCGTTTCAGGCGTGAAGGTTCGCACCGCCGACGGAGTGCAGGAGCTCTCTGCCCCGCAGGTCGTCATCGCCACGGGTGGCTATCTGGCCAACAAGGGCTTCATGCAGGCAAGCTGCGGCGCCGAGGGCGATCAGATCCTCGTGCGCGGCAACAAGACGTTGACCGGCGACGGCCTGCTCGCCGTTGAGCGCGCGGGTGGCATGCGCACGGGTACCGTGGGTATCGACCGCTCCCTGCACATTGCCCCTGTGCCGCCGACCATGCCCGCCCTGTGCCCGTTCTCCTCGGCCATGTACACCGTGGTTGTCAACAACGCCGGCGAGCGCTTCGTCGATGAGAGCCTGGGCTATGTCGCCATCGGCAAGTCGGCCTACAACCAGCCTGGCCAGACCCATGCGCTTATCTTCGACAGCGCGTCCGTCGAGGAGCTCGCCGTTCTCAAGTCCGACCTGGACAAGTTCGGCAACTTCGGCGTGGACGTGCCCCAGGCCGACACGATCGAGGACCTCGCCGCGCAGATTGGCGTCGACCCCGCCACGCTGACCGCCACGATCGACGAGTTCAACGCCGCTATCGACGGCGACAAGACCTCTGGCCTGGCCATCGACAAGACGGCTTGTGCTCGCCCCGTTTCCACGGCTCCGTTCTATGCCTTCTATCCCATGGTCCCGGGCGGCACGCAGTGCTTCGGCGGCGCCTATGTCGACGCCGACTGCCAGACCCTCGAGCCTGACGGTACGCCCATTGCCGGCCTGCACGTGGTGGGCGAGGCCATCGGCGGCATCTTCGCCTACGACTACATCGGCGGCGCGTCGCTGACCCGCTGCGTCGTGAGCGGCATGCACGTGGCCGACGGCATTGCTGGCAAGTAAGGCTCAATAGCCCAGCTAGATAGTCCTCGCAAAGAATAAGGCCCCGCACAGCCGTGGTATGGTTGCGCGGGGCGTTTTCGCTCTACCAGGTTGTGCCCCCAAAGCGTGCCTTAGCGCCCCTCGATAAGGTCGATAAGCTCTTGCTTGTTGTGCACGTCGAGCTTGCGGTAGATGTTCTTGAGATGATCGCGCACGGTGTTTTCCGAGATGACGAGCTGCGCGCTGATGAACGCGCGGCTGCGACCCTGGGCATAGAGGCCCATGATGTCCGCCTCTCGGGCGGTGAGTCCGAAGCGCTCGGCAATTGCGGCGAGACGCTCGGGCTGGCGGTCCTCACTCTTGGAGAGACTTGGGGCAAATCCTGCAAAAAGACGCAGCTCGGGCGACTGATGCTGTCGCATGAAGGCGAGGGCGACCAGCAGCATCCAGAGGACCACGACCGCAAGCGACTCGGCGTCGAGGTTGAGCGGGAGCACGCGCGGGAGCATGAGCCCGACTGCCATGGGGATGGAGAACAGCGCGCCCCAGCCCAGGCCGAACACCGTGTCGGCGGGCATGTCGCTGCGCTGCGCGACGTCTGCCAGCACGTACCACATGAAACCGATTGCAAGCATCTGTGCTGTGGTGAAGATTGCCGATGACAGGTGCCCCAGCGGCACGCCGAAGAGGATGCCTGCCGCCAGGCCGCTCGCGATGACGAGCACGGCGGTGAACCACAGGCGCACGGCGTCGCCCGCTTGGTCGGGTTGGCGGTATGAGCCCACAAGCATGGCAGCCGCAATGACAATAGTCGCAACCTGGCTGGTCAGGCGGTAGACGAGGGGCAACCCGAACACGTCGCGTACGATGGACATGGACATGGCGACACCGAGCACAATGAGGGCAACGCTCAGGAATATGTTTTTGAGGACGCCGATATTGCCAGCGTTGAACACGACCGGCCTTTGCGCGGCGGATTCTTCGTTCTGGCTCGCGCTGAGCTGGGCAGACCGGGCTGACATCAGGCAGAGTATCGAGGCAATGGGAAGCGCCGCGAGTGCGACGGCGCCGAAAATGCCGTGCGCGAACGCGTCATAGAGAACCTTCGTTGCCGAAGAGGCCACGAGCATGCCGCAGATGCACATGAGCGCCTGGCGCACGCCGATGCGCGCGTAGAACGTGCTCCAAGCCATCGCCACCCACGAAAACACGGCTCCATCGAGCGCCGCCACAAAGGCGAAAGCCAGCGGGCTGGATGCCCATGGACCCGGCAACACAACGAGCGGCGCGATGACAAGGACGCAGGCGAAACAAGCGATGAGCGTGCCTCGCCCCCATTGCGCAGATTGTCCGCGCGCTCGGGCCACTGCCGCGATGAGGAACGCGCCGGCCGCCATGCCGATGTACTGCCAGACCTGGAAGGCGCCGTCCATGCTGTTGCATGCCATGCGCTGCGACGAATAACACCAGCACATCGCAAAGGCCAGCCCAAACGCAGCGGGCGTGAGGCCTTCCCCGTAGAAGGAGGCGAGCTTGGAGAGGCGCTCGGGAAGGTGGCCCTTCCCAGTGGATGTGTCGTTAGCGAATCCCTCGTTTTCTGTCATTCGGTACACACCGCCAAAATGAGACCCAACGCCTCTCCCGGCGTCGGGCTGCGTGCCGATACAGGCCGGCCCCAAAGGACGTGAGTCCGGTCTCGCATAATCTAACACATGAGGGGGGCATGCTTGCTCTTTGCGAGGCGCTTCGTCCCTATCCCAACCTCACCTTGAGCAGCAGCGCCACTGCCCTGGTCGAGAGGTCTACGAGCTCGTCGCGTTCGGCGGGGGAGAGGCTGGAGAGAGGTTTCTCGAGCCGCTCGATAGAGGCCAGGCGGATGGCGGTCACGGCCTCCTCGCCCTTTTCGGTGAGCACGGCCTCCACGATGCGCCGGTTTTCGGTGTTGCGGCGCTTCGTCACAAGTCCCTGCTCTTCAAGGCTCGCCACGGCGCGGGTCACGTGCTCTTTTGAGACGCCCAGGCCGCTGGCGAGCTCGGTCATGCTTGCGGGGCCGAAAAGGGCGATGCGCATGACGGCGTCGGCCTGTGTCTTGCTGAGCTGGTCAAAATTGCTGGCCGTGACGTAGCGCGCCAAGCTGTCGAAGGCGCACGCCGCATCAAGCAGCACCTCCTGAGGGGCCAACGTCGGCACGCGATGTTTCTCTGGCGAGGGGGCTGCTTGTGAGGGTGTCGAGCTGTCGCATTGGCCCTCGCCTGCGTTGCCATTGAGGCCGGCAGCTTGCCGGGTGTCCTGCCAGCCGGCCGCGACGCTGTCCTCGGTAGCTTGCCGGTAGGCCATGCTGCCACCCTCGGCAGCTTGCCGGCCGGCTGCGACGCCGCTCTCTGCGTCATGCTGACTGGCCGCGACGCCACCCTCGCCGTCGCTGCCGCTTTTGTCCCGCGGCCCTGCGAGTTGCTGCCACACGTTGTGATCGGCCGGATACGAGTCCATACAAGCGCCCTTCGCGACTACAGCCTCACCGCAAGCCAGCGGAGAGGCACTCACCCGATGCAATATACCACCCATTCCCCGATTCGAAAATTCTGTGCCATTAATTGATAAAGATCAACCGTTGAAGTAAACTGCTCGCTTGTTTTCTACACTTGCGGTTTATCAACTGTCCGCACCTTACACGAGGGCATGGAGCCTGAGCGGGGGCGGGTGTCGAGGAAGGAGACTCATGGGTCTAGGACTAGCAAAAAACCAGCTACAGATGATAGTGGTGCTGCTTGCAGGCGCGTTTGTCGCGGTGCTTAATGCCACGCTGCTCACGCCGGCATTGCCCACAATCATGGCAGATATGGGAATCGCCTCCACAACTGTGCAGTGGCTGACTTCCGGCTACGCCCTTACCGAGGCCGTCATCATCCCGCTTGCGGCATATCTCATGGGCCGTTTCTCCACGCGCAGGCTCTTCATCGGCGGCATGACGCTCTTTGCGGCTGGCAGCCTTGTCTCGGCTGTTGCCCCGGTGTTCCCGCTGCTGCTTTTGGGCCGCGTGATGCAGGCGTGCGCCACGGGCTTCGTGATGCCCATGGTGTTCAGCGTCATCCTGCTTGTCATCCCGCGCGAGCGCCGTGGCAGCGCCATGGGTATCATCGGCCTCGTCATCGGCTTCGCGCCCACCATCGGCCCTTCCCTTTCGGGCGTGCTCGTCGACACGGTGGGCTGGCGCGCAATCTTCGTCATTGTCGCCGTCGTCGCGGCAATCATCGTCGCCTGCGCTGCAAAGATGCTCAAGTCCTACGGCGAGTTCAAGCGCTCTAGGTTCGACCTGCTCTCCGTCGTGCTTTCCACCTGCGGTCTCATTTGCCTGCTCTATGGCCTGTCGTCGGTCAGCTCTTCCACCAACCTCGGCCTCACGGTCGGCCTCATCGTCGCGGGCATCGCGCTTGTCGGTCTCTACGCGTATCGACAGCTCCATCTTGCCGAGCCCATGCTGCGCGTCGACATCCTCAAGACGGCCAACTACCGCACCGTCGTCATCGTCATCGCCCTCTTCCAGGCCGCTCTCATCGGCATGGAGACTGTCATGCCGCTCTACATCCAGGGCGTGCTCGGCCAGAGCGCCACGGTAAGCGGACTCACCCTTCTGCCCGGCGCCCTCATCGGCGCGTTCACGGGCATGCTGGCGGGGCGTCTGTTCGACAAGTTCGGCGTCCGCGTGCCCGTGCTCATCGGCGCCGTCGTCATTTTGTGCGGCGTGCTGGGCTTCACGCAGTTCCGCGCCGACTCGCCCATCCTGTTGGTCTCGGTGATGTATGCGGTGCTTGCCATCGGCATCCAGTTCACCATGACGCCTGTCAACACCTGGGGCGTGAACTCGCTTCCCAACGAGGCGATTCAGCACGCCCAATCCACGTCCAACACCATCAACCAGGTGGCGGCCTCTTTCGGCACAGCCCTGCTCGTGTCGGTTGCGGCCACTGTGTCGGGCGCGGCTACCAACCTCGCGGGTGTGGAGCGCACGTTTGCCGGCTACCACGCGTCGTTCTGCACCACGGCCCTTCTCGCCGCGTGTGCTATCGCGCTGATCTTGGTGTTCGTGCGCGACAAGAAGAAGGCCTCTGTGCCGAGCGGGGCGGCAGCCGCAGCCGGCTTGCAGGCGAGTGTGCTCGCGGCT
>Ga0129308_1001740_pt1 | contig 21090 bp, 34 predicted proteins | sample L827metagenome_FD_94440 | JGI IMG/M metagenome (GOLD analysis project Ga0129308, IMG submission 94440) | Ring-tailed lemur group fecal microbial communities from Wisconsin, USA - L827 metagenome | ecosystem: Host-associated > Mammals > Digestive system > Large intestine > Fecal | place: USA... | reverse complement strand
ATTCATGTCCAGCAGCAGACGGCTGCCGGACACGAAATCAACCTGCAGGACATATCCGTCCAACGGTCTGACCGCTGAAAGGTATCTTCGTTTCACATGAATCCTCCTTCAAGCCAAGATTCAGCGCTTGCTGTAATAGTATTCCACGTTGTCACTGTATAAAAAACCCACTGTATAAACATTATACAGTGGGTTTTAAGAAATGGACATTAACCAAAGGTTAGGTCTTTTGCAAAATCAGCCCGGCAAGCTGCCTCTCGCCGCGAGTATTGTTCTGCAGATGCTTTCCACGGTATCTCTCTTTGCAATGTAATATGACTCGCCTAAATATTGACACACCGCTTTAATTGCCGCGACTTCCATTTTTCCACCTCCCTTCCGCCAAAATTCTACCACACTCCCTGGAAGGAGACAACCTTATGACAATCAAAATGACCACCGGAGTTATCCGGCTATCCTGCGGCGGAAAGCCGCTGGACACACCATACTTACCACCTGCGTCTGACCTGGCTGAGCTGGGCCGATACTTGGCCCGCCGATATGCAGCCTCTGATGAACCGAAAGGAGAAGAAACCGCATGAACGAATATCCCCCTGCTGTCCTGGACGCCGACTGGGCCCCGGCCACCGATGAGGACCTGATCCGCAACCATTTACACCTGCTTGACGATATGCACCACGACGATGGCTCCACGCCAGAGGAGTTGGCCTATCGTATCCGCACCGCCCGGAAGTACATCCGCCGGAGCTGCCGCCGGTTCCGCAGCCAGTCCCGCAAGCTCACCGCTTTCGTCTGGCGTCTGCTGTTCGGCTCCATTCTGTTCCTGCTGTGGGCCGTCTCGCTGGCCATGCTGGCGGGGTGAGCGCAATGTTCACGCCGGAAGAACTGGCCGAGATGGCTCGGGCGGACGCAGAGATCGAGGCGTCATTCTGCTTGACCAATGAGGAGCTGAAGCAATCCAGGGAGATCGACCGAGATGTCGTTGTTGGCCGTATGGACCGTGACACCAGAAGGAGGGCGGAGTACCAGAAGGCCTACCGTGAAGCCAACCGGGACAAGGTGGCGGAGTACCAGAAGGCCTACCGTGAAGCCAACCGGGACAAGGTGGCGGAGTACCAGAAGGCCATAGCGGACGCCAGGAAGGCCCGCAAATGGACTCAAAAAGAACTGGCCCAGCGGCTGGGAATATCCAGATCACTGGTCGCTCAGTGGGAGGTAGGTATTGCGCCGGCAAACTGGGAGCTGATCTTTGATGCGCTGCCGGAGCTGAAGGAGGTCTCAGCATGATCCGGACCTTCGGCCCAATCGACTGGTGGGCCTACTACAAGCGTCCGCTGGACGGACCGGAGTGCCTGCGGCGGATGGGCTATCCTCCATTCCCGTGTCGGGACTGCTCCCGGGAAGATGGCTGCCGACGGCTGGCAACAGAGGGGAGTAAGCAGTGCCCTGACATCCGTCACTGGATGTATGACTTCTGGCCAGGTCTGACGGACAAAATTAGAGCCGCCCACGGAGGTAGCAGCTCCGAGGACGGCAAGCGATAAACAAGTATCACACCGCTATTATAGCGGATAAGAAAGGAAAATGTCAATGAAACTGCGCATGAATCTGAAGTGCGATACCCGTACCTGCCACCGCTTTGAGCACCGTGACGATAGCGGCAACCTCATCACCCTGTACCTGAAGAAGGCAGATGTGACCGCCGCCGGTATCGACCCCAAGAAGGGGATCGTTGTCACGGTGGAGGAGGCGCCGGAATGCTGAGGGTAAGTATCAAGGACAGTGAGCAACTGGTCCACAGCGAAGGCACATTGACGGGCCTTTTAGTCGATGTGTCCTACGTCATCGGTGTGCTGTATGGCCGTATCAAGATGTCCAGTCCCGAAAAGGCTGAAGCGTTCCGCCGCATGTTGATCCAGTCGCTCATTGAACCCAAAAGCCCGGTATGGAACTACGACCCCGCCCAGTCCAGCGGATTTTCCGCCTGTATCCCAATCAAAAAAAGGAGAATTAAATCATGATGGAAGTCAATGTCAACGTGAAATGCCCCGATATCCTGCTGGCTGTTACGGCGCTGGTAACTGCGTTGAAAGGTCAGCCTGTTGCTCAGAACACGGCCCCTGCGGCGGTGCCCCCCGCACCTGTTCAGCCCGCGTCCGTTGCGGCTCCCGTAAACCCGGCTCCTGTGGCCGCTCCGGTGGCACCGACCCCTGTGACTGCCCAAGCAACTGCTCCCTATACGTCGACCGCTCCGGTGGCCCCGGCCCCGACTTTTACCGTGGAACAGATCAGCAAGGCCGGCGCCGACTTGATCGGGGCCAACTCCGCCAAGATGCCCCAGCTGTTGGGTCTGCTTCAGCAGTTCGGGGTGCAGGCGATCACAGAGCTCAAGCCCGATCAGCTGGGGCCCTTCGCCACCGCGCTGCGTGGACTGGGGGCGAAGATCTAAATGGAGGCTTTTAAGCTTAAGCTGCCCTATCCGGATGACTACTCCAGCAAGACGCCTGTGATTCGGCTCAAGCCTACATACTACCAGTCCTTGAGCGTACTGAAGGCCAGAACCGGGCTTCCACTGGGCAATATCGTGGAACAGTGTATCGACTACGCGCTGGGGCATATGGAGGAGGATGGAAATGCAGACACCTGAGCTGCACGCGCTGCTGTCAGCCAGCAGCTCCCACCGCTGGTTGAATTGTCCGCCATCGGTCCGTCTGTCGGAGCAGTTCCCGCAGACCACCAGTACTTATGCTGAGGCTGGCCGGGTGGCACACGCCATCGCGGAGCTGAAGGCCCGGAAATACTTCCTGGAGCCTATGTCCGCTCGGACATTCAACGCCCGGTTGAAGAAGCTGAAGGAAGACCCCCATTACGATAAGGGAATGGACGAGGCAACCGACGCCTATCTGGACCACCTGAAAAACCTGGCCATGAGCTACGGAGCCGTCCAGCCCTTCGTAGCCCTTGAGACCAGGGTGGATTATTCGGACTGGGCTCCCGAAGGGTTCGGCACCGCAGACTGTATCATCATCGGAGCGGACAGGCTGTGTGTCTGTGACTATAAGAACGGCGCCGGCGTCCCGGTAGAGGCTGAACACAACTCCCAGATGATGCTGTACGCCCTGGGCGCGCTGAAGGTCTATGGCCCCATTTACGGAAGCGCCATCCAGAAGATCCACCTGTCCATCATCCAGCCCAACGCCGGCGGCGTGAAGGAGTGGGAGTGCGACCGGGCCGATCTGGAGGAGTGGGGCCGTCTTGTGGTAAAGCCCACCGCCGCCCTTGCATACGCCGGGGAGGGGGAGTTCTATGCCGGTGACTGGTGCCGCTTCTGCCCGGCCCGTGCCCAATGCTCGGCCAGGGCGAGAAAGATGCTGGAACTAGAACCCATGAGGGGCGCCGTGCCCGAAACGCTGGACCACAGCCCAGAAGACAAGCTGCTCACCGATGCTGAGCTGGGCGGAATCCTCACCCGGGGGCGCGAACTGGCAGCCTGGGTCAAGGACCTGGAGGACTACGCCCTGTCTGCCGTCCTGGCCGGGCGGGAGATCTCTGGCTACAAGGCGGTGGAGGGACGGGGGTCCCGGGAGTGGGTCGACGTGGACACCGCCTTTTCCGCCCTCCAACAGCGGGGTGTGGCCGAGGCCATGCTGTGGGAGCGCAAGCCCACCACCGTGGCCGGACTGGAGAAGGTCATGGGCAAGAAGGCCTTCTCGGAGACCGCCGCCGATCTGGTGGTCAAGAAGCCTGGCAAGCCTGCCCTGGTTCCGGCGAGCGATAAACGCCCGGCCTACAACGCCGCCGCCATGGCCTTCGGGGTGGTGAGCGAAGATGGCTGATACTTTGTACACCAAGGACGGCAAGGGCCATGTCCTGCTGGGCAGCACCACCCTGGAGTCCATCGTCCGGGAGTACGCCGGCGATGACGCCGCCAACGCGGTCCGGGAACTCGCGGAGAGAAACGCATACGAGGAAGCCCGGGCCGAAACGGATCTGGGCGCCTTCGAGGCAAGCCTAGATCACTGGCGGGATACCGCTCAGAACTGGGTTGACGAGATCAATATTGTACTCCGTTCCGCAGAACTAAAACACACAAAGGCCTCGCTTCTGGTCGTACTCCAGAAGCTTGCCCAGGATATTTCAAAAGAACTGTAAAGGAGATTTACTTATGCCTGTTACTCTGAATGACGTCCGCTTTTCTTACCTGAATGTTTTCCAGGCCAAACCCCCGTTCAACAACCCCCAGGGCGAGGCGAAATTCTCCACCACTATTCTCGTCCCCAAGACCAACCTGCAGGCCAAGGCCCTGATGGATCAGGCCATCGCTGCCGCCATCGAGGAGGGCGTCAGCACGAAATGGAACGGCATCCGGCCCCCTCAGCCCTCCATCTGTGTCCACGATGGAGACGGCCCCCGTCCCAGCGACGGTCAGCCTTTCGGCCAGGAGTGCCGGGGCTGCTGGGTGTTCACCGCCTCCTGCAAAGCGGACCGGCCTCCCTTTGTGGTGGATACCCAGGTCCAGCCCATCATCGATCCCACCCAGGTCTACTCCGGGATGTGGGGCAACGTGTCCGTCAATTTCTTCGCTTACAATCAGGCCGGCAAGAAGGGCATTGGCTGCGGGCTGAATGGCATCCAGAAGATCCGGGATGACGAGCCCTTGTCCGCCCATGTGACCGCTCAGGACGCGTTCCAGCCGGTGGCGCCGGCCACTCCCGCTTATGGCGCAGCGATGCCTGCCGCCCCCACCGCCGGTTACCCCGGCGCCTATCCCCAGGCCACGGCCGCCCCAGCTTATCAGCCTCCTGTGGCTGCGCCCTCTTATCCCCAGGCCCCGGCTGTTGATCCTATCACCGGGCAGCCCTACGGCGGCTATACACCCACCGGCACCCCATCATGGGCATGTAAGCCATGGGTGCTGTACATCATCTCAGTATTGACATCGAGACGTACAGCGACGTGGACATCGGCAAGGCCGGGCTCTTTCGTTACGCGCAGAGCCCGGCCTTTTCCATCCTTTTGTTCGCTTATAGTCTCGACGGCGCGCCGCGCCAAGTGGTCGATCTGACAGAAACGCCGTACCTCCCCCGGGAAGTCCTGGCCCGTCTGTTTGATCCAGGCACCATTAAGCACGCCTACAACGCGGCCTTTGAGTGGTACTGCCTCTCACGTCACTTCGGTCTGGAGAGCAACGTCAGCTATCCGCCGGCTGCCTGGCTGCCTCAATGGCGCTGCACCATGCTGCACAGCCTATACTGCGGGTATCCTGCCAGTCTGGATGCCGCCGGCAAGGCCATGGGACTCCCACAGGACAAGCAGAAGCTGGCCACCGGCAAGGCCCTGATCCGCTACTTCTGCGTGCCCTGCGCCCCCACCAAATCCAACGGTGGACGGACCCGGAACCTGCCCCACCATGACCCGGCCAAGTGGTCCCTGTTCAAAGAGTACAACGGCCAGGACGTGGTGACCGAAATGGAGATCGAGAGCCGGCTGTCAGCCTTCCCAGTACCAGATGAGATCCAGGCTCAGTGGGTGACCGACCAGCTCATCAACCTGCGGGGCGTGGCAGTGGACACGCAGCTGGTGGATGGGGCGCTGGAGCTGGACGCCACGGTCCGGGCTCAGTATATCCAGGAGGCCACACAGCTTTCCGGACTGGACAACCCTAACAGTGTTGCCCAGCTGACCCGGTGGCTCCAGGAGGAGACCGGGGAGGAAATCACAGACCTGCGGAAGGCCACCGTCTCCGAGCTACTTGGAAAGGACTTACCCAGCGATACAGCACGGAGGATGCTGGAGATCCGCCGGGAGCTGGGCAAGACCAGCAACAAGAAATACACCGCACTGGAGACAGCGGTATGCGCCGATGGCCGGGTGCGAGGTCTGCTCCAGTTCTACGGGGCCAACCGCACCGGGCGATGGGCAGGACGCATTGTTCAGCCCCAGAACCTGCCCCGGACATACATCGACGGGGACCTGCTGCCACTGGCCCGGGACCTGGTCAAGGGGCGTCGTCAGGACGCTCTGCGGGTGGTGTTCGGCTCCGTTCCGGATACCCTGTCCCAGCTCATCCGCACGGCCTTCGTGGCCTCTACCGGCCATATCCTGGTGGACGCCGACTTTTCCGCCATCGAGGCCCGGGTGGTGGCCTGGCTGGCGGGGGAGGAGTGGGTGCTGGAGGTGTTCCGGACCCACGGGAAGATCTACGAGGCCACAGCCTCCCAGCTCTACGGCGTGCCCCTGGAGAAGATCAAGAAGGGCAATCCGGAGTACAGCCTCCGGCAGTACGGCAAGGCCGCAACCCTGGCACTGGGCTACGGCGGCGGGTCCTCCGCCCTGATCACCGCCGGGCATCTTCCAAAGGAGACCCCGGAGGAAGAGCTGCTAGACATCCGGGACCGCTGGAGAGCCGCCAATCCGGCTATCGTGCAGTTCTGGTACACGGTGGACGCCGCCGCTAAGGAGGCGGTCAACACAGGACGGCAGGTGGAGCTGTGGGACGGCCGTCTGGCCTTCGCCCGGGAGTGCGACCCCGGAAAGGACCTCGATTTCCTCACGATCCGGCTGCCAAACGGCCGGAAGCTCTATTACCCAAAGCCCCACATGGGCGTCAACCGCTTCGGCCAGCCATCTATCTGCTACTGGGGCCAGAACCAGACCACGAAGAAGTGGCAGGTCATCGAGACCTACGGGGGGAAGCTGACGGAGAACATTACCCAGGCCGTGGCCCGGGACTGTCTGGCCGAGGCCATTGACCGCCTGGAGGCCGCCGGCTACCCGGTGGTGTTCCATATCCACGACGAGGTGGTCATTGACGCCGGCCCCGGCCGGGACAGCCTGGAGGACGTGGTGGCCATCATGCGTCAGGTCCCAAGCTGGGCGCAGGGGCTGCCCCTGAATGCCGACGGCTGGACGAATCCATTCTTCAAAAAGGACTGACTTTATGAAACGAGCCACTTACTATAGCGGAATTCCGGGCAAGAAGTGGGGCATCTGGAACACTGTTCGGAAGGAGTTCCAGTTCGGAATCTGCGAAGATACACCCATGCTGGCGGAGGCCCGGCTTTATCAAAAGCTTGGCGATGACGCCAGAAAGTATAGATTCGAACCCCGACAGCTCCCGGAAAAGTAATGGCATTTCACATGACAATTAGGAGGAAAAAAGAAAATGGCAAATTGCAAGATCTGCGGTCGCCCGGTCCGCAGCGCCAATGTGTTTCACTCGGCATGCTGGGAGTCGGCTGTCGAGAAGATGGCAGATATCTTTTGTGGCGATTACTGTCGGTGGCCCAGGGAGTGCGCGGATCAGGACAGTCTGGAGGAGCTGCATTGCAGTGACTGCGCATTGGTTCGGGTCCTGAACCTCGGGCTGTGAGGTGCGGAGATATGAAAATTCGTTTTAAGGTTGCGAAAGGGCGCGCCATCATCGAATACAAAGATGACACAGCCACGATAGATGAGGTGAAGGAACTTCTGGAACGGGATGAAGTTATCTCCTTGTCCGCGACCAAGATGACGCCCAGCCAATATTTCAAATCCCTAAAAGGAGGTGCTAACAATGGCTGAATGTAAGAAAAACGGCGTCACCTGCCAGGACTTCTACAAATGCACTCAGGAGGGAGACGTCGTGGCCAGCACCGGGAAGAAGCTGCAGCAGTTCTGCTTTTACTGCATGGCCACCCCGCGCATCAAGAAAATTGGCTCTATCGCTTCCTGGACGGGATCCACGCCACCGTGGTGCCCTAAGGGTCGTGGCTGAAGGAGGAACAATCGTGAAAGTAATCTATAAAGCCCCGGGTAAGGCCCCGGAGGTCATTGACATCCAGAACACTTTGGAGACCCTGCAGGAAAAAGTAGGCGGCTACATCGAGACCGTTATACTATCGCCACTGATGCAGCCATCATCTGCAACGAAGAGGGCCGGCTCATGGGCCTTCCCCATAACTGTGTGCTGCTGGGCGTGGACTTCGTCGGTCCCATCCTCATTGTCGGGGTCAAAGGCCCGGAGTTCACCGACCTGCCGGATGGTGCCGCTGAGCTGTTCCTCCGCGGGGGGGTATGAATGGACACCCGGCTTCTAAAGCAGAATTGGAACCCGGCCTGTAAGGGATGTATCTATTCTGGAGTTGTCGATTTCGGCCGGGTGTGCCTCTACATTCTGTATCAACATCAAATGCGGCCCTGCCCGGCGGGGGAGGGCTGCACTGTGAAGGAGACGATCCGAATGCCGAAAAAATCATGGGACGAGGCCCGGGCCCGGCAGCTTATCGAAGATGGCATGGATGACGTGGCCGTGGCCGATGCCGTCGGCGCTACCGAAGGCGCAATCCGTTCTTGGCGCGGCCGGAACCGGATCAAGCTGAAGTGCTCATCCCGGAAGCCCACAACTGTTATAGAACATAGAACATCGGAGGACAAAACGATGGACGAACCCAAAGAAAAAGCCGTGACCGAGCAGACGGACAGCCAGGGGGCCAAAGCGGACAAGGGGAAGCTGCGGCCCACCCTAGTCCCGGTGAGCCTGATCCGGGCGGTGGCCACCGTCCGGGAGTACGGCTGCTATAAGTACCACGACCCGGAGAACTGGAGGCGGGTTGGCCCACAGCGCTACCGGGACGCCCTGTACCGCCACTGGTTGGCCTACCTGGCTGATCCCGGCGGCGTAGATGAGGAGAGCGGACTGCCGCACCTGTGGCACCTGGCCTGCAACGCTGCCTTTCTGATTGAGATGGAGGAGAGTCGTGAAAAAGAATCCTTTGTTGGCCAAAATAGAGGCCAAGCATGAACTGGAACTGAAGATCACCCGGGATGTGACCCGCCAGGAGATGGTGGACTGCGCCATGATCGCGCTGAATAAGGCGTATGGATTTGGCCCGGAGCGCAACAAGAAGTTCCTGGATGTACTGAACGAGACAATCAACGAGGTCGCCGACCTTGTCCAGTCCGATACTCCGGACAAGGAATATTCCATCGCGAAATTCGAGGAGCTGGTCAAGCAGGTGTGCGGAGATCGGTATTCTCCGAGAGAGGTGCGCTACGGGTATGACCTATGACAGACAAATCACAATTTCGGTAGGGGCCAGCCGCCGGGCGACCCAGTGGCAACCCCAGACACTGCGAATCTCGGAGCTGTACGCCCGGATTCAGACGCCGGCACGCAGTTCTGAGACCATGGCAGCCTACCTGGCCCTGCCCAAGAGCCAGCAGGATGACCTGAAGGACGTGGGCGGCTTCGTGGCCGGCACACTGAACGGCCCCCGGCGCAAAGCCGGGGCCGTCTCCGGCCGGGACGTGCTGACCCTGGATCTGGACAATATCCCCGCCGGAGGCACCGATGACGTAGTTCGCCGGGTGGAGGGCCTGGGCTGCGGCTACTGTGTCTATTCCACCCGTAAGCACATGGCGTCGGCGCCCCGCCTGCGGGTACTGCTTCCCCTGGACAGGACCTGCTCCGCCGATGAGTATGAGCCATGCGCCCGGCGTATGGCTGAGATGATCGGTATGTCCCTGGCTGACCCCACCACCTTCGAGGCCTCCCGGCTGATGTACTGGCCCAGCTGCTGCGCCGACGCTGAATACATCTACTATGCCGCGGACAAGCCCATGCTGTCTGTGGACGGCTTGCTGGCCACCTACGCTGACTGGCGGGATTTTACCTCCTGGCCCTCCGTCCCCGGCGCTGTGAGCCCCGCCAGGCTGGCGGCCAAGCAGGGGGACCCCCTCACGAAAAAAGGCGTGGTGGGTGCTTTCTGCCGGGTCTACGACATCGAGGCAGCCATGGACTCCTTCCTGCCCGGCGTCTATAATCCGGTGGACACCATGCCCGGGCGCTACACATTCACCGGCGGCTCCACCACCGGCGGCGCCGTCCTCTATGACAACGGAAAATTCCTATATTCCCACCACGCCACCGATCCCTGCGGCGGCAAGCTGGTCAATGCTTTCGACCTGGTGCGGATCCACCGCTTCGGGGACAGGGACGATGTGGCTGCGCCGGGGACCCCGGTCAACCGTCTGCCAAGCTACTCAGCTATGTGCGAGGCGGCCGCCGGAGATCCCAAGGTGTCTGGCCTGCTGCTGCAGGAGCGCTGGCAGGAGGCCACAGAGGGCTTCAGCGCTGTGCCGGCGGAACCGGATGCCGATACCGATGCCAGCTGGATGCAGCAGCTGCGGATCAGCCCGAGGTCCGGTCTGCCGCAAGCCACCATGGACAATGTGTGGATCATCCTGGAGCACGACCCCAGACTGAAGGACAAGTTTGCCATGAACGCCTTCGCCGGCCGGGGTGAGGTGTTAGGTCCGCTGCCGTGGACCGAACGGGGAGATCGCCGGCTCTGGAGCGACAACGACAATCAGGGCCTGTACTGGTATCTGGAGAAGACTTACCAGATCACCGGCACCAGCAAGATCGACGGCGCTCTGTCTCTGCACAGCGAGAAGCATGCATTCAATGATGTCAAGGGCTACCTGAGCGGCCTGAGCTGGGACGGGACGCCCCGGCTGGACACACTCTTCATCGACTACTTAGGGGCGGAAGATACGCCCTACGTTCGGGCTGTGACCCGGAAGGCCTTTACAGCCGCCGTGGCTCGTGCTATGCGCCCCGGCGTCAAATTCGATAATATGACCATCCTGTCCGGGCCCCAGGGCATCGGTAAGAGCACCCTGCTGGATAAGATGAGCCGGGGGTGGTTTAACGATAGTATCCGGACCTTCGAGGGAAAGGAGGCCAGTGAGCTTCTCCAGGGCGTGTGGCTGGTGGAGATCTCCGAGCTGGACGCCTTCCGCCGCACGGACGTCTCACGGATCAAACAGTTCCTGAGCCAGAGGGCGGACCGCTTCCGGGCTGCCTATGGCCGCCACGTCAAAGAAATGCCCCGCTGCTGTGTGTTCTTCGGCACGACGAACACCGGGGATTACCTGCAGGACAAGACCGGAAACAGGCGATTCTGGCCCATAGATGTGGGCAAGCAGCCGGCTACAAAAAGTGTGTGGAATGACCTGGACGCCGAGCTGGACCAGCTATGGGCGGAGGCTGTGACCCGCTGGAGGCTGGGAGAACCTCTGTATCTGGACGGCGATCTGGCCGACGCAGCCAAAGCCCAGCAGGAGGACCACCGGGAGGTCAGTGCCAGAGAGGGTCTGATCCTGGACTTCCTGGAGCGCCTGGTGCCCCGGGACTGGTCCACCTGGTCCCTGGAGCGGCGGAAGACATTCTGGGGCGGGAACGTGGCGGGAGACGTGGAACTCAGGCCCAGAGACCGGGTGTGTGCCCTGGAGATCTGGTGTGAGCTGTTCGACGGCCTGAAGAAAGATATGCGGTACGCGGACACCCAGGAGATCAACAGCATTATCGCCGCAGCACCTGGGTGGAAGCGCTCAGCGAGTGCGTTGAAATTCGGGTACTGCGGAGCGCAGCGGGGCTTCGTGCGTGAGTAACATTCGGCGGGTAACAATGGCGAAAGGTAACATTCAAGCGGTAACGAGGTATCATTTGGTAACTTTTTAAAGTTACTGCTGAAACCGTTGCGGCAGTAGTAGGGTCACATGGTAACATCTTTTTTCTATTAAGTATAAAAATATAGAAATAGAGAGTATATACGCCCCCTAACACACCTAATGCACATGACACATCACACACATGATGCACATACGCCCGCGCGATAGCAACTTATGTGCCAAAAATCGAAGGAGACTGACTATGAATCTTGACATCTGCGATTGGCTGAGGGACTTCTTGAAAGGCGGCCCTAAAGAGGTCAGCAGAATTCGCAGGGCTGCAAAAGAGGCTGGATATTCACGGTTTCAGCTTCGGGAGGCAAGGAGAATCTGCTGTATTCAGACGACCAACAACTGGAGCGAGGACCACCCCGCTACAGACCGGTGGTATTGGTCCTTACCGGAGGATGAGTCATGAAAGAATCAGCGATAGAGGCCCGGCTTGTGCGGATGGTACGGGACCGGGGTGGGCTGTGCTATAAATTCGTTTCCCCGGGAAATCCCGGGGTGCCTGACCGGATCGTCATCACGCCCGGCGGCAGGACTATCTACGTGGAGCTGAAGACCGAGGTGGGGCGGCTGTCCAACCTGCAGAAGTGGCAGCGGTCGGAACTGGAGAAACGGGGAGCCGACATCCGGGTACTGAAAGGGCTGGACCAGGTGAAGCAGTTCGTGGAGGAGGTGATGCCGAATGAAGTTTATACCGCACAGCTACCAGCGATACGCCATTGAGCGGATCATCTCCGACTCGTTCCTGGGGCTTTTCCTGGACATGGGCCTGGGCAAAACCGTCATCACACTGTCTGCTGTCAACGATCTTCGGTTCAACCGTTGGGCGGTGTCCCGCTGTCTGGTGGTGGCCCCCAAGAAGGTGGCCGAGGCCACCTGGAGCCGGGAAGCGGAGAAGTGGGACCATCTGAAGCACCTGCGGATCATCCCGGTGCTTGGCACTTCCCGGAAGCGGATCCAGGCGCTGAACACGCCGGGGGACGTGTGGGTCATCAACCGGGAGAACGTCCCATGGCTGGTGGACTACTACCGCAACGCCTGGCCCTTCGACATGGTGGTGCTGGACGAGTCCTCCAGCTTCAAGAACCACCAGAGCAAGCGGTTCAAGGCGCTGAAGCTGGTACGGGACCGGATCACCCGCCTGGTGGAGCTGACCGGCACGCCGGCGCCAAACGGCCTGGAAGATCTGTAGGCGCAGATCTATCTGCTGGATGGCGGCGCCCGGCTTGGCAAGACCATTTCCAGCTACCGGGACGCCTTCTTCACCCAGGACTACTCCCACCCGGGGCAGATGTACAGAACCTACTCGCCCCAGCAAGGAGCCGACGCCAGGATCCGGGAGGCCATCTCCGATATCTGCGTGTCCATGAAGGCAGAGGACTATCTGGAGCTTCCGGAGTACATCGAAGATGTGGTGCCTGTGGTCCTGGATGAGAAGGCCAAGAAGGCGTATGACAAGCTGGAGAAGGAGATGCTGCTGGAGGTGGATGAGCAGACAGTGACCGCCGGCACGGCTGCGGTACTGAATGGGAAATTGCTTCAGCTGTGCAGCGGAGCTGTGTACGACAACCGCCGGCAGGCCATGGAGATCCACAACTGCAAGATCGAGGCTTTTCTGGAGGTCATTGAGCAGCTGCACGGGGAACACGCCCTGGTGTTCTACTGGTTCCAGCATGAACGGGACAGGCTGGTGACGGCCCTGGCCAAGACAGGACTGCGGGTGCGGGTCTACGGCGGACCGGATGACGAAATGGCCTGGAACGCCGGACAGGTGGACGTACTGCTGGCCCATCCAGCAAGCTGCGCCTACGGCCTGAACCTCCAGCAGGGCGGCCATCACGAGGTTTGGTTCGGCTATCCCAACTGGGCGCTGGAGCTGTATCAGCAGGCCAACGCCCGTCTGTACCGTCAGGGACAGCGGTATCCGGTGATCTCCCACCTGCTGGTGGTTCAGGGCGGCATGGATGAGGACGTGGTGGCGTCGCTGCACAGTAAGGGGGATACCCAGGAGGCGCTGATGCAGGCCCTGAAGGCAAGGATCGAGAAAGCGAGGAAGAATCATTGAGCAAACCTAGATACAGCTGGTGGGGCTACATAAAGACGATAATTCGTCGGTATCCAAGCGAAAAAGACAAGGAGTCGCCAGGGCTTTCCAAGTCGGAGAAAGCGGCTGTGGAGGCTGCTATTACAGAGGTTGAACTCATGCCGGACGGCAGAGACAGGATTGCGTTCATCAGGATGGTTTTTTGGGCGCAGACGCATACGCTGTCCGGTGCCGCGATGTCGATCCCATGTAGTGAAAGAACGGCTAGACGGTGGCACGCGGCTTTCATAAAGTCTGTTGCGAAAAATTTAGGCCTATTGGATTAAAAGTTGGCCTTAAAAAGCCATTTATATATGCGAGAATTAGCGTGAGGGGTTTTATATCTCTCACGCTATTCTTTTGTGGAGGGGACTTCGATGCTGAAATCCTGCAAATACTGCGGCGGGATCCATCCGAGCAAATACGTTTGCCCCAAGAAACCTCCACGCAGTCCGCATAAGGGAAGCAAAGCAGTTCTATTTCGCCGGAAATACATCTGGCAGAAGAAGCGGGATCATATCGTCCAGCGCGATTACCACATGTGCCGGGTATGCAACGAGGGAAGCTACGGCACATTCGGAATCCCTGGCCTCAATGACCAGCCTCTTCAGGTTCATCACATCGAGCCGCTGGAGGAACGTTTTGACCTCCGGCTTGATGATGACAACCTCGTCACCTGCTGCGACGGACACCACAAGATGGCTGAGGCGGGAGAGATTCCGCGTGGCTATCTGCATGGGCTTGCGCAGACATCCCCCCGGTGGGTGTAGGCCTTTTTTGCCGCTTTTGTTCAAGACCAACAGCCGGCCTCTGAACGTGATAAATGCCAGAAATGAAAAAATGGGGGTGATGGCGTCATGGCTAGGCCGTCCAAATCCGCTGCCGTAAGCAGCGGGAAAATCGGAAAAGACGAGAAAGATACCCGTCAAACCGTTGAAACCACGGTACGCGGTGAAGCTGTGCGGCCGGAGCCTCCGGAAGGCCTCACTAAGGACCAGAAGGCCATTTTCAAATTCATAGTGGACGGCCTGGCGTCCGGAGACATCCTCGGAAAGCTGGATGTTTTTGTGCTGGAGTCTACTGCGGTGGCCATTGACCGGCTGCGGACGATCAACCGTATGATTGATGACGACCCGATGCTGCTCCTGCACACCGCCACCCAGAACAGCCGGGCAAAGTACCAGGCAGACTTCACTGTTACCGTTGACCACGATAAGAGCCATATCTATGCCAGCACGGATGACGGCACGGTGACGCTGAAAGAGGACGCTATCGGCCTCCATGCCGACGTTCTCATCAAGGACAAGGACCTGATCGAGCTTGCCAAGAAGGGAAAGATCCGCGGCTGGTCCTTTGGTATGTACAACGTCAAGGACACCATGGAGGACCGGGCGGATGATCTCCCTATCCGACACATTACAGGGCTGGATCTCGACCATTTGACGCTGGTCGTGAAGAAGTGTCCTATTTACTCCGCGACCTCTGTGGAACTCCGCGCCGAAGGTGACGTAGAGATTGAGACCCGGTCGTCTCTGGACACTCCTACGATCACCGATGCCGAGCCGAAGAAGCCGGCATTTGATAATTCTGGATTCAGAAGCCGCATCGCGGCGCTGAAATAATTTTAGGAGGAAATGCTTTTGTCTGGCTATCTCCGCCGCACCATCAGCGACGTAAAAAACGCATAAGGGCGGGGGACGACCCTGAATTAAACCTCCTTTTTTACCTGTTTCACACCCACCACTGGGGGCTGGAAGATCTTCGGGATCTCCAGTCCCGCGGTGACGGGTGGCAAAACCAGTCAAAGACGTTCTCAGGCCTGACCTCTACCGTGGAAGGCCTTACCCAGGAGCTGGACAACGCCATGGGCGAGGGGTACAACGAGGGCCGCATGGCTGGCCTGCAGGCTCAGCGTGACTGGCTATCCGGAGAGAGCGGCGCCGCCGTTCAGGAGGCCAATAAAGCCATCGGCGCCTGGAAGGCTGAGCTGGAGAACAGCAAAGAGCAGTACATCCGGGATGCCGTAGATGCCATGATGGGCACCGATGAGTATCAGGCCGCCAAGGAGGAAGATAACGCCGCCGAAATGGGCCGTCTGATCATGGAGGCAAAGGTCAAGGGCATGAGCGAGTATAACGCCAGTGAAGGCGCTCAGCTCGCGCTGGAGAGCGAAAAGGCCCTTGTCGATGCTATCCGGGATGATACCTCCACAAATCAGAATTACTGGGACGCCGGTTACGAACGCGGAAACTGGTTTACCAAGGGTCTTGCTGCCGGCATTAAAACCGAGGGAGTTCCCCGCGTGAAAGGCACCTGGGAATGGGACAGCAGTGACTGGACTGATTACAACAGCCACGCTTACGGTCTGAAGTATGTCCCCTATGACGGATATCCGGCGCTTCTACATGAGGGAGAGCGCGTCCTGACAGCGGCAGAGAACCGAAGCAGCGCCGAAAGCAGCATCGTCGTCCAGGTATCCGGCAACGAGTTCATTGTCCGCGGTGAGGATGACATCGATGCCATTGCCAGGCAGATCGTTGTCCGGGTGCGGGAAGCGCAGGAGACATACGGAGGTTAACGTCATGCGGATGATTTTTAGAAACACCAAGACCAACGAAGAGTTGGTCATGCCGGTGACCCCATCCGGCTTCCAGCTGATGGCCGGGCGGCTGGTGGAGAGCCTGGACATGGCCCAGACGGGGCAGGTAAACCTGCCGGGCCTCCCCTCCCTATTCAATGAGCAGATCGAGTTTCTGCTCCCGGCGGAGGCCAGAAACTACACTGCTCCCGGGTACTCTGGGGAACCCTACGCCATCGTGGAAAAGCTCTCCCAGTGGTCCAGCGACGGCGATGTCCTCCGCTTCATCGTGACGGACACGCCGGTCAACGTCCCCGTGCTCCTGCCGCCCGTCCAGTACCGGGAGGAGGGCGGCGCGGGAGATGTGACCGTGACGCTGACGCTGCGGGAATACCGCTACCTGGAGGCGGAGACCACGGAAAAGACATCCACCGGCAACACCGGCCGCAGCGTGGAGGCGGCGAAGAAGGCGGACACCGTGTACACCGTGGTCAAGGGAGATACCCTGTGGGGCATCGCCCGGAAATACTACGGGGACGGCTCCCTGTGCTACAAGCTGGCCTCCAGGAACGGCATCAAGAACGCCAACCTGATCTATCCGGGCCAGAAAATCACCATTCCAGACAAATCACTGCTGTGAGGTGCGCGGTATGGCTTATAACGACCTGTTGAAGATCCGTACCTGGAGTCTGGACGGTAAAAAGACCTCCCACATTACCAGTCTGGTGCAGACGCTGACCTGGAGCGGGAGCTACCGGGACTGCGCCAGGAAGCTGACCTTTGATGTGCTCACAGAGGCTCTGATAGAGCTGGGAGGCATGACCAGACTTTACCATGAAGCGGACATCCTGTTCTCCGGCCATATCCGGCGCCGGGGCCGCTCCGATCTGCAGCAGTACATATCCTGTACGGCCTATGACCGGGGCATCTTCCTGAAAAAGAACAGCACCTTCTTGGCCGTCCGCAATCAGACGCCGGAGGCCGTCACGGCCCAGCTTTGCGCGGAGTTCGGCATCCCTGCAGGCAAGCTGGCCGCCACCGGCGTGAAGCTTTCCCGGAACTTCCTGGGGGCTACGCTGTATCAGGTGATCCAGACAATGTACACCCTGGCGGCGGAGCAGACCGGAAAGCAGTACCAAATTCGTTTCCGGAGTAATGACCTGGAGGTCGTGGAAAAGACCATCGGGTCGGAGAGCATCCGCCTGGTGCCCGGCTCCAACCTGATCTCCTGCAAGTCGGAGGACAGCGTTGAGGACATGATCTCCTCTGTGGCGGTCTATTCCGACGATTACAAGAAGATCGCCACCTACGACAGTCCGGACAATTACCGGGCGCTGTACGGCCTCATGCAGAAGGCCATCAAGGCCAGCTCCTACGACGACCCGGCGGCGGCCGCCCGAGAGCTCCTGCAGGAGAACGGTATCTCCACCACCATCACCGCCACCTGCCTGGGTAATACGAAACTCATCACGGGCAACGCGGTGGTGGTCCATGAGCCGGTGACCGGGACGGACGGCCTGTTCTGGATCACGGCGGACAGCCACACGGTATCCAGGGGCATCTACCAGACAACGCTGACGCTGGATTTCCGAAATCTCATGGACAAGCAGGAAGCCGGTAGCGTACCGACGAAGTGAGGAGGTGTGATATGCAGACTGATCCTTATGCTGAGCTGTTCCATCTGATGGCATCCTCCCGCGGTGACGTCGGTATCCATCTACTTCTCGGCACTGTCAAAACACCGGAGCCGCTGCTGGTGGACGTGGGCGGTACCGACCAGGAGGCGGAGCGGTTCTACATCTGCGACCGCCTCCGGCGCGGTCATCAAGAGACAGTATCCCTCCAGGGCGGCAGCGGCGGATTTACCGCCAACAGCGGCACCCACGGAGTATCGTTGGATTCAGGCACGCTGTCCATCACGTCCACCGTTATGAGTCAGACGGTCCCTGTTCTGAAGGTTGGGGACCGGGTTCTGCTCCTGACGGAGGACTTTCAGACATTTTTCCTCATCGATAAGGTGGTGCATCTATGAGTATTTTTCCTGCTGTGCAGCCGGAGGCGGAGGACCTCCAGACACAGGAACTTCCGCTCTGCCGGGAAGTAGCCTGGGACTTTGACCGGGGCATCCCGCTGTTTTCCGCCGGGAAGCCGCTGGAAGTCACCGGCGCGGAGGCGGTGAAGGTGTGGATCTGGAAGGCCCTGAACACTGTGCGGTACCGCCACGAGATCTATACCTGGGACTATGGCTGTGAGGTAGAAAACCTCATCGGTCAGGCGTTCACGCCGGAGGTGAAGCAGAGTGAGGCTGTCCGGTATATCCGGGAAGCGCTGATTGTAAATCCTTATATCCGCTCTGTCCGGCAGGCGTCGGTTGATTTTAAGGATACACACCTGACCGTGTCCTGCACGGTCGATACGATTTACGGGGAGGTTGATGTGCGTGTTTGAGGATACCACAGTGGAAGGCATCAAGCAGAGGATCCTGGGCCGTTTGAAAACGTCCCTGCAGACCAGAGAAGGCAGCTTCGTCAATGATGTCATCAGCGCCGTGGCGGTGGAGCTGCACGACTGCTATCACCAGTGGGACGGTATGGAGCCCCGCTTTTATGTGGGCGATGATTCCGGCCCCTACATCGACAAGCAGGCTGCTACCGTCGGCGTCTACCGCAAGCCCGGCACCGTCGCCTCCTGTTCCATCACCTTCAGCGGCAGCGACGGTGCCAGAGTCCCGGCCGGCACGCCGTTTTATACGGAATCCGGCCTCACCTTCATCCTGCAGGAGGATGCGGTCTTGTCCGGCGGCACGGCCTCCGGTACCCTGGTCGCGTCCGGCACCGGAGACGCCTACAACATCGGTGAAGGCGATATCACCAGCACCCTGCGCAATTACAGTGGCATCTCCGGCTATGCCAATGCAGAGGCATCCGGCGGTACCGATCAGGAGACCGACGAGGCTCTGGTGGCCCGCTACTATGAGCGGATGCGCCGCTCTCCGACATCCGGAAATCCATATCACTATCAGGATTGGGCCACCAGCGTTCCCGGCGTTGGCGCCGCCCGGGTCGTCTCCAAGTGGAACGGAGCGGGAACGGTGAAGGTCGTTCTGGCCGGGCCTGATTTGGAGCCGGTGGCGGACGGCATCGTCACCGCCTGCGCGGCCTACATCGAGCAGCAGCGCCCGGTTGGACCGGCTGTCACGGTTGTGTCCGCAACGGCCAAAAACATCGCTGTGGCGGCTTCCGTGAAGGTGGACGGTACAACCACCGCTGTCGCCGTTAAAACGGCTCTGAGCACGTCTGTGGCGGCGTATCTGCGGGATTTGACATCGTCCGCGTTCTACGGGAACATCGATATGCAGCTTGAAACGCTGGACAGCCGCACCTACACCGTGCTGTATAACCGTATCGCGTACCTGCTGCTGTCTATCCCGGGCGTCATCGACTATACCAGCCTGATGGTGAATGGAGGCACGGCCAATATCGTGGTGGGCGCCACGGAGGTGCCCGTCCTTACGGAGGTGTCGGTGACATGAGGGAGCTGATCGCCTGCTTTCCGGCTTACTATCTGTCCTCTCCGGAGATGTGTGACCTGCAGCAGGCTATGCAGCCGGAGCTTGCCGCCCTCCGGGAGTACCAGGACGATGTGACCTCCCAGCTTTGCGTGGAGACCGCCACCTGGGGCCTTGCCAGCTGGGAGGTGGCGCTGGGCATCCCGGTAGACGAGGACAAGCCCTTGGACTTCCGCCGGAGCCGTATCCGGGGCAAGATCCGAGGGAACGGCGGCACAACCGTGGCAATGATCCAGAACGTAGCGGAGAGCTATTCCAACGGTGCCGTCGCTGTGACAGAGTACGCCGCGCAGTATAAGCTGGAGATCAAGTTTGTCGGCACCCTTGGTATTCCGCCCAATATGGACGACCTGACGCAGACGCTGCGAGATATACTGCCTGCCCATCTGGAGTGGGCGTATGTGTTCGTTTTTAACACCTGGGCGGCCGCCAGCGCGCTAACCTGGGGCCAGGCGAAGGCCTTTACTTGGAAACAACTGAGGGAGAGTGATTTGAATGGCTGAGACCGATAACCTGAAGCTGGCCCTTCCCGCCAGTAATGAATATGTGGATGTGGAAGTTCTTAACGAGAATTTCAGAAAGATCGACGCCGCCGCCCTGCTTGCCCTGGCTGCTGCGGCGCCGTACAGCTCGGAGCAGATCTATGCCCTGGGCGCGTACTGCACCCGGGGAGGGAAGTTGTACCGCTGTACGACGGCGATTTCCGCAGCAGAAGTCTGGACGGACGCACACTGGACGGAGACCACCGTGGGCGCCGAGCTGGTGGTCGTTATTGTGGCTTTGGCGGGGAAGGCTCCGGCTGGGTATGGGCTTGGCGAAACAGTAGGTGATTCCGTCTGTATCGCAAGCGCAGCAGCATTGAACACAACGGTTAAGGGCGGAATCTACTATTATTATAATTCAGATGAACAGGCAACAGGTTATCCATATTCACAGTATGGGATGGTAGTTGTTATTTCCACAGAAGCGGTAATGCGGCAGTATTTCTTCCCGCGTCAAACCGACACGCGCTGGTGGGTCAGGCAGAAGACGAACTATTCCGATACCTGGGGACCTTGGGAATGGGGTAAAGCCCCGATGGAATTTGGCGTTGAGTACCGCACCACGGAGCGGTATAACGGCAAGCCTGTCTATATCAAGGCGCTGGGTCTTGGTAATATGCCGGCGGCGTCTACGTCAAAATCTGTGACCTTCGGCACCGGAACAGAGGTGGCGATCGATGTAACGGGCCGAATGGAATATGAATCAGACACCTATACGATCCCGTTTGACCGAGGCAACGGTACTTCCGCCGCAATATTTGCGCATGGAACGCAGGTATACTTGTTATCCGGCGCAAACAGCATCGCAAGCTAT
>Ga0129308_1001739_pt1 | contig 21094 bp, 33 predicted proteins | sample L827metagenome_FD_94440 | JGI IMG/M metagenome (GOLD analysis project Ga0129308, IMG submission 94440) | Ring-tailed lemur group fecal microbial communities from Wisconsin, USA - L827 metagenome | ecosystem: Host-associated > Mammals > Digestive system > Large intestine > Fecal | place: USA... | reverse complement strand
GGATCGCACTGCGGCGGAAAGGAAATTGTCGCTGACGCGACCCGCCGCAGGCGGAGAATTTCGCAGAGCGAAATTCTTTTTAAGATTAAAAACATTTTCGTCGAATGTACTAAAAAGAAAACAAAAATTTCGTAAATTTTTTTGGAAAAACACTTGCAATTTCGTTTACTATCATATATACTATCAAGTGCTGTGACATGATAGCGATGAAACATAAGGTTGCTGCAACGGAAAATACATAATCCCTGCAGGTTTTTATGTGGAGCGAATGTCAAGTTAGAAAACTGACGACAAGTCACTGTACCAGATAACAGCACCTGCCGGGTTACTCGCCGGACAGGGGAAACGACGTGAGAGTCCTTCGATAAGGGAAAGGAAAGGTCCTTTCAGGGTTGCTTATCAACAGGACACACACGGGAGAGTGTACAGTCACCGCTTGTCGCACTTATTTCAAAAGCGCGAAAAGGAGGCGACTTTTTTTATGGCAAATCAGGTAATGCGTATTACACTGAAAGCTTACGATCATCAGTTAGTTGATGCGTCTGCGAAGAAAATCATCGAAACAGTCAAGAAAAACGGAGCACAGGTGAGCGGACCCGTACCGCTTCCGACTAAGAAGGAAGTTGTTACGATTCTGAGAGCTGTTCACAAGTACAAAGATTCCAGAGAACAGTTTGAGCGCAGAACACACAAGAGACTGATCGATATCATTGCACCCACACCCAAGACCGTTGATGCACTGCAGAGACTGGAAATGCCCGCTGGTGTGTACATTGATATCAAAATGAAAACCAAATAAGCAACAAAACAAAAGCCTCTACAAAGACGTATGAATAGTCCAACTATTTTAACCACCTCAGTCATGGGGGAGGAAAACAGCGAACATTCCGCTATGTAGAACAAAACAGGAGGTCAATCAATGAAAAAAGGAATTTTAGCTATCAAAGTCGGGATGACTCAGATCTTCAACGAAGACGGCGTACTTGTTCCGGTAACAGTTCTTCAGGCCGGTCCCTGCGTAGTAACACAGATCAAGACTGTTGAGAACGACGGATACGAAGCGGTTCAGGTTGGTTTCGTAGACAAGAAGGAAAAGATTGTCAACAAAGACAAGGCTGGCAAGAAGGATGTCATTCACAGACATGGCGTTAATAAAGCTCAGAAAGGTCACTTCGATAAAGCCGGAGTTTCCTGCAAGAGATATGTGAGAGAGTTCAGATTTGAAAATGCTTCCGAGTATGCACTGGCTCAGGAAATCAAGGCTGATATCTTTGCGGCTGGCGACAAGGTAGATGCTACCGCAATCAGCAAAGGTAAAGGATTCCAGGGTGCGATCAAGAGACTTGGCCAGCACAGAGGCCCCATGGCTCACGGCTCCAAGTTCCACCGCCATCAGGGTTCCAATGGTGCATGTTCTTCTCCGAGCCGCGTGTTCAAAGGCAAAGGAATGCCTGGTCACATGGGCTGCGTAAAGGTTACAGTACAGAATCTGGACGTTGTAAGAGTAGATGCAGACAAGAATCTGATCCTTGTAAAAGGTGCAGTACCGGGCCCTAAGAAAGCATTAGTAACAATCAAAGAAACCACTAAAGTGGAAGCTTAAATTAGGAAAGGAGGACTACACAGATGGCAAACGTATCTGTTTATAATATGGAAGGCAAAGAAGTTGGCACAATCGAATTAAACGATGCGGTATTCGGTGTTGAGGTAAACGAACACCTGGTACACATGGCAGTTGTGCAGCAGCTTGCAAATAATCGTCAGGGAACACAGAAAGCGAAGACCCGCTCTGAAGTTTCCGGCGGCGGAAGAAAACCCTGGAGACAGAAGGGAACCGGTCATGCAAGACAGGGTTCAACAAGAGCTCCTCAGTGGACAGGAGGCGGCGTTGTATTCGCTCCCGTTCCGAGAGATTACTCCTTCAAGCTCAACAGGAAAGAGAAGAGAGCAGCCCTGAAGTCCGCTCTGACCAACAAGGTTGCAACTCAGAACCTGGTTGTTGTGGATGAACTGAAATTTGATACGATCAAGACAAAGAACTTCGCACAGGTTATGAAGAACCTGAACGTAGCAAACGGTCTGGTTGTTGTGAACGATAACGATGCAAACGTTATGAACAGCGCAAGAAACATTCCTGCCGTAAAAATGGCACTGCCCAACACCATCAACGTATATGACGTGATGAAAGCCGGCAAGGTTGTTCTGACAAAGGACGCTGTTAAGACGATCGAGGAGGTATACGCATAATGGCTGACATCAAATACTATGACGTAATCCTCAAACCTGTCATCACAGAGAAGAGCATGGCGGGTATGGGCGAAAAGAAATATACCTTCCTGGTACACCCGGAAGCAAATAAATCCCAGATCAAAGAGGCTGTCGAGAAAATGTTTGAAGGCGCTAAGGTTGCAAAGGTCAACACCTTAAACGCACCCGGCAAGAACAGAAGACGCGGCATGGTTGTTGGCAAGACTGCCAAGATCAAGAAGGCGATCGTTACACTGACAGCTGACAGCAAGGACATTGAGATCTTTGCTGGTCTGTAAGCGACGGGCTGGCGAGAGAGTTCCTTGCACCGCCAGAACCGAGGGCACCGCAGAGGCGGATGCCTCTTCGGCCGCGTTTCACGCGACGATGGATCTTGTCAAAGAGTTCTTTGCTCATGCGAGCATGGCAAAGCCCTCTTCGCCAATCTCCGCCCTCTCAATGCTCATCGCGCATATGTACCGAAAAGTACGATAATAAATATGAAGTAAAGGAGAAATCATCATGGGAATTAAAAAATATAATCCCTATACACCTTCCAGAAGAAATATGACTGGTTCTGATTTTTCCGAGATCACAAAGACATCTCCTGAAAAGAGTCTCTGCGTATCTCTGAAGAAGAACTCCGGTCGTAACAATCAGGGTAAGATCACTGTCAGACATCATGGCGGCGGCAGCCGCAGACAGTACAGAATCGTAGATTTCAAGAGATTCAAGGATGGCATTCCGGCAACTGTAATCGGCATTGAGTACGATCCCAACAGAACGGCTAACATCGCACTGATCTGCTACGCTGACGGTCAGAAGTCATATATCCTCGCTCCCGAAGGCATGCAGGTGGGCTGGAAAGTCATGAACGGCCCTGAAGCCGAAGTGAGAATCGGCAACTGCTTACCGTTATCCGAGATTCCTGTTGGTACTCAGGTACACAACATTGAATTATATCCCGGCAAGGGCGGACAGATGGTTCGTTCTGCCGGCAACAGCGCACAGCTGATGGCAAAAGAAGGCAAGTATGCGACACTGAGACTTCCTTCCGGTGAAATGAGAATGGTTCCGATCAACTGCCGCGCAACCGTAGGCGTTGTAGGCAATGGCGATCACAACCTGATCAACATTGGTAAGGCTGGACGTAAGCGTCACATGGGTATCCGTCCTACTGTTCGCGGTTCCGTCATGAACCCGAATGACCATCCGCATGGTGGTGGTGAAGGTAAGACCGGTATCGGCCGTCCTGGTCCGAGCACTCCTTGGGGCAAACCGGCACTCGGCTTGAAGACACGTAAGGCTAAGAAAGCTTCCAACAAGCTGATCGTAAGAAGAAGAGACGGTAAGGCTATCAAATAATTTTAAGGAGGAGAAGAACAATGGCAAGATCACTGAAAAAAGGACCGTTCGCAGATGCCAGCTTACTGAAAAAAGTAGACGCACTGAACGCTTCCGGACAGAAACAGGTTATCAAGACATGGTCCCGTCGTTCTACAATTTTCCCGTCCTTCGTTGGACACACAATTGCAGTTCATGACGGCCGCAAGCATGTTCCGGTATATGTAACTGAAGATATGGTTGGACACAAACTCGGCGAATTCGTAGCTACCAGAACCTACAGAGGTCATGGCAAAGACGAGAAGAAGTCCAAAGTTAGGTAATTGAAAGGAGGTTCTATCCATGGCAAGAGGACATAGATCCCAGATTAAAAGAGAAAGAAATGCAAATAAAGATACAAGACCTTCTGCAAAATTATCTTACGCAAGAGTGTCTGTAACAAAAGCATGTTTTGTACTGGATGCCATCAGAGGTAAAGATCTCGATACCGCACTGGCTATCGTAACCTACAATCCCAGATACGCTTCCAGCCTTGTGAAGAAGCTGCTGGAATCCGCAGCTGCTAACGCAGAGAACAACAACGGCATGAAGAAAGAGAACCTGTACGTTGCTGAATGCTACGCGAACAAGGGACCTACAATGAAGAGAGTAAGACCGAGAGCACAGGGAAGAGCTTACAGGATCGAAAAGAGAATGAGCCATATCACCGTAGTGCTTGATGAAAGAAAGTAGGAGGAAGGATAATGGAACAGAAAGTTAATCCTCATGGTTTAAGAGTCGGCGTCATCAAAGACTGGGATTCCAAATGGTATGCAGACGCTGAATATTCAGACTTCTTAGTAGAAGACTACAATATCAGAAAGTTCTTAAAGAAGAAATTATACGCTGCCGGTGTTTCCAAGATCGAGATCGAAAGAGCATCTGACAGAGTAAAGGTTATCATCTACACAGCTAAGCCCGGTGTTGTAATCGGTAAGGGCGGTGCAGAAATCGAAGTGACCAAGAAGGAACTGTCCAAGCTGACAGACAAGAAGGTTCTGGTTGACATCAAGGAAATCAAGAGACCTGACAGAGATGCTCAGCTTGTTGCAGAGAACATCGCTCAGCAGCTTGAAAACCGTGTGGCTTTCAGAAGAGCAATGAAATCCTGCATCGGCAGAACAATGAAGTCCGGCGCGCTGGGCATTAAGACCGCTTGTTCCGGACGTCTGGGCGGCGCTGATATCGCTCGTACCGAGTTCTACAGCGAAGGCACTATTCCGCTTCAGACACTGAGAGCAGACATCGATTATGGTTTCGCTGAAGCAGATACCACCTACGGCAAGGTTGGCGTTAAGGTTTGGATCTACAAGGGCGAAGTACTTCCTACAAAGGGAAATAAGGAAGGGAGCGATAAATAACTATGTTAATGCCTAAAAGAGTAAAGCGTCGTAAACAGTTCCGCGGTTCCATGGCGGGCAAGGCTACACGTGGTAATAAAATCAACTATGGTGAATATGGTCTGGTGGCTTTAGAGCCCTGCTGGATCAAATCCAATCAGATCGAAGCAGCCCGTATTGCGCTGACACGTTACACAAAGCGTACCGGTCAGGTTTGGATCAAGATTTTCCCCGACAAGCCGGTTACAGCGAAACCCGCTGAAACACGTATGGGTTCCGGTAAAGGTACTCTTGAATACTGGGTAGCAGTTGTGAAGCCGGGACGTGTAATGTTCGAAATCGCAGGCGTTCCTGAAGAATCCGCGAAAGAAGCATTACGTCTCGCAATGCACAAGCTTCCTTGCAAATGTAAAATTGTTTCAAAAGCAGATTTGGAAGGCGGTGTAGCAGATGAAGTCTAATAAATATGTAGAAGAGTTAAACAACAAGTCGGCTGCAGATTTGGCACAGGAATTAGTAGCTGCAAAGAAGGAACTTTTCAACCTGAGATTCCAGAACGCAACGAACCAGCTTGACAATACTGCCAGAATCAAGGAAGTAAGAAAGAACATTGCCAGAATTCAGACAGTTATGACTCAGAAAGCCAAAGTTGCTGAATAATTCCAGAAAGGAGTAAACTAACGTGGAACGTAATTTAAGAAAAACACGTACTGGTAAAGTCGTTAGCAATAAAATGGATAAAACAATCGTTGTTGCGATTGAAGATCATGTAAAGCATCCTCTTTACAAGAAGATCGTGAAGGAGACCTACAAACTGAAGGCTCATGATGAGAACAACGAATGCAACATTGGCGACACAGTAAAGGTTATGGAAACAAGACCTCTGTCCAAGGACAAGAGATGGAGACTTGTTGAAATTATTGAGAGAGCTAAATAATTAACGGCAATCAATTTAAGTTGGAAGGAGAATTATCATGATTCAACAGGAAACAAGACTGAAAGTTGCCGATAACACAGGTGCGAAAGAGATCCTCTGCATCAGAGTTATGGGTGGCTCTACAAGAAGATATGCGAATATCGGTGACATCATCGTTGCCAGTGTTAAAGATGCAACACCCGGCGGAGTTGTAAAGAAAGGCGATGTTGTGAAAGCCGTAGTCGTACGTTCTGTAAAAGGCGTTCGTCGTAAAGACGGTTCTTATATCAAATTCGATGAAAATGCTGCTGTTATCATCAAAGATGACAAGACTCCTAAGGGAACCCGTATCTTTGGACCAGTAGCACGTGAGCTTCGTGACAAGCAGTTTATGAAGATTGCTTCTCTGGCTCCGGAAGTATTATAGGAGGTGCCTTAATGTCTACCATGAAAATTAAAAAAGGCGATACCGTTAAGGTTATCACCGGCAAAGATAAAGACAAAGAAGGAAAAGTAATCGCCGTAGATAAGAAGAACGGCAAAGTTACCGTTGAGAAGATCAACATGGTAACAAAGCATACAAAACCTTCAGCAGCTAACCAGAATGGCGGAATCATCCAGGTGGAAGCTCCTATCGATGCTTCTAACGTTATGTACGTTCACAAGGGCAAAGCAACTCGCGTTGGCTTCAAAGTGGAGAACGGCAAAAAAGTACGTTTCGCTAAATCTACCGGCGACGTAATTGATTGATTCCAGGGAAGGAGGCTAATAGCGTGAGCAGACTTAAAAGCTTATACAATGACGAGATCGTAGCTGCTATGATCAAGAAATTCGGCTATAAAAATGTGATGGAAGTTCCGAAGCTTGACAAGATCGTCATCAACATGGGTGTTGGTGAGGCAAAAGAAAATGCCAAGGTTCTGGATTCCGCTGTGAAAGATCTTGAGACAATCACAGGTCAGAAAGCTGTTCTTACAAGAGCGAAAAATTCCGTTGCTAACTTCAAAATCCGTGAGGGTATGGCAATCGGATGCAAGACAACTCTTCGTGGCGAAAAGATGTATGACTTCATGGATCGTCTGGTTAACCTGGCATTACCCCGCGTGCGTGACTTCCGCGGCGTAAGCGCTGATTCCTTTGATGGCAGAGGCAACTATGCGCTGGGTATCAAGGAGCAGCTCATTTTCCCCGAGATCGAATATGATAAGGTGGAAAAAGTCAGAGGTATGGACGTAATCGTTGTTACTACAGCAAAGACAGACGAAGAGGCACGTGAATTACTGAGATTATTCGGTATGCCTTTCGCAAAGTAAGAAGGAGGTAAATTGATTCATGGCTAAAACAGCAATGAAGATTAAACAGCAGCGTAACCCCAAATTCTCCACAAGAGAATATACACGTTGTAAGATTTGTGGCCGTCCCCACTCCGTACTGAGAAAATACGGAATCTGCAGAATTTGCTTCCGGGAGCTGGCATACAAGGGACAGATTCCTGGCGTGAAGAAGGCTAGTTGGTAAGAAGGAGGGTAAATCACAATGACTATGAGCGATCCTATTGCAGATATGCTTACAAGAATCCGTAATGCGAATACTGCAAAACACGATACAGTAGATGTACCTGCATCCAAGATGAAACTGGCTATCGCACAGATTCTGCTGGATGAGGGATATATTAAGAAATATGATGTTCTTGATGAAGGTTCTTTCAAGACCATCCACATCACCTTAAAGTACGGTGAGGATAAGAATGAAAAGATCATCTCCGGCATCAAGAGAATTTCCAAGCCTGGTCTTCGCGTATATGCAGGCAAGGAAGAACTGCCCAGAGTTCTCGGTGGATTAGGCATTGCCATCATTTCCACAAACCAGGGCGTTGTAACTGATAAGAAGGCAAGAGAGCTGCAGGTTGGCGGCGAAGTGCTGGCTTACATCTGGTAACACGACCAGAAGTAATTCTAAGTCGCCATAGGACGCCGACTAAGAATTACTAAGTCTGGTCGGGAAGAATGCGTAAACGCATTCTTCCGGCGAAACTATAAACATTTCATTATTTAATGGAGGTACGGGCATGTCACGTATAGGAAGAATGCCAATCGCGATTCCTGCAGGCGTTACTGTAGAGATTGCAGAAAATAATAAAGTGACTGTAAAAGGTCCCAAGGGAACACTGGAGAGAGTGCTTCCTTCTGAGATGGAAATCAAAATGGAAGAAGGTCATGTGATCGTTACAAGACCCAATGACTTAAAGAAAATGAAGTCCCTGCATGGTCTGACCAGAACACTGATCAACAACATGGTTGTTGGTGTTACAAACGGCTACGAAAAGAAGCTGGAAGTAAACGGTGTTGGTTACAGAGCAGCAAAGGCAGGCAAGAAACTGACATTATCCTTAGGTTATTCCCATCCGGTAGAGATGGAAGATCCGGAAGGCATTGAGACAGTGCTGGAAGGTCAGAACATCATCATCGTTAAGGGCATCGACAAAGAAAAAGTTGGCCAGTTCGCAGCTGAGATCAGAGACAAGAGAAGACCTGAACCTTACAAGGGCAAGGGTATCAAGTATGCTGACGAAGTTATCAGACGCAAAGTTGGTAAGACTGGTAAGAAATAACAGATAAGGAGAGTGTAAAAATGGTTAGTAAGAAATCAAGACAGGTCGTTCGCGAGAACAAGCACAGAAGAATGCGTAACCGTTTTGCGGGCACAACCGAAAGACCGCGCTTGGCCGTATTCAGAAGCAATAATCATATGTATGCTCAAATTATTGACGATACAGTTGGCAACACTCTGGTAGCAGCATCCACCCTTGAGAAGGATGTAAAGGCACAGCTGGAAAAGACCAATAACGTTGATGCAGCAGCATATTTAGGAACCGTAATCGCAAAACGCGCTCTGGAAAAGGGCATCACCGAGGTTGTGTTTGACCGCGGCGGTTTCATCTACCAGGGTAAAGTTGCAGCTTTAGCTGAGGCAGCCAGAGAAGCTGGCCTGACATTCTAAGAAGGGAGAACACAACAGATGAGAAGAACAATCATTGATACAACCAATCTGGAATTGACAGAAAAAGTTGTTTCCATCAAACGTGTTACCAAGGTTGTAAAAGGCGGCCGCAACATGCGTTTCACAGCTTTAGTGGTAGTTGGAGATGGCAACGGACACGTTGGCGTAGGCCTTGGCAAATCCGTTGAAATTCCGGAAGCAATCCGTAAGGGCAAGGAAGATGCTACAAAGCATCTGGTTTCCGTTGCACTGGATGAAAACAATTCTATTACACATGACTTCCTCGGTAAATATGGTTCTGCAACCGTTCTGCTGAAGAAAGCTCCTGAAGGTACCGGTATCATCGCCGGTGGTCCTGCACGTGTCGTGTGTGAGCTGGCAGGTATCAAGAACATCCGTACAAAGGCTCTTGGTTCCACCAATAAACAGAACGTTGTTCTGGCAACAATCCAGGGATTGAGCCAGGTGAAGACTCCTGAAGAAGTAGCAGCAAAGCGTGGTAAATCTGTAGCAGAGATCATGGCTTAAGAAACGGGAGGAGAGAAAAAATGGCAGACAAGACTTTAAAGATTACTTTGGTAAAATCCCCCATCGGTGCAGTGCCCAAGCACAGAGCAACCGTAGAGGCTATGGGTCTTACAAAGATGCATAAGACAGTTATCATGCCTGATAACGCATCTACCAGAGGCATGATCCAGCAGGTTGGATATATGCTGAAAGTAGAAGAAGCATAAGTACAGGAGGTGTCAGGAAATGGAATTATCTAATTTACAGCCTGCTGCAGGTTCCAAGCACAGCGATAACTTCAGAAGAGGTCGCGGACATGGTTCAGGCAACGGCAAAACAGCAGGTAAGGGCCATAAGGGTCAGAAAGCTCGTTCCGGAGCTCCCAGACCGGGATTTGAAGGTGGCCAGATGCCTTTATACAGACGTATTCCCAAGAGAGGTTTCACAAACAGAAACACGAAGGAAATCGTCGGAATTAATTTAAGTGCACTTGAAGTATTTGACAACGGAGAGACTGTTACTGTAGAGAGCCTGATCGAAAAAGGAATCGTTAAGAATCCCAGAGATGGCGTCAAAATTCTTGGAAACGGAGAATTTACCAAAAAGCTCGATGTGAAAGCAAATGCCTTCAGTGCATCCGCAAAAGAAAAGATCGAGGCGCTTGGTGGAACTGCTGAGGTGATGTAAATGTTTACTACCTTGAAGAATGCGTTTAAGATCAAGGAAATCCGTAAAAAACTGATTTTTACCTTCCTGATGCTGGTCGTGGTCAGAATGGGATGTCAGCTGCCGGTTCCCGGTGTGAACAGACATTTCTTTTCTGACTGGTTCGCAGCGCAGACGGGTGATACATTCAGCTTCTTCAATGCGTTCACGGGAGGTTCTTTCGAGAACATGTCCCTGTTCGCATTGAACATTACCCCTTATATCACATCCTCCATTATCATTCAGCTTTTGACCATTGCGATTCCGAAGCTGGAAGAGATGCAGAAGGATGGAGAAGAAGGAAGAAAGAAACTCGCATCCATCACTAGATATGTGACAGTTGCGTTAGCATTGATTGAGTCCACAGCGATGGCAATCGGTTTTGGCCGTCAGGGTCTGATGGAAGATTTTAATGCTTTAAATGTAATAACAGTTATTGCAGCTTTGACAGCAGGAAGTGCTTTCCTGATGTGGATCGGTGAAAGAATTACGGAAAATGGTGTCGGAAACGGTATTTCCATCGTCCTGACCATTAATATCATTTCCCGTATGCCCAGTGATCTCGCAGGCCTTTACAATCAGTTTGTAAAGGGAAAAGCGGTGGCGGTCGGTGCGCTTGCAGCGCTGATCATTCTTGCAATCATCGTTGCAATGGTAATTCTTGTTATCATCTTAAATGATGCAACAAGAAAAATCCCTGTACAGTATGCGAAGAAAATACAGGGACGTAAGACAGTTGGCGGTCAGTCCACTTTCATTCCGCTGAAGGTTAATACCGCCGGTGTTATCCCGATCATTTTCGCGCAGTCCATTATGCAGTTCCCGGTAGTGATTTGTCAGCTGGCAGGTTACAACGGAACCGGATTCTGGGCGCATGTATTGAGAGGATTGAATTCCAGCTACTGGTGCAAACCCAGTGAACTGGTTTATTCAATCGGCCTGGTGGTGTACATTGTAATGGTAATCTTCTTTGCTTACTTTTACACATCCATCACCTTCAATCCGCTGGAAGTTGCGAATAATATGAAAAAGCAGGGCGGTTTTATCCCGGGTATCAGACCTGGCAAGCCTACCAGCGATTATCTGACCAGAATACTGAATTATCTGATTTTTATCGGCGCATGTGGCCTGACCATCGTGTGCGTGCTGCCGTTCTTCTTTAACGGAGTGTTCGGCGCAAATGTTTCCTTCGGCGGAACGAGCCTCATCATTATCGTGAGCGTTCTGCTTGAAACGATGAAACAGATCGAATCTCAGATGCTGGTTCGCAATTACAAAGGATTCTTAAATGACTAAGAGCTTAGGGTGGGACAGGACGGTAACGTTTCTGTCCTACGTTGCTTATAGGACCTTGTAAAGCGGTTCCTATAATGTGCAGGAAAGAGGTAGACATGAAAATTATTATGTTAGGTGCTCCCGGCGCCGGAAAAGGCACACAGGCAAAAATGATCGCGGAAAAGTACAGCGTTCCGCATATTTCTACCGGTGACATTTTCCGCGCAAACATCAAAAACGGAACGGAGCTGGGAATGGAAGCGAAGAAATATATGGATCAGGGCCTGCTTGTTCCTGATGAACTGACAGTCCGCATTCTGCTCGACAGAGTGGCTCAGGATGACTGCAAAAACGGTTATGTGCTGGATGGATTTCCGAGAACCATTCCTCAGGCGGAAGTGCTGGATCATGCGCTCACAGAGTTGGGCGATAAGATTGATTATGCGGTCAATGTGGATGTTCCGGATGAGAATATTATCAGAAGAATGTCCGGCAGACGTGCATGTCTGACCTGCGGCGCGACATATCATATTGAGCATATTCCTCCGAAGAAGGAGGGCATCTGCGATGCGTGCGGCAGTGAACTGGTTTTAAGAGATGATGATAAAGCTGAAACTGTGAAGAACCGTCTGGATGTCTATCATAAGCAGACACAGCCGCTGATCGATTTCTATACCGAAAAGGGCGTTCTGAAAACTGTGGACGGAACGCTTCCGATGAATGAAGTATTTGCTGCAATCACAGCGATTCTCGGCTGATGAGAACCGGAAATTTGGAGGTATGTGATGGCTGTTTCGATTAAATCTGCCAGAGAAATCGAGTTGATGAGGGAAGCGGGAAGACTTCTTGCCGAAGTACATGAAGAACTGGGAGCGGCGATCAGGCCGGGAATGTCTACGAAAGAGGTGGATATGCTGGGAGAAAAGCTGATCCGCGACAGGGGCTGTGTGCCGAATTTTCTTCATTATAATGGTTATCCGGCTTCAATCTGTGTTTCTGTCAATAATGAGGTGGTGCATGGAATACCCAAAAAGGACCGCTTTTTAAAGGAAGGCGATATTGTCAGCCTGGATGCCGGCCTGATCTATAAGGGGTATCATTCCGATGCAGCAAGGACGCACGCAGTAGGAAAAATCAGTCCGGAGGCGGAAAAACTGATTGCGGTGACGAAGCAAAGTTTCTTTGAAGGAATAAAAATGGCGAAACAGGGCTATCATCTCCATGACATCTCCTGTGCGATCGATGCCTATGTGAGCCGGTTTGGATATGGAATTGTCAGAGACCTGGTGGGTCATGGCATTGGAACTTCACTCCATGAAGATCCTCAGATTCCAAATTTCGCACAGAGGAGGAGAGGCGTCAGGCTGCAGGCCGGAATGACCCTGGCCATTGAGCCGATGATCAACGCCGGCGGCTGGGAAGTGGATTTCTTGAGTGATGGATGGACCGTCGTAACTCGGGATGGATCTTGGTCAGCGCATTATGAGAATACAATTCTGGTTACCGATGGGGAACCGGAGATACTCACACTGTTATCGTAAAGTATCGAGGAGAAAACAGATGGTTGGACAACTGGCTGTCTCCCGTGCGGGACATGATAGAGATACACTGTATCTGATTCTTAAGGAAGAGGGCAACAGCGTATATCTGGCGGACGGCGTATTAAAAACATATGCCATGCCCAAGAAGAAAAACAAAAAACACATTCAGCTGATTCACAGCGGCCTTACCGCGATGCAGATCGAAGAGTTGGCTGGAAACCCGGCAGATGCCGATACGAAGATTAAACGATGCATCCGACTTTATAATGAGCGAAAAGATGTAACAGTGAAGCCTCCGGCTGAACCGTTACTAAAAGATTGATGGAGGTAAGATATGTCTAAAGCAGACGTAATTGAAATTGAAGGCACAGTAGTTGAAAAACTGCCCAATACCATGTTTCAGGTAGAACTGGAAAATGGCCACAGAGTGCTGGCACATATCAGCGGCAAATTGAGACAGAATTTCATCCGTATTCTCCCCGGCGACAAAGTGACGCTGGAACTCTCCCCCTACGACCTCTCCAAAGGCCGCATCATCTGGAGAGACAAATAAGGAACTAAGTCCGCCTCCATGTGGGCGGACTTAGTTCCGCTACTTCGCAACAAGCGAAGCGGTTGCGAAGGTTCCGCCCGGCCGGAGGCCGGAAGTCCGCCGCCATGTGGGCGGGGAATTTTTAAATTTATTTAGAAAAACTGTTGCAGAATCAAGGATCGCATGCTATAATAGAAAACGGTCTTTTTGGAAGGAGGTCAGATTAAGATGAAGGTAAGAGCATCCGTGAAACCGATTTGCGAAAAGTGCAAAGTCATCAAAAGGAAAGGTTCCATCAGAATTATCTGCGAGAACCCGAAGCACAAACAGAGACAGGGTTGATTTGTTCTATATTATAATAGAGACAAATTGCTCCGTCGGAAGTTTAAGACGGCTGGCAGCGGATTACTACTAAGGTCCGCTTGAGAATAATTGAACGTAGTAGAACCATTGATTTAGACGAGGACAAACAAATAAGTCAAGACTGTCCGCGGGGCATTCACTACGGGAGATTACTTTTTGATACCGAGTATAGGCTTCTGACGTAATTGCTCAGGCACTGAGCGGTTGCAGCATGAATTTCAGGAGTCGGAGGCAGCTGTGTGATGGAACACCCGGTGGTGTGTAAAGCACATTGGCTCCGCATGGATTCCCATGAGAGAGTATCGGAAAGACCGGTTTACCGGTTGGGTACATGGTACCCCAGTCAATTAGTAACTATTTATTATGAACGCACAGGCTACAAGACTGCCCTGTGCTCATTGTGCGTAAAAGCCAAATGCGCACAAAAGAATGGAGGAAATGGTAATGGCTCGTATTGCAGGTATTGACTTACCCAGAGAAAAACGTGTTGAGATCGGCCTGACCTACATTTATGGTATCGGCAGACCCAGCGCAACAAAGATTTTAGCTCAGGCAGGTGTTAATCCCGACACACGCTGCAGAGACTTAACTGACGATGAAGTTAAGAAAATCAGCGAAGTAATCGACGAAACAATGACTGTTGAAGGTGATCTGAGAAGAGAGATCGCACTCAACATCAAGAGATTACAGGAAATCGGATGCTACAGAGGTATCCGTCATCGTAAAGGACTTCCTGTTCGTGGTCAGAAGACAAAGACCAACGCAAGAACAAGAAAAGGTCCCAGAAGAACAGTAGCAAATAAGAAAAAATAATTCAAACAAGGGAAAGTAGGTTAGTTTAAATGGCAGCTAATAAAAAAGTTACAAAAAAAGTGACAAAAAAACGCGTCAAGAAAAACGTTGAACACGGACAGGCACATATTCAGTCTTCTTTCAATAACACAATCGTTACATTGACAGATGCTGAAGGTAATGCTTTAAGCTGGGCTTCTGCCGGCGGTCTGGGATTTAAGGGTTCAAGGAAATCTACTCCGTATGCAGCACAGATGGCTGCAGAAACAGCTACAAAAGCCGCTCTGATCCATGGCTTAAAGACTGTAGATGTTTTTGTAAAGGGTCCTGGTTCAGGACGTGAGGCTGCGATCCGTGCACTTTCTGCATGTGGTCTGGATGTAGTGAGCATCAAGGATGTAACTCCTGTTCCGCACAACGGATGCCGCCCGCCTAAGAGACGCCGCGTTTAATACAAAAATTAAAAGGCATAACGTGTTGCATATTCCCGGTGTTGGGATGTTTGTGATAGAAGCAACAGTCCGGCGTCCATATGCGGACGCCGGTTTAAACAAATGTTGGATGAAGACATGGCAGCTGCAAAGAAAATGTGGTTGGAGCTATTCACGGCATGGCAGCTGCAGAATGCTGTAAACAATAATCTGGAGGAAATTAAAAATGGCAGTTAACAGAGTTCCCGTATTAAAGAGATGCAGAGCACTTGGCCTTGAGCCGAGCTATCTGGGCTATGATAAGAAGTCTAACAGAAGCGTCAGAGCCGGCAAGAAGATGAGCGAGTATGGTCTTCAGTTAAGAGAGAAGCAGAAAGCAAAATTCATCTACGGTGTTCTGGAAAAGCCCTTCCGTAACTACTATGAGAAGGCAGACAGAATGAAAGGCATGACAGGTGAAAACCTGATGACCATGCTGGAGTCCAGACTGGACAGCGTTGTTTTCCGTATGGGTTTTGCAAGAACCAGAAGAGAAGCAAGACAGGTTGTTGACCACAAGCACATTCTGGTAAACGGCAAGTGCGTTAATATCCCTTCCTACCTGATCAAAGCAGGCGATGTGATCGAAGTGAAGGAAAAAGCGAAGAGCATGCAGAGATACAAAGATATCCTCGAAGTAACAGCGGGCAGACTTACTCCCGAATGGATGGATGTTGATAAGGAAGCTTTCAAAGGAACCGTTAAGCAGCTCCCCACAAGAGAGATGATTGACGTTCCGGTAAACGAAATGCTTATCGTCGAGTTGTACTCCAAATAAAGATGATAAAATCCAGGCATCTTTGTGCAGCCGCACAAAGCGCCGCAGGAAAAGTTATTTTTCCTGTGTTCCATCTAAAAATGTTCGTAAAGGAGGGTATTTGCAGTGTTTGATTTTGAAAGACCCAATATTGAGGTTGCCGAAATCTCTGAGGACAAGAAGTATGGCAAGTTCGTGGTGGAACCTCTGGAAAGAGGTTACGGCATTACGCTTGGTAATTCTCTGAGAAGAATTATGCTGTCTTCTTTGCCGGGCGCTGCAGTGAGCCAGGTAAAAATCGAAGGCGTGCTGCATGAGTTCTCTTCCATTCCCGGCGTAAAAGAAGATGTTACCGAGATCATCATGAACATCAAGAGTCTGGCAATCAAAAACAACAGCGAGACCAATGAGCCGAAGACTGCTTACATTGAGTTTGAAGGCGAAGGCGTTGTTCATGCTTCTGACATTCAGGTTGACCAGGATATTGAGATTCTCAATCCGGACCTTGTGATCGCCACATTGAGCGGCGGCAAGGAGAGCAAGCTGTACATGGAACTGACCATTACCAGGGGCAGAGGCTATGTCAGTGCGGATAAGAATAAGAGCGAAGATCTGCCGATCGGCGTCATCGCAATCGATTCTATTTACACTCCTGTAGAAAGAGTTAATATGACAGTACAGAACACCCGTGTAGGTCAGGTGACTGACTATGATAAGCTCACACTGGATGTTTATACGAACGGGACACTCGCTCCCGATGAGGCTGTCAGCTTAGCTGCAAAGGTACTTAGCGAACACTTGAGCCTTTTCATTGATTTATCTGAAAATGCCAAGACAGCAGAAGTCATGGTTGAAAAAGAAGACGATGAAAAAGAAAAGGTATTGGAAATGAGCATAGATGAGCTTGAGCTCTCTGTTCGTTCCTATAACTGCTTAAAGCGTGCTGGTATTAACACGGTAGAAGAATTAATCAACAAGACACCTGAAGACATGATGAAGGTTCGTAATCTGGGCCGGAAATCACTGGAAGAGGTTCAGGCAAAGATCAGCGAATTGGGATTCCATTTCAGACCCAGTGAGGAATGATCCTGATTTTAATGATACGGCATCAACGGTAAGACCAAAGGGCGCGAAGGTGCCAGAGGAAATTGTTTGTGAAAGACGATTTCCCGTCACATGATTGGCAGCTGCAGTTCTTTTCATATTGAACAGGCTGCGGCATATAAAAAGCATTCGGTAAATAAGACCAAAGAGCGTTGCCGGATGTACCAAGAATGAAAGGAAAATAAGACAATGGCAAAGTACAGAAAATTAGGCAGAACATCTGACCAGAGAAAGGCACTGCTGAGAAGCCAGGTAACAAGCCTGCTTTACAGAGGCAGAATCGTTACCACAGAAGCGAAGGCAAAGGAAGTTCGTAAGATCGCAGAAGGCCTCATCGCTTTGGGCATCAAAGAGAAAGATAACTTCGAGACCGTTAAGGTTACAGCTAAGGTTCCCCGCAAGGACAAGGACGGCAAGAGGGTAAAAGAGGTTGTTGACGGTAAAAAGGTTACCGTATACGATGAAGTTGAAAAGGAAATCAAGAAGGATATGCCTTCCAGACTTCACGCAAGACGCCAGATGCTGAAGGTGTTATATCCTGTAAAGGAAGTTCCCGCTGCTGCAGCAGGCAGAAAGAAAAACACAAAGAATATTGATATGCCTGCAAAAATCTTTGACGAGATCGCTCCCAAGTATGCGGACCGTAAGGGTGGTTATACAAGAATCATCAAGATCGGCCAGCGTAAGGGCGACGGCGCGATGGAAGTTGTACTTGAGTTAATCTGATCATGAGTGAATGAGGACTGCCGCACTGTAAAGTGCGGCAGTTTTTATATCTTCTTTTCAGAAACTATGGTAGAATGTAATCAGATGTTTCAGAAGCTCGGGGAAAGAAAGTCGGGAGGAGAAAAGGATGAGTTATACGGCGATGAAGAAGTGCGGTGCATTTATACCCGGAGAAAGCGCTCCCAGAAGCAATATGGGAAGAGAGAGCATCTCTTTTATACGGGATTGTTGTGAGAATCTGATGTTTGATGAACAGAGGTCTGCTTTGCAGGATGAGACGGGAGTTGACGGAGTACCGTATAATTTTGAAAGGGATGTTGATAGACTTTGTCTGGAAAAGGCAATCTACAGATTCCTGAAGACCGGCGCTCGGGAGGATGCGTTTGATATATATTTTTGTTACAGTGAAATCTTCAGACCGTTCGGAAGCGGCTATGAGGCAACCAAAACTCTGTTGGAAATGCTGTCCGAGCATGAGGAAAATTCCAGTTCGCTGTTAATGAAGCACAGAGATCATTATTCTCATTCCGTCTATGTCTTTTTGCTGGGACTGGCAATTTATAAAAACAGTGCGGAGGTCAGAAAAGCGTATTGTGACAGATACCGTCTTTTGGAAGGGCCGGAGGCCTGCAATCATTTTCTGAAATACTGGGGAATGGCATCTTTGTTTCACGATATCGGATATCCATTTGAGATTGCGCATCAGCAGATGAAAGCATATGTCTGCCAGCTGACCAAAATTGCCGGGAAGGATGTCGGCAGCGTAAAGGAATATGCGCCGTTCATTTCGTATAAAAGGATGGATGCTTTCGTGCAGGTAAAAGGCATTGAAGCGGATATGAACCGGATTTATGCTGCAGAAATTACGAAGAGGATCGGCAAAATTTATGGAATATCAGAAGAAGAGCTGTATTTGATTCTCAAGGACAGGGCGGTCAATGAGGAGGAACTGGAAAAGGACCGGGAGGGGCATATCCGCATTGACAGTAAGGGAGAGGCGGTCAGAAAATATTTATACATGGATCATGCCTACTTCAGCGGCTTGATCCTCCTGAAGAAGTATTTTGAGGTGAATGCGGCAGCAAAGGAGATTCCGGAAGAACTGATGGATACTTTTATCGCAATTATTCTGCATAACAGCCTGTTCAAATTCGGAATCAGGGGAAAACAGAGGGGACTGAATTTGGCGGATCAACAGCCGTTATCCTATCTGTTGATGCTCTGTGACGAACTGCAGTGTTGGGACAGAACCTCCTACGGACAAAATTCCAGGAATGAAATATATCCTTTTGACTTTGACATTCGCTTTGAGGACAGCAGCATGACCTGGATTTATTATTATGATCAGGCTTATGCAAAGAAGACAGCACGTTCCAAAGTATATCAGAATATGATGCGGGGGTATCGAAAAAAAGACGGTTCGGTTAAAAACGGATATAAATTTGTGGATGATATAGATGAGATTGTACAGCTTTCTAAGAAGGACGGAATTTGTCTGGATACCGTCATTGTGCCAAAGAAAAAGAGATCAGGAGAGTTCATGTCGGACACAAATTATCTCAATATATACGATTTTGCCCTCGCGCTAAACGGACGTTATTCCAGCCTGATCAGCGCAGAGGATGAAAAATGGAATTATGACGAGATTCAGGAACAGCTGCAGGAGGCTTTTCAAAAGCTGTCACTGGAGTTTAAGCTTTCCAACATCGCACAGGCAAAATACTTTGCGAAGCATCTGGAAAAAATCCATTGTTTCTATTCGGACCGCCCGGTAGATTATGAAATGGTGGTGGAATTTACGGATGATGAACTGGTGAAAATTTCCGAACTGGAGCATATGCGGTGGTGTGAGGAAAAAGCAGAGATGGGTTGGAGCTACGGCATTGATTATGAAAATGAAGGGTATACGAAGCAACAGGAAAGGAAGGCCAGGGCTCTGAGCCGCAGGCACAAAGATATGGTGGATTTTTCGGAACTCACCAGGGAAGAGGTATTGAAGGATTCAGAACCCATGAGGCTGATGATAAAGCTGCTAAAGGTTTTTGACGGGCTCAGCATTTACAGAGTCAGTGAAAACAGAAGCTGAACGGACAAGAGGAAAGGATGAGGGAAAATGATGAGCGACTTAAATCGTGTCATACGGGAAATCAAACCATGCGAAAACAGTGAGCCTTACGTGTTTATCAGCTATAGCAGTGCTGACAGAGAACTGGTATGGCGGGATGTGCTGGAATTTCAAAAAAGGGGCTATAATGTCTGGCTTGATGAAAAAAATCTGGATAAGACAAAGGATTCCTGGAAAGAGGATGCGTTGACGGCGATCGAAGATATGGACTGTATGCTTCTTGTATTCTATGTGAGCGCTTCTTCGCTGCGCAGCGAAGCCTGTTATCAGGAACTGTCCAAAACAATAGCAGACAGCACGAAAGCGCTGCATTTTGGACCTGTGAAGTTCATTGCGGTTGATGCGGAAATGGTTGGGGATATTAAAACATTTCATCAGCAGGTTTTTGAAAAAATCAGAGCCAGCAATCTGGACAAAGAGGAGCGCAGAAAACAGGCTCTTGCGCTGAATGGATTCATGCAGCAGTTTTTTAACAGCAACAATGAAAAAGTGAGAATCCATCCCAAGAATGAAGAAAACCGGAAAATGGACTATTACGAGGAAATCCTCGCCTCCTTCCCGGATGAGACGAGAATTTACCCGGTGGAGGAAAGCGAAGAGACGCCTGCAGAAGAGACAGCTGCGGTCAAGGCTGAGTCTGTGCCGGAAATGCCTGTGACTAAAGAGGAATCTGCAGAATCGAGAGTTGTAGTAAAGACGGAGGGTGCCAACGCGGCAGCATCTGCCGGAAAAGAACCTGATGTCAGGCAGGTTGCGGCAGAAGAGCAGGTCACGGTTGTGGAAACAGCTGCGGAAGAAGAGATTTGTTCGAAGACTGTGATTTCAGCAGAAGCATCTTCGGACGGGCAGGAAGCGGTGCCGGAAGAAAAAGAAGAGGCGCAGCCCGTGCCGGATCATTTTACGCATTATGAAGAGCGTCCTCAAAACTGGAAATATGGAAGAAATCCTTTCAGAAAGAAAAATGTGGAAGAAGCGCAGCAGGGAAACGGACTTTACAGGCTGATGATGGGTTATACAGGAATCGATATCCAGCTTTTTGGGAGTATCTTTGGTGGGAGGACGGATATTGTACGGATGGAGCTTCCGGATTCCATTGAGAAATTAAATAGCGGTGAATTCCGGGATTGTGTGAATATGAAAGAAATCCATTTGCCCAGATATTTGGAGCAGGTAGCCCATGAAGCGTTCAAAGGCTGCAGCTCCCTGGTAAATGTAGAAGTACCCGGAAATGTGACCGTGATTGATTCCAGAGCATTTCAGGGGTGCTCCTGCCTGAGACAGATTAAATTGCCGGAGGGATTAAAAGCGCTG
>Ga0129308_1001737_pt1 | contig 21120 bp, 24 predicted proteins | sample L827metagenome_FD_94440 | JGI IMG/M metagenome (GOLD analysis project Ga0129308, IMG submission 94440) | Ring-tailed lemur group fecal microbial communities from Wisconsin, USA - L827 metagenome | ecosystem: Host-associated > Mammals > Digestive system > Large intestine > Fecal | place: USA... | reverse complement strand
GGTACGGGCGGGCGGCTACTCCTTACCCGACAGGCTTTTCCTGCTGTGATGTTATCAGCTTACAAAGACTGCTCGCGCAGTCAGTGGAAAACAGTTCATCGCTGTTTTCTCAGCTCGCACCCTTTACCACATTATATCACAGTACATATTTTTCTGTCAAGCAGAGCATTGTTCTGTGATGAGAGCAGAGCCAAAGGCAGTTCCGCATCTCAAAGCAAATTCAAATGTAAACATTTTATTAACTTTTGGCTATTTCTTTGTCCAAAGTCCAAATTTGTCGGTAGATAAGTGAGGGAGCATAGCAGCTCAGTCGCAAAGCTCCAATTCCTCTAACGGAGAGAGGAAAATCAGAGAGCCGAAAGGCTCAATTTCAAGACCGACCGAAAAGGTCGGTCAGAAAACCAGCAAGCACGGCATTGGCGCACTACAAATTGAGATTTGAGTGACTTTCAATGCAGATGCTTGTTAGAGGGCTGCTGCCCCTAAAACCCCGAAATGAAAGGAGGAAAAATGAACGAAAAAATCAAGAGAACACGGAGTGTTCAGGTGAGGTTGACGCAGGAGGAATATGATTTTCTTGAACGGAAATTTCAGTTAAGCGGTTACAAGTCCAAGAGTGAGTTTATGCGAATAGCATTTTTTGAGACACTGATCGTAAAATTCAGTACCGAGGATATGCAGGAACTTTTACGGCTTATCCGCAATATTTCCAATAACATCAACCAGATTGCCGTCAGGGTGAACAGCACCGATAAAGTCTATATTGATGACATGGAACAGATTAAGGACGGAGTGGAGAAGATTTGGCAGCAACTAAGATTTTTCCGATCACAGCTACAACAGCTAAAGCGATAGCATACATTTCCAAAGCGGAAAAGACCGACAACGGCAGACTGATCTCCACCTATATGTGCAGCCGTGAACCCGACAAAGCTGCTAAAGATTTTGCCGAGGTAACGGCTACCGGAACGGGCAGAAGTACTGTCCTTGCACAGCATTGTATTATGTCATTCAAGCCGGGGGAAGTTACTCCCGAACGTGCTATGGAGATTGGCAAGGAATTGTGCGAAAAGTATCTGAAAAATCAGTACCAATACTACCTTGCCGTTCACACGGATAAGTCGCACCTTCACCTTCACTGTATCTTCAATAATACGAACCTTATTAACGGTCTAACTTTTGAGACATTGGAGAACCGCAGATTTACTGAAAAAGACAGGTCTTACAATAAGCTCCGCACCCTTGCAGACGAGGTTTGCAAACGGCATCATCTTTCGGTAATTCAGCACCCCGAAAATTCAAAGGGTAAAAGCCATTGGGAATGGGACATGAACCGTCAAGGTCTGTCGTGGAAAGCCAAACTGAAATACACGATAGATCAAGTTATTAAGGACAGCATGGACTTTGATGATTTTCTCAGGAAATGCGCCGATTACGGAGTGCTTGTTGACTATAATCCCGACCATAAAATTGACCTGAAATTTATGCTCCAAGAGCAGAAAGAGCGCAATCCAAGGGCGAAATTTACCCGTGCAAGAACTTTGGGCTGGTACTATGAAACAAAGCAGATCAAAGACCGTATTGCTATGTATCAGGGCGTGATGACCTACACGCCGAGAACGAAAATAAAAGTTATCACCAAGAAGCCACAAAACAAATTTGTGCAGGACGCTATCGACCGTGGCAATATGAAGCTCGCAAGTATCGCAAAGAATGTGATCTCTGAGTACGGAGTTGAGCCTGAGCAGATACGTCCGGCTGCTATCTCCGCTTATACTCACAGCCGACATCTTCTCTCCGAGCTGAACATGATGAAAACCGAGATAGACGATCTGAAAGTCAAACTCAAAGTTTTACGTCAATATCGCAAACTGAAAGTCTACGGCGAGGAGCTGAAAGCTCTCAGTGGAAGTGCTGCGAAGAAGTACCGCAAAGACCACAGCTATGAACTGAGTGAATACGGAGAAGCCCGTGCAAAAGTGTTGAAGTTTTACCCGACAGGTCAGATACCGACCGTGGAAAATCTGGATAAAAAAATAAACGCCCTTTTACAAGAGCGTTCATTGAAAGATCAGGAGTTTCGGGAATACAATAAAAAGGCGCGTGACCTTGCCGACGCACAGCGTACCATTGAGGAATTTTTCCGTCAGGAACGCAACGAGCAGCAGCAAGAACGAAAGCGTAAAAAGAATGGGGATTTGGAGTGAATGTCTATTTGCTCACGCACTCAGTATATGCAATACTGATACGAGCTGGCATTTCTCTACAATTCACTACTTTCCAACCGTTGCTTTCTAAAAATATCTTGTATTCGTTAGTTGACCATTGATGTTCAAAAGATATTCCTGCAAGTGCAAGAATTTTAGACCATACCCGACTAATGAAACCTGTTTGATGATTTACAAAGTTTGGGGCAATAAGGATACCTTTATTCTTCAAAACCCTTCGTATCTCTTGTAGTGCTTTTTCAGGTTCAGGCATAACGTGAAGTGCATTTGCGATAATGACAACATCAAATGAATTATCATCGTATGGTAATGCAGTAGCATCAGCAACTTCAAAGGTCAGATTTTCAGGGATAAAACCCTTTTTAGCTTCTTCAATCATACCCTCAGAATAGTCGGTAGCAATCAACTTTTTAGCAGAATAAGCTACTTTCTTTGCGAGCAAACCTGGACCTGTCGCAATTTCAAGTACATTTCTGTCTTTGATTATTTTCGGTATCCGCTTATACATAAGTTTATAGATTTTTTCATCAGGACGCATAGCAATCTTGTAGATAGGTGCATACAAATCCCATATTTTCTTATTCATTTGTTTTCCCTCCATGGTTTTGCTTGTATTCCTCTAAAGCTGTAAGCAAGAGCTTATTCACGCTCATACCCTGAGACTCGGCATAAGCCTTGATCTTCTCACGTTCTCCTTTCGGGACGTTCACACGGATATAATCGTAATGCCCTTTGAGATATTCCGTGTTCGGCGGAGCTTTCTTTCGCTTTCGGCTTGCGGTACACTCCTTGCAGTATTTCTGTGAGCCGGAAGTGATGGTATAAGTCTTTCCGCAGATTGGACAAACCTGTTCGCTGCCAACCGCAACTGCTTCTCCAGCCAGTTTCTTTTCCTTATAAGCCTTATTCCGCAAAACTTGTGCTTTGTCACGGCAGTACATACAGTATTTCGCACGGTTTGAAGCCGATTGAAACTCCATTCCGCACAGCTCACATTTGTGGGTAAACAAAATAATTCCCTCCTATGTTTAGTCTTTACATCTATTTTATCAGATATTGGGTGCAAAGTCAAGCATAATCTGAAATTTATTCAAATTTCACTGGGAAAACCGAAAATCAGGGCGCTGATTGCTGCGCTCCTACAAAAATCATTTTCATCTCAAAATTATACTTGACATTGAGTGTAAGTCGCTGTATAATATAAGCACAACAGGAACACAAACAATCCACATACAATGAAAGAGAGGTAAATCCTATGTTAAACAAGTTCTTAGTATCGGGCAGAATGACTGCCGATCCCGAAATCCAGACCACAGGTGAAAGCCGTTACTGCAAGTTCACTATTGCTTGCGACCGTCCCAAGAAAAAGGGCGAGGACAAAGCCGAGGCTGACTTTTTCAACTGCATCGCCTGGAACCGCAACGCAGATGTGATCGTTGATTGGTTCGGCAAGGGCGATATGGTAACGCTTGTCGGTGCTGTTCACATCAACCGCTACGAAAAGGACGGTCAAAAGCGTACTGCCACCGAAGTCAAAGTTGAGGAGATCCACTTCTCAGGCGGTAAGAAGAACACCTCACCGACCGCTGACAGTTACGATAATCCATACATTGGAACAGAGAATGATCCGCTGTTCTAAGCCAAAATCACAAGGAGGATATGAAAATGGACATTATTTCCGTGAGCAACCAAAAGGGAGGAGTTTCCAAGACTGGAGTTAGCTTCAATCTCGGCTCTGCACTCGCCCTGAAACACAGCAAAAAAGTGCTGCTGATCGACCTCGATCCGCAGGCTAATCTGAGCGAATACCTCAAATACGAGCCGGACGGCAAGCCCACGCTTACACAGCTTGTTATGACTGCCTGCACAGGCGGACGGCTTATCCCTGAGCTTGTCGGCTCGGCTATCCGCCACAACGATACCGCAGGAGTAGACTACATTCCGTCAGATATTAACCTCGCCAACAGCGAAACGCTGATGCAGACGGCGCTTTCAAGGGAAACGATACTACGCCGTATTCTGGCAAATGTGGACGGTTATGACTTCGTTATCATCGACTGCCTGCCGTCCCTCGGAACGCTCCTTATCAACGCTCTTACCGCTGCCAACAGACTTCTGATACCAGTACAGACGCAGAAATTCAGCCTTGACGGACTGCAAGCACTCAATGCTCTGTACGAACAGATCAGGACAGCGATCAACCCGAATATCACGATGCTGGGCGTTCTCCCGACAATGGTTGACCGCACCAGCGTCAGCAGAAAAGCTCTTGCGGAGCTTCACGAAAAGTACGGCGATGTGCTGTTCAATACGCAAATCAGCAAATCCGTTGAAGCTGCCAAAAGCTCTGAAAGCGGCACACCACTTTGCACGACAGGTCACAAGTTAGGTCAGGAATATGATGAATTGGCTCAGGAGGTGCTTTCAAGATGTTGAAAATTTCAGAATTAGCAATGAATCCCAAGCATGGAGTCACTACCGTATGCTACGGAAAAAAGCAAGAGTGGGAGGATCGTGAAGAAGCAAGTGCTTACTTCCTTGAAGCGATGATGAACAGCGACGGCTCAGAACATGACCGCTACTCCGGCATCTACCTCCAGTTGCAGAACGGTCTTGACTACTGCACAGACGAGGAGGACGAGTGATGAAACCCTTTGACACCAACAAAACGCCGTGGCTCTTTCAACCGCACGGCGAGGGCGAGCTTGACGATTATTTCAATTCAGACCACAGTAAATCCATTGCAGATACCTCACGCAGTATCATCGACAGTCTTTCCGAGAGCCGTGACAGGCTCTCAGGAAAGGTCTGTTATGGATTCAACTACAATCAGCGCAAATACAAGCTCACGCTCCTGTGGTTTGCGGATATGATCGTCCGTGCAGATGTGACAGTCAAAAAGCTGAAAAGCCGAATTATGGAGCTTGACATTGAGAACCGTGAGTTGAGAAAACATCTTGCGAATATGGAAAGGAAGTCGAGAAAATGAATACTCCGCAGTTTGATCTGGGCGCTATGCTATCCGCACCTGCACAGACCGCAGTACAGCAGATACCGTGCGATCAGCTCCACCCATACCATGATCACAAGTTTGAGCTTTACTCAGGTGAGCGACTTGATGATATGGTGGCGAGCATTAAGGAAAACGGAGTGCTTTCGCCTATCATTGTTCAGCCTGACGGGGACAGCTATGAAATTCTTATCGGGCATAACCGTTGGAATGCTTCAAAAATCGCAGGATTGCCCACCGTTCCTGCTATCATCAAGCAAGGTTTATCCGAGGACGAGGCAGAAATGTACGTCATAGAAAGCAATTTGATACAAAGGTCATTTTCTGATTTGAAAATATCTGAGCAAGCGGCAGTTGTCGCAAGCAGACACAGTAAAATGTTCTCACCTGGAAAGCGTAATGACATTATCCGTGAGCTAACGCTCCTTGAAAATCCTAATGCAGAAATCGAGGACGGCTCAACCTTGAATCCACTGGGTTCAAGGTTGGACACGAATGATGAAGTCGGCAAGGAATACGGAGTGAGCAAAGGCTCTGTTGTAAGGCTTATTCGCATAAATAAACTCATTGATGAGCTGAAAGCCCTTGTGGACAGCGGAGAACTTGCAATCCGTGCAGGCGTGGAGCTTTCTTTCTTGTCGGTAGAAACACAGGGCATAGTTGCAGAGCAAGCCGAGGATTTCAAGATAGATATGAAAAAAGCTAAATTGCTCCGTGAAGCTGCCGACACAGAGGGCAATATTTCCCGTGACACCATTATCCGTATCATCACAGGCGCAGTTGAGGTCAAGCAAAAGCCCAAGAGTGTGAAGATCAGCAACGATACCTACACCAAGTATTTCAGTAACGATGAGAAGCCGAAAGAAATCACAGAAACAATTGAAAAGGCGTTGGCGTTCTATTTTGAACACATGGGAAACGAATGAAAATAGGCTTGATCGACGTAGATTCACACAATTATCCAAATCTGCCATTGATGAAATTATCTGCATGGCATAAGCAAAATGGAGATACTGTTGAGTGGTACGAACCATTAACAAGCGAACACTTTGACATAGTATATATGTCAAAGGTGTTCAGCTTCACCGAGGACTATCACTACCCGATCAATGCAGATAAGATCATCAGGGGCGGCAGCGGTTATGCGATCAGGCTTGTGGACGGCAAAGAGATATACGATAAATCGGCAGACAATGATTTGCCCTATGAGATTGAGCATACATATCCCGATTACAGCCTTTATCCCGAATTGACGAAAGATACTGCATACGGTTTTCTCACAAGAGGTTGTCCGAGAGGGTGCGAGTTCTGTCATGTAGCAAGTAAAGAGGGCAAATGCTCTGTTAAAGTTGCGGATTTGTCGGAGTTTTGGAGAGGTCAGAAAAATATCGTGCTTTGCGATCCGAACATTTTAGCCTGCCCCGAATGGAAAGAACTGTTACAGCAGCTCATTGACAGCAAGGCATATATTGACATCAATCAGGGACTTGACATTCGTCTTATGACCGAGGAAAAAGCGGAAATGATAAGAAAACTCAAAGTCAAGGCGGTTCATTTTGCGTGGGACAGATATGAGGATAAGGACATTATTCTCCCGAAATTCAAAATGTTCAAAGGAATCACAAAATGGGGCTACCGAAAGCTGTCTGTATTCGTCCTTGTTAATTTCAATACCACCTTTGAACAGGACTTAGAACGCATTTACACACTCAGAGATATGGGCTATAACCCTTATGTTATGGTCTATGATAAAGTACATACAACGGGACGGGATAATGTGCGCAGATTACAGCGTTGGGTGAATAACCGCATTATCTTTCGTACTGTCAATACATTTGAAGAATACACAGGATAGAGGTTATGATTATGAAAGAGATCACAGTTCATGAGCTTGACACTATGCTCCGAAAGCTGGGCATCGGCATCAAAGAAATGGTGAAAGTCACTGAATATGACAGATATGAGGACTGGTCATGCATCAAAGACCTTGACAAAATCACCGACCCCGATGAATTACAGCTCCTTGACGAGTATCAAACTGTTATGCGACATTTGTGCGACATTTACTATACGCTCCTGTATCAGCAGCGTGAGATCATCGGAGAGAGTGTGCTGTCGTTCAATGCTCAAGGGTACTATGAGGACAAGTATCATGAATATCATTGCGGAGACTGCATCGAGTTTTATTTCTACGATGATTGGGACGAGAAATATAAGTGGAGGACAAGCCGTATCGAGTATAATGGAGATCGTTACTATATCGTGGGAAATCCTGATATTGAGCTTAACGGATTACGGGTAAGGCACAGAAAAAGATAGATGTACTTTGTAAGTCAGGCATAAAAACAGCACCTGTATTTTCACAGGTGCTTGAATGAAAAATATAATTGTTTTACAAATTGGAAGTTATCAATCTATGATTACATTGTCAATCCCCGAAAATTCGGGAACGATTATAGATTGAATGTCTCTTTTAATTTCTTTTTTTACATCTGTTATACAGCACGCTTTTAACCCACCAATACTTTTGCAGTCATCCTCTATCAGTACATCGGGTTTCAGCCGTTCAACAATTTCACTATATGCTTCCCCCTTATCCCTGCATAGGATTTCTGTATACTTCATACCGTAAAAATTGACAACCGACCTTATGAAGCCGTATCTTGATTTGCGAACATAAGAACAAAGATAAATTTCGTGACCTTCATCATATAACGCATTGACTGATTGAACTGCATTTCCAATTGGCTTATATCCGTATTTTGTAAACAAGAACAGCAAAGGTTTTGTATAGAACGTTGTTCCCTCTATGAAAATCATTATCCGCATAAGTCTTTATACCTCAAATCCCGATTTGTCGGGCAGACGCTCTCCATTAACATAACCTAATTATACTACAAGCGCAGATAAAATGCAAGCGTTTTTGAAAGGAGTTTTCTTATGAAAAAAATTATTACAGCACTCACAACCCTTTGTATCGCATCAAGCGTAAGCCTTACTGCTCACGCCGCCGAAGCTCTGGATCGTGACTACATTGAAGCTGAGATTTGGGAAGATATGTGGAACGGCAAGGGTGATAACGGACTTGACTTCCCCGAAGCATCGTATAAGCATCATCTTCTCGACAAGTGGCTTGACGAGAATTACGGCTCTGATGATTATGATTGGTCTGAGATCGGAGAACTGAAATATGAATACAAAGATTATTACCGCCGCCTGATCGAAGATTGGGATTTTGAGGACGATGAAAATGGCGGTTGGACGATCAGCACCAAGGACAATCATTATAGTTTCTTTATGCTAAACGGTCAGTGGCAGATGATCGACAAGAACGGCGATACCGTGGACAGCTTTCCTCCGTTTAGTACCTTAGCGGACGAGGTAGAAGCTGAGACTGCTCACGAACAGCAGATCAACGATAACGGCAACGGCTCACCGAGGGTTGTCGTAGAGGTCACAGGGCGAACGGAAACGGCTTCTGAGGGTGGTTCTTCCGTAAAGGATAACGATACTGCCAAGGACAGCGTAAAGCCGTCTGAGAGCAATTCTGAGCAATCAGGAGTAAATCCGATTATCGTAATTGCAGGAGTTGTTGCCATTGCAGGAATTGGCGGCATAGGCTACTACATAACAAAGAAACGGAAGTGATAATTATGATTTTTCAAAGCCAGCAGACGATAAACGGTACTCCCGTATGGGAAGTCGATACCGATACGCAGACAATCAGACATATCAATCCCAAAACAGGCGAAATGGAGCGTTATGTGTTCCACACCGACCATATCCGCTACTATCTGCACCACATCGAGGAAAAGCGCCCTGAGCTGTTGAAGGAAATCGTGGACAAGGGCGAGATCTACAAGCACCTTGACGAGCTTGACACTAAGGTCACGGACGCAGTAAACCGTCAGACTGAGCTGCTTATGCAGTCAAGCCAAGATTATCAGGTAGCACTTATGACAGGCAATCTAAACGAAGTCGGAAGTATCGGCAATATGCTGCGTATGCAAGCACAGAGAACTGTGTTTGATACCATGATCTATCTTTGGAGGGAATCCTGATATTTTGTGCGAACTGTTACAAGGAGATTCCTGTCAGCAAGAGATATTACAAGCATCAGGACACCAATCAGAGCTTCTGCTCTCTGGACTGCATGAACGATTGGCTCATCTACTGTCAGGTAGTTACGCTTGAAATGAGTGAAGATAAATCGGAGAACGAAAGAAATACTGAGGAGTAGACAGTAAAAAACGGTCAGCCGTGTGATACGGTTGACCGTTGGTGAGTCTATTTAATTAGTGCGACAAATCATTGGTTAGCTATTTTCCCAAATCATTGACAATTCATTTTCATTGACAATGACATCATAATTTTCGGATACAATTAAGAATTTCTCTCTTTGATAAAATTGTATTGCACGTTTGTTTTTTTTATAAACGTTAAGTGTTAGATATGATTTGAATGATTTCACATAATCTAATAATTGTTTTCCAATACCTTTTGATTGGGCAATATCTCTTACAAAAATACCTGCAATATAGTTGTCTGTTAGTCCTATGAAACCATCTATTCTATTTGAACTAACATCTTTATATACATATATTTCTGATTGTAAAATCATTTCTTGTACCAGCTTATAATTACTTATCCAATATTCTTCGGGAATGAAGTCGTGAGCTTGAATATTTGTATTAAGCCAAATTTCCATTATAATACTCAAATCATTTTGGTTATACTTCTTTATCATAATATTACTCTCTATAAAATCCAATTTACACAACAAGTGTTTTAAGAAATTATAACATACCGAGCAGAAAAAGTCAATCACTCGAAATCTTTTTTCACATCCTTTTCATTGAATTACACCCCGAAATATGCTATAATAGTAAGCAGTTCGGAGGTGAAAACAATGGGAAAAAATGAGTTTATAATTGATCGTGCATTATACAAGAAAATCAAATCAATGGACAGAGAAACAATGAATAACTTTGTACAGAATGTGTATCAGCAAGGCTATAAAGCTGCTGAATCTCACAGCATTGATTATGACAAGCTGAGAGCAGACCTGAGCCGGATCAATGGCATCGGAGAAAGCCGTCTGAACGAGATAATGACGGTCATAGACAAGCATATTGAATTAGTAAACGATGAATAGGAGGTAAACCTTGACTATTGATACAAAAGAGGTAGTTACTACGATCGCCTATATGATAGGCGTTAGAAAATCGGCGTTGGAGAGCAGTTATTCCGAATGTACAGAAACTCTTGAAAAACTCTACGCCGACAAAGAAGCTACCGTTATACGATATTTATGCAAGCTGCGAACCGTTCTCATGCAGAAATTCAAAAGAACGGATACTGCCATACGTTTTGAATTGAAAAATCTCACTTCTCTTGATTGGTATGACCACGATAATATCAGGCAGCTTGAAAAATGGGGATTTAAGATCATTCATGCAAATTACCGAGCCGAGAGGTATATGCAGGACTTCACACGGCTCATCAACGAAAATATTGACAAATGCTCCCACTTGTTTTACGATTGGATAAATTGGGAGTACATACGGGATCTGTTCTTTGTGCCGAAATACAATAACCTGAATGTTATGCGTGACGAGTTCGCAAAGTATATGGCGAATATTGAGAATTATCCCTTTCAGATGTACATTCACTGGCAGCCGGCAGAGCTGGGGAGCATCGTTTATTCAGATAGAAAGTTTCTGAAAATCATCTATGCTCAGCATGATGACATCTTCACTGACTATACCAAATACCGTGATGCTGCCGATGAAACGAAGGATAATATATACAATTTTATTGACAGCTCCACCAAAACGGCAATTGCTGTTGATTGTGAGAACTCCAATCCGTTTAAGCTGTATAGTGTTCTGAAAGGTTTAAATCAAGATGAACTTGCCAAGATCGAGAAAATCACGCTATATGACGATCCGAACACTACCGCAGGTTGGGACTGGCTCTCCAAATTCACGCAGATACCTGTCGAGCATATTGAAATTGATCGGGTATCGGATAGAAAATCACTGGTTGATGTGCGAATGACCGCAAGCGTAGTCACGGACTTTTACCGTGACGGTATCACTTCATTTATCATTGTGTCGAGCGATTCCGACTTCTGGGGACTGATCGAAAGTCTGCCCGAAGCACGTTTCATTGTAATGTATGAATATGAAAAGTGCGGAACTGCGATCAAGTCGGCACTTTCCCAGAACGGCATCTATTATTGTGCTATCGACGATTTCTGTACAGCAGCCACAGAGGATATGAAACGAGCTGTCCTCTTTGCAGAGCTTGAAAAACATTTGCCCTCGCTCATAGGGGAAAATCCTTTGGAGCTTACCCATAAAATCTATGAAGCTACACGGGTAACGGCTACTATGAAGGAAATGGAGAATTTCTGCAATCGATATGTCAAGACCATGAAGCTGAAAGTCAGCTCCGAAGGGAAGTTTGTGATTGAGATACAGAAATAACGTAAAAAGGACGGTTCTTGTGCCGTCCTTTTCGTTTTACTCTGCATTTTTCTTGACACAATAATACTCTATTGCCTTTGCAACAAATGCTGCCGTACCGTTGCCGCAGGAATTGTCAATGTTATCAGTCAGCTCTCCGCCGCCTGCATACATCTTACCGAGCGAAGCAAGTATCGTATCGGTACAGGTATAGAGATGTTCCGTGATGTAGTCCTGGATTTTCTTTACCTGCAACTGCACCTTATCTGAATCAGGACTTTCATTTTTCATAGTTCCAAATTCCACAAACAGACTCATAAATCTCTCAGCAAGGATCTCATCTTCCTCCTGAGTACGGTATTTCGTCTTTTCAATAAATTCCTTGTATGCGTCAGTATCGCCCCACTGTTCACGGGCTTTTTTGGCATATTCATCTATTTTTGTCCTGTCAAATGCTGAAAAATCCACAGCTCTCACTCCAATCATTTTTATTCCATGGGCGAAGTTGATCAGGTTTTCTAAGTGCTGCTTCTTTAATTCAAGCAGTTCGATCTGCTGAGAAAGCGCCTTTTTACCGTCAAAATTCGGACTGTCAAGAATTGCTTTTATCTCCTTGAGCGGAAACTCCAGTTCACGAAAAAGAAGTATCTGCTGTAATCGTTCCAAAGCTGTATCGTCATACAGCCTGTATCCGGCATCTGTCAGTTCAGTCGGACTCAACAGACCTATTTTATCGTAATATTGCAGTGTGCGCACACTTACTCCCGTGAGATCACTAACTCTTTTCACAGTCATCATTTCGGTCACTCCTTCCGTGTATGTACTTAGTATAAACTATAACGCAACGTCAGAGTCAAGTGGTTTTGAAAATTTCGTCAATATGTATAATTTCTACATTTTCATCTTGTTTAATACGCACAGAAAGGACGATCAGCGTGACCGTCCTTTCGTTTATAGGGAACTTTGAATCCATTGGGTTCAAAGTTGATATTATTCTTTACATAAATACCCCCACTGAGCTCGCATTCTGTCTGCCATTTTTGATCCAACTGCTGCCTGTTATGTGCTTTCAAAGCACATTAAATTATTTTCATATCTGAAATGACCGCACTTGAAACTGTTGAAAATCATCAAATTCCGGCAACTTATGATATGCTTACAGAAGCAATCTGAAATCGTGATAATACGGGTTTCTGTCCGATTGAAACGGCTGTTTCTGGAATAACAGACCCTCAAAAAGCATTTTTCGAGATTCATGAAACTTTAGCGAAAATTCAGAAACCATAGTAAAAAATGACCGCTTTTTACATCTGTCATTTTGTTGCTCTGTAAAAAACGATTGGATTTGTGATAGAAAAATGAAAATTATGTGTTAAACAAAAGAAATCTAAAAGCACATATTGACATCGTGTCAGAATAGATGTATAATAAGGTCAATCTACTGACACAGTGTCAATATATGTAAAGGAGAATACAATTATGAAGAAGAATATCGGTTCACAATTGGCGTTATACCCTACACCAGTTACCGTTATTGGTACAATGAATGGAAACAATCCGACATGGACACTTGTTGCACACGTTGGTATCATCGGACATGAATATGTACTGGTAAGCCTTGCATCTGCTCATTTCATTAATGATGCAATCAAGAAAAATCAGAAACTTTCCATCAATATCGTAAATGAAAGCATTTTACCACAGGCTGATTATTGCGGTTCTGTCAGCGGTGCAAAAGAGGATAAAAGTAATCTTTTTAATTATGAAACAGGAGATGACGGTATGCCTGTTATCAAGAAATCACCTCTTGTTATGGAATGCAGAGTTGCCGATATTTACAATACAAACGGATTTGAAAGTTTTATCTGTAAAATCAGCAACACCTATGTTGACGAAGAATACCTCAATGAATCAGGCAAAATAAATTATCATGAATTGAAACCTGTACTGTTTGAATTCCCAACATACGAATATCTTAGAACAGGCGAAGTCATTGGAAAATGCCTGTCGTTCAAAAATAATAAAACGGTTTAAGGCAACACCGCACAGAGATTGTGCGTTAGATGCGCAGTCGGATTTTTCGTCAGATTGTACAGAAATTTTGCAGGCAGGCTGTCGCCTGTCAAGAAATTTCTGTGCAAGATGACGGAAAATACGCAAGCAGATGACGTGCAAAGCCGACAGGCGGTCTTTGTGCGGTGCTGCCTTAAGAAAGGAGAAAAAATGCCAAAGGGTTCAAAGGAATTAACAGCAGCACGAAAAGATGAAATCATTTCAGCTTGCGCGGAATTGTACAAAACAATGAGTTTTAAGGAAATTACAATCAAGGAGATTGGAAGTGCCACTACATTTACACGAACTTCAATTTACAATTATTTTCAAACAAAAGAAGAAATTTTCCTTGCTCTGCTGCAAAGAGAATATGAATTATGGATCAATGATTTGAAACGTATTCAGGATGAAAATGAAAAAATGACTGTTTCAGAATTTGCAGATGCAATTGCAAAATCTCTTGAAGAAAGAAAAAATTTGCTGAAAATCATGTCCATGAATCACTATGACATGGAAGAAAACAGCCGTATTGAACGTCTTACAGATTTTAAAACAGCTTATGGCAAGTCTTTGGCAGAGGTCAGGAATTGTCTTGATAAGTTTTTTACAGACATGACAGTTCAGGAAAAACAGGATTTTATTTATTCATTTTTCCCATTTATGTTTGGGATCTATCCCTACACTGTTGTAACCGACAAACAAAAGGAAGCTATGAAACTTGCCGATGTAAACTATGTGTATATGTCAATTTATGAGATAACATATGCGGAAGTAAAAAAATTACTCTCTTGATATGCCTGCAAAACATTATAATACATTCAATATACGTATTGAATTTTTCGTCTGATCCATGATAAGATGAATATATAAAGTATAGTTAAAAAGGACAGTGATGAAGTATGAAATATACAAAACTTGGCAATTCGGATCTGAACGTTTCCCGAATTTGCATGGGCTGTATGGGATTCGGAGATGCACAGAACGGACAGCACTCATGGACGCTGGACGAGGAGCATTCTCGTGAGATAATTAAGCGTGGACTGGAGCTTGGAGTTAATTTTTATGATACGGCTATCGGTTACCAGTCAGGAACAAGTGAGCAGTACCTCGGCAGGGCAATCAGGGATTTTGCGAAGCGTGGTGAAGTTGTAATTGCAACGAAATTTCTGCCGAGAACGCAGGAGGAAATTGAATCGGGTATCAGCGGTCAACAGCACATCGAGCGTATGATAAACAAAAGTCTTGAAAATCTTGGTATGGATCATGTTGACCTGTATATCTATCATATGTGGGACTGGAATACGCCGATCTATGATATTTTAGACGGTCTTAACAATGTTGTAAAAGCTGGAAAAACAAGGCATATCGGCATTTCTAATTGCTATGCGTGGCAGCTTGCAAAGGCAAATGCACTTGCTGAACGTGATGGATTTGCCAAGTTTATAAGTGTGCAAGGACATTATAATCTCATTTTCCGTGAAGAAGAACGTGAAATGGCAATGCTGTGTGCAGAGGATAATATTGCCATGACACCATACAGCGCCCTTGCAAGCGGACGGCTTTCACGGCTTCCGGGTGAAACATCGAAACGACTTGAACAGGACAGCTATGCAAAATTCAAGTACGATGCAACAAAGGAACAGGATGAGAAAATCATTCAGCGTGTAGCTGAACTGGCGGAAAAGCACGGAGTTACCATGACGGAAATTTCTCTTGCATGGCTCTTAACAAAAGTTACTTCTCCTGTTGTCGGTGCAACAAAAATGCACCATATTGAAGGTGCGGTAAAAGCAGTCGAACTGGAGCTTTCAGCGGAGGAAATCTCATACCTTGAAGAATTGTATATTCCCCATTCACTCGCAGGTGTTATGGCTCAGAATAAGCCTGCAACCGCCAATGAAAAACACGTCTGGAGTACAGGAAATCAAAAAATTTAAGGAGGTCATAGTATGAAAAAGTTAATATCGTTTTTGGTATCGGGCATCATGACTGCAACTACTTTAATGACAGGCGGTATCGTAACAGATGCAGATGAAACAGTAAACCCAAGCGTATCCTATACGATACAAGACGCTAAAAATCTACAGGACTTTCTGCTGGGCAGACCAACAGAAGAAAATCTGTCGGGAAAGCCTTATGATTTAAATGGAGATGACAGATGGGATGTATTTGATTTGTGTCTGATGAAGCGTGAAGTTCTGAAACAAATGGAAAATCAAAATGATACGCTTGTCGTGTACTTCTCACGCACAGGAAATACAGAAAAAATTGCCGAATATCTTATTGATATAACTCACGCCGACAGCTATGTGATCGAAGCAGCAATACCTTACACCGATGAAGATATAGCATATACTAACCCCTCATGCCGTGCCAACAAAGAACAAAATGACAAGACGGCACGTCCCGAAATTGCAGATCCCATTGAATCAATCGACAGCTATGATGTGATATATCTCGGCTATCCGATTTGGTGGGGCGAAGAACCTCGCATCATAGATACTTTCCTTGAAAACTATGATTTTTCCGATAAAATCGTTGTTCCGTTCTGCACATCGGCAAGCAGTGGAAATGCAGCAAGCGAAAAGAATATTGCAAATCTTGTACCGATTGGAAATCAGCTTGAGGGAAAGAGATTTTCTGCAAGTGCATCAAAAGAATCAGTCGAAACATGGTTGAATGAAAAACAGGCTGAAATATCAGATATAAGAAAGAGTAACGAAAATATGCAGTATACATTGATAAAAGGCGGTACTTTTCAAATGGGAAGTCCGGAAAGTGAACCTGAACGCAGTTCAGATGAAATTCAGCACAGCGTGACTGTAGGAAATTTCTATATGTCAAAAACTGAAATTTCACAGAAAGAGTATCAGGAGATAATGGGTGTCAATCCCAGTGTAACTAAGGGCGATGATCTTCCTGTTACCAATATAACATGGTATGATGCTGTGCAATATTGCAATGAACTAAGTCAGAACGAAGGACTTAAACCGTGCTATACGATTTCGGGAAACACTGTTACTTGGGATAAAAGTGCGAATGGCTACCGTCTGCCTACCGAAGCCGAATGGGAATATGCTGCCCGTGCTAACACTACAACGCCTTTCAATTTTGGAGACTATGTTCACAACAGCGATGCCAACTGCTACAATGCTTACGGCTATAATAACGATGCAAGCGGTAATTGGGTAAACGGTTCAGGTGCATATCTTAGAAAAACAGTAGCGGTCGATCAGTATGCTGTCAACGGCTATGGTCTTTATAATATGCATGGAAATGCTGCAGAATGGGTCTGGGATTGGTACAGTGAGTATGATTCAAAAACAGCAACGAATCCCACAGGCTCTGAAAGCGGTAACGCTAAGATTGTCAGAGGAGGCGGCTGGAATGATCATCCGAAGCATATACGTTCCGCATACCGTGGCGCACAGCCTGCCGATGTAGGACTTTACAGTATCGGAATCCGTCCGGTACGAAATGCAGAAACTTATAACGGTGAAGTTAAAAGCGTATACAGCGCAAAATCAGAGCAGAAAACCGGTAAAACCCTCATAGTTTACTTCTCTCAGACAGGCAACACCGAGGGATTGGCTGATCTTATCCATGAAATGAGCGGTGCGGACATTGTTCGTCTGGAACGCAAGATACCCTATTCCTCCAGCAGTAACGGTCCTGTACTTTATGGCGAAGCACTTGATGAACTGCGTGCCGAAGCTGTTCCTGAGCTGAAAAGCTATCCGAATATTGACCAATATGATACGATTCTCCTCGGTTATTGTAACTGGTGGTCGTCAATTCCTGCATCTGTTCGCAGTTTTCTGTTGCATGATGATTTCAGCGGAAAGACTATCGTTCCATTCTGTTCTATGGGTGGAGGCCGTTTCGGACAGACGATCAGTGCCATTGCCAAATTAGCTCCCGACAGTGTTATCAGAGAAGGCTTAGAGGTCACTTATTCTTCGTATGATCGTGATGAAATAGATAAGTGGCTGAAAGCAAACAACATAAATTAATTGCGCCTATACAGGCAGAATGGAGATTATTATGAATAAAAAAATAGTACAGACCGCCGGAAAAGAACAGCTCGGAGAATTTGCACCGATGTTTGCACATCTCAATGATGATGTGCTGTTCGGAGAAGTATGGAACGAAACAGCCATAGATGTAAAAACAAAGTGCATCATAACAGTTGTATCGCTTATGGCTTCGGGAATTACCGATACATCATTAACATACCATTTGCAGAATGCGAAAACCAATGGCGTTACAAAAGAAGAAATTGCGGCGATCATAACTCATGCAACAATGTATGTCGGCTGGCCAAAGGGATGGGCAGTATTCCGACTTGCAAAAGAGGTATGGAATGAGGAAACTCCTGCAATGACTGAAAAGGAAAAGTATCAAAATACAATTTTCTTCCCGATCGGTGAAACTAACGACGCTTTCGCACAGTATTTTGTGGGACAGAGCTATTTAGCTCCCGTATCAACAGAACAAGTACCAATTTTCAATGTCACGTTTGAGCCTTCTTGCCGCAACAACTGGCATATACATCGTGCAAAAAATGGCGGCGGTCAGATGCTTATTTGCGTTGGCGGTCGGGGATATTATCAGGAATGGGATAAAGAAGCAATAGAACTTCTTCCCGGAGATGTTGTCAATATACCTGCAAATGTCAAGCATTGGCACGGAGCTGCTCACGATTCATGGTTTTCGCATCTCGCTGTCGAAATAAACGGCGAGGAAACAGGCAATGAATGGCTGGAAGCGGTTTCCGATGAGGATTACGGTAAATTAAAATGATCGGAGAAATAATATGAAAAAAGCAGCATTAACAATACTTTCATTTTTCTGTATTTTTGCGATGTCAGGCTGCGGAAATTCTCAGACAGACAGTAATATTGATTCTGACAGTACAGTTCAGAATGCTACGGTTGAACCGACTGAATCAGATGAAAAAAATGTGGAAAATTCTGATATAATTTCAACATCCGAATCCGAAGAAGAATCAAGAGATACAGAAGATGAAACCTTAGTAGTTTATTTTTCTGCGACAGGTACAACAAAAGGCGTTGCAGAGCGTATTGCATCGGCAACAAATGCCGATCTGTATGAAATAATTCCTGCCGAACCTTATAACTCCGCTGACCTTGACTGGCACGACAGCAGCAGTCGTACTTCAATTGAAATGAATGATCTGAATGTACGTCCTGAAATTGCAAGTGAAATGATCTCGCTTGACAGCTATTCAACAATTTATATCGGCTATCCGATATGGTGGGGTGATGCTCCGAGAATTATGAGTACATTCGTTGAGAGTTACGATTTCAGCGATAAAACTGTCATTCCGTTCTGTACATCCGCAAGCAGCGGTATCGGCAGAAGCGGCGATAATCTGAAAGACCTTGCAGGCAGTGGGAACTGGCTTTCAGGCGACAGGCTTGATGCTGATATTTCTGAAAGTGAAATTCAGGAATGGATCAATGATTTGAATTAAATATAATAAGGAGGAACTGCCATGCAGACGAAAATCAAGAATATTTTTAAGAAAAGTATTGATGTCGTGCTGACAGTTCTTCTTCTGTTCTGCATGGCTTATCAGGTGACAGGCGAAGAACGGCATGAATGGCTTGGAATTGGCATGACAGCGTTGTTGATCGTTCATCATATTCTGAACATAAAATGGTATGGAGCTTTATTTAAGGGAAAATATCGTCCATATCGTATTACATTGACAGCATTAAATATAATTCTGTTTGTTTCTATTACTATGACGGCAATTTGCGGAATGTCAATGAGCGTTTACGCTGTTCCGTCTCTATATGGAAAAATCAATATGATGTTTACACGAAAAATGCACCTTGCAATGTCTTATTGGTCGTTTATTCTTATGGGAATCCATATCGGTTTCCATGTTAAAGCTATGACTGCAAAACTCACTGATAGGGCGAAAATTATATTTACAATACTTTCCACAGTCATTTCAAGTATAGGTTTATGGCTTTTTCTGAAAAACGGTATTACAAACTATATTCTTTTCAAAACACATTTTGCTTTCCTTGATTATGAAAAATCAAAAAGTCTTATCATTCTTGAAAATCTTGCAATGCTGATATTCTGGGTATTTGCAGGCTCACAGCTTTCAGAACTTCTTCATAAAAGCAAAGAGAAAAAAATCTCTGTAAAGCCGATGATATGGCTTGGAGCAGTTGTGATAACCGGTATCATTCTGAATTTTGCAATAGGCGGCAGCACAGATAATTCGGGATTTGATACATCAGGCTGGCAAACATCTGTACAGACAACAACTCAAAATGTACAGGGGGCGGTTCAAAATACAAGAACTCATAAAGAATCAGATTCGTCAGAAAATAACGGAATGCAATCTATTAATGATAAATTTATTCTCATTAATGGCGGTTCTTTCAGAATGGGAAGTCCTGATACGGAAAACTGGCGTATAGATGATGAAATTGAACATGAAGTTACGGTTTCTTCATTCTATGCAGATGCTTATGAAACGACGCAGAATGATTATGAACAACTGATGCATAATAATCCAAGTACATTTATAGGCGCTGACTTGCCTGTTGATAATGTTTCATGGTTCGATGCTGTACAATATGCTAATGCTCGAAGTATAGCCGAAAATCTTACCCCTGCATACACAATTAAAGATAGTGAAGTGATCTGGGACAGAAGTGCCAATGGCTATCGTTTACCTACCGAAGCTGAATGGGAATATGCTTGCCGTGCAGGAACGAATACGCCATTTAATCGTGAAAAATCATTAAGCGCCGATGATGCCAATTTTTATGGTCATTATCCGTATGAAATAGAAGAAAATTATTTCAATGATTCCGTTCTTGAAGCAAGACCCGGTGAATATCGTCAGACTACAATTACAGTCGGCAGCTTTGAACCAAATGCATGGGGATTATACGATTGTCATGGCAACGTAAACGAATGGTGCTGGGATTATTATGGCGAGTATGATACTGCCAAAACCAAAGACCCGACAGGTGTGGAATCAGGAACACGTCATATTTATCGTGGAGGCGGCTGGAATGATTTCGCTAAAAATATGAGAAGTGCATATCGTGCAGCAGGTCAGGCAGATATGAAAAGCTATAATATTGGTATCAGATTAGTACGAAATGCTGATGTTTCATTCAATGAAATTATTACGGCTAAGGAAAACATAAATCTCTCTGAATCCACTAACAAAGCATTGATAGTTTATTTTTCATGGGGAGGAAATACAAGAGGTGTGGCACAGGAAATACAGCGTCAGACAGGAGCTGATATAGTTGAACTGACACTTGTTGAGCCATATTCTTCCGACTATAACACGGTACTC
>Ga0129308_1001736_pt1 | contig 21133 bp, 17 predicted proteins | sample L827metagenome_FD_94440 | JGI IMG/M metagenome (GOLD analysis project Ga0129308, IMG submission 94440) | Ring-tailed lemur group fecal microbial communities from Wisconsin, USA - L827 metagenome | ecosystem: Host-associated > Mammals > Digestive system > Large intestine > Fecal | place: USA... | reverse complement strand
TACTGCGGCCACTGCAAGCCCTGCCCGGCGGATATCGATATCGCCATGGTGAATAAGCTGTACGATCTGGCAACCATGCAGGATAAGGTGCCGGCATCCGTGCAGGCTCATTATGAAGCGCTTGAGAAGACCGCAGCGGCTTGCATCGGCTGCAGGGGATGTGAAAGCAGATGCCCGTTCCATGTGCCGGCGGCAGAGAGGATGAAGATGGCAGCGAAGCTGTTTGGCAGGTGATTTTGTGACAGGAGAGCCGGCTGAAAAGGCGTGTGCAAAAGATTTTCAGTTACGGATAAGAGCCCGTCAAAACGGGCAGGGAGGATACAGAATATGACAAACGGTTTTTTTGGAAAAAATCCCTTTGGCGGTTCTTCCGGGTTCGGAAGAAGGCAGCCGGACGCAGAGACTTATGATGCGAGCGGGAAGCGGATTCGAAGGGGGGTTCCCTTCAAAAAGTTCATTCCGGTATTGATCATTGCGCTGATTCTGATTGTGGGATCGAACAGCTATTATATGCTGGATGAGGACAATTATGCGGTGGTTACGACTCTGGGCAATCCGGCGGCGGTGTCCCAGGCGGGGCTGCATTTTAAAATTCCCTTCATTCAGCGGGTACAGAAGGTGTCCAAGGTGATTAAGGGGATGGCCATCGGCTATGATATGGAAACGGGTGATTCCATCGAGGAAGAGTGCATTATGATCACGAAGGATTTCAATTTCGTGAATACGGATTTTTATCTGGAATATATGGTCAGCGATCCGGTGAAATATCTGTATGCTTCCCAGAACCCGGAGGCGACATTGAAGATGCTGGCCCAGTCCTACATACGCGATACCGTGGGAATTTACAACGTGGATGATGTGATCACTACGGGCAAGGCGGAGATTCAGTCAGAGATCAAGGAAAAGCTGACGGAGCGCATGATCCAGGAGGACATCGGTCTTGCTGTGGTCAACATCACGATTCAGGACGCGTTTCCGCCCACCACGGAGGTGTTAAACGCTTTCAAGAACGTGGAAAATGCGAAGCAGGGAAAGGAAACGGCCATCAACAACGCCAATAAGGAGCGCAATGAGAAGATCCCGGCTGCGGAAGCGGAGTGCGACCAGATCATCAAGGATGCGGAAGCCGAGAAGCAGGCCAGGATCAATGAGGCGCAGGGGCAGGTTTCCCGTTTTGAACAGATGTATGCGGAGTATACCAAATATCCGCTGATCACAAAGCAGAGAATGTTTTATGAGACGATGGAGGATGTACTGCCCGCACTGCGCATCTACATTCTGGATGACGGACAGACCCAGAAGCTTTTGCCGCTGGACAGCTTTGAAAGCCAGTCGGGCAGCCTGGGAAGTGAAAGCAGGGTGAAGGGCAGTTCGACAGCGGCGTCTGCGCAGGCGGATGAGAGTGAGGGTTCCCAGAAGGAGGACGGAGAATGAAAAAATCAGGAAAAGCGATAGGAATTATCGTAGTGCTGGCAGCTGTGATCCTGCTGTCCTCTTCTCTGGTAGTGACCTATCCTGATGAGTATAAGCTGGTCAAGCAGTTTGGGGAAATTGTGAAGGTGATTGAGGAGCCGGGCGTCTCCTTTAAGATCCCGTTTATACAGGATAGTGCTTCCGTGCCGAAACAGCTGCAGCTTTACGACATTCCGAAGTCGGATGTGATTACCAGGGATAAAAAGACGATGATCGCGGATGCCTTCGTACTTTGGAAAATTTCGGACCCGGTGCTCTTTACCCGGCATTTGAACGGCCAGGTGGCACAGGCCCAGTCCCGCATCAGCGCCACCGTGTTTTCTTCCATGAAATCCGTGATTTCCAATATGGACCAGGCGGAGATCATCGAGAACAGGGACGGCAAGCTGGCGCTGGACATCAGCAGCAATATCGGCAGCGCGCTGGACGGCTATGGCATTGAAGTCATCGCGGTGGAAACCAAATCCCTGGATATGCCGGATGACAATAAGCAGTCCGTCTATGACCGCATGATTTCGGAGCGGAATAACATTGCGGCATCCTATACGGCGGAAGGTAAGTCCTCCGCGCAGAAGATTTTGAATGACACTTCGAAGGAGGTGTCCGTCATGAAGTCCGAAGCGGCGGCGGAAGCGGAGAAGATCAAGGCGGAGGGTGAAGCGCAGTACATGCAGATTTTGTCCGAAGCTTATAATGATGAGGATAAGGCGGATTTTTATAATTTTGTGCGCTCTCTGGATGCGGCGAAGGCGGCTCTGGGAGGAGGCGATAATACGCTGATCCTGGATAAGGAGTCACCCATCGCGCAGATTTTTTACGGATATGATCTGGATTGAGGAGGAAAGAATAAATCATGTATCAGGCAAGTGAAAAAAGATATCAGACAATGACATACCACCGCTGCGGCAACAGCGGACTGAGGCTTCCTGAGGTGTCGCTGGGCTTCTGGCACAATTTCGGGGATACTTCCGTTTATGAGAATATGAAAAAGCTGTGCTTTACCGCTTTTGATAACGGAATCACACATTTTGACCTGGCCAACAATTACGGCCCCCAGCCCGGCAGCGCGGAGAGGAATCTGGGAAGGATTCTGAAAGAGGAGATGGGCGCATACCGGGATGAGCTTGTGATCAGTACGAAGGCCGGTTATGAGATGTGGGACGGCCCTTATGGAGACTGGGGAAGCAGAAAATATCTGCTGGCGAGCCTGGATCAGAGCTTAAAGCGCATGGGACTGGAATATGTGGATATTTTCTATCATCACCGGATGGATCCAAACACTCCTCTGGAGGAGACAATGGGTGCGCTGGACAGTGCTGTGAAGAGCGGAAAAGCGCTCTATGCAGGGATTTCCAATTATGACGGGCCGACGCTTGAGCGGGCCTGCAGGATTCTGGAGGAACTGAAATGTCCCTTTATCATCAATCAGAACCGTTACAGCATTTTCGACCGTACCATTGAAAATAACGGTTTAAAAGAGATGGCTGTAAAAGAGAAGAAGGGAATTATCGCTTTCAGCCCTCTGGCGCAGGGAACTCTGACGGACCGCTATCTGCATGGGATTCCGGCGGACAGCAGGGTGAAGACGGACGGCCGGTTTTTGAATGAGAGCCAGCTGACAGAGCAGAAGCTGGGACAGATCAGGACGTTAAATGAGATAGCAGCGCAGAGAGGGGAAAGCCTTGCGCAGATGGCGTTAAAATGGGTGCTTCGGGACGGCGTTGTGACCAGCGTGCTCATCGGCGCTTCCAGGCCGGAACAGATTCTGGATAATCTCAAGGTGCTGGAGAGCGCAGCGTTTACGCAGGAGGAGCTGGATCGGATCGATGCAGCGTCGTTAGAGAAAAATTAAGGCAGCAGCGGCCTGTCTGTTGACGGCAGGGTCAGCAGGGCAGGCCGCATGTTTTATGTGAAAAGCGGAGATTTATGATGAAGCTTACGGTTTTGACAGAAAACCTTGTAAACCGCAGGGGGATGCTGGCGGAGCATGGCCTTTCCGTGCTGGTGGAGGCAAATGGCAGAAAAATCCTGTTCGACACAGGCCAGAGCGATGTTTTTCTGAAAAATGCTCATGCGCTGGGAATCTCCCTGCGGGATGTGGATGCGATTGTTTTAAGTCACGGGCATTATGACCACGGGGGAGGACTGGAATTTGCGATCCGGGAAGGTCTGTCTGCGCCCGTTTATGTGGGAAAAGGAGCTTTCGAGGAGAAAAAATGTCTGGAAAAGGACGGGCGTTTGCGCAATATCGGCATCGGCACGACCGTTGAAGCGGTGGAAACGGATGGCTTTCGGGAAATTTTCCCGGAGATATTTCTGATGAACCGGATTCCGAAGCTGGCCGGTTTTGAAGGGGTGTCACCTGTCTTTGTGGTGAACAGGAATGGTGAGATCGTTCACGATGAAATGCAGGATGAGCAGCTATTGCTGATACGTGAGGGCCAAAAGCTGCATGTGATTGCAGGCTGCTGTCATGTGGGGATCGTAAGCTGCCTTATGTATGTGCGGGAGCGTTTCCCGAAAGAGAGGCTGGGAATGGTCTTTGCGGGGATGCATCTTCGCAGTGCGGGCAAAGAGCGGCTTGACGCCACGATAGAGGAGATCGGGAAGCTGAATCCGGACTGTCTGGTACCGGTTCACTGCACGGGGATCATGGCGATTGCCCGGATGAAGCTGGCCTTTGGAGAGAAGTGCCGCCTGGCGGAGGCCGGAAAGGTTTTGGAAGCATAAATGACAGAAGAAAACAGAAAGCGAATTGAAGCCGCTGCCGTCTTTGCGGCCGGACTGTGCATGTATGCCGGAGAAGACCAGGCATATTATGACGCGTTTTGGAAAAGACTGATAAAGCATACGGACATTTTGACGGAGTTTGTTTATTTTATGGAGAATCAGGATTTTTTGTGCCGCGCAAAGGTGGAAGGACGGACGGTTGCGGATATTTTAGTCTGGCAGATCGATCATTTTAAGGCGAATCTGGACCGCGGTCAGGAGGATATGCGGTGCAATAAGGATAAAATGGTGCTGTATGCTTTTGATACGATGACCAGAATGTACGAAGAGCCGGACCGTTTTGTTGCCGGAATGGAGACGGAAACGGGAACGGATTTTCAGGGAAAATTCGGCGGTCTGTAAATCAGGGGAACATACCCTGAGAGTATCTTTCGGTATGCGGAGGGGAAAGCGCATGGAAACCAGGAAAGGAAAGAGGTAGTTCTTTGTGGGAAATATTATCGGTTATCTGAAAGAATTTGGGGATAAGAGCTTCACAGAGCATCATTTCTGCGAGGTGGATATATTGCTTTTGGCACAGCTTTCCTATCTCAAATTTGACGGTGTGGTACCGGTCATCGGGGAGCGCAGGAGAGCGGTTACGCTGCGGTGGATGGATGAGAGGATGGACCCGGAGAAGGTTTTTGCAGATAAAACTTATGAGAAGGAAAACCGGGAGCTTTGGTATACTCTGCTGACCTGCAGACGCTACGAGACGATGGGATGCAATTATTACCGCTCCCGCTTTGAGGAGGAGGCAGAGACCCAGTTTGGAGCGATTACCTTTTTCCCGGAGGGCTGCGAGCCTGTGGTGGCCTTCCGGGGGACAGATGACTCGCTGGTGGGCTGGAAGGAGGATTTTCATCTGGCTCTGACCAGACCTGTTTTGGCGCAGGAGATGAGCGCTCTCTATCTGAATCAGGTCAGCTGCCATATCCCCGGTTCGTTCATGGTCTGCGGCCATTCCAAGGGAGGAAATCTGGCAGTGTTTTCCGCAATCCGCGCGGAAAGCGGCGTGCAGAACAAAATCACGGATGTATACAGTCTGGATGGGCCGGGCTTTCTGCCGGAGGTTCTCTCAGGAGATTCCTATGAAAACATACGGGACCGGATTCACCGTATTTTACCCTATTCGTCGCTGGTGGGGATGCTTTTGCAGAATTACGAGAAGTATGAGGTGGTCAAGAGCAGCGCCTTCGGCGTGATGCAGCATGACTGCTATACATGGCAGATCGAGAACGGCGCGCTGGTGAAGGCACCTGACATTGAGGAGAAACAGAAGCTGATGAACGAGGTGCTGAATCAGTGGATTTTTACCCTCCCTGAAGAGGAGCGGGAGGTCTTCATCAACTCGCTTTTTGAAATGATCGGCGAGACAAATGCCACCACCCTGCCGGAATTTGCCAGTGACTGGAAAAAAAATCTGGGAACCTGTATGCGTTATATGCGCAGGGTGGATAAGGAGACGAGAAAGCGCTTAAGGCAGATGCTGAAGGTGCTGATCGATATTTACGGCAGCGTCATGGGAAATGCTGTCCGGCAGGAATTGAAGATAGGAGAGCGAGCGGAATGAGCAGCAGCTGTGCCGGAAAAATCGTATTTCATATCGATGTGAACAGCGCGTTCTTAAGCTGGAGCGCGCTGGAGCGTCTGCGCAGGGATCCTGAATGTCAGGATCTGCGCTGTGTGCCGTCGGCCGTGGGAGGTGATGAGGAAGCCCGCCATGGAGTCGTGCTGGCCAAAAGCACGCCGGCGAAGAAATATGGTGTGACGACAGGGGAACCGCTGGCAGCCGCAAAGAGAAAATGTCCGAATCTGATCGTGATTCAGCCGGATTTTAAGGTGTATGTGGAGCAGTCCAACCGGCTGAGGGAGCTGCTGGGTAAGTATACGGACAGCGTGATTCCCTACAGCATTGACGAAGCCTGGGCGGAATTTGAAGGGTTTGGAAGGCTTTACGGGGATCCTGAGAAATTTGCAAACAGGCTGCGGGAGGAGATTAAGCAGACGCTGGGTTTTACGGTAAACATCGGTATTTCCACCAACCGGCTGCTGGCCAAGCTGGCCGGAGATTTTAAAAAGCCGGATCTGGTACATACACTGTTTCCGGAAGAGATTCCCAAAAAGCTTTGGCCTCTTCCGGTGGGTAATCTTCTGTTCGTGGGACATGCTGCGCAGGATAAGCTCAAGAGTCTGGGAATCTATACGATCGGGGATCTGGCCCATGCGGATCCGGGCATGCTGCGGGCTCACATGAAGAAGCATGGAGAAGCGATCTGGAACTATGCCTGGGGCAGAGAAGTGGACGACATGTTTGATGCGCAGGAGGAAAATAAGGGCTGCGGCAACAGCGTGACGACGCCGGTAGATGTTACCAACACCGCCTATGCCAAGCAGATTTTGCTGTCGCTGTGCGAGACGGTAGGAATCCGCCTGCGTGCGGATAAAAGAAAGGCCGGAGGAGTATCTGTAGGGATGCGTACAAGCAGCTTCGAGAACAGCAGCAGACAGATGCAGCTGGATTCTGCCACGGACGTGACGGAGGAGATCTATGAGGCGGCCTGCGCATTGCTCATGCGGATGTGGGACGGCCATAAGCCGCTGCGGCTTTTGAGCGTGACGGCTACCAGGCTGACCAGTGAGGAATATAGACAATACAGCCTGTTTGATGCTGTAGATTATGAAAAACTGGAAAAGGCTAACAGGGCTATCGACAGCATTCGTGCACGGTTCGGAGAAGACAGCGTGATGCGGGCGAGCTTTTTAAAAAGCGGCGTATCGCCCACCAGCGGCGGCCTGAATAAGGAAAAGCGCAGCGGACAGGCACCGGAGAGGGAGTAGAGATTGGCGCCTGTGACCGTAGCCTGCGCATCCTGCGAAGGGCTTTTTTTTACAAAAAAAGAACACCTTACAATCTGCAAGGTGTTCCGGTAAAGTGCAGGAAAAGAGACTTGAACTCTCATGACATTGCTGTCATACGGACCTGAACCGTACGCGTCTGCCAATTCCGCCATTCCTGCGCGACAAAAAGAATTATATAGGAAAGAAGAAAAAATGTCAATGCTTTTCAAAAATTTTTTTTGAAAAAATGAAAAGAAAAATTTGTAAAAAATGATTGACGAAATAAAGGCAGTTGTGTATTATATATATTGTCCGTCGGACAGATGGACAGTATGCGACAGTAGTACAGTTGGTAGTACGCCACCTTGCCAAGGTGGAGGTCGCGGGTTCGAGCCCCGTCTGTCGCTCTCGCAGAAGCCTTGATTTTCAGGGCTTTTTTTCGTTTATACAGGATGTGCGTAAAGAGGAATTACTGCAGGAATAATGTCCTCTTATATACTGAGAGCAGAAGTCATGTTGCACCCGGAGCGGGAGAGAAAAGGCGGAGGCGAAAGGAATTATGGGGAGAAGAGGAGACTTTTGGAAGGTGATTCGAAAGGCTGCTGCAGCGATGGCGCTGGTTGCCGGTGTGGCGGCATTTGCAGGAATCGGGGCAGGGGAGGCAGAGGCAGCAGGCCGCACGGTAGCAATCACCTCCTGCACGGTATCGGGAACCGATGTGGTATGTGAAATCAGCGCGGACCCGGTTCCGCACAGCGATGACGGAATGTTTTATGTCTATGCGGATGAGGTCTATGAGGACGGGCCGGATGGAAAGGTCGTGGCCAAAGTGGAGGCAGGAGAGAATGCTTCGGTTACATTTCCGCTCAACTATGACACGCAGGATTCCAACTTAAGCCGTAAGTTTCTCGTCGCGATGAAGCGCGGCGGTGCGATGGTGCAGGTCAGCGACGAGCATTACATCACGAATGCAGAAGTGCTCGCGCAATATACTTCTGCACGCATGGAAACGGGAATCAAAGGCATTTTGCCGGACATTCCGGGGACGATCAGGGGAGATCTGGAGGATCTGGGCATTCAGCAGGTGGTTTACAACATATATGTGGATGATATCTGTTCGGATGTATCGGTGCCGGAGGCGGTTCCTTTTTCATATAACGGACAGACCTGGTATTTTGACGGCGATGTGCTCAAGCACTATGACGATGCGGTCAAGACCTTCAATTTTCTGGAAATGCAGGTGACCATGGTTTTATTGAACAGGGGAGACGGTGTATATTCCCGGGATCTGGTTCATCCCATGGCCAAGGGCGCGTCCTGCCCGGGATATGCGCTGAACATAGCGGATGCTTCAGGGACAGATCATTTAAAGGCGATCGGCGCTTTTCTGGGACAGCGTTATTCGGGGATGACTGACTGTGGACAGATTGATAACTGGATTGTGGGCAACGAGGTGAATGCCCGCACCTCCTGGTGGTATACAAGCTCGTCCTCTCTGGATGTGAATGTGGGATATTATGTCAAGGCCTTCCGCATTCTTTATAATGAGATGAAAGCCATGAACGCCAATGTGCGTCTTTATAACTCCATTGATCAGGAGTGGAACCGCAAATCCAACCCGGGCAGCTTTCTGGCAAAGGACTATCTTGACAGGTTTAACTACTATATCAACCGGGAGGGAAACATTGACTGGGGACTGTCCTATCATCCCTATAATTCTCCTTTGTATGATCCCTATGCGTGGAACGGCCCGGCAGTATGGGTGAAGGATACGGTCAGGACGCCGTATATCACCATGCAGAACATCGACATTCTGATCGACTATATGCATCAGCCGGAGTTTTTAAGTCCGTCAGGTGAGGTCAGAAGCATTTCCCTGGCAGAGGTGGGCTATACTTCTGATTTCGGCAGCGAAAACCAGGAAGCGTCAGTGGCCTACGGATATTTAAAAGCGGCTTCCCTTCCCGATGTGGATGCGTTTATGCTGTTTCGCCTGACGGATGACGCACATGAGATGGAAAGCCATCTGGATCTGGGGCTGATCGATCAGAGCGGAAACCGCAAGCCTGCCTATGAGATGTACAAAAAGCTGGGAACCGGGGACGAGGCAGCTGCAAAAGCGAGGGCATCCGAAATCATCGGTATGGACATTGATGAAATGATCGGTCAGAACATCATGTGGACGAGAGGCGGCGACGGGGTCGTGCAGTGAATCGGCCCCGGAAGCTGTTGGAGTTATGTGGGGAGAAGGGGGCCCATTTAAAGCTTGCTGTCCCAATACAGATAAAAGGCCGGGCCTTTTTTAGTCACAGGAGGGATAAAAAGCTTTTGATGAGCGGATTTTGGCCAGCGTTTTTGCAGAAAACCCCATAGGATATGGGATTGATTCCTGCCAGAGGAACATAAGAGATCTCAGAATCGACGGAGGCTCCGTTGGGGAGCAGGCAAAATCCATATCCGGCCCTGACGAGGGAAAGCATGACCAGCAGATTCTCGCAATAGTAGGTGGAATCCGGTAAAAACTGGTGGTTTAAGCGGTTTTGAATGCCCGCGACCTCAGACGGAATTTCAAAGGAATTACAGACGATGATATTCTCGCCAAGCAGCTCCTTTTCTGTGATCTGTTCTCTGGCAGCATAGGGGTGATCCTCCCGAAACGCACAGCAGACGGGAATTTTGACAAGCTCCTTGTAAATGATTCCGTCACGCATGGGAATATCATCCCTGAATCCAAAAAGAATGTCGATTTCCCCATGGATGAAAAGATTTAAAAGGGATCTGTGGGGGATGATCCGAAGAAAGGGATGCAGATGGGGCATCTGTTGCCTGCATCGCGCAAGAATCCCGGTCAGATAAATCAGATTGGCCTCATTGCTGCACGCAATCGAGAGAATCTGGATACTGGACTTCGTATGGTTTTGCAGCTTCAGGGAAGCGCTCTGCAGCCTGGCGAGGACATCCTTGGTATCATCCAGAAAACTGATGCCCGCCGGCGTCAGGGATACTGTGCGGGTGGAACGGTGAAAAAGTCTGACACCAAGCTCTGTCTCCAGGGAGTTGATCTGGCGGGAGACCGCAGACTGCGTGACATTTAAGACCTCTGCGGCTCTTGCGAAATTCAGGTTTTCGGCTACCTGAACAAAGCTTTCCAGCTGTTGTGTGTTCATTTTGAATCCTCCGGTATCATCCGCCGCAGACAGGAATAATTTCCTGCCTGCGGCGGAATTTTTTTGTTCATATGCCTATCATATCAGTGTTTTGGTCTTTACGCAATCTGAATTAATGCGTTTTGATCATTAATAATACCTAATATTCACTTCACTTTATGGCATTTGGGTGCTTTAATAATATTCGAAAGCGAACATTACGAAAGCGATGGGCTGCAGCATGTATCAGTGAGGTGCGCTTTTGTCACTGTGTGAACAGTGACCGGAATGGGAGGTGAAATATGGGTGAAACCAGATATGCAAAATGGATCTTAAGCCTGGCAAATCAGATCCGGCGGGTGCATAACGCTTCCACCAATAACAACGGGGCGCAGGCTCGTGTTTTGTATTTTGTTCTGGACAATTATTCCGAGAGGGACATTTTTCAGAAGGATATTGAAGATGAGCTGAACATCAAAAGCGCGGCGACTTCCGCAATCATGAAAAAGCTGGAAGCGGGCGGTATGATTGTCCGGGAAAAGGTTCCGCATGATGACCGCGTGAAAAAGATCCGCCCCACGCCGCGGGCCGTTGATCTGGAGGAAGAGGTCAATCGGGAGATCAGGGACGTGGAGGATATGCTGGCTTCGGGCATCAGTGAGGAAAAACTGGATATTTTTCTGGAAGTGACACGGAAAATGATTGAAAACCTAAAAATAGCACATGAAGTGGAGGAAAAACAATGAGCGATCTTATTATGTTTGATGAGGAAAGAAACGAAAAAGTGGTGGTAAAGGAATTCAGAGAAGAGAAACCCTGGGAAATGGATGCCGCCGCAAAGCTTTGTTTGCTGGAGAGAAGGCTGCAGGTTTTGACCGCCAGCGGTAAAGACAATCAGGGCGCGTGCAGGAGAATTGAACGGGATATAAGAAATCTCAGAAAGAAACTGCAGCAGTAACGGTGCCGGTATGGATGAAATTAGAATCGGATGCCTGTTAAAGCAGCTGAAGGTTGTGTTGGAGCAGTATCGCAAAGAGAATATGGATGATCTGGACATCACACCTTCCCAGTGCTTTATGCTGCGTTACCTGATGACGCTGGACTGTTCAAGTACATGCGCGGCCGATATTTTTAAGGCATTGGGAATTTCCAGAGTGAGCGTATCCGTCAACCTGAATAATCTGCAAAAAAAGGGGTATCTGACCATGGAAGGGGACTTTCGGGATGAAAGGAGAAAGAAAATTTCATTGACGAAAAAGGCCTATGAAATGCAGGAGGAGATCGGGAGAGTTCTGAAAAGAAGAGAAGACTGTCTGTGCGAGGGGATCTCGCAGGAGGATCTGAATCTGTTTGAAGATGTCTTAAACAGAATGATTCTCAATCTGAAAAGGAAAAACAGTGAATCAGAGGTGAAGCAATATGATAAAGACACTGTTTAAGCAGGTAAAGCAGTACAAAAAGGTTTCCGTTCTGACTCCCCTGTATACGTCGCTGGAGGTGCTGATGGAGGTGTTGATCCCTTTCATCATGGCGTCCATTATCGATAGGGGGATCGAAGCGGGAAATATAAAAATGGTGTTTGTATACGGAGCGGTCATGCTGGTGCTGGCATTTTTCAGCCTGTACTTCGGTATACAGGCGGGGCGTTTCGGAGCGGAAGCCTCATCGGGCTTTGCGGCAAACTTAAGGGAAGCGATGTATGAGAATATTCAGACCTTCTCCTTTTCCAACATTGACAAATTCAGCACCGCCGGTCTTGTGACCAGAATGACTACGGACGTAACCAACATGCAGACCGCCTATCAGATGCTCCTTCGGGTGGCGGTACGTTCGCCCATGATGCTGATTTTAAGTATGTGCATGTGCTTTTTCATCAACGTCAGGCTGAGCGCGGTCTTTCTGTTGGCGATGGTGGTTTTGGCGGCTGCGCTGTACTTCATCATGAGCAGGTCGATACGCTTTTACAGGCAGGTATTTGATAAATACGATGAGCTCAACGCCAGCATCCAGGAAAACGTGTCCGCCATTCGTGTGGTGAAAGCTTATGTGAGGGAAAAATATGAAAATGAAAAGTTCACCCGGGCGGCACAGAACCTGTACCGGCTTTTTGTGAAGGCGGAAGGGCTTCTGGCGCTGAACAATCCGATCATGATGCTGGTAGTGTACGGCTGTATGATTTCCCTGTCCTGGTTCGGGGCGCATTACATCGTGAGCGGAAGCCTGACCACAGGGGAACTGACCTCCATGTTCAGCTACGTGATGAGCGTTTTCATGTCGCTGATGATGCTGTCCATGGTATTTGTCATGCTGACAATGAGCGCCGCCAGCGGCAGGCGAATTGCAGAGGTGCTGGAGGAAAAGGCGGATCTGAACAATCCGGAAAAGCCTGTTTTTGAAATTTCCGACGGCAGCATCGATTTTGAGCATGTGAGCTTTTCCTATCGGAAGGGGAGCGGAGAAAAGGCGCTGCAGGACATCAGTTTACATATCGATTCCGGTGAAACGATCGGGATCATCGGCGGCACGGGCTGCGGAAAATCCAGTCTGGTGAACCTCATAAGCCGCCTCTACGATGCGGATGAAGGGACGGTTCGCGTGGGGAACAGGGATGTGCGCACCTATGATATGGAAACGCTCCGCAATCAGGTGGCGGCAGTGCTGCAGAAAAACGTCCTGTTTTCCGGCACGATTCTGGACAATCTGCGCTGGGGCAGGGAGGACGCCGCCGAGGAAGAATGCAGGGAAGTGTGCAGGCAGGCGTGTGCTGATGAGTTCATTGAGCGGCTTCCGAAAAAATATGAAACCCGGATCGAGCAGGGCGGTACAAATGTATCCGGCGGACAGAAACAGCGTCTCTGCATCGCAAGGGCGCTGTTAAAACAGCCGAAGATCCTGATCCTGGATGACTCCACCAGCGCGGTGGACACCGCGACGGACGCAAAGATCCGTGAAGCGCTCGGAAAGCGGATTCCCGGAACGACGAAGATCATCATCGCCCAGAGAATTTCCAGCGTCAGGGATGCGGACCGAATTCTGGTCATGGATGAGGGAAGGATATCCGGCTTTGATACCCATGAGAATCTGCTGAAATCGAATCACATTTACCGGGATATTTATGAGACTCAGACAAAGGGCGGCGGAGATTTCGACCACGCTGCCGGAATGGAGCAGGATGGAAGGGAGGAACAATGAGATGCGGAAATTCGATATGAAGCAGCAGGGAAATACGCTGAAGAGAGTCCTTCGATATATGCTGAAAAATTACCGCTGGTCCTTTACCTGTGTCGTGATCTGTATTCTGGGCGGCGCCATGGCGACCCTGTACGGAACACTGTTCACCCAGCGGCTGATCGACGATTACATTTTGCCGCTTTTAAAGGCCGGAACGCCGGACTTTTTGCCGCTGGCAAGGGCGCTCGCAGGGCTGGCGGCGGTCTATGCTATGGGCATTGTCTTCTCCTATGCTCATAACCGGATCATGATCAATGTCACTCAGGGAACCATGAGAAATCTGAGAACGGATCTGTTCACGCACATGGAATCCCTTCCGGTCCGGTATTTTGATACCCACGCCCACGGCGACATCATGTCGGTCTATACAAACGACGTGGACACCCTTCGGCAGCTGATCAGCCAGAGCATTCCGCAGCTGATCAATTCCTCCGTGACGCTGGCGGCAGCCTTTATCAGCATGCTGGTGCTCAATGTCCCGCTGACCCTGATGGCGCTTGTGATGGTAGGAGTGATGCTGCTTGCGGCATCGGGAATCGGCGGAAAATCCTCCGTCTATTTCCGGCAGCAGCAAAAGAGCCTTGGGCAGGTCAACGGCTACATTGAAGAAATGATGGAAGGCCAGAAAGTGGTAAAGGTGTTCTGCCATGAAGAAAAGTGTAAGGAAGATTTTAAGAAGCTGAATGAGGAACTGCGCAGGAGCACCTGCCAGGCAAACCAGTATGCCAATATCATGATGCCCGTCAACGGAAACCTGGCGAATATCAGCTATGTGCTGTGCGCTGTGCTGGGAGCGGTTCTGGCGCTGAGCGGCTATACCGGACTGACGCTGGGGAAGCTGGTTTCCTTCCTGACCCTCAATAAAAACTTTACCCAGCCCATCACCCAGATCAGCCAGCAGATGAACAGCGTGGTCATGGCGATGGCGGGCGCGGAACGCGTGTTTCGGCTTCTGGATGAGACGCCCGAAGCGGACAACGGCTATGTGGAGCTGGTCAACGCGAAGGAAAATCCGGACGGCACGCTTGCAGAAAGCGAAACCAGAACGGGACTGTGGGCATGGAAGCATCCTCATCAGGCGGACGGCACCGTCACCTATACGAAGCTGGAAGGAGACGTGACCTTCAATGATGTGGATTTCGGCTATGATGAGGAAAAAATTGTTCTTCATAACATAAAACTCTATGCCATGCCCGGGCAGAAGATCGCCTTTGTGGGAAGCACCGGGGCCGGAAAGACTACTATTACCAACCTGATCAACCGTTTTTACGATATTCAGGACGGAAAGATCCGGTATGACAATATCAACATTAACAAGATCAAAAAAGCGGATCTCAGACGATCCCTGGGCATGGTGCTTCAGGACACCCATCTGTTTACCGGAACGGTGATGGATAATATCCGCTATGGACGGCTGGATGCCACGGATGAGGAATGTATCGCTGCCGCGAAGCTGGCAAATGCCCACGGCTTTATCAAAAGGCTGCCTGAAGGCTACCGGACCATGCTGACCGGAGACGGGGCGAACTTAAGCCAGGGACAGCGGCAGCTTCTGGCGATCGCCAGGGCGGCGGTGGCTGATCCGCCGGTGCTGATCCTGGATGAGGCGACCTCCTCCATCGATACCAGAACGGAAACGCTGGTGCAGGAGGGTATGGACAGGCTGATGAAGGGCAGAACCACCTTTGTGATCGCGCACAGGCTGTCAACGGTGCAGAATTCCGACTGCATCATGGTGCTGGAGCAGGGGCGGATCATAGAGCGCGGAACCCACGAGCAGCTGCTTGAGCAAAAAGGGCGGTATTACCAGCTCTATACGGGAAATGCCATCGGCGCGTGATCGCTGTGATAAAAATGCTGCGGCCGGGAAGCCCTGCCCGCTTTTGGACTGCAGGAAAAGGTGTTGATTTGCCACTAATTATAAACGAGTTGTAAAACTTATAAACAAATCATAAAATTAGCACTCAACACTTGACAGTGCTGATAATAAATGTTATATTACAACTAGAACAAGGGAACGGGATGGAAAATAAGGAAAGAAGAGAAATCCCGATCCTCAACCAAAACCCCTATAGAGGGTGAGCACAAGCATAGAAGAAAAGGAGAGATGATATATGTTAATGCCCAGTATTTTCAGAGAGAACTTATTAGATGACTTTTTTGGATATCCATTCCGCGGATCCTATGATTCCAGCGTGAACGAACTGATGAAGACAGATGTGAAGGAAACGGAGCAGGGCTATGAGATGACGATGAACCTGCCCGGCATCAAGAAGGAGAACGTACAGGCGGAATTGAAGGACGGCTATCTGACTATCAAAGCATCGTCCGATTCCGAGAACGATGAGAAGGACAAAGACGGTAGGTATATCCGCAGAGAGCGTTACAGCGGAACCTGCAGCAGAAGTTTTTATGTGGGTGAAGAAGTGAAACAGGAGGATATCAAAGCGAAGTTTGAGGACGGCACCTTAAAGCTCACCATTCCCAAACAGGATAAGAGGGCTGTGGAAGAAGAAAAGAAGTATATTGCCATTGAAGGATGATGATTGATTGGCGGCGGAATCGCAGAATGCTAAGAAGCCAAAGAAACATGTATATCAATAGGAGAGCAGGGCTATTGTGCAGGGCGCACATAGCCCTGTTGTTAATGAGGACAGCGTCAATACCATTATTCCTCACCGGTCAGTTGTCCGTCCGGGCGCGCGGTCCGGCACCGAATTCCTTTTTATACATCCGGTAAAAATGGGCATAGCTGTTGTAACCGGCATTTGTGCTGGCTTCCAGCAGTGACTGCCCTTTTTTGTGCAGTTCCAGGGCGAGAAGCAGCCGCTTATAGTTGATATACTGGTTGATGGTATATCCTGTGATGGACTTAAATACCCGGCAAAGATGATATTTATTGATGTAAAAGCTGGCGGAGAGCTGATCCAGCGTCATCTCCTGGGTCAGGTGTTCGTTTATATACAACAATATTTCGGAAACCCGTCTGTCTCTGGTAGTCGGCGCAGTCAGCGGTTCCTGAATCTGATTCAGCTCATAAAGAAATTCCATCAGAACACAGTGAGCAATTTTCTCAGCCCCTTTCTTCAGATAACGGTTCATTTTCATCAGCAGAGTGAACATCTCCCGATTGACGATGGCCGCGGGGATCTGACAATCTGTGCCCAGCTTTCTTTCTGTAAAGAAGCGCTCCAGCTCCGGGCAATGATGTTTCTGAAAAAAATCCAAATCGATGAAAAGCACAATGCGCTCATATTTGTCAGAAGAAAGAAATACATTGTGGTGCATTTCGTAAGGGCGGGCAATGAAGATGTCATGCGGGTGCGCCTGGTAAATGTTTCCTTCAATATGGAACTGCGCGTTTCCCGTCAGAAAAAGATAGATTTCATAAAAGCTGTCGTGATTGTGCAGCCTGAATTCCAGATCGTTTCTTGGGCTGTTATTGATGGAATAGACGAAATCGTAGCCTGTTCCCAGCTGTCTCCCATAATATTGTGTAACGTATTGGTCTACCATAATCCTCACTCCTAAAAAGTCAAGATATGTAATGTTTTTGCCAAAATAGAAGCAGATAAATTTACAATCGTATTATAAGCTATAAGTGACGGATGACGCAATAAACTGCGGAAATTTTTCAGGTTTTATACGCGCGGTATTCCGGCCCGGCGGGACGAGAGTATAGCTGCGCATAAAGAAAAGGAGAAAGCATGGGGTTTTGTATCAGAGCAGGGCAGAGAGTGGAACTGTATTATGACGGCGCAGAGCCGGATGCAGTCAAAATAGCCGTTTCGAATCTGGAGCAGGATTTGAAAAAGGTATTGCCCAAAGTGGAGGTTGTCCGAAGGCAAAGGCATGCGGATGTGCGGGCAGCAGGCGCTGTGTGCGGGGAGCAGGAGGCAAAAAACAGTGTTTCGGTTTCTGTTATTGTGATCACAACGCTGGCGGACAATAAAGAGGGGCACACCGGCATTGATCGGGAAGCGCTGCAGGATGAAAACGGTGCGCTGCGCAGGGAGGCATATCAGCTGAAGGTGCAGGACGGCAGACTTTACATCACGGGAACGGACAGAAGGGGAACAGTTTACGGCATTTATACCTTCTGTGAGTGGATGGGCGTTTCGCCCTGGTACTTTTTTGCGGATGTGCCGGTTCATAAAAAGCAGGAGCTTGTGCTGAAGGAAGGGTATTGCAAAACGGACTGGCCATCGGTGGAATACCGGGGCATTTTTATCAACGACGAGGAAGAGCTGGAGGCATGGGTACAGAATTACATGAAAGAGCCCACCATCGGCGTGAAGAGCTATGAGAAGATTTTTGAACTTTTGCTGCGTCTGAAGGCAAATTATATCTGGCCTGCCATGCATGTGAATTCCTTTAACCTGACTGTGGAAAACGGGGCGTTGGCGGACCGGATGGGCATTGTGGTCGGGACCTCCCACTGCGATATGCTGATGCGTTCCAACAACCGGGAGTGGATTCCGTGGACGCAGAAAAAAGGCTATACCGATGCGGTCTACGATTATTCCATCGAGGGAAGGAACCGGGATATTTTAAAGGAATACTGGCGGGAGAGCGTGGAGCAGAATCAAAATTACGAGGTCTGCTATACGCTGGGGATGCGCGGTATCCACGATTCCGGGTTTGAAACGAAAAATCTGGAGGGAAAAACGCCGGAGGAAATCCGGAATGCAAAGATCGCTCTTCTGGAAAAAATCATTGGGGATCAGCGGGAAATCCTGAGGGATACGCTCAAAACTGAGACGATGATGACGTTTATTCCTTATAAGGAAGTGCTGGAGCTGTATGATAACGGGCTGAAGGTGCCCGAGGACATGACGCTGGTATGGGCGAATGATAACTATGGCTACATCCGGCGCTACCCTTCGGAGGCGGAAAAGAGGCGCAAAGGCGGCAACGGCATTTATTATCACAATTCCTACTGGTCACCGCCGAGCATGTCCTATGTGTTTTTGTGCTCCATTCCGCTGGCGCATACGAGAAATGAACTGCAGCAGGCCTGGGATGAAGGAATCCGCAGGCTGTGGGTGTTAAACAGCGGCGCCATGAAGCCGCTGGAGCAGGAGATCACCTTCTTTTTGCAGCTGGCTTGGGAAATCGGAAAGTCGGGCGCGCTGACTGAAGATGTGGAGGCTTTTGTGGAAGACTGGATCGACCGTACCTTTTCCGGCCGGATCGGAAAGCAGGTTTCGGCCCTGCTGAACGATTTTTCACAGCTGACCAACGTCCGCAAGCTGGAAAATATGGATTATGACGCGTTTTCCCAGACGGCTTACGGGGATGAAGCGGCCCTGCGCATCCGGCGTTATGAAAAGCTGTTTGCACAGGGAAATGCGCTGTATGAAAAACTTCCAAAGGAGGAAAAGGCTGCTTTCTTCCAGCTGGTGCTGATGCGGATTCATGCCGGTTATTTCACCAATCTGGCTTACTATTACGGAGACAGGAGCACGCTGATGTACGACCGGGGCAACATGCAGGCGGCTGCCTTCTATACGGAAAAATCCCGGGAAGCAGAGGATGCCAGAAGAAGGATGCTGCACTATTATAATCATGTGATGTGCAGCGGAAAATGGAACGGCATTTTAAACCCGGAGGGCTTTCCTCCGCCGCGGGCCGCGATGATGCCGGTCTGCACGCCGCCCCTTGTAGTGGAGGGAAAGCCTGCCATGCGTGTGGATGTCTGGAACGAAGAAAAAGAACTGTGCTTTGTGACGCCCGGTGAAAAGTGGATCGAAGTCGGCAACACCGGAGCGGGAGAATTTGAAGTGCGCCTGCGGGCTCCCGAATGGGTTAAGCTTTCGGAGGAGCAGGCTGTGATCAGCAGAGAAAAGCGGTTTTTGATCAGGGTATCCGATGTTTCTAAAAACCGCTGCGGTGAAATCCTCGTGGAAAACATAAGCGACAACAGCATCCGGAAGGTCCCCATCCGAACGGTGAAGGCAGAGTCCGCAGAAGAAGACTGCGCACTGGAAGAGGATGGACTGGTGGTGCTGGAGGCGGATCGGGCAAGGACGTCTTTGGGACAGGGACTAAACAGTGGTGAAACGGGATCGCTGTGCGAAGTCCGCTGTGAGGATTTCAAACGGATTTACAGACTTGGCCGCCTGCAGGGCAATTTAATGGAGGCGTGTGTGTCAAGGGAGCCGGAGGAAACGGGTGCTTTCCCGGAGAAAGCACAGCCGCTGCGCTACAGCTTTGCGGTCCGCAGCGAAGGGGATTTTCTGCTGGAAATCCACCGTTTTCCTTCTCTGAACTCTATAGGAAGACTCCGAATCGGCATTTCGGTGGATGAGGGGCCGGTACAGATTGTGGAGTCCTTTTCCAACGATGAATGGAAAGGAAGCTGGAAGAAAAATGTGCTCAACAATGTTGACCGGCTGTATGCAGAATTGCCCGGGCTCAAGCCGGGGAAGCATCGGCTCTGCGTGTGGGCGGTGGATAAATATTTTGCATTTTCCAGAGTGGTGATTTATACAGCGCCAAGGAAGGAGAACAGTCTGGCAGGCATAAGGGGAGAACAGCCGCTGCCTTCACAGTGGGAGCTGACCGGATGGTGCGATGGCTTTTACGGAGCCTGTGTGCTGCCCCCCAGGCCGGCATTTTATGCTACGGATGAAACAGGAAAGGACGGTCTCGCTCTGACCTGCCGGATTGTGCAGGCGGAATGCTATGGCAGACAGGTGGAGCCCGGCTGGTATTTGGAACGGGGAAAATGCATGTTTGAAGAGCATGACGGCAAAATCCGGATTGATGCAGCGGCGGCGCTGGCCCAGAGCAGCTTTGCCTGGACGCAGGAACCAAAAGCGGCGAATGCAGAGAAGGCGGATGGCAGCTGTGCAGACGCTCAGAACCAGGAGACAAAGGCAGCGCAGCTTGGCGGCTTCTGGAGACATTGCAGCAGCGAATCCTTTGGCAGAAGCGGGCTTGCTCTGTACATCAGAACCCCTGGGCTTGCATGGACACAGCAGGAAGCTCCCGGTTTGAATTACCGTTTCCGGTGCGAAGGCGGAAGCTATACCGTATGGATGCTGTCCAAGTTCAATGTGCGGGAGGAAGGCTTTTTCACTATGGGAATTGACGAAACGGATTTCCCGGCAGAGCAGCTTTACAGAAACGGCTGCCTGTGGCGCTATGAGGCGGAGCAGATCTATCGCTGGGTTCCGGTGCTTTGCATGAATCTGGAGCCGGGAGAGCATGTGCTGCACGTGTACGCGCTCGCTTCAGGCATGCGGTATGACAGATTTTACCTGACAAGGGGACATGAGCAGCCGCCCATGGATGCAGAATGGCTGCCTGCCTGGTGACAGGCTTGTCCTGATCCGTGATATAAAATACAGGAGTCAGGTGTTTTCTCAGAAACAGGCGTAATGCAAAATACTGATATGCAGATCAGGGTAAGTATAAGTTGGATTGGACACGGGGAGCGGATGCTTCCCGTGTTTTTTCAGGGGAGAATCGAAGCCAAAGAGGGGTTAAATCAGGAAAAGAAGACGAAATTTTGCCCTTTCGAACGAATCTGGACGTATTATGGTTTAGCACTTTCTGATATAATGTTTAAACAAAAGTGATGTTTACGAACAAAAATAGCAGAGGTGAGTATATGAGAAAACTGGATTTCAACCACGATTGGACCTTTATGCAGGAAGGAACCGCAC
>Ga0129308_1001733_pt1 | contig 21187 bp, 16 predicted proteins | sample L827metagenome_FD_94440 | JGI IMG/M metagenome (GOLD analysis project Ga0129308, IMG submission 94440) | Ring-tailed lemur group fecal microbial communities from Wisconsin, USA - L827 metagenome | ecosystem: Host-associated > Mammals > Digestive system > Large intestine > Fecal | place: USA... | reverse complement strand
TGTGCTGGACGAACGGCTCGTAAAAGTCCGTGCCGCCCGCGCCCTGGCCCTGCGGGGTATCGACAACGCACGGCTTGCCAGCGGCGGCAAGAATGGAATCGATCCACTCAAACGCCTCGGCGGAGCAATCAATCCACTGGCGAATGAGGTCGCGGTTTGCCTTGCCGCTGGAATAGCGAACGAGCTCGTTCTGGAGCTTGAGCGGATCGACCTCGTTGCCCGTGGCAAGACCCGCCGTCGTGTTGACCGCACCAAAATACTCACGCGTCTCGGGGACGCTCTGGGCCTTGTCACAGCAGATGAAATTCAAGCCCAACTCGCTGGCCGTGGCGGCAGCAGCGATGCCGGCGCAACCCGCACCGCAGATCAGGATGTCGCAGTCATACGTCGCCACAATGTCGGCGGCGTCGATGGTAGGCTCCTCGCCAAGCCATGAAGGGTTGACGGGAGCGACGGAGTCGGACACGGGCGCGGTGGACTCCTCGGCAGCAAGGGCGAGGCCGGACAAAGCGCCGGCGGCCACCATACCTGCGGTACCCAGAGAAGCACCCTTTACAAACGTACGACGGTTCATGCTCTATCTCCTTTCTCAGGGGGCGCAGCTTCATGAACATATCCGGCGCCGCGCCCCTCCTGTGGACAGTGCGAAAAGGTAGGCTCGTGGCGTGCAAATGGCTCCACCCCCACGGTGCGGGGTGCCACATCGGGGCGCCAATCGGCCCCCCACCCCGACGGGGTGGTGACAAAAAAGGGGGAATGCAGTGCAGTTTCTCTATTTGCAAAATCTACCAGTAGACCAAACGGGTGACGAGACTATCCACTTGACCTGCGGTAGCTCGCGTCCGTCATCACCAGACGGCGGACCACCCTCTCCAGCTTCGGCCACCTCTCATTGTCGCGCTTGACGCGGAACAGGTAGACGCACCAGTCCAGGTAGTCCTGGAGGTGCTCGGGGCGCATGCCGGGGAAGCGCCTCAGGTGCCGCTTTATCCAGGAGCACAGGCTGTTCACCATCTCCATGCCCTCCAAGGCAGGCGGGGTCGCGGGAGTCGGCCCTGTACGGCTCCTCCGCCCCGCCTACGCCCCTCACCAGGGCCCGGTGACTTCTCCCTGTCGTGGACGATCGTCGACCCGGGTGCGACGTGGCCCAGCAGGGCGTCCCTTACCCTCCCGGAGGTGGGCTTCCCGTGGCCGCAGACGACTGCCACCATGTTCTTGGGCGACGCGCCCGGCGTAGGGGTTCGTCCTCATATTCGTTTCCCGTCCGCCCGCGCGGACGTCCCCCCGGGATGTCGCCAAACATAGAGGGGGGCGGCCGCGCGGGCAAATCTATGTTGGCGGGAGCAACCCTATCACGGGGCCACGGGGCGGGGCGCGGCGGAGGGAAACCATCACCCGTTTGGTCTACTGGTAGATTTGCAAAATGATAACCCAGGGTTGCCGGGCAACAAAAACAGCGAGACGCAGGCTAATATGTATGCATAGGACGAGACCCCTGGTAAGGCCAGTGAGGATTGCCGAGGGCCTCGAGAAATAGAGGGGGGCGGGATGAACAGAGGGAAAGTCGTCAGCAGCGGCGCCGACGACTGCTCGGACAAGACGAGAACGCAACCCCGCAAGGTTGCAGCATGCTGCCTGGCAGCCTCCTCGCTCCAGATGTTCTCAACCATGGCGTTCAACGGTGACCTGAACGCCGCATACTCCGTCTATGCCTATGCTGTTCGCGACTGGGCCACGCTCGCATCCGCTCTCGCGCTGCTCGGCCTCCTTGCACTCGCGAAAAAGAAACCCCGCCTTGTCCATCCGGTACCCTTCAGCGCCGCGGCAGTCCTCTTCGTTGTCCTCGGATGTGCAGCAAGTACCGCAGGCCTTGCCTTCCACTCCTCGGCCCTTATTGTGTTGGGACTCTGCGCAAAAGGCATCGGACAGGCCTGGGCATGCACGCTATGGATTGTAGCCTGCTCCAATCTGAACCTTGCGACCGCTTGTCTGACAATTGCTTCAGGAAACTGCCTGGGCATCCTTCTCTCGAGACTCATCATGCCACTCTGCCCGGTCGACCTTCTCGGCTTGGTCGACTCCCTGAGCACAGTCACGAGCCTAGCGCTCTGCCTTCCCCTCGCTCGCCCGTTCTTCGAGCAACTCGCGCAGGCAGGCGACCCCGCAGACCAAGAGATTGCGCATCCCGCATCTTTTCTCCCCATGCGCAATCACATGTTCCTGTATATATTCGCATTCAACTTTGCCTATGGATACGGATTTCGCTTCATGGGCGGAGGAAACGTCTCGACGCAGAACCTGATGTCGATGCTGGGACTGCTTGCTGTGTGCGCGTTCGTGGTCTTTTCCCGACGCCACCCCCGCCTTGACACGCTGTTCCTCCTGCCGTTCTCCCTCGTACTCACGGGTTACCTGGTCGCGCTTTCCGAAACAGAGGCACTCTCCTCGGTTGCCCCGGCCCTGCTCGTAACGGGCTCGGTTTGCTTCGAACTGCTCACATGGTTTGCCCTGTGCTCTGCCGCAAAACGCAACGTCATCGACGCCCTCCCCACCATCTCATGGGGACTAGCGGTGAGCTACATAGGCATAGACCTAGGGGCGCTCCTGGCAATGGCCACAGGCACCGCAGCGGGGGCGTCCAACGCAACGGCACAACTCGCCATCATTGTCGTGCTCGTGGCGTTTGTACTCTACGTTGTCGTCACACGTCGTACGTTCAGCTTCGACGAGACTATCGAGGGCATAGCCCCCGACGCCCCGGAGGTGATTGTTCGGGATGTGGACACGCTCGAAGCGCACGTGGAAAACCTGGCGGTACGTTATGCGCTCACGCCGCGCGAGCGCGACGTCATGGCGCTGCTCGCGCGCGGCAATAACTCGCAACGCGTAGAGGAAAAGCTCTCCATCAAGCACAACACCGTCAAGTTCCACGCTCGCAACGTGTATGCGAAACTGGGCGTTCACAGCCAGCAGGAACTCATCGACCTCGTAGCCAGCGACGCCAATACGACGGCGGTCGAAGGCGGAGAAACGACGGTTTAGGGTGGTTTAGCCAACTGTGCCATTCCTCGCTCATACAATAACATACATTTCAGAAAAGCTGAAAATAGCTCAACTGGGGTTTTGATGATTTAACATACATTCCAATTCCTGGAATGCATGTTAATCGGCCGCACCCGCACTTCAGCGGCCCCGCCGGCGTCGCCAAAACGCAAGGAGGGCCCAGGCCTGCCGGCCGGGACCCTCCCACAGCGAGTTCTATCCGGGCAGAGCCCTTCTTACTTCACAGCCTGCTTGAGGGCGGAGCGGACTGCCGCCTCGATGGCCTTGCTGGTGACGGTGGCGCCGGCCACGCCGTCGATGTCGGCGCTCTGGGCGGCCTCGACCTGCTGGGCGAAGGTGCCGTCCTCGATGGCCTCGTAGCCGCCGATGCCCTGGGTCTCGTTGTTGGGCGAGATGTCGGTCACGGTGATGTGGCCGCCGGACACCTCGATCGTCACGTTGATGTCGCCGCCCATGCCCTTGCCCGTGCCGGTGTAGGTGCCGTCGGCGATGGCGGACAGGTCGACGTCGCTGGAGGGCTTGACGGCGGTCTTCTCAGTGGGCACGAAGGCCGGGTCGGAGGAGATCTGCATCATGAGCTGACGGCCCTCGGTCACGGTACGACCAGCGGCAAGGCCGGGGAAGTACTCGGGGTAGTTCGTGTCGAAGAAGCTGCCCGAGCAGTCACCGATGGCGTAGAGGCCCTCGACAGGCGTACGGTCGGCGGCGAGAACCTGCATCTTGGCGTTGATGTTGAGGCCGTCGAGCGTGGTGAGCAGCGAGGCGCCGTACCAGCAGCCGTAGAACGGAGGAGTGCGCAGCTCGGAGAGACGGTAGTCCTCCTTGCCGTACTCGTCGTCCTTCTGGGCGTCGAACAGCGTGTTGTAGTGGTCGCAGGTGGCCAGGAAGGTGTCCTTGGCGTCGCCCTCGAAGCCCAGCTTCTCGGCGAGTTCCTCGAGCGTGTCGGCCTTGACCATAACCTCAGCGCCGCCATCCATGGCAATGAAGTCGTCGAGCGGCATGTCCTGCTCCATCATCATGCGAGTATAAGAAGCGCAGCCGATCATCATGAAGCGCTTGATGTCCTCAGGCGCGTTGGCATCAAAGACCTGGCAGAACACGCCGCCGGGCTGCATGGAGGTCGCGAACAGCATGTTGTCGTAAGGCGTGGACTCGTTGGCGAAGCGCTTGCCGTCACGGTTGACCTTGAGGAAGGGTTGGCTGCCGATGTTAAGCTGGTAGATCTTGCCGGGCAGCGTCGCGTCAGCGCCCTCGCCCACATAACCGGCGACAACACCAGCGGGCACGGCACCGCGGTCAAACAGCATGGGCGTGGGATCGGCCTGCTTGGAGGCACCGGCCCACAGGCCGCACTTGATGCCCGAGCCGTCGCAGAACGCGTTGTAGCTGGCAGCGGTGATGACGCGGCATGCGTCGGGCTGCAGGGCCTGCATCATCACGGGGTTCGCAGGATAACCGCCCGTGGCGAGCACGACGTAAGGGGCATCGATTTCGACGTAGCCGTCCTCGCACTTGAAGATGCCGCCCGTCACCTTGCCGTCGGCGTGCACGAGACGCACGAGCTCGTAGCCGAACCAGATGTCGTCGCCCTGAGCCTGGATGTGCTCAAAGAGGACGTCGTTGCGCGTCGGGGGCTGATAAGGCACGATCCAGCTGTGCTCGCAGACAGGCACGACGTACTCGGTGCCGCCCGTGGCATGCTCGCCGGGGTCGGCCACGGAGCAGAACTTGCCGGCGGCGGTGAGCATGGGATCGAGCCAGTCCACAACCTCGGCGGAGTTGTCAATCCACAGCTTGATGAGGTCGCGGTCGCACTTGCCAGAGGCGTAGCGGCTGATCTCGTTCAGCATCTGCATGCCGTCCATCTCGCGAACCTGCGTGGAGTAGGTGCTGTTGATGGCACCGAGGTACTCGCGGCTCTCCGTGACGGACTGAGCGCGGTCGACGGCGATGAAGTTGAGGCCGAGGTCGCTTGCCGTGGCGGCAGCAGCCAGGCCGCCGTTGCCGGCGCCACCCACGATAAGGATGTCGCACTGATACGTGGCGACGATGTCGGCGGCGTCGATCTCGGGCTCCTCGCCAAGCCATGCGGGGTTGGAGCCGGCCTGGGCAACGGTGTTCTCGGCAGTGCCGGCGGCCACGGGGGCAGCAGCAGCCTGATCAGCCATGGCGGCACCGGCGAACATGCCGGCGCTTGCAAGGCCAAAGGCGCCAAGGGCGGATCCAGTAACGAAACTACGGCGATCCATGAGTTCGTACCTTTCTCACTGGTGTGTGCCCCGGGCGGTGCTCGTCCGGGGCGTTGGACGTTTTCCAGTATGCAAACTTCGACCTTGCCATGCCCCACCCTGCAGGTGTAGGCTTTTAACGCACCAGGTACCTGGCTATTTTTGGAAATCGTCCCACCCTGGCGGCATTGCAAGGGCAAACGGTGAACGTACGCAAGGCGGGAACGACGCGATGGGCAAGCAGCACACATTCAACACTCCTATACCGCAGAGGTGGGCGTTTCTGCGCTGCTTTGTCGCCTGCACTTTGACGTTCGCCTCGGTTCTTTTCTTCAATGGAACCGCGGGTCCGCAGACCGCTGCGGCTTTTGACATCGCGCAGATAAAGATGGCGCGCGACATGTCCTGCATGGCGGGCATCGCCGCGTTCATCATCCTCATGTTTGTCGCTCGGTACTGTTCGCAAGCCATACGTCCGGTGGCGCTGAGCGTGTCCGCCGCCATTCTAGGGCTCGTCGGACACACGCTGAGCATCGCTTCGGGCGCTCTCGATGTGCAGGCGCTCCTTGTTCTGGGAAGCTGCGCGACAAGCGTCGCAACCACCTGGACAACGGTGCTGCTCCTTCTCGCCTGCTCCTCGCTGAGCCTGCAGCGGGTGTGCGTGTGCCTGGCCGGCGGCGCCGCCGTGGCCATGCCCCTGGCGCATATCGTCGGCGAGATGGGAAGCAACGCGTTCGTCTCGTCTGTGGATGCCGTGGCTTCAATCGCCGTCATCGCCATGGTCCTGCCGGTCGCCATGCCGTTCTTCTCTCGCCTGGCAAGCGTCGGCGCACCCACCGACCGCGAGGTCTCCCACCCGGCGGCATTCCTGCCATTGGGCCACTGCCTCTACGTGTACATCATCGTTTTCAGCTTTGCCTACGGCCTGGCCGTGAACATCGCGCAGCCCTCCGGACAGGCGACCCCCTTTGCCCTTGCGGCGGCGGTCCTGCTCGTCGTGGCGATATGGGCCCTGCGCTCGAAAGCTCGCCCGAAGGCAGACTTGCTCCTGCTGCTGTCGCTCTGCCTCGTGGTGGGCGGGTTCTCCCTCGTGCTCATCGGCGACGGGCGCTGCGAAACCCTCGCCCAGTCAACCCTTCTTGCGGGCTACATGTGCTTCTACCTGCTCACATGGTTTGCCCTGTGCGCTGTTGCCACGCGCAGCGCCGCCGACGCCATCCCCGCCATCTGCTGGGGCAGCGCGGCCAACTACCTGGGCATCCTTGCCGGCGCCATCATCACCGACGTGCTGGCGGGCGTCTCCGACCCAGCGTTTGCCGTCAAGCTCGTCATCGCCGCCGTCCTCACGTTCACGGCGGCCTACGTCACGGCAACCCAGCGTTCCACGAGCCTCGACGCCACCATCGACGGCATCGAGCCCGACACCTCATCGGTGGAGGTGCGCTACATCGACCGCCTCGACGCGCGTTGCGAGCAGGTGGCCGAGCAGGCAGGCCTTACCCAACGCGAGCGCGAGATGCTCGCCCTTCTCGCCCGCGGCAACAACGCCCAGCATATCCAAGAAGAGCTCTCCATCTCGCACAACACCGTGAAGTACCACGCCCGCAACGTCTACCGCAAGCTCGACGTGCACAGCCAGCAAGAACTCATCGACCTGCTCGCCGAAGAGGCCTAGACGCGCGATAATACCCAGCATCGCGTAAGCCACACCCCACAAGGAGGCCGCGCCATGGCTGAGACCAGTTTGCCCTACGACCCGACTGACAAGACCTCAATTGTCACGTATGCCAAGCGCCTTGTCGGCAAGTCACTGAGACAGACCACCGACATCGGGCATATCGAGTCCCCTCAAACAAGACGCGGCTCTTACGGCAACGCTATTGAAGAGCACTACTTTAAGTACCAACCAAACAGCGATTCGGCCCCCGACTTTGCCGAAGTCGGTCTGGAACTCAAAGTAACGCCCATGAAGAAAGCCAAGGGCGGGCTTGTCGCTAAAGAGCGACTCGTCATCTCTATGATTGATTTCGACGAGGTCGTCGACGAAGATTTCGAACACAGCCACTTTCTCAAGAAAGCCTCAGACATCCTTCTCATCTCATACCTATGGGAGCAGGACCAAGACCCACTCGACTACACCGTTCAACTGGTTGAAGAATGGAAGATTCCCGAACAGGACCTCGCGCAAATCAAACAAGACTGGGAAACGGTCGTCGACAAGGTTCGCCTTGGTCGGGCACATGAAATCTCGGGCTCCGACACCATGTACCTCGAGGCATGCACGAAAGCGGCGAACTCAACGGTCCGCAGGCACCAACCGTATTCCGACGAGCCCGCCAAACCTCGTGCCTGGGCGTTCAAGGCATCGTACATGACCGCAGTGGAAGGCGACCTGTTCGCAAGGACCGAATCCATCGAACGCGACGAAAGTGAAAGGAATCTCGCGCTTCTCGACCTGGTCCGCTCCCGCTTCTCCAAGTTTTTCGGACTATCTGAGGCAGAGCTTTCGGACATGTTTGAGCTTACGAAATCCAAGGACCTGTGCGCTCGCATAACAAGGAACATTCTTGGCGTCAGCGAGGATGCCCGCATCGAGGAATTTGAAAAGGCAGGCATCAAGCCCAAGACGATGCGCCTGCGCGCAAATGGGAAGCCCAAGGAAGCTCTCTCGTTCCCAACGTTTGACTACTACGCCCTCGACACTTGCGATTTCGAAGATTCGGAGTTTTACGAACAGCTTCAGCAAAAGTACTTGTTTGTCTTATTCCGCGAAGACGACAGCGGCGTGTATCGCCTTTGGGATGTGTGCTTCTGGCAGATGCCCGAATCCGATTACCCCGAGGCAAAGCGTTGTTACAATCAGATGCGCGCAAACGTTAAGGCTGGGCAGGCTGAAATCTCTGTTCGCTCGCGTGAGAATCGCTGCTGTCACGTGCGACCGCATGCCCGCGACGCCAGCGATGTCCTCCCCCAGCCGCACGGCAATCCGACAGTCAAAAAGTGCTTCTGGCTTAACCAGACGTATCTTCAGGAAGAGATAGCAAAAACGTTGGAGTCAAGATGACGCGCAGCGCGGCGCTTGATCTTGTCCGGGTCATCCCCTATTATTAGCGCCCAATAGATTTACGACACAGACAGCGATTGGAGAAACGTGTCGTCACAAAAGACCATTAAGGTCGCCGAGCTCTTCGCGGGCGTCGGCGGCTTTCGTCTGGGCCTCGAAGGGTTCAGCGACCCCGCTCGCCCTGAATTCGACCTGCCGGCGGCAGGTCCGTTTCAAACCGTTTGGGCAAATCAGTGGGAACCCCCGGGAACTGACTCGAAACAGTTTGCCGCACGGTGCTACAAGTCGCATTTCGGCCAGGACTCCGTCGTTAACGAGGACATCAACAAGGTGTTGGACTCATTCGAGGCCGGCACTATCAGCATCCCTGATGTCGACATGGTCGTGGGTGGGTTCCCCTGCCAGGACTACTCGGTTGCAAAACCCTTGTCGATGGCGGGTGGCATTGAAGGCAAGAAGGGCGTCCTGTGGTGGGATATCTACCGATTCCTTAAGCTTAAGAACAAGCCGCGCTATGTTCTGCTCGAAAACGTCGACCGCCTGCTTAAGAGCCCGGCCAGTCAGCGCGGGCGCGACTTCGCCATCATCCTGTCCTGCCTGGCCCAGCTTGGCTATTCGGTTGAGTGGCGTGTGATAAACAGCGGTGCCTACGGTTTCCCGCAACGTCGCAAGCGTATATATATCTATGCTGAGCAGACTGCCGAGCAATGGGATTTGAAAGATCACCTTGCTGGCGGCGTCATCTCCAGCGCTTTCCCCATCGACAAGCCCGCGACGACAAGCGAGGTTTCAATTCCCGTAGACCCCTACGAGGCATCCAACTGCTTCAACAAGGGCAAGGCGGCCTCGCCGTTTGGCGACTGCGGAGCTATGCAGGCAAACAAGGTTCTGACGTGCCCCGTTGTCGAACACTACATGGGACGCCCGGGCAAACTCGCCGACGTTCTTGTGGCCGAGTCCGAAGTGCCCGCAGATTACTACGTTGACGAGGAAGCGCTCCCCAAATGGGAGTACCTCAAGGGCTCAAAGAGCGAGGAGCGCGTCAACAAAGCGACTGGCTTTGCCTATCACTATTCAGAAGGCTCGATGGCGTTCCCCGACTCCCTCGACAAACCGTCACGCACCATCCTGACCGGTGAGGGAGGCAAAGGAGCGTCACGCTTCAAACACGTCGTCAAAATTGACGGACGCTACCGTCGTTTGGTTCCCGATGAGCTTGACCAGCTCCAAGGCTTCCCCAAGGGTTGGACAGCCGACGGCATGAGCGACGCACGCCGCGCCTTCTGCATGGGCAACGCCCTCGTCGTGGGCATTCCCCATGCAATAGGTCAGGAAATCGCCAGGCGTCTTGAAGCCGAAGAACCTCAACAGCAGTAACGTTGCCGATGGATACCGCGCGACACTAGCCCGGCGGCCGATAACCGGCGACGGGGCGAGGACGTCTGCCTACTGCACGCTGCACCCTCGCCCCTTCGCCGCAATCCGTTTGCTGCTAGTTCAATCGCATCGCCTTCGCACGTTCCAGCGCACGAATGCGCAGACCGCAAGGCTTGCCAGGGAGGCGACGAACAGGAGGACCGAGCAGCCGATGTCGGCCTCAAGGGCAGCGCCGAAGGCAAGCTGTCCCACAGGAACGGTGCTCGAGGCAAACGCCGTTGAGAGGGCGCTCAAACTTCCCAACATCGATACGGGAACGTGCGTCTGGTTGTACGTGAGTGTCACGACGTTCGTGACGCCCAGACACAACATCACCGCCATGGCCCCCACTGCCAAGCCGCACAGCACCGCCGCAGGGCCGATTGCCGCTCGCCAGGCAAAAGCAACACCCATAGCTGCCAGCACAAGCGGCAAAATCGCATACCACCGTGAGCAGTGCACGAAGGCAAAGCGGCTGGGCAAGGCCGCGACAAGCGCAGCCCCCGCAACCATGCCACAAGCCGCCAAGCCTTCTACCAGGCCATATACCTCGCTTGTCACACCCATGTCGAGCATGAGGGCACTCGGCAGCAGCACAGTGTTGATTGGCAGCACAAACACGTTGACCAGGCCGTAGCTCGCAATCACCCCGAGCACCACTGGGTAAGAGCGCCTCAGTTCGCCAAGCGTCCCACACATCGAGCGCAGCGTGGATCCCACGGCAAGCACGTCGCGCACGCTGCGTCTTGCACCTGGCACGCCCCGTATCTGAATACGCGTCTCAAACAAAGCCGAGGCCGCAAGGCACGCCGCATACAGAAGACAGGCCCACTCTATGCCCGCCGCCGCATATAGCACACCCGCCAGCACGGGCCCAAGCATGTTGCACCATGAGCCCACCGCGCTTACGGCGCCGTTTGCCCGAGTAAGCTTCTCAGCAGGAACAATCTGAGGAATACAGGCGCTCACCGCGGGGCTGTAAAACGTCGCCGCCACTGCCAGAAGCACCATGACAGCGGCGGCAAGTGGCACCGAATGCACCCCGGCAAACAGACTCACCGCAAAGCAACCCATGATGAGAGCGCATGCCGCGTCGAGCATGACCATAACGTCTCGCCTGTTGAACGCGTCGGCAACGGCACCGGCCATAGGGGCGCACAGCACATAGGGAAGCGCCGAGGCGGCCAGTACCGCGCTGTACACGCCAGCGCTCCCCGTAAGCTCAAGCAGGTAGAGGGCTATACACACGCGCTGAACGGCCCCTCCCATAAGGCTCACCGCTTGCCCTGCCAGCACGAGCCTGAAGTTGCGGGCAGACAAACCCGCCTCCCTCTCCCCGCCCAACGCTACGCGCAAACAACGGGGTTGGCAGACTCAACGCGCGCATAATCAATGCACACGGGATAACCACGCGCGGGGTCGCGCAGAATCTCAGGTTCGATGTCATAGAGGGCGCGCAGGTTCGCCTCGTTGAACACGTCGCACGGCGCACCTTCGAACGCCACCTTGCCCGCACGCATGCCCACGATGTGGTCGGCGTACTTGGCGGCGAGGTTGAGCTCGTGAATTACCACGACAACGGTCGCCCCTTCCTCGCGGTTGAGGCGCCGCAGCAGCTCAAGCACCTCAATCTGGTGTGAGATGTCCAGGTAGGTGGTCGGCTCGTCAAACAGCATGACGTCAGCCTTCTGGGCAAGCGTCAGGGCAATCCACACGCGCTGACGCTGTCCGCCCGACAACTCGTCGACCCGGCGCTCGGCCAAGGCCTCCACGCCCGTGCGACGCATGGCCCAGTCGATGACCTCGTGGTCTTCCTTGGAGAGGCCGCCCAGGGGCTTGCGATAAGGAAATCGCCCGTATGCCACCAGGTCACGCACGTTGATGCCCTCAGGCACCGCGGGCGACTGCGGCAGCACGGCAAGTTTGCGGGCCAGCGCACGCTGGGACATGCCTGCGACACTCTCACCATGCAGGAACACCTCGCCCTTGCGCAGGGGGTTGATCCGCGCAATGGCCTTGAGGGTCGTGGACTTGCCGCAACCGTTGGGACCGATGAGCATGGTGACCTTGCCGGCGGCGATTGAAAGGTTCGCGTCAGGCACGACGACCGTGTCATCGTAGGCCACCTGCACCCCGCGAAGCTCGATTGCACAGGGCATAGCTACCTCTCCTTAATCATGAGATAGATGAAATACGGCACACCGATTACCGCAACGACCACGCCCACGGGAATCTCGATAGGCGAGAACGCGTTGCGCGCCACCGTGTCGGCCACAACGAGAATGACCGACGAGACGACGGCGGCCATCGGAAGCATGACGCGCGCACGGGGCCCGACGAGCCGGCGCGCAATCTGAGGTCCCAGCAGGCCGAGAAACGCAATACTGCCCGCAACCGCGGTGGCGAAGGCTGCCAACAAGGCTGCCAGCACCACAAAAGCCGCACGCTGGCGCGACACGTTCACGCCGATGCCGCACGCGAGTTCATCGCCCAAAGCAAGCGCGTCAAGCGAGGGCGCCTTGGCCAGCACAATCGCGACAACCGCAAGAATCAAAGGAGCGACGAGCGCGATGTAGGTCCAGCTGCTTCCCCACAGGCTGCCGTTTGTCCAGGTAAGCACCTGGTTGTAGCTGCCCTTGCTCATGGCAAGCTGAAAATAGGTGATGATTGCCAGAATGCCGCCATTCACGCCGATGCCCGTGAGGATGAAGCGCACGGGACGTATGCCGTGATTGTGGGAAAGCCCGTACACAAGCCCCGTTGAGAGAAGCGCTCCCATAGCCGCAACGACGGGCATGCCCACGGAGGCGAACAGGTCGAGCTGCGAATAATATGCGCTGGTCTGGGCGGAGATCCACAGCACCACGGCGAGCGCCGCACCTGCGTTGATGCCAATCATGCCCGGCTCGGCCAAGGGGTTGCGCGTCACGCCCTGCAGGATGCCGCCCGAAAACGCCAGCGCCGTGCCGACGAGGAACGCAAGCACCGTGCGCGGCAGGCGCGTTTGAAGCACAGCGAAGTTCTGCAGCTTGCTCCCCTGGCCCATGAGCGTGGCCACAACCTCGCCCGGCGTCATAGTGTAGCTGCCGACCATGAGCGAGACGCACACCGCCGCCAGAAACACGGCAACGACCACGACCCCGGGCAACCAGCTGCGCGCCCCCACGCCAGCACAAGAAAGGAGTCTCATCAGTGCTTCTCCCCTCTCACCAAAAGCAAGAACACCGGCACACCGATAATCGCCGTGAACAGGCCCACCGGCAGCTCATAGGGCGCCATGACCATGCGTGCTGCAATATCGGCCCACACCAGCACCGCCGCACCGAACACAAACGACGCCGGCATGAGCACGCGGTAGTCGTTGCCTATCACGCGGCGCATGATGTGAGGAATGAACAGGCCGATGTAGCCGATGTTGCCCGCAACGGCCACCGCCACGCCGCACAAGGGCACAAGCATCGCCACGACCTGCATCTTCACGCGCACGGGACGTATCCCTAGGCCACAGGAGAACTCGTCGCCCAGACTCAGGACGTTCACCTTACCCGACCACGCAAAAGCCAGGGCGGAGAAGGCCCCTCCAATCACGGCAAGAACCGCGACCTGGGTCCAACCCGTCTGCCGCAGGCCGCCGGCCACCCAAAACGCCAGCTCCTGGGAGCGATTGCCAAGAAGGCCCACCATGGTGGCAAGCGCCAGGAAAAACGTGCTCATGGCCGTGCCCGCCAACAAGATGCGCGCCATTGACTGGTTCGCCGAGTTGGTGAGGGTGAAGAGCAGCAGCAACCCGCCGCTCACGGCAGCCCCCACGAGCGCCATGAGGAACCCGCCCAGGGCCCCTCCCGCCAGACCCGCCACAAGTGCGATGGATACCATAAGCGTCGCACCTTGGTTTACTCCCATGATTGACGGCTCGGCAACAGGGTTGCGCAGCACGCCCTGCATCATTGCGCCCGAAAGCGCCAACACACCGCCGACAAACACGGCGCACAGCGCGCGCGGCAACCTCGCGTCGTGCACAAGCACATGCTCGAGGATGTCCTCGTCGTAGCTGAAAATGGCACCCAGCACATCGGGCAACGCGATGTTCTTGGCTCCCACGCACACCGACACGAGGACGCCCACCGCAACAAGCACAATGCCTGCAGCAAACACGACGGTGCGTTTGACCTTGTCGTTCATGAATCACCTACCCCGCATACCATCCGACACCAAAAAGCCGGAGCCCAGGCACTTTGTGTCCCAGACCCCGGCTCGGCCCTTGTAGGCCAAAAAATCTTACTTCGTCTTGGAGGCATCCTCCGAGGCGCTCTTTTCGTCGGACTCGTCAGCCGCGTCCTTCTCGTCCTGCTTGTCGTCAGCAGCGCTCGCCTCGGTGCCCTCCTCGGCCATGTCCCCGCGGGCCTTCACACGAGCCTCCGCGGGGTCCTCGCCTGCGATAAGGTAGGGGAACTCGCTCACCAGCGTGTCCTTGCCGATGCAGCCGTAGCCCTGGTTGAAATAGGGGCTTGCGGGCAGATCGACGACGTTGCCGTCCTGCACGGCGCGCATCATCTGGTACAGCTTGCTCTCGTTGAGCGCCTTGAGGTCCTCGTCGGTGCCGATGGCGAAGATGAAGTCGGCGTCGATGGCGGCAAGCCCCTCGTAATCCACAACGGGCAGCGAGACGTTCTCCTGCTGCGGCATGCCCTCGGGCTTGGCCAGGCCCATGTCCTCGTACATCACCATGCCGAAGCCAGCGGCGTCGAAGAGGTAGAGCCGGCCGCCGCTGGCAAGGAACGACAGGTACGTGGTGTCCTGGCCGTACTCGTCGCGGATCTTCTCGCCCATGGCGGCCGCCTTGGCCTCATAGGACTCAAGCCACGCGGTAGCCTTGTCTTCGCAGTCGAGCACCTTGGCGAAAGCTTGGACGTCTTCCTTCCAGTTAATCTGGGCAAGCTGAATCATGATAGTGGGACACACACTCTGCAGCTGGTCGTACATCTTCTCCTGCACGCCGGAGATGATGATGAGGTCGGGATCGAGTGCAAGGATCGCCTCGATGTCCATGGTGTCCTGGTAGCTGTAGCCCAGAATCGTGGCGCCTGCCAGGTCTTCTTCAAGATAGGCGGGGAACTTGGTGTAGTCGTAAGCATCGGAATTGGCGGTGCCCACCACATCGAAGCCGAAGATCTTGAGCATGTCGGAGTTGCCCGAGAGGTCCACGATGCGCTGGGGGTTGGCGGGGATCTCCACCTCGCCGCGCGCGTCGGTCACCGTGCGGGTCTGCGCCTCGTCGGCGTGCGCCTCGCCGGCAAACGATACAAGGCCGGCCGCCGCGAGGCAGGCGATTGCGGATGCGCCCACAAAACCACGGCGGGTCATTCCTTGGTTCATGACGTTCGTGATGCTCATAGCATGGTCTCCTTTGGTAAAGGTTATACGTGGCTTACAACCTGACATTCAAACACACTCGCGCTTTAGTTACCATAGACCTACTTTATTGCACTATATTTTTTGCCGTTTGGACTATCTCTCTTCACAACCGGGGGCGGTCATGTTTGAGGCGCACAACGCCGAGAAGCTGCGCAGGTTTGTCTTGCATGAGCTTGGGATGCAGGCGCACAAGGGCGCAGCATGCACAACGTATGCCAATGAGCAAGGCGACTACCTGCGCCTTTATGGCGAGCCTGGACTCTATGAGTTCGGGGTTGCCGACTATCGGATCGACCACGACTTCTCCGCCCGCTTCTCATGCGACCAGGAGATCCTTCGGTTCGGGGCAATGTACGAGGGCCGCACGTTCTTTCAGATGGAGGGCGAGCGACAGTCGTCGTTTCTCCCCTCCGTCTTCGTGGCATATGAGAGGGGCGTGCGCGGCGAGCAGGAGTGGCATCAAGGGCAGCACCTCTGCGGGGCGGAATTCAGCCTGTACCCGGCGTTTTTCGAAACGGCCCGCGAGAAGTATGCCGCGCACTATGCACAGCCGCTCCACCAGGCGCTCGAGCCAAACCGCACGTACCGCTTCATGCCCATGAACGCCGTCGCCGCCATGGAGAGGCTCATCGAAGCCGACCGTTCCGGCAGGCTCGGCCCCCTCGCAGTGCAAGGGGCGGCGCTCGAGGCGCTCGACGCCATCATGGAGGCGGCGGGGCGCACCGGGACCGAAAGCCCCTTCCGCCCGGCAACCGCACACGGCCGATATCCCCTCTGCGCAGGTCGCAGGGCGGAGTTCACCACCGACGAGCTCTATTTGATCGAGCGGGCGCGCGACACGCTCGACCGCACCTTCGCGTGCCCCTGCACGATAGAGGCGCTCGCAAAGGAGCTCGGCCTCAGCCCGCAAAAGCTCAAGACGGGCTTCCAGCGCCTGTACCACACCACACCCGGGCGCTACGTCGCCAACCTGCGGATGACGCAGGGCGCCCTGCTGCTGCGCACCACCGACGTATGCGTGGACGTCATCTCCGCGCGCGTGGGCTACGCCCACCCCTCCAACTTCATCAAGGCGTTCCGGCGCGCATACAGCTGCACGCCCGCCCAGTACCGCAGGCAAGAACGTTAGGCAACATCGCACATCGCGCCCAAACATCTGCGCAATAATGGCACGGTCAATTCCGATTGCGAAAGGACGGCATCGAACCATGGAGAACGAACCGAACGCAAACCTCGGCATCACGCAGGGCGAAGTTGAGGCGTGGCATGCGGCACTTGGGGACTTTGCGCCCTACACGGTTGCGCGCAACGCGGCGACCTCGGCGGGCGTGAGGGCGGCGGCCAAGAACCCCCTGCCCTACCGCGTGTACCACGACACGTACTCGGTGAGCCTCACGCCCACCGGCGACGTCACCAACCAGCGCAAGAGCGGCCGCTGCTGGCTGTTCTCGGCGCTCAACGTGGTGCGCGACCGCATGATGAGCACGCTGGGAACCACGAAGCTCGAGCTTTCCCAGGCCTACCTGCAGTTTTGGGACAAGCTCGAGAAGAGCGCGTCCTTCCTCGACGAGATGGTCCGCCTGGCCGACAAGCCCATCGACGACCGCGAGGTGGTGTACTGGCTGCAGGAGCCCGCAAGCGACGGCGGCTGGTGGGACGCCGCGGCGGCGCTCATCGACAAGTACGGCGTGATGCCCAAGGCCTGCATGCCCGACACGGCCAACTCCCAGGCAACCTCCGACATGGACGAGGTGCTCTTCCGCAAGCTGAGGCAATGCGCCATGGAGCTGAGGGCCGCCGTGGCCAAGGATGCCTCGGCCGGGGATCTCACGCAGATGAAGGCCGCCATGCTGGCCGACGTCTACCGCATCCTGGCGGTGAGCCTGGGCGAGCCGCCCGCACGCTTCACCTTCGAGTACGTGGCCGACGCGCGCAAGAGCGAGGAGGGCGAAGGGGCCAACGGCGCCAACCAGGCTAACGCGACTAAGGTCGAGGCTGCCGAGAACACGCAATCTACCAGCACAAACTCCCCCGCCTCAGGCTCACCTGAGGCCCTCATGGCCAAGAAGGCCAAGGATGGGCAGCCCGAGAACTTCACGCGCATCGAGGACGTCACGCCGCAGGAGTTCTTCGCCCGCTACGCCGGCGTGCGCATGTCCGACTTCATCAACCTGGGCAACGTCCCCGGTCAGACGCGCCCCTACGGCTCCATCCTGCAGCTCGAGCACCAGGGCTCGATTGCCGGCGTGCCCATCCGCATGCTCAACGTGCCGATCGAGGTGCTCAAGGACGCCGTGATCGCCCAGCTCAAGGCCGGCCACCCCGCATGGATGGCCTGCGACGTGCTCAAGAACATGGACCGCTCCGACCCCGCCGGCCTGCTCGACACCGAGACGCTCGACTACGAGGCCCTCTTCGGCATGCGCTTTGGCATGGACAAGGCCACGAGCTTCGACGCGCGTGAGACCGAACTCAACCACGCCATGACGTTCCAGGGCGTGAACCTCGACGCCGCCGGCAAGCCCACCGCGTGGCGCGTGGAAAACAGCTGGGGCAAGGACGCCTGCAAGGATGGCTACTTCGTCATCACCGACCGCTGGTTTGACGCCTACGTGGGCCAGGCCATCGTGCACCGCGACTACGTGCCCGCCGACATCGTCGCCGCCTGGGACGACCCCGCCACGCCCGTCGTGCACATGGACCCCTGGTCGCCCATGTTTGGGTTGAGCGATTAGACAAATTCTATAAGCCGCAAGGCGCCTTATAGCTCAGGCAGGAGCATGTGCAACGGCACGGCTCCTGCTTTTTTCAACGTGAGAAGAAGCTTCATTCCTGGAAGACCAGATTCATGTGCATGCGCTTAAGCCGCTCGATATCCCTTTTAAACAGCTCGGCATACTCCGGGCACAGTATACTCAAATCCCCAGAGAAGCAAACATGTCGTCTGCATCCTTGAACCGAGAAAGACTGCCAGACGCCATCATCACACGTGTTTGCGATATAGATTCAAAACTCTCGTCATTTGGCTCCTCGCGTGCACAACTTAAAAGCATCTCGTGCACCCTTGCCATCTGAGCCCTAACGACGCACGTCGTACTAGCCAAGCCAAGTCTGCTGCCCCCGACAACGATAGCTACCTGATGGCGAATACCCTCTTCGACACGCATAGCATACGAATCGGTCATCTCTGTCTCCTGAAGCGCTTATTACATTTATTGTTATTTGTACCACACTCGCAAGCGCAACAAGCAAAGAGCCCCTCCATAGAAACGGCCCGCTCTTCTACTCATGAGTCAAGCCGCCCAACACGGAGAGGACTGCGCTCATGCCAAGTGATGATGTAATTCAACCAGGTAAAACGCCTTCATCCTCTGACATGTTCACCCCAGCCGAGTATCGCAAGCGCTACGATTGCGCCGACGTTTCTCGTTATCTCAAACAAGGGCGCGTACGGGGAGCCGTCCCAACGGAGGATGGCTCTTTCCTCATTCCTATGGGAGCCCTAATCGAATATCGGCCAACAGGAAAACAGCCCTCCTTTGACATGCGGACGATAAAAGACGATATGTGGGACATCCTTAGATCTTGCAGCCTCAAGATGTCATACATCGATGCGACCGTGCTCAAAACGACCCAAAGCCAATTTTCCCATACCGTGGATTTGCTTGTAGAATGCGGATACCTTTCAAGGTCGCCCACACCATCAGATGGCGTTACATGCACCAGCCTCCAGATTACTCCAAAAGGCATTCAAATGCTCGATAGCGTCAAAGACAAGCAAGGCTGGCGCAAGTTATACCAAACAACAATCTCCGCAATTGTTGAGGGACAAACAAAGGCTCTATTGAATATAGGCGAGTAATCATGCATGTATCAAAAGGCGCTCGAGTCACCATCCCACTTTTCACACTTTTACTAACAAGCTCACTTTCGGATGATGAGGTGTCAGCAACACCAACAAATATTGAGATAACTCTCGAATAGCCTCGGTGTCAGAAGAGCCCGGTCTTCCTCTTGCCCACAGGGAAGACCGGGCATTCTGTTTTCCCCAAGCCCGCACCTTACCCGCCCATTCTCTGCCATCCATACCAACCAGTTATCAAAGATGACTGACGAGCTAAAATGCAATGGGTAATTGTCCCTTTTCCGTCTTACACTCCCAAGGCCCTAATCGGCACGACGAGCACACCGTCTTCTCTTGGGTAGCTATATTGTCCCGTACCAGTCAGGACCATGAGAAATGACGGGACGGGCATCCTTGTAGTGTCAATTTTGGCCGCAAGCTCCTTGAGGGTTTTCGCTCCTTCCTCAACTGCGGAATCACCACCGAGTTTGATTTCAATTAATCCATAAGAGCCGTTGCGCAGCTTCAATATTGCGTCGCATTCCAAGCCTGCCTTGTCACGATAGTGGTAAACCGCTCCATCAAGTGCGGCAGCGCAAGCGCGCAAATCTCGAATGCAGAGGCTTTCGAACACCAGGCCAAACGTATTGAGGTCGTTTATCAAATCGCTCGGCGAAGCCCCAAGAGCCGCCGTTGCAATGGAAGGGTCAGCAAAATGGCGAGTCGGTGTCGTCCTAATCGCAGTCTTTGACCGAAGATTGGGATTCCAGGCCTCAAGGTCTTCGATAACGAACAAGCCGCGCAAAGCATCGAGGTACCCGCGCAAGGCAGACTCACCCAATGCAGCTCCCGATTCCCCCATGTCGGCTTGCAGGCTTGCAAACGTACCCTGCGACGAAACTGCACGGGCATACGCCCTCATCAAAGCCCGGACATGCGACGAACTCCGCTTGACCCCGTCAAACCGAGATATGTCGCTCTCCACAACCGCATCGAGATAGTCAAAAGCCTGTTGCAAGGCAACCCTATCCGACTGGTCCACCGCCTTAGGCCAGCCTCCACGGCAAGTCAAAAACGCAAGTTTTTCAAAGTCATCCTCCGCTTGGCAAATAAGCAGGGGCTCCCCTTTGAAGAGCGCGCGAAGAGACACCGCCCCGGTCGAATCGCCCGACTCAAACAGAGCCATGGGACGCATACGCATGCGGGATATACGACCGGTTCCGCTATGCTCCATTTCAGAAAAATCGGTTGGAACGGTCGAACCTGTAAGGATGAACTGTCCAAACTCGTCGCGCTCATCGACCTCATAACGAATGGCATCCCAGAGTCGTGGAGCAACCTGCCATTCGTCAATCAAACGCGGAGTCGACCCAGAGAGAAGTGTCTGAGGTGCTATTTCGGCAAGACGCTTGTTTTGGTCTCGTGTGCGCGGATCCTGCATAAGGACGGCGCTTGCCGCCTGTTGGCGTGCCGTAGTGGTTTTGCCGCACCACTTTGGCCCTTCTATAAGAACCGCTCCCTTGGATTCTAGGCGGAATGCGAGAACCTCATCGTAGGCTCGTTTACGATACATACCCATGTCCTAAAGCACCAGCCTCTTCTGCTCAACAACAAACCGGCAAGCGTGCACGCTTTCGATCGTGCCTTCGTGTTTCTAGTGTACCACGGAGTTTGGCTTGATTTCGGCACGGGGTTTGGCAGCATTTCACCACGGGGTTTGGCTTGTTTTTGGCACGGGGTTTGGCAAAAAGGCATTCGCCTGCTCCTTTGGGTTCGATATGGAGAAGATCGGTTGACGATTGTCGGGTGCTTCGTGCGGGTAGTATGCCCTCCGTCGTTTTGCGCACGCGCTGCGCATCAGCCGTCTGTCTCAGAAAGGAGTTCCGCCGTGGCAGCGTCCATCGCAGCTGTTTATCGTCATCTGCGCCGCATCAACTCGCTGCGCGCCCACAGGGCTCCCCTTTTTCTGACGGCTTCCCCTCAGCTCTCCTCGATGCTCATCTGAGTTTTCCGGACCAACCCACATCTCATATAAGAAGGGACGAGTGCCGCAACCCACGCGGCCCTGTCCTTCTTACACCCCGGACACACTCAGCATCATCAGAGGAGCTCATCGCATGTCGCAAACAACTGAAAACCAGGGCCTCGCGCCCGAGA